>OBLW0100001079.1_pt1 | contig 23477 bp, 17 predicted proteins | sample 1520161 | NCBI WGS metagenome assembly OBLW01 (sample SAMEA3539309, study PRJEB22396) | soil metagenome | biome: tundra; feature: field; material: soil | place: USA | collected 2010-05 | depth 0.15 m | reverse complement strand
GGGCAGTTCGGCATAGGAATCGGAAATCGAGTGGCAAAGCGCCGCCGTCTCCGGAGCGAGCGAGAAATCGAAGCGGGCCGCGAACTGGAACCCGCGTAGGACGCGCAGCGGGTCCTCGACAAATGCCGGGCTTGTGTGGCGCAGCACGCGGGCCCGCAAATCCGCCTGGCCGCCACATGGATCGATCGTGGCGCCCGAAAACGGATCGTAGGCGATTGCGTTTACCGTGAAGTCGCGCCGCGCGGCCGCCTCGGCATCGCCGAGCGAAGGATCGGGCGCGACGGCAAACCCCCGGTGCCCTGCCCCGGTCTTCGACTCCCGCCTCGGCAGGCTGAAATCATAATCGGCGCCCGAAGCGGCGCTGCGCACCTTTACGACCCCGAAACTGCGCCCGACGACGTCTGTGGCGCCATACGGCGCCAGCACGCGCTGCAGCGTCTCAAAATCGACGCCCGCGACCTCCACATCGAAGTCCTTCGACTCCAGGCCGAGCAGCCAGTCGCGAACCCCTCCCCCGACCAGGCGGGGACGGCCCACGCGGCGCACCGCGTCGAGCATGGCCCGAAGGTCGGCCGGGATGGGAAGGGCTCCGTTCATGAGCGGCGGTTGGACCGGGGGATCAGCGTTTCACAGTTTCCGGTTCGGATCAGAGTTTTTTTCCCGGCGCTTTGCATGCAAGAAAACGGCGCGGGCTCACGAAACCCAGGCGGCCGCGGCTAACCACAGCCAGCCGGCGACAAAGGCCACGCCCCCGATCGGTGTCACGGGTCCCAGCCATCCCGGGCCCCCAGCCGCCAGAAGATAGAGCGATCCGGAGAAAAGGACGATTCCAGCGCACCAGCACCAAACGCCGATGGCCGCCCGCCGGAGGGCGGTCTCCCCCCGCTCTCCCCGAAGCCAGCCGGCGACGCCCAACAGGGCGACCGCATGCAGGAGATGGTAGTGCACGCCCGTTTCCCACGCACCCAGCATACCGCGGTCAAGAAGGAACGGGCGGAGCATATGCGCTCCGAATGCGCCCGCGATTACGCCTGACGCGCCAAAGAGCGCCGCCGCCAAAAGCGGAAGACGATGGTTCATCGCCGCATGCTCGCATATCGGCGCAGCGAAACAAGCCCTGGGATGGCTCCTTGCTACTATGACGCCATGAACCGCGCGCTCGCCTTTGCGGTGGTATTCCTGCCGCCGGCTGTTTGCTCCCCCGCAGAGACGCTCCTCCCGGCGTACCGCCTCGTGCCAGACGGGGACGCGAGCGCCGCCGGGCGCGAGCCTCTCGACGCTCCGGCCGAGTCCTTCCGCGCCTCGCACCTGCCGGTCGCCGCGGCGCTCCTGTCGGTCAGCCGGTTGTACGGAATCACGGTCGTCCTCGATCCCGCGGTGAAGGGCGACGTAACCCTCGAGGTGCGCGGCGGAACGGTAAAGGACCTGCTCGACGCCATTGCCAAGTCCCAAGGCTGCTACTGGGAACGGGACGGGCGCCTCATCGCCGTCCGCCGGAACACCCAGCGATTCTACGAGATCGATTATCCGCAGATGAGCCGCTCGGCCCAGGGCAGCAGCAGCGTCGTCCTTTCCGCCCAGACCGGACCGTTGGCCGGCTACAGCGGACTCCTTCCGGCCGCGACCGGAGTCCAGCCGCTCTCCAACGCCACAAACACGGCGCAAAACGACCAGACCAACCTCTCGATCCAGCAGCAAAACCAATCGACATTCTGGGCGGACGTCCAATCGGAGCTGACGGCGATGGTGCAGCCGGGCGAGGCCGTTGCGGTGAACCGGCTCGCCGGGCTCGCCATGGTTACGGCGCCCCCTTCGCGCCAGGAGGACTTCCGCAGCTTCATCGCGATCCTGAACCGGCGCATCTCCCGGCAGGTGAGGATTTCCGCCCGGGTTCTGGAAGTGAACCTCGATTCCCAGCATCAGCTCGGCGTCGATTGGTCGCTCGCCGCAGCAAAGGCCGGCGGACTCACCCTGAGCGGTTTTGGCAGCGACACGGGATTCACATCCATCGAAGGCCAGTCGCTGGCCCCGAGCACGGTCACCGGCACGGTTGCGCTGGGAAAGGTCTCGGCCGTCATCAAGGCCCTTCACGAGCAAGGGGACGTGCGCGCCGTTTCCAACCCCTCCGTCGTGAGCCTGAGCAACCAGACGGCCTTCGTGAAGGTCGGGACGGAACAGACGTTCTTTTCGCTCACCAACGCGACCACGATCAACGCGCTGAACGCGACCGCCGGTTCCTCTCCCTACACGGCGAGCCAGAACAACTACACGCAGAACGCGATCACGATCGGCACCGTTCTTTATGTGACGCCCGAGGTCAACAGCGACGGCACCGTCACCGTCGATGTCCTGCCGGCCATCACCCAGTTGACCGGCGTGGACACCTCGCCGGACGGCCAGCAAACGGCGCCCCGCATGGACATCAAGGCCCTCTCCACCATCGCGCGCCTCCATCCGGGGGAATCGGTCATGATAGGCGGACTGATCCAGGACCGGTCGACCCGCCAGGCGCAAAAGGTGCCCGGCCTTGGCGATCTGCCCCTGGTCGGACGGCTCTTCGGCACGGAGGGGCGCACCTCCGTGCACAACGAGCTGGTCATCTTTCTTTCAGCGGAAGTGGTGCCCTGATCCCGTGGCCCAAGCCACAGAGAACCCGGTAGAAGGCGAGCCGCAGCAGCACGATCCGTTCTGGCTCGGCTGCGCTCTTGTCGAAGGGGGCACGATCACGGCGGAGCAGTTCGCGAGCGCGAAGCAGCTCTGGCGCAAGACTCCGCGTGAAAGCTTCGCCTCAATCCTGGAAAGCCTCGGCCTTGCCCGCGCGAACGAACTCGCCGGGCTCATCGCGCGGCGCCACCGGCTTGCGGTGGCGAGCCTGGATCCCCGCACAATCGACCGCGCGGCGGCGCGGCTGCTTCCGCTGGAGGCTGCGCGCCGGAAATGCGTCCTGCCGTATTGCCAGTCCGAAAAGACGCTCCATCTGGCAGTCGAGGATCCCGTGGCGTATGGCATGCGCCAGGCCCAGGCGGATTTCCCGCATCACGATGTGCGCCTGCACGTGGCTTCCAGGCGGGAGATCTTCAGCCTGCTCGAGGATGCCTGGCGCACGGCGTCCCCCACCGGAGCCAGCGAAGCCTTTGCGAACCTGATCCGAGACGCGATCTCCGAGCGCGCGACCGACCTGCACCTCGAGCCGCGGGAAAACAGCCTGGATGTGCGCCTGCGCATCGACGGGCGCCTGATCCACCGCCGATTCTTCGAAAAGGAGATGCGTGAGCCGCTGATCCAGGCGGCAAAAATCGCCGGGCGCATCGACATCACCGAACGGCGGCTCCCGCAGGATGGCCAGGGCTGCATCCCGGTGGGCGCCCACGATTACCATCTGCGCTTCTCATGCATTCCCGCCGTGAATGGCGAATCGATTGTCGTGCGCATCATCGACGATCACGCGGGCCTGCGCTCGTTTGAGGAGATGGGCGTCTGGCCTGGGGACCGGCAGCGTATCGAGGCGCTGCTCAGGCAGCCGAACGGCCTTGTCTATGTCACGGGGCCGACCGGTTCCGGGAAGACGACCCTGCTGTACTCCATGCTCCACAATCTCCCAACAAACCGGATCAACGAGCTCAAGATTGTCACGCTCGAGGAGCCCGTCGAGGTGCGCCACCCGCGTTTCTTCCTCCAAATCGATGTCGACGAGAGGATCGGCCGGACGTTTGGAGAGCTGCTTCGCCACGTGCTCCGCCATGACCCCGACGTCGTCCTTGTCGGGGAGACCAGGGACCGCACGACGGCCGAAATCACACTGAGGGCGGCGCTCACGGGACGACTGTGCCTGAGTACGCTCCACACAAACGATGCCCTCGGAGCCATCAACCGCCTTGCGGACATCGGCCTCGATTCGCTGATGCTCGCCTCAGCCCTGCGGGGCGTCATCGCCCAGCGCCTCGTCCGCCGCCCTTGCGTCGAGTGCCGGCGGACGCATCCCCAGAACGACTTGTTGCGCGCCCGCTACCGCCGCTTCCTGGACGAGGAGGGCATCGGAATCGACAAGCAACAGTTCTATGCCGCGGTGCCCGGACAGGAGTGTCCGATCTGCCGTGGCCGGGGATTCCACGGACGGACGGCCATAGTCGAAGTCTGTCCGCTCACCGGCCTTGAACGCCTGATCGCGGAGAGGGCGCCCGCCGAGGCGTTTCGAGCCGCGCTGCGGCCAACGGGCGCGCGCACCCTCTTCGAGGACGGCGTTCGCAAGGCCGCCGTCGGCTTGACCACCATCGAGGAAGTCCACGCCGCCATCGAGGAGGAGGCCCCAAAAAGGCAGGCCGCGGCCCTTGCCATAATAGGCGCCCATGAAAACCATGAATAACCTCCACACCCCGGTCCCGTCCCGCAACTCCGCCGCCCGCAGCACCAGCGGGGCATTCACCCTGATCGAAATCCTGGCTGTCCTGGCCGTCATCTCGGCCATCATTGCCATCGGCGTTCCCGCGATAGCCCGCGTCCTGCAAAGCGGGCGAATCCGGAATGCCGAGGGAACGGCCGGCGTCGTCAAGGCCGCCGTCACAGAATACCTGAGCAAGCCGGGATCGCCCGGCACGCTTCCCGTGACCGAGGGGACCGGAACGGCCCTCACCGCCGAATACACCGGCACGGGCACGCCGACCGCCGCGGCTGTGGCCAGCGCGGCGACGCTTGACAACGTTCTCCTTGCCGAGGGCGTTCTCGAGCGCTCGGTGAGCCTCCGCCTGGGAACCCAAAGCGGCTCGATCACCGGAACGGCCAACGGGTTCGCGTGGACTCCTTCAAGGCAGTCCTTCATGGGCACCGCCGCCCCCACCCTGACTTACTACACCGTAAGCCGCGCGGAGTGTGCAGTCAGCGATGGAGTCAACAACCCCGGAATCACCGGTCAAACCGCGGACAGCGCCGCATGCGCGTTCAATCTCGCCGGCACCGGCTCCCTCATCCCTACCGGCAGCCGCGTAGCTTATTTGGTCATCAAGAGCGTGCCGGATGCGGATGCCTACCAACTGGCGTTGGATGTCGACGGACCGTACCTCGCCCAGAACACAGCGGCCGCTCCAGCCGCAAATGACCAATCCCAAGGGCCCGTCGCCTACGAAAAGGACGCGGCGGCCAACGGGTACGTCGATATTTATTATTATCTGACAAGCCTCTGATCATGGAATCTTTCGTCCTCTGCTGGTGGGGCGATGAAGTTCGGATCATCGATGCGTTCAACGTATGCAGCGTGCACGTCCTCGCCGAGCGGAACGATCCGGTTCCCGAAATCCTCCAGGCCGTGGCCGCGGAATTCCGGGGCGGGAGGCGTGTTCGCATCGTCTACCAGCCGGACGCGCTCGAGGCCCATGAAGTCGGGCTGTCCGGGCTTTTCCTGCGGCCCGGACGCTCCGGCAGCGCCGAAAGGAACCGCCTGCGTCCGCTTCTCGTCCGTGAATTCGCGGCCCTTTCGGAGCCTGGCACGGTCTGGTGCCTGGCTCCGGGGGGCGCCGGCGGCGCCGTCCTATATCTCGAACGGGATTCACCCTTGCCGAGGATTGTCGAAGGCCTTGCGAGCGGCGGCGTGGTCGCCGAGGGCGCCTGGCCGCTTCCAGCGCTGGCGGATTGCACTCCGCCCGGCGGCGCCGGCGCCCGCGGCGGGAGCCTCAGCGTGGCTTCCGCCGCGGGTCGCGCCATGGTCGCGTGCGTCAACCCGGCAGGAGACCGGAGCGTGGATCTGCACGCGCACGGCGACATCGTGGAAGGCGCAATGGCTTCTCTTCGCAACGCCTTGGCGCGCTTCGATGAAGGCGAGCGGCCAGCCGGCTGGCTCGCCGTCGACGAGGGGCCGGCGGCGGCCGCTCTTCGCTCCGCCACAGCGGATCTCGGCCTGACGGAAGTTTCCATTGCGGGCCTGCTGGCCCGGGTCCGCCTTCTTGCGCCCGGCGGCTGGCCTGACCTACTGCCGGCAAGTCTGTGGTGGCGCCAATCCAAAGTGCTGCGAAGGCTGATCCCGGCCGCAGTCGTCGTCCTGCTTTTGGCATCGGCCATTTGCATCCGCACCTCCACCGCCCGGAAGGAAGCCCTGCTGCTGCGCCAGCGGCGGGATGAGGAGGCCACTCTCGTCCACGTGCGCGCCGAGGCCGGCCGGCGGGAGACCCGCACCGAGCGAATTCGCGCATTGGCTAGCGCGGCAGCCGACCTGAAGACCGCACGGGCTTCCCAGGGCGATTTCCTGCTGGCCCTGGCCTCCTCGATTTCCAGAAGCTCCGTCTTGAGCGAAGTCGCAGTGGACGACGGACGGATCACTCTCTGCGGTCGCGTTTGCGATCACAGCCTTCGCTGCGGGGAAGTCGCAGCCAAGTTGTGCGCAGATCTCGCGCCGCCCGGCGTTCCATGGGCGCTGCGGCCTGATCCCCTCCCTTCAGGCGGCTCCGACTTTTTCCTCAGAGGCTCATTCGATCCCAGACCCGCTGCCCAGGAGCCATCGACAGCCGCGGAGGACACGCCGGATGCGCTGGCCCGCAGCGAAGAGGGATTCGCGGCCGCATGCGCCCGCCTGTCCGCGGCAGGTTCCTTCGAGGAACGGTTGGGCGCGCTCTGTCGCCGGGGCTGGACAGCCTCCGAACCCGCGACCGACCGGCGGAACGGATATGAGCTGCGCCATTACTCGCTCCGGCGGGCGAATCCAAGGCTGGGCGACTGGCCGGAGATCGTCGCCTCGGTCCGAATCCTTTGCGACGAGCCGGGACTCACGATCGACCGGCTTCTTCTGACAGCGGCTCCGGACGGAGCCGCCGTCTTCATCAGGGCTGAACTGGGGCTGACGGTTCGTCTGAGGCCGTAGCCCGTCTCCCGCGCCGGTGCTTGTTGCCTTCCCCGGCGGAATACTTGGGAGCCTTCGCATTAAGCCACAATTCGTCCTTCGCGTTCTTGTTGAGCCAGAAGAGTTCGCCCGCTTGCTCGACGAAGACGGGCCGCGCACGCGGTTTCTCCGGAGGATGGAGTCCGGCTGCCGTGAGGTCCGTGAGCAACTCCCCGCGGGTCTTGCCGAGTGCTTCCGCGAGCTGACCTGTTTCCTCGGCAAAAGCGCCAGTCTTCGTATGCTTCAGCAGAGGGCGCGCCGCGGCGAGGATGGGATGCCCGGCGGACGGGCCCACGGGCGCCGACAAGACCGGCGTTTCAGAAAGCAACGGAGGGACGGCGGATGCATCGGCGTGCACCGCGGCTGGAATGCCAGCGGGGGCCTGCGCCAAAGAATCGGCGCCGGCCGGGACGGCGTCCGTGCCAGGGGCCGCCGGCTGCGTCTCCGTCCTCTTCTTCTTTCCCTTCCCGTTGATCCAGATTCCACCTCTTTGGTCCTTGTTGAGCCACCAGTCCTGGCCCTCGATTTCGAGTTGGACCGGAGGCTCCCCAGGAGTGGCGGGCAGGTTCAGCCCGAGCGCCCCGAATGCCGCAACCAAGTCCGTTTCGCGGCATTTCAATGCGCGGGACAGGAATCCCACGCTTCCCGACCAGCCCGGCGCGCCGCGATTGCGACGCATGAGAGGGCGAATCCTGGCCAGCAGCGCAGATCCCTCTGGCAACGGGGCCGAGCCGGCCTTCTCGTCGGAAACAGGCTCCTGGGGTTCCCGTTGCGCCCGCCTGCCATTCTCCGCCGGCTCCCCGGTCTCCCGGGCAGGGCTTGAGCCGCCGCCCGCCGCTTCGGACTCCGGCGAGGGAGGACGCTCCTCGCCCCCAGCCGGCGCCGCGGGAGGACCCTCCACCTTTGCCCCCTGGACGATCCGGAACACCCGCCTCGGCTTTTCTTTTGTGTTGATCCAATATTCTCCCCGCCGATTGACGTTCACCCAAAACAGGTCCCCGTCGTACTCGACAAAGGACGGCTTGGCGTCCTCGTCCTCCGGAATCGAAAAGCCGCATTCCTTCAGGGCCCCCAGGACATCGTCCTCGGAAAGCCCCCACCTTTTCGCAGCGTAATCGACTCCGACCGACAGTCCGGAGCCCCGCTGGTTGCGCCTCATGAGCGGCTGAATCGACTCAAAGAACGTCGGCAGCTGGTCTTCCTTCGCGAGCTGGTCCCACTCGTCCGGTTCGCCCTCTTCCTCCGGCGCATCGGGATCCTGGTCGCTCCCCGTGTCCCGAAGCCTGCGAAGGCCGTCGTCCGAATCGGCCTTTTCGGCGGCGACGTCCTCCGCCTTTTCCTCGGCCGCAGGGGCGGACGAGGCCAGGCCCTTGAATTTCGCCTCGAATTCGGCGCGCATCTTTTCCGCCTCGACCCGCGCGGCCGACGCCGCGGCATCCTCAAGCGTCCAATCGCGCTGCGTTGGCCGCCGCGCGAGCCCCGTAAATGCCAGCGGATTGTCCGGCTGTGCGCGAAAATCGATGATCTCCCACTCGTCCTTGCCGAGCTGGTTGAGAAACGACTCCAATAACACCGGCGTGGCGAAGCCGCCCTTTCCGCTGGTGATGACTTTGTATTCCCAAACTGACATAAAAGATGTGGCTGATGACACGGCCGCCGCGGGTGGAGCCAACGTGCCTGGGTGTGCGGCCATCCCTCCCAAGCCGAATAGGCATCCCACATCGAAGGATGTTTGCCGAGCCAATTATGGCCGACTTCCGCCGCCCGGCTGCAGCTAGAGGTCGCGGATCGCCGCCGCGATCGGCATCCACGCGGCGCGCAGGGCCGGCCACAATCCCCCGATGAGGCCGATCAGGGTCGCCAGGACGATCCCTTGAACAAGCAATTGCGGCGTCACCGCAAAGGCAAACGTCACCTGGCTGAAGCTCTGCCAGTTTATGGTCGCCGCGTGAAATCCATTGAAAGCGACGTAGGCAATGACGGCGCCGGCCAGCCCGCCGACAATGGACAGGACGACCGATTCCAGCATGACCGCGAATACGACGGCCCCGCTTCCGAATCCTAGCGCGCGCAGCGTCGCGATCTCACGGGTGCGTGCCGAGACGGAGCTGTACATCGTGTTGAAGGCGCCGAATACGGCACCCACGGCCATGAAGAATGCGACCAGATAGCCAAGGGTTGTGATGAGCAGATTCACCGAGGTGGATTGCTCCGCATAATAGTCGGACTGGCGGGCAACCGTCACGGTGAGCTGCGGATTCGTGGTGAGGAAGTCCTTGAAGGCCTCAAAATCGGAGGGTGAATTCAGTCTTGCGTAGACGGACTGGAAGCTGTCGCCCCGGTTGTAGGCCGCCTGGAGAACCCTGGCGTCCGTCCACACCTCCGACTCGGCGGCCCCGCCGCCCGCGGAGAATATCCCAACGACCGGCCACTCGTGGCTGCCGACCTTCATCTTTCCGCCGATCTCCAGGCCGCCGAACTCCCTCGCCGCCCCGACCCCGGCGATCACTTCGTCTTTTCCCCACTCGAAATTGCGTCCCTCGACAATCTTGAACTGGTCGCGCACCCGGAATGCCGCCTGCTCGACGCCGCGAAGGGGAACGTTGACGTCGCTGCCAGTCGAGCGCTTCGGCAGGTTGATGATCACGAAGAGTTCGGGGGACGAAAGGGGCCCGTCCGCAGTGCGCGCAACGCCCGGGGCGTCCGCGATCAGGCGTGTCTGCGGGCCGCCTATTCCGCTGACCATTTCGCTATCGGAACCGCTCCGCAGCACGATGGCCGAATCGGGCGAGCCGGAGGCCTCCATCACGCGGCGAAATCCGGCGGCTATCGAGAGCACGCCCACCAGCACGGTCACAACCCCGGCGATTCCGCAGACTGCGGCAGCGACGGAGGCAGGCCTTTGCGGGATGCCCATCAGGCCGAACTTCGTGATCGAGCCAACCTGGGAGAGCCAATTGACGGGTCCTGCCATGTCACATCCTCCTCAGGGCGTCGGCCACGCGCAGGCGCATCGCCTGGACAGCGGGGAATACTCCGGCCACAAATCCGAGCCCGACGCTGATCGCGAGCCCCATGGCGACGTCGGCTGTCGGGAAAAAGAAGTTGGGAAGCATGCCGCCCGTCGGATCCCCGAGCGCGACGATGAACCACGCGAATCCGAGTCCGAGAATCCCGCCCACGATCGACAGCAGGAAGGATTCGGCGAGCACAAATCCCAGGACCTGCCGGGAGGTGAATCCCAGCGCCTTGAGCACGCCCCATTCGCCGGTCCGCTCACGCACGGACTGCGAAATCGTGTTTCCCGTCACGAGCAGGATCGTGAAGAACACCGCACCCAGGATGGAGGCCGTAATGAGGGCGATGTCGCCGATCTGGCTCGCCCAGGCCTGCACAAAGGCGCCTTCCGGCTCGGTCTTGGTTTCCGCCGCGGAGTTTTCGAATTCGGCGTCGACGCGTTTCGCCACATCCGCCGCCTGCGAAGGATCGGCGATGCGGATCGTGTACCAGCCCACCCAGCCTTTCCGCCAAAGGCGCGCCTCGTCGAAGTAATCGTACCGAAAGAAGAAAGAGGTCGTGTCCGTGTTCTTGTCGCGGCCGTCGTAAATCCCCACGATGTCGAACGTCCAGACGCGATTGTCGTTCGGGCCGGCCCAGATCGTGGACCGGATCGGGACCTTGTCGCCGATCCTCCAATGAAATCGCTCCGCCGTCGCCCGGCCGACGATCGCCCCCGTCCTCAACTGCAGCCACGCCTGCCTTTGGGCGGCGGACAGGATGATCTCCGGATGCATGTCCAGGAATTCCTCAGGCACGACCGGGTTCTGCATGAAGAAGTATTTCGAATCCTGATAAGCTCCTCCGAACCAGGTCTGGTGCGTCGCCAGCGAAACTCCCTGGATTCGCTCCATCCGCATCTTGTAGCTCTCGGGAAGCAATTGGATGATCGAAACCTTGTGGCGGACGATCATCCGGTTCGCTCCGGCGACATCGATGCCGCCGACCATGGCTTCCTTGATGGCCGACAGAAAACCGAAAAGGATGAACGCAACGACGATCGAAAGAAGCGTGAGCGCGGTCCTCACCTTCTTTCGTCGCAGATTGCTCCAGACCAACGGCAGAAATTTCATCGTCGATCGCCGGCGGCGGGGCTAGCCAACCGCCTGGTCGCTGAGCTGTCCCTTGTTCAGGTACACGGTTCTCGATGCCCGCGCGGAGGCATGGGGGTCGTGCGTCACCATGATGATCGCCTTCCCGTGCTCCCGGTTGAGCGCCTGCAGGAGATCGAGGATCTCGTCGCCCGCCTTCCTGTCGAGGTCTCCCGTCGGCTCGTCGCAAAGCAGCAGGGTCGGATCGGTCACGATGCCCCGCGCGATGCCAACCCTTTGCTGTTCGCCTCCGGAAAGTTGGCGTGGAAAATGGCGGGCGCGATCCGAAAGCCCGACCATGGCAAGCGCCGTCTGCACGTGCTGGCTCCGCTGGGCCTTCGACAGGTGGGTCAAAAGGAGGGGCAGTTCCACGTTTCGCTCCGCCGTGAGCACCGGCAGGAGATTGTACAGCTGGAATACAAACCCTATGTGCCGGGCCCGCCATTCCGCCAGCCGCCGATCCGACAGCCCGTCGATCCGTTCGCCGCCGATGCTGACGGAACCCTTGCTCGGGCGGTCGAGGCCGCCGATGAGATTCAGGAGCGTGGTCTTCCCCGAGCCGGAAGGGCCCATCAGGGCCAGGAACTCCCCGGCGCTCACGCGCAGGTGAAGGTCCCTGAGCACGTGGATGTCCTCCGATCCGCGATGGAAGACCTTTTCGACACCGTCGACAATGACTAGCGGGGCTGCGCTTCCTTCGGGCCGTGTTTCGCTCATGGTTGAATCTCCCTCACTTCGACTCCGTCCTTCAGGCCCTCGGGCCAATCCAACACCACCTTGTCCCCCGCTGAAATTCCCGCCCCGATCGCGGAATCGTCCGGACCGGTCGCGCTGACCGCCACTGCGCGACGCTCCGCACGCCCTGCCTTCACCACCATCACGACATCCCGCCCATCCAGTTTGTGGATCGCGGCCTTGGGGACCAGGACGAGCATTAGGGGCGATGCATCCGCGCCGCCCGTTTCCTGGAAGGCCACCTTGACGCTCATCTCCGGCAGGATGCGCGGGTCGAGCTTGTCGAAGCCGATCCGTACCTTCACTGTGGACTTGTCCCGATCCGCGGTCGGAATGATCGCGATCACACGGCAGGGAATCTTCCAATCGGAATAGGCATCGAGCGTCGCGTCGACGGACTGGCCCGGCTGGACCCGGTTGATGTAGCTTTCGTTCACGTCGACTTCGATTTCAAGCGACTCCATGTCGACGATCGTGCAGATGCCCGTCCGCGTGAAGCCGCCTCCGGCCGAAATCGGAGAAATCATTTCACCCGGCTGGGCATTCTTCGAGGTCACCACTCCGTCAAAGGGGGCCCGGATGATCATGTCCTCCAATTGCTGGCGCCAGATCGCCACCGTGCGCTGCGCTGCCGTCAGGTCCGATCCCTGCTGGGCCAGATGGGCCTGATAGGCCCCTGCGGCCGCCTCCGCGTGGTCGTAGTCCGCCTGGGCGGCCACCTTATCGCTGAGAAGAAGGCTCTGGCGCTTCAAGTCCTGCTCGGCCTCCCGGAGCCGGGCGCGCGTTTCCGTGATCGCCGAACGCGCCGACTCGACCTGGGCCTCGGCGAGCCGCAGGCTCGCGTTGACATTGGTTTCGTCGAGCCGCGCCAGCACCTGGTCGGCCCGCACTTTCATGCCCTCCTCGATCAGGACTTCCGTGACTTTTCCGGTGACCTTTGACGATACGGTCGCCTCGCGCCTCGCCGTCACGTATCCTGAGGCGTTGAGGACTGTCCTTTCCCCCGCGCTTCCCCGCGACGCGCGTGCAACGGCCGTCCTCACTTCCAAGGGCTTGGGCTGGTTGATTATCCAGGCCGCAACGCCTGCAAGAATAAGCAAAACCACTCCTATAGCCAAGGGGACCATCCGCCACTTCGGACCCGGGCGCGAGCTGCGCTCAATGCGTAGGTCGTCCAATGCGGGCCTCGGCTCTGTCATAAATTCAATGCATACTGCGTAGGTTCGCCGACGCAGGTCAAACCTTTGTCCAATCCACCCGGCGATACGGCCCAAACACGATCATCCTCTCGGCTCCGCCCCGCGCGACGGCTTCCTTCGCGCCGCCTTTTCCCCCGCATCACCTCCATAGCCGCCGGTCTTCTCTTCAAACACGATCGCATCCCTCGTCTCCAGGTCCCGTTCCAGGCATTTTTGCACGTATGCGCTCAGGGGAAGGCCTAGATTCGTCGCGCGCTCCTTTACGGAGGCCAGAAGACGCGGCGGAAATGAAATGCTCTGAGTGACATAGACCCGTCCTTTTCTAGGCATGAACCGCAGTGTGCGGGATTCCACGGACTTTTCCAAGCCGTTGTTCTACATTGGTTATTGACGGTTGTTAACTGACCGAAAAGGATATTCTCCATGCCCTCCCCCCGCCGCGTCGTCCGGATCTCCCTGCCCCAGGCACTCCTGCGCAAGATAAGCGACCGGGCCGCCGGGGAAAAATCCAACGTCAACGCGGTGATCCTGCGGGCCATCAAGTCCGATCTCCGGAGGTCGGGCGCAAAACCGCTGCGGAACGGCAGGTGATCAAGGCGCGGGCGAAACACTGGCGCGATGCACGAAAGCCTGGCGACTTCCGCAAGTCGTCATTGGGGTCTTGACAAAGCATCTGCGATTTCCTTTCTTCCCCGCTCCTCCATGAAACCCTCCGTCACAACGATCCTCTCGTCCGTCGGCCTTGTCGCCGTCGTGGTCGTTGCGCTCACCAGCGTGCACCGAGGGTTGTAAATTTTACAGAATTTGCCCCCTCCGGCGCCGCCGGAGGGGGCTTTTTTTTGCCTCCATCGGATCGGCAAGGGAGCGGGCTTCAACCGAATCCCACCACTATGAAAACCACTGGAGCCAAACTACTCCGGACCCTGCTTGAAAGGCAGGGCATCCGCACCATTCCTGGAATCCCCGGCGGGGCCATCCTGCCGTTCTACGACGCGCTGCACGGCAGCGCCATTCGCCACGTCCTCGCCCGTCATGAGCAGGGCGCGGGGTTCATCGCCCAGGGCATGGCGCGGGCGACCGGCCGGGCCGCCGTCTGCCTGGCGACCTCCGGTCCGGGCGCGACCAACCTTCTTACTGCGATTGCCGACGCGCGGCTCGACTCGGTGCCCCTGGTCGCGATAACCGGGCAGGTTTCGCAGGGCCTCATCGGGACCGACGCTTTTCAGGAAGTCGACACCTACGGCCTCACCCTGCCGATCACAAAGCACAATTTCCTCGTGCGCTCCGCCTCCGAGTTGCTAGAGACCGTGCCCCTCGCATTTCAGATGGCTGAATCCGGAAGGCCGGGCCCCGTCGTCATCGACGTCCCAAAGGATGTGCAGAACGAGGAGATTGACGTCGGCGACTTGCCGGAACCCGGCCGCGCCATGGCGGCCGGCCCGTGCAAGGAAGAGGAGATCGAGGCGCTTGTGCGCCAGCTCACCGCGGCCCGGCGCCCCGTCCTCTATATCGGCGGCGGCGTGATCTCCTCCGGGGCGGCCGAGCTCGCCTGTTCCCTCGCCCACCGGCTCTCCGCGCCAACGGTCTGCACGCTTATGGCCCTCGGAGCCATCCCTCCGACCGATCCGCTTTTCATGGGCATGCTCGGCATGCACGCGGCCAAGGGGACGAATCTTCTCCTCGAGGAAGCCGATCTCCTGTTTGCGATCGGTTCTCGCTTCGACGATCGGGCGACGGGCCGGGTGGCTGACTTCTGCCCGCGAGCCACGGTCGCCCATATCGACATCGACCGGGCGGAGATCGGCAAGATCCGGCGGCCCTTTCTGGGTTTGGTCGGCGATGCCGCCGCGATATTGAAACGCCTGCTGGCCCGGCTCCCCGCGCAGGACCGCCCCGGCTGGCGCGCTCGTGCGACCGAGCTGCGCAACGCCCATCCCCTGCGCCACCCTCCCCGCGCGGAAGAGCCGCTGCACCCCCTGAACCTATGCCGTTTCCTCGGGGAAGTCCTGCCCGCCGACGCCGTCGTGACGACGGATGTCGGCCAGCATCAGATGTGGGTCGCGCAGGCGTATCCCGTCCGCCGGCCGCGGGGCCTCCTGACGTCGGGGGGCCTCGGCACGATGGGCTTCGGCCTTCCCGCGGCGATCGGCGCCTCCCTGGCGCTGCCCGGGCGCAGGGTGGCGTGCGTGAGCGGCGACGGCTCGATCCTCATGAACATCCAGGAGCTGGCGACCCTGGCCGAACTCGATCTGCCGGTCGCCGTCCTCTTATTCAACAACGCCCAGTTGGGGCTCGTGCGCCAGCAGCAGGAGCTGTTCTACAGCCGCCGGTACGAGGCGTCTCAATTCGGGTCGGCGCCCGATTTCGCCGCGCTCGCCCGCGCCTTCGGTGTTCGCGGCGAGCGGCTCGATCCGGACGGCGATCCGCTCGCCGATCTCGCCGCGATCCTCGCCTCGCCCGGTCCCTGCGTCATCGACATCCCGATACACGAAAGCGCCAACGTCTTCCCGATGGTGCCTCCGGGCGCCGCAAACAGGAACATGATCGTCGAAACCCAACCCGCCTTCTCCCATGCCTGACCCGATTTCCAACCCGCAAGCAAGCGTTTCCGTGATCGAGCTTCGCGTGCGCAATCATCCCGGGACGATGTCGCACATCACCGGCCTTTTCTCCCGGCGAGGCTTCAATTTGGAAGCCATCGTCTGCGTCCCGGTGGACGGCGGCGCCACAAGCCGCATCCTCCTCCTCGTCCCGGAAGAGCCGCGCCTGGAACAGGTCGAGCGCCAGCTCGAGAAGCTTTACGATGTCCTCGAGCTGCGCCTGCGCCCCGATCTCGGCGCTGCCTTCTTCGCCGGAATCGCTGGGTTGATAAGGCCGGAACCGGTCAGCGAAGCGCCTTGAGCAGGCGGTCGATCTCGGCGCGCTTGGCCTGGAGCTCCGCGAGCTGTTTCCTGGCACCCTCGATGACCGCGGGCGGCGCCTTTCCCGCAAAGGCGGGATTGGCCAGCCGGGCCTCCGTGGCCCGCACATGCGCGTCGATCTTCTCGAGCTCCTTTGAAAGGCGCTGCTTCTCGGCTGCCGGATCGACCGCGCTCGCGAGGTCCAGGTAGAGCGTTCCCAATGGAGTGACGGCCGCGGGCGCGCCCTCGACCGCCTCGCGGAGGGATATCTCCGAGGCGCCCGCCATCCGCAGAAGCTTCGGCATGCTCGCCTGAATCGTCGCCCAGCCCGATTCGCCGGTTGTGACGAGAAACCGAACATCGCGCCGGCTTCCGAGGCCGCGCTCGGCCTTGAGCGCGCGGGCCTGCGAGACGAACGTCTTCACCGCCTCCACGGATGCCGCGGCAGCCGCATCGACGCGCACTCCACAGGCGGCGAGCGATGCCACAAGCGCGCCGGCGCCCTCCAGCCTGGCATCCCTCATGAGAAGCGAGCCCGATGCGCCGTAACCGAGCAGGCTCCAGAGTTCCTCGGTTATGAACGGGATGAAGGGATGCAGCAGGAGCAGCGTCTGCCGGAGCACGAGATCCTGGATCGCGAGGCAATTGTCCTTCGTGGCCGGCTCCTGAAGCTTCGATTTGGACACCTCCACGTACCAGTCGCAAAAATCGTTCCAGAAGAATCCGTACAGAGCCTGGGCAGCCGCGCTGAATTCGAATTGCCCGAGGCAGCGCCCGACCTCTCCCGTCGCGCCGAGGAGGCGCTCGAGGATGGCGTGGTCGTCCGCATCGAACCGGGCGGGTTCCAGGCGCGCGAGGATCGGCCGGAGCGAGGCGTTGTCGCCGGCCGGCCCGCTCATCTGCCGAAACCGGCACGCGTTCCACAGCTTGTTGCAGAAATTCCTTCCGCCATCGATGCGCTCCTCCTGAAAGCGGATGTCCTGGCCCTGCGGGGCGATCGAGACGATGCCGAAACGCAGCCCGTCCGCCCCGTACTTGTCGATCAGGTCGAGCGGGTCCGGGGAGTTTCCCAGCGACTTGGACATCTTGCGCCCCTGGGCGTCGCGGATGATCCCGGTGAAATACACGTTCCGGAATGGAATCCGCCGTTCGAGCGGCTCCCCTGGCCGGGCGAACTCAAGCCCGGCCATGATCATGCGCGCGACCCAGAAGAAAATGATGTCCGGCCCCGTGACGAGGGTGGCGGTCGGGTAGAACGCGTCGAACCCGGCCCGTTTCATCTCCGCGGCATCCGGCCATCCGAGAGTCGAAAGTGGCCAGAGCCACGACGATGCCCACGTGTCGAGGACATCCTCCTCCTGCACCCAGTTCTCCGGATCCGACGGCCCGTCGAGGGAAACGTGGATCTTCGTCGAGTCCTTCAGGTCGGCCGCGCTGAGCGACTGCTCCTTGTCCAGCCCCTTGCGGTACCAGACGGGAATGCGGTGACCCCACCAGAGCTGGCGGCTGATGCACCAGTCCTGGATGTTCTCAAGCCAGTGAAGGTACACCTTCGACCATCGCTCGGGGTGAAACTTGATGTGGCCGTCCCTCACCGCGGCCTTGGCCTCCTCCACCTGCGGATAGCGGAGCCACCATTGCCAAGTCAGGCGCGGCTCGATCGGCACGTCCGCGCGTTCGGAATAACCGACGTTGTGCGAATAAGGTTCCTCGGCGGCCAGCGCCCCCGCGGCGCGAAGCAGCTCGACAGCCTTCTTGCGGCCGGCAAACCGGTCGAGACCGGCCATCTCCGGGCCGGCCAGTGCGTTGAGCGTGCCGTCGGCGTTGAGGACATCGATGGGCTCGAGGGAATGCCGCAGGCCGATCTCATGGTCGGTGCGGTCGTGCGCCGGCGTGATCTTGAGCGCACCCGTGCCGAATTCCCGGTCCACGGCGGCGTCTCCGATGACCGGAATCCGGGCGCGGTTGATCGGACGCCAGACGGTCTTTCCGACGAGCGCGGCATAACGGGGATCCTCCGGATGCACGGCGATCGCAACATCGCCGGGAATCGTTTCCGGGCGCGTCGTCTTGACGGAGATGAATGCGCCCGGCCGGTCGGCAATCTCGTAGCGCACCTCGTACAGGGAGCCGTTTACGGGCTTCATGACGACCTCCTCGTCCGAAAGGGCCGTCTGCGAGGCCGGGCACCAGTTGACCATGCGCTTGCCGCGGTAGATCCGGCCGCGGCGGAAAAGCTCGACGAAGGCCGTCAGCACCGAGCGCGAATAGGCCGGATCCATCGTGAAATGGGTGCGCTCCCAGTCGCACGACGCCCCAAGGCGCCGGAGCTGCTCCAGGATGATGTTGCCCTTCTCTTGGCGCCATTCCCAGACAGTCTCGACAAACCGTTCCCGGCCCAGGCCGCGCCGCGTCTTCTTCTGTTTGCGCAATTCGCGCTCCACCACGCTTTGCGTCGCGATGCCGGCGTGATCGGTGCCGGGAATCCAAAGCGCGGCCTTGCCCTCCAGCCTGGCCCGCCGGATGAGGATGTCCTGGAGCGTGTTGTTCAGCACATGCCCCATCGTCAGCACCCCCGTGACGTTCGGCGGGGGTATGACAATCGTGTACTGCTCCCGGGACGGGTCGGCCTTTCCGGCGAATGCGCCGGCCTCCTGCCATGCGGCATACCACTTCCGTTCCACCTCCGCGGGTTCGTAGCTCTTTGTGATTTCGGCCATTTCGGGAATTGAACCGTCGAGAAAACCGTCCCTTTCCGTCCAAGGCAAGCCAGACGCGAAGGTTTGCTCTTGGGTTGGCGCCCGTGCAATTTAGCCGCTCCCATGACTGAAACCCTTCAGGAGCGCGCCGACGGCCGGCTTTGCTTCGACCCCGCCAGTCCGGTCGCCGAGCGGCTGGCCGCCTGCAAGCTGTTTCTCAAGGAGGAGACGGAGCACCTGCGCGCGCGCCACGAAGCTCGGGCCTCCGGGCTCGAGATCGTCGGGATGCGCTCGGAAATCATGGATCTGCTGCTGAAGCGGCTCTTTGACCATGCGGCGGCGGCATACGCGAGGGATAACTCCGGGCCGCCGGTCCAGGTGGCGCTGGTCGCGCTGGGAGGGTACGGCCGCGGCGAGCTGTCGCCCTGGAGCGACATCGACGTCATGTTTCTTTTCCCTTCCAAGACACGGCCCGCGGTGATGAACCCCCATGTCCAGTACCTGACACAGGAGATCCTTTACATCCTCTGGGACTGCGGGCTGAAGGTCGGGCACTCCACCCGCACGGTCGACCAGGTCTTTGTCGAGGCGAGAAAGGACATCCTGACGAAGACGTCCCTCCTGGAGGCGAGGCTCGTGGCGGGCTCCTCCGTCCTGTACGACGCCTTCGACCAGGCGTACCAGAACTTCTATACAAGCGAGTCGCCCAAGGCCTATATCGCTGACCGCCTCGAGGACCAGGCGCGGCGCCGGGCGAAATTCGGGGACACGGTCTTCAACCAGGAGCCCGATGTGAAGAACGGGGTCGGCGGCCTGCGCGATTTCCAGAATGCCCTCTGGATGGCCCGCGTGAAGCTCGGCACGCGCACGATCGACGAACTCCTTGCGCAGGGCCGCCTGAAGGCCCAGGAGGCGGTTGATTTCACGCGCTCCTACGATTTTCTGCTGCGGGTCCGCAACGACCTCCATTTCCAAAGCACCCGCTCGACCGACATGCTGGCCCTCGATCTGCAGCCACGCGTCGCCTGGAACCTGGGCTATCGCCAGGGCGACCCGATCCAGCGGGTCGAGCGGTTCATGCAGGACTATTACCGCGCCGCGCAGGCGATCTATCGGATCGCCAGGCTCGTGGAGAGCCGGCTTTCCCTCTCGGCCGGCTCCGACGCGCCGGGCGCAAAGGCATCCATCCTGGACACCCTCAAGGCGAGCCGCTTTCGGCGCAGCCAGCGGATCGACGGATTTGTGCTTCGGGGCGGGGAGCTGTCGGCGGAAAGCCCCGACGTCTTCGCCAAAGACCCGGTCCGGATGGTCCGCGTGTTCCGGCACTGCCAGCAGCTTGGCTGCGTGCCGGGTTTCCACCTGGCCGAGCTGATCCGCGAATCGCTGCCCCTGATGGCGAACATCGCCCAATCCACGGATGCAGCGGCCAGTTTCAGGGCCATCCTTTCCGAGGTCGGGGCGGTGCACCCGACGCTTGCCCGCATGCACGAGATGGGCGTGCTGGGGCGTTTCATCCCGGAATTCGACGCCCTGACGTGTTTTGTGCAACACGAGATGTACCATAGATATACAGCGGATGTGCACACGTTGAACGCAATCCGCGAACTCGATTTGCTCTTCACCGACTCCGACGAATCGAGATTGAAGTATCGCGAGGTCCTGCACGAAATCTCCGATCCCGCCCTGCTGTACCTGACCCTGCTCCTCCATGACATAGGGAAAGCCGAAGGCATCAAGGGCCACTCCGAGAGTGGCGTCAGGCTGGCGGGGCCGATTTTGGATCGCCTGGGCGTGTCGCCAGCAGGCCGGGAATTAGTGCTTTTTGTTATAAAGAATCATCTCGCAATGGCACGATTCTGGCAGAAGCGGGATGTCGATGATCCGATTACCATTGCGACTTTTGCCGAATTCATTGGAGACGCCGAGCGGCTCCGCCACCTCTACATCCACACCTATTGTGATTCCCGCGGCACCTCGAACGACCTCTGGAATAGTTACAAGGACATGTTGCACAATAAGTTGTTTCGTTCCACGATGGAACGATTGAAGCTGGGTAACCTTATCGACGCGAGCCACGAAGCGAAAAAGACAATGACCCAACAGGAACTCATCGCAAAAAACATGCCAGGCATAAGCGAAGATGAGATCTCCGCGCACTTCAGCCTGTTGCCCGACCGATACTTTATCCACACGGATGCCGACGAGGTCGCCCTGCACATCCAAATGGTGAACCGTCTCCTGAAATCGATCACGGCCGCCGACTCGGTGGGATCGCTCCGGCCCGTGATCGACTGGCGCGACGACCTCAACCGGTCGATCACCGTCGTGAACATCGTGACTTGGGACCGGGCGGGCCTCTTCTACAAACTCGCCGGCGCATTCAGCGTTGCCGGTCTCAACATTCTTGGAGCGAAGGTGCTCTCCCGCACGGACCACATCGCAATCGACACCTTCTATGTGATCGAGCCGGGCCGCGGCGTCGTGCAGAGCGCTGCGACCCAGGAGGCCTTCGCGCGCAACGTGGAAGCGAGCCTTGTTTCCAACAAGGACCTTTATCCGGAGATTGTGGCCCAGGCAAAAAGGATAGCCGCCACCCGGTACCTGTCCTCGGCCAGCCAGGACCCCCTGCAGAGTTCGTTTCCGCCGACGGTCGAGGTGTATCACGAGTTGTCCATGCAGCGGACGATCGTCGAGGTGCAGGCCCGGGACCAGCTCGGCCTTCTCTACCGGCTCGCGAAGACGATCTCGGATCACGGCTTTGACATCACGTTCGCGCGAATCGGCACCGAGCGCGGCGTGGCGATCGACACCTTCTACATCGAAAATGAAACGCACGAACCCGTGGAGAATCCGGAACGTCTCCATGGGCTGCGCGACGCCCTGGCAAACGTGATCATCCCGCCGGTTGTTGCTGCCGGCGAAGCTTAGCCGGCATTGCGCGCTCGCCCCGGCCGGTTGAAAGCGTAGGGTCCTGATTGTGGAAGAAAAGGAGTCATCCCTGCGCCGGCCGCCCGCGAAGGAATTCCCGCGGCCGGTTTCGGAGGCGCGGCTTGCCATCGCTTCGCTCGCCGCGCGCGCCGGCGACACCAACGGTGCCCTGCGCGACATTCTTGCCGTTGTGGGCTCAGCCCTGCGCGCAGACAGCGGGTTCATCAGCCTTCTGAGCCCCGACTCGGGCAGGCTCGAGGTGGAGGCGCGCTTCAATCTTCCGATCGATGGCAGTCTTTCACTCGCTCCCGGCCAGGGGATTCCCGGATGGGTCGCCTGGCACGGGGAACCCCTGCTGGTTCCGGATACTTCGGCGGATTCCCGGTATCGCGCATTCCGCCCCGGCGTCCGCTGCCAGATGTCGGCTCCGATGCCCGCTGGCGAAGGACTTGTGCTCGGTGTCGTCACCCTGGACAAGGACACCGCCGGCGGTTTTGGCCCGGACGATCTCGGCCTCCTCGCGGAGCTTACGGAAGCGGCCGCAGGCGTCATGCAACGACTGTGGGAACTCGACCACCTGAGGGAAAAGGCCCGCCAGTTGGAGACCCTTGTCGCGGCGGGCCAGTCCCTTGTTTCCAAACTCGCGCCCCAAGGGCTTTTCGACGCCCTCGCGCGCGATGCGTGCCGGATGATGCGGGCGGGCGCCTGCGCCCTCTTCCTAAATGAGCAGCCCGGCTATTTGCGCCTGGGCGCCTACGCAGGCGAGGGCACGACGACGCCCCAGGCCGGCGCTTTTCCCATGGACTCCTGCCTTGTCGCCGCGGCGATCCATACCCGCCACGCCGTGGAGTTCGCCGACATTCAATCCCCGGAATATGCCGATCTGGCCGATCTTCCGCGGGATGCCGCGCTGCATTCCGTCCTGGCGACCCCGGTGATCTTTGAGGGAGAGGTCCTCGGCGTCCTGGCCGTCTTCCTGGGGCGGATGCATCGATTCGACAACGACGAGAAGCGCCTGTGCGCGGTCCTGGCGAGCCTTGGAGCCGTGGCTCTTCAGAACGCGCGCCTGTATGCCCGGGTCTTCCAGAGCGAGGAAGCCCTGCGAAAGAACGAGCGGCTGACGATGCTCGGCCTCCTCTCGGCCGAGATTGCGCACGAGATTCGCAACCCGCTGACGGTCCTCAAGCTCCTTCACGGCGGTCTCGGGGCCGATTTTGCGCCCGGCGATCCGCGCCGCACCGATCTCCGGGTCATCAGCGAGAAACTCGATCAGTTGGAGGGAATCGTCACCCGCGTGCTGAATTTTGGGAAGGCGCCCGCCCATCTGCACACGCGCTGTTCCCTGGCCGAAATCATCGAGGACACGATAATCCTCATCCGCCTAAAACTCGCCCAGAACAACATCCGGCTCCAGTTTCTCCCGCCGCCCCGCACCCTCGTCGTGGACGGCCACAAGGGCCAGCTCCAACAGGTGCTTCTGAACCTCCTGATCAACGCGATGCAGGCGATGCCCGACGGAGGCGCGATCACGATCGCGGTCAGTGAGGACAAGGAAGGAGCGGCGCACCGCGCAGTGATGGAGGTCACCGACACCGGATCCGGTATTCCGGAGGAGATTCGGCAGCGGATCTTCGATTCCTTTCTTTCCGGCCGCCCCGATGGCACGGGCCTCGGCCTCGGCATCGCCAAACGCGTCCTCCAGGGCCACCATGGCGACATCACCCTCGTCTCGACCGGCCCGAACGGGTCAACCTTCCGCGTCAACCTGCCATTGGCAAAATAGCCCGTGTATTCGAAACGCACACTCTTTCTCATCACCGCCGTCCTCCTCGCGGAGGCGATTGCCGTCATCGTCCTGCCGTCCCGCATTCCCGCGCCGGTGCGCGTGCTCGCGGCCGCCGTCAACGGCATAGCCATCGCCGTCCTCCTCCTCCTCGCCCGTCAGCGACCTTAGCTAGAGCTTGTCCCCAAAACGGCCGTTTTTCGAGGCGATAACGGCGCCTAAA
>OBLW0100001078.1_pt1 | contig 23492 bp, 20 predicted proteins | sample 1520161 | NCBI WGS metagenome assembly OBLW01 (sample SAMEA3539309, study PRJEB22396) | soil metagenome | biome: tundra; feature: field; material: soil | place: USA | collected 2010-05 | depth 0.15 m | reverse complement strand
TGGTGGAGCGCGGGGAACTGGAACAGAACCTGATGCCCGCGCCGGTCCCGCTGGCGGCCAAGCTGTGGCGGCGGTTCGGGTTCACGGCGCTGGGAATCGGGATCGGGATTATCGGGCTGATCGTTTACGCGATGGTGTTCGCGTATCGGTAGGGTCGCCGACAAGAACAAGAAGGCAGACGGGCCCACTAACGACGCGCGCGCCCCGGTCCGCCCCACCGAAGAAGGCAGGCCACAAAAAACGATGGCCCGCCCTACCTCTGGGGGCCGGGCGGCTGGTAGACGTAGTGGTCGTCGGTTTCCTGGCGCAGTTCGTCGATGCGGCGGCGTAAGTCCTGGGCCAGGGCGGCGTGGCGGGGGTCGCCGTAAAGGTTGTGGGTCTCGCCGCGGTCTTCCTGGAGATCGTACAGCTCGAACTCCTCCCGGGCCTCGTAGTAGTGGATGAACTTGTAGCGGTCGGTGCGGACGCCGCGGTTCTTGCGGACGTTGTGGGCGCCGGGATACTCGTAGTATTCGTACAGCCAGTCCTTGCGCCAGGTCTTGGGCTTCTCGCCCCTGAGGAAAGGGGCCATGCTGAGGCCTTGCATTCGCTTGGGAATCTGGAGCCCGGCCAGCTCCAGGAACGTCGGCGCAATGTCGAGGTTCGTGACCATCTGGTCCACCATGGCGCCGGGGCGCGCCATTCTGGGGTAGCGAATCAGCATGGGCGTGCGGATGGAGGGTTCGTGCATGAACCGCTTGTCGTACTTGCGCCATTCCCCGAGGAAGAAGCCGTGATCGGAGCTGAACATGATGGCGGTGTCGTCGAGTTGGCCCATGTCGGTGAGCGCCTGGAAGAGCCTGCCCGCGTTTTCGTCGGCGGCCACGATGCCGGCATAGTAGTCCTTGACCATTTCCTCCAGGGTCCGGGCGCAGTTGGCGGCGGTCTGGGAGCGCTGGACATACGTTCCGATGCTATCGTCCGCGTCGGCGAAGGCTCGCGGCTTGCCGGGGTATCCCTTCAGGTCGTCGTCAAAGGTGGCGGGCTTGGGTATCGAGATGCCGTTATATAAATCGAGAAGCCGCCGCGGCCGGAAAAAAGGCGCGTGAGGGGATTGGAACCAGAAGATGAGGCAAAACGGCTTCTCGCGTTTTTGTTTTACCCATTGAATCGCCTTGTCCATGACGACGTCTTCCACATAGCCCTCGTGAACCGTGGGCGGGCCGACCTTGCCCAGGGCGCCTTCGGTAATCACCGGCCAGAAATAGTCCGTTGCGGCGCCGGGGTAGCCGAAGTAGTAGTCCCAGTTGCGTTTGCCGAGGTCGCGGACGTGCGCCTTGCCGAACAAGCCCACTTCGTACCCGGCCTCCCGCAGAAGGTCGGTGAACATGGGGATGTCCTCGGGAATCGCGCGGTTTAGATTGTCCACGCACCCGGTGTTGTGGGTGTGGAGACCGGTCAGGGCAGTGGCGCGCGAGGGAAGGCAAAGGGCGTTCGTGACGAAGGAATTCCGGAACTGGACTCCCTCCCTGCCGATGCGGTCGAAGTTGGGTGTCCGAATGATACGGTTTCCGTTGAGACTGAGGGCGTCCGGACGATGGCCGTCCGTAGTCATGAAGATGAGGTTAGGCCGCGCCGGCCGATCCGCACCCTGGAGGGCGAGCGGATTGGAACCAAGAGCCACGCCGCCCATGACTCCGGCTCCGGCTTTCAGAAAGGAACGGCGCAATGCATCGTTTGGATTGTCTGGCATGGTTGCCCTCCGCGATTATAGCGTCATGCGATTCAGCGCCTCTGTGCGTCCACGAGGTAGAGCACCGCGTCTCCACTGAACGGCGGAGTGAAGGATTGGGACGACGATCCGGCAGGGACCGGGTCTCCGGCGATTGTAGCCCCGGTGGATGGGTTGAACCACTCCAACGCCAATCTCCGCGAAGCCGGCATGGCCGAAAGATCCGCCGTGAACGAGCCGCCGGCCGGGGCGTAAACCAAATACTCGGCGCCGGTCGCCGGCGTCTGTGCAAGGCAATAGCGTGTGGAACAGAGAGACCCGTGGGGCGTAACCTTGGCAAGATTCACCTTGCGGGAGTAGCGCAGAATGTACCCGAGATTATCCCTGAAGTTGTCCCATCGCGGGTCCGGCGCACTGCAAATTCCGTTGGTGGGAGAGACGCACAGATTCCGATTCTGGCGCGGGTAGTACAGCAGGTAAGGATCCATGAAAAGCACCTGGTTGCCGTTCATGAAGTTCTCCCAGGCGTAATTGCGGTTCTGTTGCGCAGTGTCGTTCCAGATCTCCCAGTAGGAATGGTCGCTGTCATTGACGTTGACTTTGCAGGGAGGCTTCCCATTTCCGCAGGACGTGACCGGGGAAATCCTCGCTTTCGGTTTGACCCAGTCCGCGCTGGAGTTGTACATCGCGGAATCCGGGAGGCCTAGAATCGTGCCGTACCCAATGGGGTGTTGATGCGGGTGCTTCGATTCGTAGGCTCGAATGTGCGAAATGTTGTGGTCGTTCCACCACACGGAATTCTCAGAGGATTCCTCGGAAACGACCCAGAGCACGTTGGGCAAGTCGTTTAGTGTGTCGATCGCCTTTTCCACATAGGCGTCCTGGAAGGCAGTAATGGCATTGGGCGCAGTCATATTGATGGAACCGAGCCCCGCACTTCCCGAAGTGTATCCGTCGTCGATGCCATTGACATTATTGGCGCCGGTAAAAGGGTAGCCGTCGCTCGGGCAGCGGAAGCTCTTGAGAAATTCACCCGTAAATAAATAGATGCCGGCGTAGATGCCGGCATTGGCGAGGGCCCGGGTCCTCTCCCGCAAGCGATCAAAGTAGCTTTGATCGAACTTGGTGAGGTCAAACTTCAAGCCGCCGTCGGTTGCGTTCCCCGGACCTGTCCTCCGCCAGGGTTGCGGGCCGGCCCAAAAATCGGGCGGGGCGCTCGCCGTGGTGGGAAGTCCGCAAAACTTCGGCAGCTCAACGCTCCAAAGCAAAGTAAAATTATGTCCGTGCCGGGTGAGAAAACTGACGAAGGCGTCGAAATCCAGGGTCCGCACCGACCCATTGGCGCCCCAATCCTGAAGAGTGTTCCACGTCTGCGATCCGTTCAAGATGAGAACGGCGCCATTGGCGTCCCTGAAGTAGTTGGGATTGGCGGAGGCCACGAGCGGCCCTGTGATCTTGCCGGGCGAGGGCTGTGGCGCTGCCGCCAAGACTATTGCCAGACCGATCAGGGCGGCGCCGGCCAGCATGCGATGCCAGCCGGAATTTCCGTCTTGGCTCAAGGTTTTCATTTCAACTCTCAGAACACGAGCTTCAATCCAAATTGGATCTGCCGCGGGGCGGTTGCGAGGGTGGTGATCAATCCGGCCGACGCGTTGACGGTTCCGCTCGAGAATACGGTCGCGTTGGGCGTACCCAGGTTGGCGTGGTTGAGAACGTTGAAGACCTCCGCTCGAAACTGGAGGCTGGCCTTTTCCGATACGGCCGTATTCTTGAACAACGAGAGGTCCAAATCCGCCAGGCCCGGACCGTTGAACACTCCCCTACCCAAATTTCCGTAAGTGCCGGGCGCCGGCAGAATGAAGGCATTCGGATTGAACCATTGGCCGGCTTGCCCCAGCACGACAGGTCCCGTAAACGACGGGTTCATGGAAGGCCGGTCGGGGTTCCTGGTATCTCCATCGCCCGAGCGGTTGGCGCCGATCACGGGCGTGAATGGAAAACCGCTCAGCAGCGTGGCAATTGCGTTCAACTGCCAGCCAAACGGCAGCTCATAGCGGCCGGAGATGCCAGCCTGAGAAGTCACATTCAAGGCTGAGGGGCCCCAGTCTCTTCGCAAGTCGTTCCGATCCAGGATCATCTGCGCCTGGTTCTGCGACTGCGCGCCCGTGAGGCCCGAGTTCATATCCAGGTTCTTCGACCAGGTGTAGTTCGCGCGGATTTCGAAGCCACGGCTGAGGCGATGAGTCACTTCGGTTTGCAGTGCGTTATAGCTGCTATTGCCCTCGGTGTACCAGAAGAAACCCGCGCCGAGGTAAGGATTGGGGCGCGTTCCCACGGGGATGTACTGCGCGCCCTGCGCCACATGGCTTTGGTTCGCGGCAGTGGCCGGGGCGCCGCCGGCAGAGACGCCGCCGGCCTGGCAACCGCCCGCGACGGAGCAAACCTGCGCCGGAATATCGTTAGGATCGACGCTCAGCATGCCATGGTACCCGAACGATCCGACGTAGGACGCGCGCACGGCGGTGGCCGAGGAGAGTTGCCGCTCCACCGAAAGGTTCCACTCCTGAACGGTGGGAGTTTTCGCGTCGGCTTGAACCCCCTGTGGAGCATAGGTGGTGCAGGTCCCCAGAACCCCCGGGCCGCAGGACGGCGGAACAGCCACTCCGGGAACGATGGGCACAATCGAAGACAATTGCCCGGAGGATGAGATCGATCCGTTAGCAGGAGGCAGCGAGTTGAGGAGGAAACTGAGATCGTCGATCAGCGAATAATACGTCCCAAATCCGGCGCGGATCGCCGTTTTTCCGTTGCCCGAGGGGTCCCACGCCAAGCCAACCCTGGCGGCAATCAGCTTGGTGGCGCGGTTCCTGGTGAAGGCCGAACTGCCTACCAGCGGCGCCGTTTCCAGCACGCCATTCGCATCGGCGACGTAATTCGCGGCCCTTCCGGACTCCTCGTTCCAACCGGTGGTGAATTCGTGGCGGATGCCGGCGCGGATGGTGAGATTGCGCCGTACCTTGATGGCATCCTGGAAGTACCACGCTCCGAAGAGACTTCTCCACCCCAGTTCATTGGCGCTGGGAACCGCTTGGAAGCTGCTCACGGTTCCTTGCAGGAAGGTGGGCAAGCTGGCAAAGGTGGCCTGCCCAAGCTGGCGCGAAGCCGCGTCTTCATTGTCCTGAAGCCGCTGAAACCACACGCCGGTGGTAATCTGGTGCGCTCCCTGGGCGATTTGAAGGTCGTCCGCATAGGTGAAAAGATTGCGCCGGTTCCACACGCCGGCGGCGTTGTTGGGACCGGCCGATGTAATGCCGGAAAGGCCGGTGGTAGTGACGCCGCCGTTGACGACAATCCCGCCCGGTCCGCCTCCCTGGACGAAGGAAAGGCTGGCGGGGACTTGCGCCAGCGGAGACGAATCCAGATTGAACGCCGCGCGCGAGAAGCCGGCGCGGAGCGCGTTGAGCATGCCGGGCGAGAAGATATGGGTTTCCTGCAAGCTGCCGACCTGCATGCCGAGCGTGGTGTACGACGCGAACAAAGGGTCGGCCAGCGGCACGAGACTGTCGCCGTCGTCTATGGTGTAGTCCGCCGAGAGCGAGTCGCGCTCCCGGATCTGGTAGTCGAGCCGCAGGGCGCCGAAATCCTCACGAATGTGCTGCTTGGGATTGCTGTACGAAAACGCCGTGCCACTGGCGAAGCCGTTCACCCGCAACTCGGGACCGTTGGGCTGCGGCCAGAGAGAGAAATAGGGCAGCATCGCCGGGTTTACGTTGGCGACTGGCACGTAAACGCCGGAGGAATTGGGGAACGCTCCCAGGCGCACTTGCGCGTCGGGAACCACGCTGACGCTGCTCAGCGTTTCCGCCTGCCGGAAGCCTTCGTAATCGCCAAAGAGGAACACACGGTTCTTCTTGAGAGGGCCGCCTAGCGCGCCTCCGAATTGGTTCTGGCGGAAGGGGGGAGTGAAGGGGGTCTGGGCGAAAACACTGCGGGCATCGAGCGCGCTGTTGCGGAGAAACTCGAGCAGGGTCCCATGCAGCGCATTGGTCCCGGACTGCGTCACCACGGTGACTTGCGCTCCGGATCTCTTCCCATATTCGGCGCCATATGTGTCGGTCTCGACGTTGAACTCGCGGACGGCGTCGATGCCCAGGAGATTCCCGCTCACGCCGCCGGGGGTGATGGCGAGTTGGCTCGATCCGGTGTACTCAATGCCGTCCAGCAGCACGAGGTTGTCGGCCGGCCGCCGCCCCGCCACCGAGAAGGTGTTCCCATTGCTGGTGCTGGTGTTGGCGCTCTTCAAACCGTAGTTGACGACTCCGGGGTTCAGGGTCATCAGATTATCGAAGCTGCGTCCGTTGAGCGGCAGATCCTTTACTTCGCGCTCTCCCACGAGTCCCGAAACCGAGGAGGTCGTGGTATTGACTACGGGGATTCCTTCCGTGACGGTAACCTCCTGAGCGAGATCGCCGATTTCGAGGCGCAGGTTCACCACCGCGTCTTGCCCAACCGCCAGGTTGACGCCGTTTCGAACGGCTGTCTTGAAGCCCGCCTTTCCGGCTGTCACCTGGTATGGGCCGATCGGCAGAGACATGGCTCTAAAATCGCCGGCCTCGTCCGTGGTGACGGCCCGCGTGGCGCCTGTTTCCAGATTCTTGACCGTAACCGCCACGCCGCGCATGCCCAGGCCGGATGGGTCCTCGATTCTTCCAGAGATGGCGGCGGTGACTTGGGCAAATGCGGCGAGGGCAGTCAGCAGAGCCAATGGCGCAAGAACGAGGCGGGGATGAAAGGGCCGGGTCACTTCAGATTAGTATAAAGCCAGCGGCTGGCGCTAAGACTCCAAGAAGGCAGATGACCCACGAACTGCGTGGGTACCCCAGGTCCGCCCCACTGGGCGGCAGATGCCGCGCTCCGAGCGGCGGATGAATTGCGCCATGTGCAGCGCTTCGGGCGTTGCGGAGCCGGAGGTTTCGATTCTTGCCAATGCATCCTGAAGAGACAGGCCGGAGCGGTAGAGCGTCAAATAGGCCTTCTTGATTCCGGCGATTTGGGACGCCTGGTATCCGGCCCGTTTCAGGCCCACCAGATTCAACCCTGTGGCGTCGCCGCGGTAGCCGGCGCAGACGATGAACGGGGGAACGTCGCTGCTGACGCCCGTGTTTCCCGCAATCATGGCAAGCCGCCCGATCTTCGTGAACTGGTGGATGGCCACGCCTCCCGAGATGAACGCCTGGTCTTCCACTTCCACATATCCCGCCAGCAGCGCGCAGCTTGCGATCACATTGTTGTCGCCGATCTTGCAGTTGTGGGCGATGTGGCCGGAGGTCATGATGTAGTTGCCGTCGCCGATCTCGGTGGCGGATTCGGGCGCGGTGCCGCGCGAGATGGTGTAGTGCTCGCGGATGGTATTCCCCGCCCCGATTCGCAGGTAGCTGCGCTCTCCGGTGAAGTGCTTATCGAGCGGGTCCGTACCGAGAACCGTGCCCGCGGAGATTTCATTTCGCTCTCCCAGCGTGGTCCACCGCTTGACGAACACGTAGGGCTCCAGCGCGCATCCGGCGCCGACGGCTACATCGCTTTCGATGACGCAGAACTCGCCGATGCGAACACCAGGCCCGATGCGGGCGTCCGGATGCACGCGCGCGGTAGGCGCCAGCCAGGCAGATGGATCGGTGGGCATGGAAGATCGCTATAAGCTGGATCCTCTTCGCCAGCGATCCTCGAACAGTCCGGTCATGGCTTCACCCATCCCTTCGTGATGGAAGACCACGGCGGTCCAGGTGGGCCGCGTGATTACCGGATCGAGAAGCGCGATCATTCCGTCCCGGCCATCGAAGACAGCCAGCTTCATGGGGAGCGAATCCGCCATACGGACCTCGATGCCGCAGGCCATGTACTCGCCGAGGCGCTGGCGGTGCTCCTCGTCGAGCGAGCCCGCTTCCAGCAGCAAGCGGCAAGCGGCGCCGGACAGGCGCGCCTGTTTGACAAGCTTTTCGTCCAGCGGATCCACGGCATAGGGCGGGCGGGAAAACTCCACGTACTCCCGCTTCACCTCCGCGAGCATGCGCCGGTATTCGGCGGCGGTCTGCGCGGGTTCGGTGACGATGCGCAGGAAATCCAGCGTGCCGCGGCCGCCCTGGCCCTCGCAGTAGAGCGTTTTCAGATCGTCGATCAAAGCCGAGCCGGTGTGCCCGCTGTCGGCGAGTTCCTGTTCCAGCGCTTGGCGCTTGGCCGAAAGATAACCGGGAATCGCGAGACTCGGCTCCACGGCCGAGAACAGTTTGGTCTTTTCCTGGACCACCTGCGCGAAACCTCTCTCCACCAGGCTGTCCAAGACCTCATAGATTTTCTGCCTCGGGACATGAGCGCGCGCCGCCAGCTCCAGCGCCTTGAACCGGGGATGTCCGAGCAGCACCAGATACGAACGCGATTCGTAGGCGTTGAGCCCAAGCTGTTGCAGGCGCCGCCAGAAGCGCTGAAAACCGGCCTCCGCCAATTCTTCGCTCATATTCCTTCCACCTTACCAAAAGCGGTCCGAAGGCGCAGGGCGCGACCAGGAATTTACCGCTCTTTTACGGGCGCTCCCCATGGTCCGGCCCGGCCAGCCTGCTTTACAACGGGTCCAGAAAGAGCTATGGTGGGAAGTGAGCCGAGCTCTCCTACTCCCTCTTCGGGGCGCCTGAACTAAGTCGGGTTTCCTGGACCCATTCCTTAGCCAACAACGCGCGAACGATGGGGTGCAGAAGAGCATGCATGGGACAATCACTCGGTTCAGCGGTAAAGGCTCATCGGGAGCGATCCGCTCCGACGATGGAGGGAGTTTCGATTTCGGAACGGCCGCAGTACTGGCGTACGACGTCGCCTCGCTCGCCGCGGGACAACTAGTCGATTTCGAAGCGGATAGCAGCTCACCTCCCAAGGCGGTCAATGTCTCCGTGCAGCAATCGGCGGGTGTCCACGTCTCCGAGGACACCTATAAGGACATACGCCGGCCCCGGTACGTTGGGTTCGACCAGCAGGGCTGCGTCCGGACCTACCGTTTCGAAAGATTCACTCCCGGCAGGCAGACCGAGTACTTTTCCCTGGATACCGATATGGCGCTGTTCAGCCGGCACAAGGTGAGGATTCAGGAGGGCCCCGGCTTGTGTCTGCACCTCCTCACGAGCGCGCTCGCAGCCATGGGCGTGGGGGAGCCATGCCCCTGCTCGGTAACGGAGGAGCACGTGCTGGCGTTCCTTGCCAGCCGGCCCGATCCAGTGAAAGGCCTCAGAAACCGGCGCCGCGCGGCATAACCGCTGGATGTTGACGCTCTCCGGACAGACTTCGTACCCGTCGTCCCGTTCAAATGCGCAGCAGCAGCTTTCGGCGGTACATCCACAAGAGAACCACCCAGTACAGTAGCAACACGGCCGCGCCGCGCAATAAGGGCTCGTAGGGCAAGCCGAGGAATTGAAACGCCCGCGGGCCCAGATGGATGCGCAGGGAATCCATAAAGAACCGCTCCCACAGGTGCGCCATCACGTAAGCCGCAATGGAGTTCATGCCGACCACCACCAGCGGGAAGGCCCATTTCCGATAGCCTTTCATCTCAATCAGCCAGCAGAACACGGCCAGGAACAGGAAGCACAATCCACCGCTGAACAGCGTCCAACTGGGCGTCCAGATGCGCTTCACGATGGGGCAGACGCCGGCGTAGTGCAGCAGCAGGCCGGAAGCCATTCCAATGACGCTGGCGGCCAGCAGACGGCGCATCGGGATAGCCGGCGCGCTGGCGCGCAACCAGCGTCCACCGGCCAATCCGAGGATCATCGTACCCAGCGTGGGGATGAAGCTCAAGGTCAGGTACCCGCCCGCGTTCGCCACGAACGGCCGGGTCCGTGGAAACAGGTTCAGGAACCACTGGTCGAACGCGTTGCCCAGGTTGGCGTTCTTGTTCCAGTGCGCCATAAAGCCGGAATAGTGGTGTGTCCAATTGGCCGGCACGAACACGGCCTGGTAGTTGAATCCCGGCCCCGGCGCGGGGTATAACGCCCAGGCCAGCCAGTATCCCGTCAGGATTGCGCCCAACGCGTACCATTGCCAGCGCGCGGGACGAAACCCCAGCAGGAACAGGAACGGATACCCCAGGCCGATCTGAGTGAGCGTGTCCTCAAAGGTGAAGTAGGTCGTGGGGCCATTCAAGGAGCGCAAAAAGATGCCGAGGGCGATCAGCAACAGCGAGCGCCACAAGGCATGCGCGAACATCTTGCCGAAGGTCGATCCGCGCGCCAGGCGGCTGGCGATGGAGTACGGCAGCGCGATGCCCACCAGAAAGGAGAACCCCGGCTGGATGGTGTCGTGCAGCGAGCAGCCCACCCAGTCCACGTGCGTCTGGCACAACGCAAGAAAGCGCCAGACTGCGCTGCCGGAAAGGGCTTGGGAGACGCGCGAGAGCTGGAGGACTTCGGCCATCATGAGTAACATCACGAGGCCGCGGTAGGCGTCCACCGCTATGTTGCGCGAAATGGGTTTGGTAACCGACCCCGGCGCTTGCGTTGCCGGCAAGGCTTGAGAAACGGCTTGCAAATTTCACCTCCGCGCCACTGACTATTTCACTCGAATCTTCCGGATCAACTCCATGGTCTGCCGGATATTGGCGCCAATGCCCTGGTAATTGGCGGCCTTGAGCATCTCCTTGGTGATCATGTTCGATCCCATCCCGACGCAGGCGGCGCCGGCGTCGAACCAGCCCTTCAGCGACGCCTCGGTTGGCTCCACGCCTCCGGTCGGCATAATCGAAACCCACGGACACGGTCCCTTGATGGCTTTTACGAAGCTGGGACCGCCGACCTCCTTGCCGGGGAAGATCTTGATGATTTCGCAGCCGAGCTCCTCGGCCTGGGAGATCTCGGACAGCGATCCGCAGCCAGGAGAGTAGGGAACCTTGCGCCGGTTGCAGGTGCGCGCCACCTCCGGGTTCAGCACGGGGCCCACCACGAAGTTGGCCCCGCAGTTGATAAAGAGCGAAGTAGTTCCGGCATCCACAAGGGAGCCGACTCCCAGAATCAGCTCCGGGAGTTCCCGCGCGCAGTACCGCTCCAGTTCGTTAAATACTTCCCAGGCATGATCGCCGCGGTTGGTGAATTCCAGCAGCGGGCATCCGCCGGCGACGCAGGCGGCCGCCACCTCGCGCGCCACCTCCACGTTCGGATGGTAGAAGACGGGAACCATGCCCGTGTCCAGCATCGTGTTCAAAACTTTCATTCTCGAGAATCTAGCCATTTTATAAGTGCTCCTTGCCCTACTTGGTGACAACCTTCACTACGAAATAGGTGATCTGTCCGCCCGGAGGCAGCATCATCTGGTGCGGCGTCTTGACCGGGATGTTGACGATGTCGCCGGGCGCGAGCGCATGGGATTGGCCGCCTTGGATCGAGGCGCCGCGAATCTCCCCCGGCGCCGTCGTGTGGCCGCCCTGAATGGTCCCGCCCAGAATCAATGTGCATCCGCCGGACTGAATCACGATGATGTCCGCCGCATTATCGTGCCATTCGGCTTCGCCCGAGCCTTCGCGGTGGGCCATCAGCGCGTTGTAGCCGCCGAAATCCGCCAGCGCCTGGCTGGCGGATTTGTGCGCATCGATCTTGGGTCCCAGCGTGGCGGCATAAGCCTTCAAGTCCGCCGATTTCCAGACCACGATGCCCTTGGGGGCCTGCGCCACCATGGGTAGGATCGGCAGCAGCAAAGAAACTATCGGAAGCAATCTATTCATGTCGTCCTCACTTTGGAAAGTTGCGTTCTTACAAATAGCGATGGCCGCTGGGAATCGCGCCGGGGAAGACGTACGCGTACATGCACACCAGCAGCCCCACCAGTATCGCTAACAGGAGGCTGTGTATCATGGCCTTCCGGAACAGCAGGCCCTCCTTGCCTTCCTGCCCGGTCACCGCACACGCAATCACCAGCGATTGCGCGGCGATCATCTTCCCCATCACGCCGCCCGCGCTGTTGGCCGCGCCCATCAGGATGGGGCTGAGGCCCAAACGGTTGGCCGTGACCACCTGAAAGCTGCCGAATAGCGCGTTCGATCCCGCGTCGGTCCCGCTCAGCGCCACGCCCAGCCAGCCGATGATCGTGCCGAAAAACGGGAATAGCTTCCCGGTGTGCGCCATGGCCATGCCCATGGTCGCGTCCATGCCGCAGTAGCGCGTCAGATACCCCACGCCGAGCATGGCCATGATCGCCACCATGCTGAGACGCAGCCTCCACAGGCACTGGCAGAACACCTGCCAAGCCTTCCGCATCGACAAGCCGACCAACGGCGCCACCACGAACCCGGCGATGACTACGCCGGTTCCCGGCGTCGAGAGCCAGGAGACGTCGAAAAGCGCTTCTTCGGCCTTCGGCGCGGGGGTTACGGGAGGCATGCGATACACCAAGTGGTGCAGTCCGGGAACGGGATGTTTCCAGGAAACCGTATCGAGAACACTCACGACCGGCTTCAACCCCCACAACACCACGGATGCAGTCAGGAGGATGAAGGGCGACCACGCTCGCAGAATCCGTCCGGCGCCCAGCGGTTCGGAAGACTCTTTGATGGGTGGCTCGCCGGGATAGCGCCAAACCTGGCCGGGCCGCCACAGCTTGAGGAACACCGCCATCACCACCAAGGTTCCAATGCCCGCAACGACGCTGGCCAAAGTAGGCCCCATATAGTTCGACCAGAAGAATTGGATGCTGGCGAAGCTGAGGCCGCACGCCAACAGAGCCGGCCAAACAGCCAACACGTCGCGGGTCTTTGAGAGAACGCGCACCAGCCAGAACGGGATTACCAACACCGCCAACGGAAGGATGCGGCCAAGCATCGCGCTGAAATCCGCCTCCGGCAGGCCGGTCACCGCCACCAGCGTACGCACGGGGTTGCCCAGCCCGCCAAAGGCCACCGGCGCCGAGTTCCCAATCAGGCAGATAAGAGCGGTTTGCATGGCGGGGAACCCCAGCCCGATCATCATCGCCCCGCACACGGCCACCGGCGCGCCGCCGCCGCCGGCGCCTTCCAGCAGGGAACCGAAGGCGAATGCGATCAGAAGCACCTGTAGCCGCCGGTCCCAGGATATGCCGCTGATGGATTTCTTGATGATCTCGAACTGCCCCGATTCCACCGAGATGTCATAAACGAATACGGAGGCGAACAAGATCCAGGCGATGCGGAACCATCCGAACACCAGGCCGTCCGCCACCGCTCCCGCGGCCATGAGGGGAGGCATGCGGAAGACGAACAACGCCACGGCCAGCGCCGCCGCGAATGCGTATAGCGCGGCCCGCCACGCCGGCGAGCGCCGCACCGCCAGGAAGAAGAACAACGTCGTGACCGGAATGGCGGCGGCCACCGTGGAAAGGACCGTGTTGTTCAGAGGATTAAAGTTCTGCTGCCAGACTTGGTTCATGAGTGGGGCGGACCTCCCGGTCTGCCTTCCGGAGCGGTCGCAATCATCGCGCCGGCACAAACGCCATGGCAACCGGCGACTCGAGTTCCACCACATCTCCAGTGGGCGTCAGCCCGCCCGTCTTCTGGTCGATCTTGAACACCACTATGTTGGCGGAATCCTGGTTCGCGGCGATCAAGTATGCGCCGGTCGGATCGAGACAGAAGAATCGCGGCGTCTTGCCCTGCGTGGGAACGCTTCCGGCCGCGGTCAACTTGCCCTTGGCATCGATGGCGAAAATGCCGATGCTATTGGGGCCGCGATTGGAGGTGTACAGAAACTTGCCGCTGGGGTGCACGGCGATCTCGGCGCCGCTGGTTCCGGGAGCCGCCGGCGCGGAGGGAATGGTCTGGATTTCTTCCGCGCCGCCCTTGCCGTTGTAGCTGAACGCGATCACCGAGTCCGTAATCTCCGTCATCACATAAACGAACTTGCCGTTGGGGTGGAAGGCCATGTGGCGCGGGCCGGAGCCGGGGGCGATGGCGATGGAAGGCGGCGTGTTGGGGGCCAGGTCGCCCCTGTCGCCGATCTGGTAGACCATCAATTTGTCCATGCCAAGGTCCGGTACAAACAGCAGCTTGCTATCCGGCGAAACGACGGCCTCATGCGCGTGAGGCCCGGCTTGACGCGAGCGGACGACGCTGGAACCCTGGTGCTGAATGGCGGAGAGCGCCTCGCCCAGCGAGCCATCGGCATTCACGGGAAAGGACGCGACGCTGCCGTTGTTGTAATTGGCCGCGAACAGCGCTTTCCCGGTCTTATCCAGCGAAACATAGCACGGGCCGCTGCCCTTCGAGGACACCGAATTGAGCGCCTTGAGCGTGCCCGTGGCTGCGTCGATGGCAAATGCGCTCACGGTTCCGTGGTTATCCTCGTTGGCCGCGTACAGGAACTTGTGATTGGGACTGGCCGCCACAAAGGACGGATTGGACGTCTCCGCGGCCAATCCGATGGAAGTGAATTTGCCGGTCTTGGCATCGAACTTGTAAGCGTAAATCCCCTTGCTCTTGGGAGTGGGGCGCTGGTTGGTGTACGTCCCTACGTAGGCGATGTACTGGCCTTTCGCGGGCGGAGTGACAACGCCCAGCACGGCCAGCGCGGCCGCGAAAGCCTGAATTGTTCGTGTCTTAATCATAAACGGCCTCATTTCGTCGGCGGAATCGTATAGAACTCGTAATTAATCTTCCACGTGAATTCCTGGCCGGGCGCCGCCGTCACGTCGATGTACGCCTCCGGGCAGACCGTGGTGCGTATGGTCCAGAAGTTGATGCGTGCGATGGGGCGGTCCGAAGTCTGACGCACGCCGGAACCGGTTTTCTTGTTCTCCACCCGGATATCGTAGTCCGCGGCCTTCTTGGGGTCGTAACCGGTCAGGTTGCTCTGCGCCGTCTGGCCCGGCTGCAATTCCGAGAGGTAATGCAGTTCCTTGCCGGCCGTCTCCATCAACGGGCTCGCCAGGGCGATCCAGTGCACCTCGAAAGGGAACTTGACGGTGTAGTCTGGACCGGCGGGCTGACCATCGAACATGTAGAAATCGTGATCGTAAACGCTGGACTCAATGGTCTTTTGGCCGGTATTTTTCAGGCTGTGCTCCAAGGTCAGCACGGGCTTGCCTTTCGCCAGCCGGACCGTCTTGCGGTAAACGTAGGCATAGCCCGCATTGTCCGTGAGCACCTGGGTAAACTCCACGAAATCCGGACCCTTGCGGACGCTCCACTTTCCGGAATCGACGATATCGTAGGTGGTGGCATGGTTGTACGGACGCCCCTCGGGTTTCTTCAATGCGCCGACGCCCACCTTGACGAACGTGCCGCCGGGCGCCGCCTCGTTGAAGCCCAAGGCGTTGTTGCCGAATTCCTCCACCGGCCCCATGATGGCGTCGTTGATCTTCGGGTCGTAGCGGCTGAACCACTGGCCGAAGTAGTTGTGGCCCTGGTACAGCAGGCTGGGGATAACGCCCGACCAATCGAACCGCGTCGCTTGGTAATAGCCCTTTTCCGTATCCGGCAGGTAGACCGTGGCGTGGACCACCCCGTTGGAAATCAACGCTTGCGGAAAGTCCTTCAGTTCCTCGGCCACCTGGGGACCCGGGCCGGCCTTCCCGGCCGGGGTCTGGGCCGCCAGAAATGCCGCCAATGCGACTGAAAAAACAGCCAGTACGCCAATTCTCATAACAACCTCCTTACGATTCATAGCCGCCGACGAACACGCGGATAAACGCCGATGAAACCATAAACGCCTTATCCGTGTTCATCGGCGTTCATCCGCGGCCCAAATGCCTTTGCTCTAGCCTCGCCTTCCCTGTGGCCGGCGTGCCTGCCTTTCTCTTCGCAAAGCCGCGAAATCGAACATCACGTCCTCGACCTTTGCGCCGGCCACCTCGATCCTCTTTAAATCCCGCGTGCCGATGCCCGCGTCTTCCGCCAGGCTCAGCGTACTGTCGCAGGCCTCGAACGGCGGCGTCCCGCGGTCGGCCAACGGGTCGAAACCCATCAACGCCATCGACACCGCATCCGTGTTCACCGGATTCGTGCCCGCCACAATTACTCCCGGGCTCACGATCCTATCGGCCTCCCTGATCCAGGGGCCTTCGCCGCCAGCTATCGTCTTAACGCCATCGTTAATCGCCAGGTGAATGGGGCGCGCGGAAACCAGGTCCGTCACGATGCGCGGCACCCTGTAACCAGCCTGCCGCGACGATTTCATGTCCTTTTCCTGGGGCGCGCTCTTGGACGGCTGGCGGCTGCCGCTGTGGAACGGATCGCGGCCGCCGCCCGGTTGCAAGGCCGGCTCATCCACCCCCGCATCCGATCCGTAGATGGTCACCGGCGCGATGCCGAAGCAATTCTTCATTGTGCCGGTGAAGCCGGTGGTAGCGTGCTCCTTCATCTTGGAGAGGCTGACGAACACGTCGCACTCTTCGTAGGAGTGGTTCAGATCGAAGCCCGGATAAACATAGCCGCCGGTGGGAACCATCAGGCGCGAGTATTTCTTTGCCTTGCCCAGATAGTTGGTGTTTTCAAATTCCACGTTCGGAGCGGCGCGCCCAATGTCCCTCGGCTCCATGTTCGCCAGCAGCAGATACTCTTCCAGGGGATCGGCGGTCGCCCACGCGCCTTCCAGAATGCGGATGCGCCGGGCGCCCGCCTTTCCCATCAAGCTCACCGCGGCGGCGATCACGGCGGGATGCGTGTAATGCGAATCCCCCAACGGCGCGTACCCTAACCGGTAGGTGTAAGCGCCCGTCATGTTAATCTTCACCGCGACCGTCTTTCCCTTGACGATTCGCCCGAGACCGCCGATCTGGTCGAACATCCTGGCCATCGCCGGCATCAGCTCGGCGGGGTCGTAGGTCTTGCACCTGGCGATGGCCACCGGCCCGGCGGGAGCCGCGGCGCGCCCCCACCGCGCTCCGGCAAGCAGGGCGCCGGCGGTTGCCGCTTTCAGCAGGTCCCGGCGTGTGTAGTATCCATGCATCTCGTTTAAGTCTCCAGCTCAGCGGCAGCGTATTGAGAAACGGTTGGCAAATGCAGTTCTACCGCATCCTTCTGCAAGTCCATTTCAATGGGACGGGGCTCCGGCCCATCCAGCGTCCACAACTTCCCCGTTCGATATTTTCCGGACACGCGCGCGGTCACGGACGTGACGCCGCGGTCGGTGTAGAACAGCATTTGTACCACGGCCCGCTTGCCGTCCGGCGCCGCCGTGTAGCTGGAACCCGCCGAACCCGCATTAAAGAGTCGCACGCTGTCGTAGCGGTGGCTGACAATCAGCACGGCTTCGTTGGCCAGCGCGTACGGGTCGCCGAACTCCGCCTGCGCGAGAGCCACACGGCCCTTGCCCGCCGCGCGCCACGCGTAGCCCGGCAGATCCGGACCGCTCGACGGCGTCCCCGGCGCCGGGCCCCAGTTCGGTCCGGTGATGAGCGTGCCGCCGGATTCGACGAAGCCCATGATCCGGCTTCGCAGGCCCGGCGCAGGCGCCTTGACATCGGCATAGATCACGGCTCGCATGCCCGCGAACGAAGACGCCGAGACCCTGTCTTTCAAAATGATGGCGGATTGCTGATTGGTGCGGGCCAACAGATTGAGAAGCTCCTGGCCCATGAATTCATTGTCGCCGGAAAAATCCGAGACGATTCCCAACACCGCCACCGGCGCATAACCCGACCACGCTTTGCGGTCTTTGAAGAACCGGGCCGCGCCGGCAATCGCCTTCCACGCCGCCAGCGCATCGGCCTTCCCCAGCGCGATATCGCCCGCAAGCTGCTGGTCCAGCGTCACAATCCAACGCCCGCCGTACGCCGCACAGTCGGCGATGGCCCGCGGGTAGGAGGCAGCCAAGGGAGGCCGATCGGGGGGCTTGGCATCCACCCACACGCAAGACCCCGGATTCCGAGCGCTTTCGAGCCGAATCTTCCACCCGTTGGAATCGACCCACGGATTGCCCGTCGGTCCGGAGCTGGCGGCTGCCTGCCCGCGCGCCAGTTGAACACCCGGCCAGACTCCCTCGGCAAACAGCGCACCGGCCGGCGGGGAAGCCTTGTCCACGATGGCAAGACCCTTCTGCTTGGCCTGCGCCAGAAGGGTATCGGAAGCCGCGCCCTTCTCGCACACCAGGCAGTCGAACGGCGTGTCGCCCAGCAGCGCCAGTGCGGAAGGGTCCTTCCAACTCGCCGGCCACCGGAATGGAGTCAATTCGGAGATCATAGTGTTGGATTCTCCGCGACGGGGTGCCCGCTGCCCTTGTGGGCCCGTCTCCGCGTCAAAACTCATCTGCGTCACTGCTTGATAATGGTCCCGTCGCGTCTACGGATCTCGCCCCAGCCACCGTTGAGGTTGTTTCTGCCCGGCGTGAACGGGGCCTTGGCCGCCGCCGCCTCGTCGATCTCAATGCCCCAGCCGGGTGTTTCGTTCACCCAAAGGTATCCGTCCTTCATGACCGGGCATCCCTTGAAGATCTCCTGCGTGCGGGCGTTAAACTCCGAGTATTCCTGAATGCCGAAGTTGTAGCTGACCACGTCGAGCGTCACGTTGGCCATGTGGCCGATGGGCGATACGTCGCCCGGGCCGTGCCAGGCTGTCTTGACGCCGAACATCTCGGCCATGATCGCGATCTTGCGCGCCGGCGTGAACCCGCCCGTCTGGGTAACGTGCACGCGGATGTAATCGATGAGGCGCTCCGCGATCAGTGGCTGCCATTCGTGCGGGCTGTTGAATAGCTCGCCCATGGCGATGGGCGTGGCGCACTGCGACCGTATTTGCCGGAAGTAGGCGTTGTCCTCCGGCGAGAGCGGATCCTCCACGAAAAACAGCTTGAACTGCTCGACGTCCTTGCAGAACTGCACCGCCTGATTCGGTGTTACGCGCTCGTGCATGTCGTGCAGCAGTCCGACTTCGTCGCCCAGCTCCTTGCGGCAATTCTCCAGCATTTTGAGGGCGCGGCGAAGGTAGGGCAAGGGCTCGAAGACTTCCCCTTCCACCAGCGCGGTCATGCGAGGCCCGCCCCTTCCGCCTCCGCCGTAACCGGACATGCCGGGCACCCCAATCTGTACGCGGACATTCCGAAAGCCCTGCGCGATAAAGCGCTTAGCCGATTCGACGACGTTCGGGAAATCGGCTCCGTCGGCATGCCCATAGCAGTCCGCGGCCTCGCGGCACTTCCCGCCGGCGAGCTGGTAAACCGGCATGCCGGCCTGCCGCCCCTTGATGTCCCAGAGGGCCTGATCGACGCCGCTGATGGCATTGTTCAGCACCGGCCCGTTCTTCCAATAGGAACTGTCGTAGCAGGCCTGCCAGATATCTTCGATGCGGTCCGTGGTCTTATTGAGAAGCAGCGGCTTGAGATACTTCTCGACCGCCGGCTTGACTAGGTCCGCGCGTTGCGTGAAGGTGGCGCAGCCGTATCCATACAGGCCCGCCTGGTCCGTGGTGATCTTGACCACCGTGAGGCGCACGCCGGCGGGCGCGCACTCGATCACGCTGATATCTTTGATGCGTGGAATGGGCATTCCCCGCGTGGCGCGGGCCGCCTGGTCCTGCGCTTTTTGTTCGCGTGGCAACGAGAGCCCCATCAGTCCGGCGGCTCCCACGGTTTTCAGCAAATCGCGGCGGCGAAAAGGCATCTTGCCTCCTAGCGTAAGCTAGATTTTCGCATACGCCACTCCGCTTTACCACCCTACGCCCGGCGACCGCCTCACTTGCCGCTCTTGACGAACTTGCCAGCGGGGAACTTGGGGTTGAGCTTGACCTTCTTGATCTCGAGCCTCTCGGTTTCCCGGCCGTTCTGCATCCAGCTCATCAAATGCGGCATAGTCACGCCGCCCTCATCCTTGTATTTGCTGAGCCAGATCTGGGTGACGGTGTCGCCGGACAGGTGCGCCATCATCATCGGCAAATGAGTCTTGCTGTCGATGAAGAGGCGGATTGCGAAATCGCCCGGGCCCTTCCCTTCCAGCGTGTACGCCGTTCCGCCATCCGGGGTAGGGGTTTGGTCGACGGTGGCGAACTGTATGGGGAAACCGGGGCGGTCCGCGAGCAGGAGCGCGAGAAGGTAACGGGTGAACGTCCCCCTCAGGTCCTGACGGCGGGCGCTGAGCTGCGCCCCCGCCGCGCGTTCGATCATGGCGCTGTCGATCTGCGAATCGGCCGACATGCGCACGTCGAACCATTGTTCGTCGCCGTTGAGGCAGTCCACCACGGTGGGGCTTCCCACGGCCGCCGCCATCTCCGGGCTCAACCCGCCCCCCATGCCCGCGGCCAACTGGACTGTCTGCTCGCGCAGAAACTTATCCGGGAGTTGGATGCTCAGAGTCAGGTCGCTGAGTATCGGCCCATTGGCCGCCTCGCCGGAGACCGACAGGCTCTCCACCGCCGCCAGCCGGCTGCCGCCCATCGCCTGCCGCGCCTGGCCCAGAATTTCGTCCGCGGATGGCTGCGCACCAGCCACGACCGCGAACATCAGCCACAAAATCGCCTTGCTCACTAGTTGTAGTATGGCATTTCCGCCGACGCGCCCCGCGCGACCCCTTGGTCGCGCCCGGTCGCAGATCGATCATGATATCGTTGAACAATGGTATGATCGATAGGAGTCCTTATGGAATCGATTCGATTGTCGTCCAAGTATCAGGTGGTGATTCCCAAGAGCGTGCGGGAGTCCATGCATCTCCAGCCCGGCCAGAAGGTGCATGTGCTGCCGTATGAAAACCGGATTGAGCTGATTCCCGTCCGTCCAATCGCCAAGCTGCGCGGGTTCCTCAAGGGCATCGATACCACCGTGGCGCGTGAAGCGGACCGGCCATGAACGTCGTCGATTCTTCGGGCTGGCTCGAGTACCTCGCGGATGGTCCGAATGCGGGTTTCTTCGCCGCGGCCCTCCAGGATACCGGCCGCCTCATCGTCCCGACTTTGTCGATACTGGAAGTCTTCAAGCGCGTTTTGCAACAGCGGGGTGAGGACGCCGCGTTGCAGGCGGCGTCGGCGATGCGGCAGGGTGAAGTGGTCGATCTGACTCTAAGGATCGCTCTCGAAGCCGCCAGACTGGGCTACAGCCTGAAACTGCCCCTGGCCGACAGCGTCATGCTGACGACCGCCCGTTTCAATCAGGCGGTTCTATGGACGCAAGACGCGGATTTCAAAGGCCTCGAAGGCGTGAAGTACATCGCAAAGGTGGGGCAGGCGGTTCCGCCTGCCCCACGACGAGACTGAGGTTGCTGTAATACTATCGCTGGCGGTCGCTAGAGCCCTGACTCCGGCCGCCGCTCCGATTCAGCGCCATCTCAAACTTTGCAGCAGCCTGCGGAGCTTTCAAGTCGCCGGTCAGAATTTCGCGATTGGTTGCTTTGCCGCCGTAGAGTTCCGTGTCGGTTTCCCCATCCGCATGAAGCGTCGCGCCTTCCAGCGAGACGCCTGCGAATAACCCGCGCGAACGGGAATACGAGAGCATTTCCGCGTGCATCATGGCGTCCGTCTCGGCGGCCGCGTCGCGGCCAATCGGGCCCGCCGCCACGGTCGCCTCTCCGCCGAGCGTAAACTTATCGGATAACAGGTGCCTCATTCCGCCATCGTTCATCACCAGCAACACGATGTCGGTTTCCGAAGCGCCAATTTGAAACCCGAGACTTCCACCCTCGACCTGCACCGCGGCTGGGGCGCTCCAGCCGGTCTCCCGGCGGCACACCGCAAACCCGCGGCCAAACTTCGCGCCGAGAATGAATCCGGCCTTCTTCATGCCTGGCACGACAACCACGCAGCGCGACTTATTGAACAGGTCCTGGGGGATACCCCTATCGAAGGCTCTCATCGAGTCCCTCAACGCGTCGGCCGAAGCGTCCAGCCTGTCATCGACCTTGATTTCCCTGTCGGCCGCGAAAGCGGCGACGCTTATGGAACCGGCTATTACCAAGATTGTTGCGAATGTTTTGCGCATTGGCAAACTCCTCCCGCTTTCCTATTAAGCACTCCAGCTTCCAATGTTCCGAACGTCACCCCGCCGGCGCCTATACCTTGCGTTTTCAGCGCCGCGTGCAAAAACCCGTCAAGCCGAGTGTGCAGTCTTTGCACCGCCTTGCGCCTGGCAGCGCCCTGCTGCTAGCGTGAAGCTTCATGTTTCCACCCGTTCCCAGCCCCGAAGAAGAGCTTCACTGGTTGGCTCTGCGATTGACCCCGGGGCTGGGCGCCAGAACCTGTGGCAAAATGCTGCAACGTTTTCGCACGCCGCAGGCCATTTTCCGCGCGTCCCGCACGGAACTGGAGGGCGCGGGGGTGAGCGGGTCCGTGGCGCAGTCCATCGTCAGCGGGTGCGCCTTCGAAGACGCCGCCACCCAGCGCGAGAAGATGGCTCAGGCGGGCGCCGCGCTGATTACGCTCGGCGATGCGCGCTATCCGCGGGCTTTGCGCGAGATCTTCGATCCGCCTATTATGCTTTTCGCGCGCGGCCGTGTCGAATTGATCGACTCCATCTGCCTGGGCGTGGTGGGGACGCGCCGGCCCACTCCCTACGGACTGGCGGTGGCGGAGCGAATTTCGGCCGATCTCTCGCACGCCGGCCTGACTATCGTCAGCGGCATGGCCCGCGGCGTCGATAGCGCCGCTCACAAGGGCGCTCTGGCGGCGGGTGGCAATACCGTTGCCGTGCTCGGCTGCGGGGTCGATGTCGTGTATCCATCCGAGAACCGGAAGCTGGCGGCGGAACTGGCGGTGAGGGGTCTGATTATCTCCGAATTCCCCATGGGCGCCGTGGCGTTCCCCCAGAACTTCCCGATCCGCAACCGCATTATCTCCGGCGTTAGCGTGGGCGTGCTTATTGTGGAAGGGGCGCAGTACAGCGGTTCGGCTATCACGGCCAAACTGGCGATGGATCAAGGCCGGGAGGTGTTCGCCGTGCCGGGCAACATCACCTCCAAATTAAGTTGGGGGCCTAACCTGCTGATAAAACAAGGCGCCCGGCTGGTGCAGGACTGGAATGACGTGGTCGCCGAGCTTCCCACCGAATCCCGCCGGCATCTAATAGATGAGGGGCGGAAGCGGATTGAAGCCGAAGCGGGCGGAACGCCGGACGGCCCGCAGGCGTCTTTACTTCACGACCAGGCGCCGGAAATGGACGCTGTCGCCCGCCGCGCGCTTCAGGTTCTGCAAGTGGATGCTTCGATACATTTGGACGATCTGCTTGAGAAAGTGGAGGATATATCCCCTTCAGAGATGATCGCGGCGCTCTTCGAGCTGGAGATGCTGGGCTTGGTAAAACAACTGCCTGGCAAGAACTTTGTTAAAGTGTGGTAGCGTCTGAGCCGCGAACGTCAGAGAGCGGTTCTTGTTGTAGCAATGCGGCGCAGGGGGCGCCGCTTCCCGAAAGTTAAATATGGCGAAAGCTTTGGTAATCGTGGAATCGCCCGCAAAGGCGAAGACCATCAATAAATATCTGGGCAAGCAATACATAGTCAAGGCCTCGCTCGGTCATGTCAAGGATCTTCCAAAGAAGGACTTGGCGGTCGACGTCGACAATGGCTTCGAGCCGCACTATGAAATCATCGACGGTAAGAAGAAGCTTCTCAACGAACTGAAGCAGGCCGCCAAGAGGGTCGAAGAGGTCTATCTCGCGGCCGACCCGGATCGCGAGGGAGAGGCCATCTGCCACCACCTTCAGGAGGAACTCCAAACCGGCAAGAACCCTCCGCATTTTTTTCGCGTGATGTTCAATGAGATTACCAAGAAGGCCGTCGAGAGGGCTTTCGATAACCCGGGGCAGGTGGATATCCATTTGGTGGACGCGCAGCAGGCGCGCCGCGTGCTGGACCGCCTGGTGGGCTACAAGAT
>OBLW0100001077.1_pt1 | contig 23506 bp, 32 predicted proteins | sample 1520161 | NCBI WGS metagenome assembly OBLW01 (sample SAMEA3539309, study PRJEB22396) | soil metagenome | biome: tundra; feature: field; material: soil | place: USA | collected 2010-05 | depth 0.15 m | reverse complement strand
GAAGTGTTACCCATGTGTCCGGTACGATGTGTTACCTATGTCTCAGGCCGCTCAAGGGGCTCAGTTGGTCCGCCCCTGAAATCCTTTCTCTCGGTCGTTCGTTCTGCCATTCCACCGTCACGATGATTGGCTGCCGCTAGGGAAAATGTCAGGAAGGTGTTGAGGTTGAGATCCTTCAGCCGCCCTCATCGAGTGGGTTCAGGATGACACCTCGACTCTGTGCAATGAGCCAGATGTGAACAACGCCTGACGCACCGTTCATCGGCAGCCGCTCTTCGACGTTGAGCCTACACGAACATGCTTAGGAGCATACGCCCTTTACCTGATGTGCATATTGGGTGGGGCGCGATAGTGTACGCCGATTCAGAAGATGGCCGTATTTAGGAGAACATCATGATCCGACGTCGCAACGCGTGGCCCCAGGTTTTTTCAGCATTTGCTATTGGGTTGGGCGCGGGCGCCGCTCTCGGCGTTTTGTTCGCCCCGCAGTCGGGGGAAGACACCCGCGAGGCAATTCGCGGTAGCGCGAAGGACGGCATTGATGAGGCGGTGGACCGCGGCAAGACGGTCATGCGCCGGGTCCGAAAAAACATGGGAGACGCCAAAGATTATGTGAATGATGTCGCGGATACGGCCGAGGGAGCTTTCCGCGATGCACGGAACGCTTCGTCGTAACTGCTCTTTGGGTCAGTGGTTGGGCTCGAACGCGAGACACTTTTGAGGAGTGCACTATGGATCTGCTATGGACGATCGCGGTAATTCTCATTATTTTGTGGCTGTTGGGCCTAGTGACGTCTTACACCCTGGGTGGCTTCGTGCACATCCTGTTGGTTCTGGCCATCATCGTGATTCTGATCCGCGTGATCCAGGGGCGCCGACCGGTTTAAGGCGGCGGAGTGCGGAGGGTTGGCAAATGCCGCAAACATTGGCGGAACTTTCAGGACCGGTGTCGAATTTGATTTCGCAATACTTCGCAATACGGTAGTCTCAACCACCCAAGGAGCCCAGCCGTGGCAAAGTCAAAAGAGCAAGACATACTCACCAGTGTTGCGGAATCCATTGGTTCCACCTTAGGTGCGATCGCCGCCAAAGCGGACGCCGCAGCCGATGCGGCGAAGGAAGCGCTCGGGCGACAAAGTGTCGCCCATCACGCAAAACGCACCACTAAGAAAGTGGTGCGGAAGGCGAAGCGCGCCGCAAGCAGCGCCAAGAAGACCGCGAGAAGCGTCAAGAGGAAGGCTGTGCGCACCACGCGCAGCACCGTCCGGCGCGCAAAGAGTGCCGTCGGCCGTCGTTCGAAAGCCAAGCGGTAAGTCTGTCCCCCCATTGAGGTCGGAACTCGCCCGGGAGGAACTATGACCTCTGACGTGCCGGTTGCGTCTGGTAGCCAAAGCCTGACCAGTGTTCAGCCTCGGGTTCTCGGGGCGCTCTGGGCTGTTTACGGCATCTTGCGCCTGGCCATGACCGTCTGGCTGATCGGCTTTCACATCACGGCGACACTTATGTTTGGCGCTTTGTTGACGCGGGTGCCGAATCCTTTCTCGCTGATGACCGACTTCCATTTCCTTTACACGGGAATCATCATCTGGTCTGGTGTTTGCGGAGTGCTCGGGATTCTGGCCGGAGTCACACTGCTGGCGGGACGCCGGGCGGCGCGAGTGTTGGCGGTCGTTGCGGCGCTCATCTCGCTGCCGGAAATGCCGTTTGGAATTATGCTGGGAGTTTACACGTTAGTGGTCATGTTGCATGCGGTGCCTGAACGGATTCACTTGGGTCACGCAGCGCGGATGTAATTCTCAAGCATTACCGGCAGAGAAAAGCGGTTTTCAAGTGCGCCGTTGTTGCGGTCATGGGAACCGCTGCCATCAGAACGCCTGTGAGCTTCACCCGGGCACCTCGATGATCGGAACTTCAATGTCAAAGCCGCAATAACGTTTCGGATTATTCCTGTTTATCTACGGCGATTTGCCCGCTCGCGATACACCCTTCGCCTGATATCCGCCTATTGCTATTCGGCCTATCGTTCTAGGCGTCAGGAGAAAACTAGTGAAGGTATACAAAAAGCTTGGGATCGAAGCAATTGTGCTGGGGTCGTGCCTTTTGCTCGGGGCATCGATGCCCGCCAAGGTTATGTTGGATCAGGACACCCAACAGACCGCCCCGGACAACAGCAAAGTTAACCAAAATCAGAATCCGCCTACTGCCGACCAGCAGAAAATGAATCCCGCCGACCGGGATCTTACGAAGAAGATACGGATGGCGCTGCACGACGACAAGTCGCTGTCTATGTACGCGCACAACATCAAGATCATCAGTCAGGACGGCAAAGTTACACTGCGCGGGCCGGTTCGTTCCGACGATGAAAGAGCTGCAATCGAGGCCAAGGCCGTTGCCGTGGCGGGGGACGGAAACGTGACGAATCACCTGCACGTGGCGCCGCCGAAGTCGTAAGAGAGCTCCGAATTCGCAGACAGTATGGATAACTTTGATAAAAGGAGAAAACCGAATGGCCGATAACAAGAAAACTGCAGTTTTTGGGATTTATTCCACTCGCAACGGCGCCGAACAGGCTGCTGAAGCTTTGGTGAACGGAGGTTTTGCTGCTGCGGACATCTCAGTATTGCTGCCAGAGAATCTCGGAACTCGTGAAATCGGCACGGAGAAGGCGACCAAAGCACCGGAAGGCGCAACGGCTGGAGCGGGCACGGGTGCTGTTCTAGGCGGCGCGCTCGGACTTTTGGCTGGAATCGGCGCTCTGGCGATTCCCGGTGTCGGTCCGCTCATCGCTGCGGGCCCGATTATGGCTACCTTGGCTGGCATGGGAGTCGGCGGCACGGTTGGAGGTCTTACTGGCGCGCTCGTCGGTATGGGTATTCCGGAATTTGAAGCCAAGCGGTACGAGGGCATTATTCAGAAGGGCGGAATTTTGCTCTCGGTGCACTGCAACACTTCGGATGAAATCACTCGTGCGAAGCAGATCCTGAAGGGCAGTGGCGCCGAGGATGTTTCTTCGACGAGCGAGGCGTCCGTGGAGAAGGCTGATCGGGCCCGCGGGACTGGGGTCTAAGAACCCAACATTGCAACATCGGGTTGGACCGAGAGAGGCCGCGATCACTCGCGGCTTCTCTGTTTTGGTGCGCCCGGCAAGGGGAAGTGGTTAGTCGACAGCAAGGGTGTTCGCCGCGAGACAGAATCTGAAGGAAGCCACTGTGGGAAGACGGCGGGAGTAATCCCGCCCACTACCCGATCGTTTGATGCTTCTGGTCGGCGAGCCGGGCATACCCTCGGCAAAGTTGGATCTTCGCGTTTGCGAACCGCTGCATCTGCTTCTAGGCTGTTCGGGCGGCTTGCTGGGCTTTTGCTGAATCGTAACTCTCGCCGTAAATCGCCGGCACTTTGCCGCCCGCCGGCCTCAAGTAGGTAGATAATTGACCGCGATGATGAATGGAGTGGCGAAGGCCAAGATCGAGAAAACCCACCGCTGGCAATTGAAACATGCTGCGGAAGTCGATCATTTTGGCCAGTTGGTCGCCGGACATCTTCTTGAGCGCCTCCAAATCGTTGGCAAAGGATTCCGCATAATACTTGCCGATATCCGCTGAGTTCTTTACGTTTTCAGGGCGCGGCCTCGGGGTGAAGTCGAATTGGCCTGCTACTACGCCGGAGTAGAACCGATGTTCCGAGGCCACAATATGCCAAGCCAGTTCCAGAGCCGTTTTGGCCACGGGTTCCGGCTTGTAATCGCCATTGTTCAGCGGAATCGCCTCAATCACGCCGCGCGTCGTCTCATGTTCCTTCTGGATCGCGGGGAGCGCCAAGTGTAGGGCTACCATCGCTTGTTCAGGCTGTAGATTTGGCATCGGCCACCTCGGCCGACATTATATCTCAGCCGATGTCGGACGGCAGTGCCACGAGATTAACTAGCGGTCGTCAACCCGCCGCTCTAAACTACGCATGTTTCGAAGCACCCAAACCGCGAGCGCGGTGTCGTCCTTCGCGCCTGTTTTCCGCCGCAAATCCCCCATCAGCCGAAACAACGACTCTCTCGGCAGGCGCAACTGCCCGGCCATTTCCTTCACCGTATTGCCGGTAGCGAGGCTGCGGAGCAGGATCGATTCTTCGGCTGTAAACCGCGGACCCGTTCCGAAACCAACCGGGTTGCCTCTCCCTTCATTCTCCGCGCTGCCCACCCAATGCGGACTCGCCACACTCACACTCTTCATGGCCGTTCTAATCTCCGGTGTTCTCAATTGTTGCCGCGTTGCTTGTTGCCGAGTTGTCATAGTTTCCCCTGATTCTGAAATTCGCGCACCAGACTGAAGTAGGAGCATTCAGGCTGCCAACACCTGCAGTGCGAACCATCTATTCCGAGCATCGGCCGAACATTGGAAATACTTGAACCACCAGGGACTTGGGCGATTCAGGCGCGCGCAGTCCGGAAACTTTGCTCGGATGAACGAATTCCAATTTGATCTTCGCCCCTCGAAAAGGGAATTGCCCGCAGCGGCCAGCGTCGTAAGCCGGGGTCGTGTAAGCCGGACTCTGTGTTCCGGCGTATGGACCCACTGCCTTAGTCCCCGCTGCGTTCGAAAGGCTGGAGGCGCACACGGAGCACATTGAAACTCCCGAAGATCAAGTTATCTCCCTCGCCGTGGTCGCCCCCAGCGTGCCAGGCCAGCGGATGACCCTCGTTAACGTTTTCGCCAGTACTCACCCTTCCGGCGCCTGGACCTTGATCGATGCCGCCATACCGTTCAGCGAACGTTACATTCGTCGCTGGGCCGAAAAAAAATTCCGAACGCCGCCGAATGCCATCGTGCTAAGTCACGTATATTTCGACCACGTGAGTTCCGCGCGCGCGCTCGCCGATCACTGGGACGCTCCTATTTATGGGCATCGGCTGGAGTTCCCGTATCTCGCGGGGCAAAAGGAATATCCGGCGCCCAACACTCACGCGAGCGGCGGAATTATGCCTTTACTCGCGCCCTTGTTTCCCCGAGGCCCCATCGATCTAGGCGATCGTCTTCGCGAGCTTGCGTCTGGCGCACCGTCCGGTCTTCCGTCCGGCAACGGCCAGCACGGTTCCCTGTTGGAATCACCTGGCTGGCAAATCATCGACACACCAGGGCACACGCCGGGCCACGTTTCGTTTTTCCGTCCCGAAGATCGGGTACTCCTTCCCGCCGACGCATTCTGTACTACCAACCCGGAATCTCTTCGCCGCCAACATCACCCAGAGCGAATTACACGGTCCGCCCGCGTACTTTACCTGGAACTGGAACCTTGCTCGGAAGTCGGTGGAACGACTGGCTGCGCTCGATCCAGTGGTCGTCGCATCGGGGCACGGCCAGTCTCTCGCGGGGTCGAATGTCCCAGCAGCGCTGCACAGCTTGGCGGCGCGTTTCGAAGAAGTCGCCGTTCCCGACAACCGAACGTCGGCTGCTGGATCGCTTCAACTACTTCGCTGAGCGCCAGGTGACCGCACGCGCGTGAAGCGTGGCGACTCGCCGCTACCTGTCCCGAAGGCTACTGGTAGTAGATGAAAACGCGGCAGAATCTAAAATGAGCGGAGGGAACGCAACATCGCGGAACTAAAGCGCCCGCACCGTATAAATCAGATATCCGACCAGGATCATTCCAAACAGCGCCGCGACCACTCCCAGGATCGTCACGATCGCACCCGCCGGCTCGAACTGGTCCGCATCGAGTTGCTGCATCGTCCGGCGATACCGGATCGACGACACGATTGCCATCCCTATACCCATGGTCATGAATCCGATGCCGATCGCCAGGGAGACTCCGCCCTCGTGCTCAGCGCCACTTCGCATCCGCAAAAATTCGCGCAGCGTAATCCCAAACTTCGCCACCACGAAGCCGAACACGATGATGCTGATACTGGTACGAACCCACGCCAAAAAGGTGCGCTCGTTGGCCAGATGATCGCTGGCTTTAGCGGATTTGGGGGGGGCCAGGGGAGTAGCCACAGGCGGTGGTCAGCGATCTACTTTCATGGTATCCGAAGCAATCATTCGTTACCGCCAGATCCTTCACCCTCGAAAACCACTTCAGGCGTCTCCGCCGACAAGCCGTTGGCCCCGCGCCAGTCCCGCCAGCGGTTACAGACGATGGCCACCGCAAGATAAAGCAAAAACAAATAAGGCAGCCAGTTTTTGGGCGGCTCCGGCACTGGGTAAAGCGTCCCGGCGAGCACCACCCCCATGGCCGCCACGGCCACGCCTGCGAGCAGCACCGTGCCGAACGTCAAGCTGCCCAACTGGCGCACGTGCCGTGGTAGCGCGATGGCCACCAGCGCGTACACGGTGATGAATCCATAGGTCGCCAGCGATCCCATCCAATCATAAATGGTGTCGCCGGCGACCTTTGCGGCCGCGAGCCCTACGGGCAGAATCATGGTGGCGGCACCAGTGGCCAGCACCGCAACGTGCGGCGTTTCATTGCGAGGATGCGTCTTGCTTAGACCGTGAGGTGCCAGTCCGTTATGTGCCATGAGCAGCAGAACACGCGCCGCGGCGGTCACACATGCCAGCGTGCAAGCGAACATGCTCACCATGGCACAGATGTCGATGATCGGGCCGAGCCGCCGGATGCCCGCCGCGGTTGACAGCACGCTCATCGGCGCGGCGTTCTGGGCCAGCGATCCCGCCGAAGCCGGGAATCCCAACACTTCGGTATACGAAGCCGCGATGAAAAATAATCCCGAAAGCATCGCGCTGTGGATGACTGCTCGGGGAATGGTGCGCAGCGGATGCTTCGCTTCCTCGCCCAGCGTGGTCGCGCTTTCGAATCCCACAAAGCTGAACATCGCCAGCACCAGGCCCAACCGCACGCCTGTGAAACGCACACCCCGCAATTCGAATTGCGCGGGATCGAAATGCAGTCCCCGCTGCCACAGCAGCGTCGCAAACACCACGCTGATCAGCAGCACGGAAGCCAGTTCGATATAAACCATGAATCGCGCGGATACTTTCACATCGCGGTAGGCGATATAAATCGAGACGAAGACAGCGAAAATCGCCAGCGGAATCGCCGGCGCGGAAACTCCCCAGAACTCCTTCAGCACTACGTTGGTGTAATAGACGAATCCGCCCACCACCGACGCCCCGGTCGCGACATATGCCAGCAGCAGCGCCCAAGCCGCCGCACTGCCTAGCATCGGCGGCAGCGAAGACGTAGCATACGTGTACAACGATCCCGGCGACGCCGACTCTCGCGCGAACCGCGCAATGCATAGCGCCACCAGCAGCGTGCACCCCGTTGCCAGCAAATACGCCAGCCACGTCCCATTTCCCGCCGAAGCAAACACAAGCGGCACCGTGAGAGTCGCGGTGCAGGTGGGCGCCATCGTCGAAATCGATTGCGCCAGCGCCTCCAGCGGCCCTAGCACATGCCGCCGCAATCCGTAGTGAGGCTGGCGGGCTTCCGACGGCGTTTCGGCTTCGACCGGATGCAAGTTTCCCGCGGGCTCCTGCGCCAAGGTGCAGATCCTCTCGCCAGACGGTTCTCGATGGCTAAGGGAGCGCATAGTCTGCTCACGCGTGCGCGTTGAGTCAAGCAGTTTGGCGATGCTACACTCTGCCGATGAAAATTTCCTCAGACGCGGAAGCCATGCTCGCAGTCGCGCTGGAACAAGCTCGCCGCGGTCTCTCCGAAGGCGGTATCCCGGTCGGCGGGGCCATCTTCGGCCCCGGTGGAACTTTGCTGGGCGCAGGCCGCAACCGCCTAGTGCAAAATGGCGATCCGTCGATGCACGGCGAAACCGACGCCTTCCGCGCCGCTGGCCGCCAACCTCGCTACCGCGACCTCATCCTAGTGACTACGCTCGCGCCGTGTTGGTATTGCTCCGGACTCATCTATCAGTTCCGCTTCAAACAGGTAATCGTTGGCGACAGCGTCAACGCCCAGGGCGGTGTCGCTTGGCTGCGCCAGCAGGGTCTCGACATCCTGGACTTGAGGTCCCCGGAGTGCATCCAAATCATGGGCGACTTCAAGCGCGCGCATCCCGACCTCTGGAACGAATGCGTAGGCGAAGGTTAATAGGCCTCGAAGGAACTACCCTGGATGTCCAAACTTCGGCGAACCGCGGCCCGCGCGACATTTCTAATCGCATTGGCCTGTTTTTTTTCCGGGGACCGTGGACTCGCGCAGGACGCCCAGGAACAGAATCAAAACATCATTCGCGCCAACGTGAACCTGGTCATGGTAGACGCCACCGTGAAGACCAAAGCCGGTCAGATTATGGCCAATCTTAAAAAAGAGGACTTCGAGCTCCGCGAAGATGGCATCGTTCAAAAGTTGGATGTGTTCAGCCGCGACGAACTACCTCTCAACGTCGCCCTAGTATTGGATCTGAGCGATTCGATCGAACCCTTCCTGGGACCGTTGCGCCAAGCCGCCAACACCGCCTTATCCGCCCTCAAGCCCGACGACGAAGTCGCCCTGTTCACTTTCTCCACCGAAGCGGAACTACGAGTTCCATTCACCACCGACAAATCGCTAATTGGCCAACAGATCAGCGCCTTCCACACCGGCGGCGCCACCAATATAAATGACGGCATTTTCGTCGCCGCCAAATATCTCCTCAACGCGCCCCCCAAAGGCCGCCGCGTGACTATCCTGATCAGCGACGATGTCGGCACCGATGCCGGTGGCCAGGGCACCCGCGACATTGTCACCGAGTCGATTGCTGCCGACACGGTCCTCTACAATCTGAAAATTCCCGGTTACAACCCGCCGGGAACTCTCTTTGCCTCCAGCATGATTCCCGGATTAGTAAATATTCACAAAGTAATGGACGCCACCGGCGGCGAACTCTTCGACGTCCAAGACATAGCCCATCTCGACACCGTCTTCCGGGCCTTGATCGAACGCATAAAGACCCGCTATACCCTTGGTTACTACACCCAAGCCACCGGAGCATTGGGCAAACCTCACAAACTCGATGTTCGTCTGGCGTCCTCTTTCGGGAAGAAGGGCCGCGATTACGTAATCCTCTCTAAAAACGGCTACTACGTGCATTAGACCCCCGGTGGAGTTTTCTGTACGGGAACGTGCGCTGTTTACTCCTGTGTTTACCCGATGGTTGCATACCGCCTAGCGCATCAGACTCACATCGAGATCTGCGGCGGCCATTCAAATCGGTAGCTCTAGAGGCGGCCAACCCGATGCCGGAGGTAATCACACTGGTGGGCCTTAACGTGCCCATATTCAGTAGAGCCTGTTGCATCCCTTTTGAGACCGACCAGCGACAACAATATTTACGACTAGAAATAGAGGAGCCCCGATGAAACACCCAGCACGGCTTGCCTTAGCACTGGCAGCGTTGATTCCATTTGCGACGCCACTGGTCGCACACGCACAAGAGCAGTCCAAAGTAGTTCTCGATACTTCTGGAAAAACCCCGGTATATCGCGTCACGGTGGTGGAGCGCACGACCAAGGCCATCAATTATCGACATCGCAGCGGCCCCACCGAGGTCGACTTTCGCGGCACCGATCTGATGCCCGCGGCCAGAGGCCAACTGAACGTAAACAGCAAGCAGGGCCGCATCGAAATCAAGGCCAGAATGGAAAAACTGACCCCAGCCACCCAATTTGGGCCGGAGTTCCTCACCTATGTTTTGTGGGCAGTCACGGCGGAAGGCCGCCCCAAGAATCTGGGCGAAGTGCTGCTGAGCGGCGATCACAGCAGCATGGAGGTCACCACCGACCTGCAGACTTTCGGCGTGATTGTGACCGCTGAACCCTATTTTGCGGTTACTCAGCCTAGCAACGTCGTCGTTATGGAGAACATAATCAGCGACAAAACCAGCGGCACCATCGAAACCATCGACACCCACTACGAATTGCTGGCACGCGGGCAATACGTCTTGAACGTAAATGAGGCCGATCGGCGCCCGTATCCGCTGGACAAGAAGACTCCGCTGGAGCTTTACGAAGCGCGTAACGCCATCCGCATCGCTCGCTGGACCGGAGCCGAGAGCTACGCCGCCGACACCCTCAAAAAGGCTGAAGTGAGTCTGCAAAACGCAGAAGAAGAATTGACCGGCAAGATCGGCAAAAAGACGGTGGCGCAAAATGCCCGCGACGCCGCGCAAATCGCCGAAGATGCCCGTTTGATCACCATCCGCCGCATGGAGGACGAACAACTAGCCAACGAACGGGCCGCCGCCGCCCAACGCGAAGCCGACGCCAACGCCCAGGCTTCTCAATCCGACTCCGAGCGCCTGGCCGCCGAACGGGCCAAGCTGGAAGCCGAGAAAGCCCGTCTCGACGCCGAACGCGGCAAAGCCGAAAGCGATGCCGCTGCCGAGCGCGCCATGAGAGAAAAGGCCGAAGCAGAAGCCTCCTCCTCCGTCGAAGCTGAACGCGCCCGTCAAGCCGCAGCGCAAGCCGAACAAGAAAAAGCCCAACTCCGCGAACAACTGCGCGCCCAGCTCAACACCATTCTCGAGACCCGCGAGACCGCCCGCGGTCTGATCGTCAATATGTCCGACGTACTCTTCGATACCGGCCAATACACCCTAAAGCCCGGCGCCAAAGAAAAGCTGGCCAAAATCGCCGGCATCGTTTTAGGGCATCCTGGCCTGAAGCTGGAAATCGAAGGGCACACCGACAGCGTCGGCAGCGACGAAATGAACCAGCGCCTCTCCGAGCAAAGAGCCGGCACGGTTCGCAGCTACCTGGTAGCCCAGAGCCTACCTCAAGATACCATCACCGCACGCGGCTTCGGCAAAACACAACCAGTAGCCACCAACGACAATGCCGCCGGCCGCCAACTTAATCGCCGCGTAGAGCTGGTCGTATCCGGGGACGCCATCGGCGCCAGCGCCAGCGTCAGCATGATCCCAAACCCGTAGTTCCTTTGCGGTACCGGCATACGTTTCCCGATGCAGGGGTGAATCGCTTCCGGTTCACCCCGCCGCGTACGGTCCGAGCCACAACCGGCGATTTTCGACCCTGGTCGGGTGTCGGGCGTCGTCACCGGGAAAAAGCCGCAATGACATCGCTGGTTGGATAACCTCCCTGAGACTTTCATCGCAAAGCGCCGAAAGCTATTCTTAAATTGCCTGGCCGGTTCCGCGCTGCCATTTTCATCCGCATGAGCAGGTCCCTCGAAGAACTTACTTCCGGGCAATTACTTTGTTTCGAATCGAACGAACGCTCAGAAACCGTACCGCATGTGAAGCGCATGCATACGAGCAACTGGCGAACTCAGTTCGAGGAACATCCCGGCACCGGCTTAGCAACAGCATTCGGTCGCGGCATCATCCTTTCGGCTCTGCTTCGGTCGCCGCGCCGATCGCGCAAGAGCTACAATTGCGAAGCCATCTCCGCAGGGGAGCGCAAGTATCTGGCGCCTTCTTACGAGGCACCGTCGCCAGCGACCCCCAGCAAACCGAGCGAACTCCGCAAGTCGGTCGAAGCCCTAACCGTCGCACTACTGGGCGTAGCCGCAAATCAAGCCAGCAGCTTCCTCGACTCGGTGCTGCCAGGCTTCCACCAGGAATTCACCAAAGCGCGCGCCGGCAAGAATTCCGGCCGCCATAATTCGCCCCACGAAACCTCTCCGTACTCGGCCACGGACGACTCCACCACCCAGAAACCTCTAACCGCCGCGGCCCGCGCCTGAAGGATTTCTGGAAGCGTGGCCGCGACGTTGACCCAATCAAGCCACCCGGGATAACTTGGTATGAAGTGATACCGACACAGCAAAATGGAAAGGCAAAGAGCACCAAGGGAATCCGATCGCCCAATACCCAAGCCCAAAGCCCGACCTCAGTCCGCATCGTCGGCAATCCGCCCGCCGCCGGTGATGAGCGCGGAATTCCAAAGTTGGCAATCCCGAATCCCGTCGCTCCTCATGGGTCTGCTCGTTGCCGCTCGATGATATCCTCTCGTCGAGCCACAGGACCCACGCGCAAAGGAGCCAAGCAATCCACTCCGCCCGCCGCAGCTCAGCTCTAACCGACAACCGTTTCTTTCTACTCTTCGTCTTTCTTTTAGCTACGCTGATCCTCTATCCTTACGCCGAAGGCACCCGCTTCGGATATTACGCCTTCCGCTTAATCGGCAGCTTCGCCATCCTGATCAGCGTCTACGCCGCAAAGATCCACCGAAGCCTGCTCATCCTGGCCATCGCGCTAGCCATACCCGCGCTAGTCCAACGCATAGTCCTACCTAGAGCCGACGCCAGCGCCCTAATCACCTTCAACATCGTCCTAAGCTTCCTCTTCGACGTAGTAATCGTAGTAGTAATTTTCCGGCACGTCTTCGCCAGAGAAACGCCCAACTCCGAGACCATCTTCGGCGCCCTGTGCATCTACTTACTGGTCGGCTTCAGCTTCGCCAGCGTCTACGGCTTGATCTCCGCCTTCCAGCCACACGCTTTCTTCCTCGATCCTCACGCCAATCTCCACGCCGTCCCCGACCGCTTCGATTTCATCTACTACAGCTTCGGCACCATGACCTCCCTAGGCGCACCGGGCATCACCCCGGTCTCCGGCCATGCCCGCTCCATCACCGTCCTCGAAGCCATCCTAGGCGTCCTCTACTTAGCCGTCCTGATCGCCCGCCTAATGGGCGCCTACCGTCCCAACTCCACAACCTGAGCGTTTGCCATCCCGAGTTCTTTGCTAGGGATCTGTCTTTTACCCCGAGTCCGGTAAGATCCAGCTTCGGGTGCTTCCTTGGCGGGTATCAGCAGCTGCCCCACCCTTGCGGTTTTCGGCAAGGGTAGGCTCTTTCTTTATTTCCCACTTCGCTCTCGTCCGTTCCAGCCTTGCACTCCCCTCCCCTCTCTAGGCCCTCCCAATAAAAAGAACCAGGTGGTATCCTTCCTTAGCAGAAATCAGCAAGACTAAATCCGAAGGGCATCCACGTTGGCCCCGCCCCACCGGCCCTAAGGATTGCGTCGCGTAACCTAACCGACCATGAAAATTGCCTCGAACCTACTCGTTTGTCTTTTACTCGGCGCGCTCCCGGCCTTTGCCCAAGCCCCCAAAACCGCTGGTTCCGGACCAGTCCTCAGCGCCAGCCTGGGTTATTCCTACTTTAATCTGGGACTGCAACCCACCCGCGCCAACCTCAACGGCGTAGACGCCACCTTCACAGCCGATTTCAATCCCCGCTTTGGAGTAACCCTGGATTTAGGCTACGCGCGAGCCTCGGACGTAAACGGGAGCACTCGCCACGCCGACGTCCTAAGCTACCTCGCGGGCCCGGTCTTCTACATCACCCGCGGCAAAAGACTCACCACCTTCGCCCACGTCCTTGGCGGCGGCGCCCGTATCACCGGGGCGATTCCCAGCCCCACCGGTTTCATCCGGGGATTCATAAACCGGCCGGCCATAGCTGTCGGGGGCGGCGTCGAGTATCAGATTTCTCGTTCCCTGGCAGTCAGGGCAGGCGCCGACTACGTCCGCGCCTCCTACCTAACCTCACTAACCTCCTTCAATCCCCAAAACGACTTCCGAGCCGTAACCAGCCTGGTGTACTACTTCGGCTCCAATCGCCAATAACTGCGGTGCAATACTGCCGCCGTACAACACGGACGCAGTACGCAAGCCACCTGAGGGTCTCGCCCCCATCCTTCGCCTGTCTCAAACGGTCAAGCCCAGTTCCGCGCGAGAGATCTACTGTTGTAGGCCGCGCCACCCCTGACTTCGCAAACGGCGCGAGTGACACGCTAGTTTTCTTCTGAGTCTCACTTCAAACCGTTTGACGTGCCCGCCGCTCGGGAGATAAACTCCCCCGACCCCACGGGGTCCGGACCGGGCCAAATCGATCCATTCCAAAAATTGGGAGAACACATGAGAAAAGTCCTCTGGGCCCCTCTACTTGTCGTGATGTTGCTGTCCGCCCTCCCCTGCCATGCGCAAAATCCGAACTATGATGTCGGCCAGGTGTGGCGCGTCACCTACTACCGTATCAAGCCAGGTCAGGGAGAAGCCTTCTGGAAAGACATTCGCGACAACATGAAGCCGGTGTACGAGTCGTTAAAAAAGGAAGGCATGATCAGCGATTACAAAGTCTGGACAAACGTAACCACCGATAGTCCGGGAGATTGGGACGTTGCGGTAGGCCTGATGGTCGCCAACTATGCCGCCATAGACCAACTCGACGCCAAAGCCGCGACCACCGTGGCTAAGCATTACGGCTCGCGAGACGCCATGATCGAAGCCGGCAAGAAACGCACCGAGCTACGCGAAATAGTGGCCAGTAAATTGGCCCGCGAAGTGATGGTAAAATAGATTCCGCTCAGCAACGCCTCATTGGTCCATCTTTGTTGGATTGGCAGGGATGGCCTGGTCTGTCGAAGCCCTTCGGTGCAAACCGCCGGCCTTCGCAGATAGACCTGCTCACCATCGCGCGAACTCGATGCGATGAATCTCTCTCGGTCCGCCGTCTGTGCCATCGTTGCCATCCCGAGCTCCGTGCGAGGGATCTGCTTTTAGGCCCGGAACGGCGCGGGGTGCGCTCCAGGTTCGGTTCCTGAACCTGAGTCTGTGGGCTTGACCTTTCCTCTAGACCGGACGGCACCACTCATTGCGAGGGGCACTGGGTAAGCAGCGGGGAGAGGTCATGATCAGTACTCGTTTTCTTCTACCTTTGGCTCCCGCAGTGTTCGTCGCTGCGGCACTCTCGGCGCAAAGCTCCGGTCAAAAACCCATAGTCACCCGGCACACGGTCGAAGCATCGTCTTCCCACGCCAAGGCAAGCAATCCAAAACCGGAGGAAGCCACCCACGCCATTCTTGGTGCATTTGACAGATACGAAGTCGTCGGAATGGGAGCGGGACACGGGAATAAGGATCTCGACGATCTTATCTTGCGAGTGATCCGCGACCCTGCCTTCCCAAACAAAGTAAACGATGTCGTCGTGGAATGCGGTAACTCGTTGTACCAGCCCCTCCTTGACCGGTACATTGCTGGCGAAGATGTACCACTGTCAGAAGTGCGTCAAGTCTGGCGCAACTCGCAGACTATGTGTACCGTTTCCGGCTTTTACGAAATATTGTTTCCCTTGGTGCGCAGAATTAATCAAAGAATTTCGCCGGATAAGAGGATGCGTGTTTTGGCGGGCGACCCTCCAATCGATTGGAGCAAAGTAAAAAGCCCGAGCGATCTAGATGGGATGCGGGATCGTGACGCCGTTATTGCCTCGGTTATGGAAAAAGAAGTGCTCTCAAAACATCGCAAGGCCCTCATGCTCTTTGGCACATTTCATCTTTTTCATAGCAACAATACGGGACCAAAGTGGGATGAATCAGCGGTACAGCTCTATGAAAAATCCTTTCCGGGTGCGACTTTTGTGATTGGAGACAGTATGGTGTTTGACAATTCAACTGTTCCGCCGCCCAAGGCCGAATTGGAAGCACAAATGGCCGCCTGGCCCGTTCCGTCGCTCGTCCAAAACATCAAAGACACATGGCTGGGAGAAATGGACAAGTATTACTTTTCGAAAATGGTCGATGCGTACCTTTATCTTGGACCCAGTGACTTGATATTGGTTGAACCTAGACCAGCCGAGATTTTCTCGAATAGGGAATACATGGCGGAACTCCAAAGAAGAGCGGCCATCATAGGCGATCCGTTGATAGCGGACCAGGCCAATCCTGACAAGCTGTCCGATCAGAATTTCGACCCGTTCTTATACCACTCCAGCGACGAACAGAAAATATTGCAATCTCTCGGAATCGGCCCGTCGCCGTCAGCAGCGCCGCCCAATGAGGGTTCTCCTTGGAGAATTGCGGAAATACCGCAGGTGATTCATTTATCGCCAAGAGCCTTGGAGGCCTTCGCTGGGAAATATGCTCCGGAATCACTCTCAGGGGTCAGCATCCCTCCCATTGAAATAGATGCCGATCAGGATGGGCTTTGGATCGATCTCGGTGTGGGAACGGGCAAGCACAAGTTTGTACCGATCTCCCCCGTTGATTTTATGGAGGAAGATAAACCTGCTACACGCATCAGATTCCATCAAGGTGAAAAAGCAGGAATCGTGGGATTAGCCTTCAGAGGACTCTGGATTAGCGAGGCTACGAAACTGAATTAGGCGAGCCTCGACTGTTATCTAGATTTGATGAGCGTCGTTTTTAAGCGGTCTCTAGGGGTATTTGAAATGTGGGCGCAACTATTTGCCGTAGTAGAGCGTCCGGGGTGACTACCAACAATGAGGGAGCGGACACGGATTGACGCGATGCTTGTACAAGCTGGGGACGCACTGGCCGGGGCCGCTCCCGTCTATGACCAGGACACCTGTATTGCCACGCGTCCTGATATCGCCAAGCCTCGAAGCAATCAATCCATTCCTTCTTCCTATCGCAGAGCAGTGAGCGAAATTAACGGTGGCGAAATTCTTCTAGCAGCCTATCGAACGCGGCCTTACCTAGTAATTTAAAATCAAGGCGTACATCACGGGCTTTTCTGATTGCCTGACCGAACGGTGAATCGAACTCGACTTCTTGATTAACTTGGGGATTGTCGCGCGTGCGTTTCAATGTCAGATAAGCTAGCAAATCAGCGGCTTGCAATCCGGGTTGGAACTTACTGTCACCAGATTGGATCGTCCCGAGTTTATGTGCATGAGCGAAGTTGCTCATCTTAATGCGTTCGAAGTATTCCCGGGCATACCCGTTCAATGTTCGACTCTCATCTACAACGAAATCCACGATGTGACCCTCGTCACAGTGAGCCGCGATATTGTGAACAGCGAACAAGAATGCGATGAAATATTATTTCGAAGGTGCGCCACCATTCTTGAACCGGCCACTCTTGTATATGCCGCCGGTCAAATGTCGGCGTTCGTCAAACGTCAATGCGTCCCAGTCTGATAAGACAACGGCAGAGCCAACGGGCCAGACGCGACATCGTCGAATGATTGTCAAAAGTTCGGTTAGAAAAGTTGTGCAGTCTTCTTCGCTCCAGTCCTTATATTCGCCCACGGTCTTGCCATCTGGCGTTCTGGACCAGAATCTATTAGCGTGGAATTCGGACAGACCTCGATGCCTGATCGCTCTCTCCCAGTCAAGATCGAATTGCTTCCAGTAATGGATTCCACCGAAATATCCCGCTGCAACGCAAACTGGAGAGTGATCGTGGGTGCCGCTATCGTCGAGGTAGACTCGCAGAGGCATCAGCGTACATTCTTTCTTGAATCTATCACGAACCTATCTTCCTAGCTTTATGAAGGACCGTCGTTGTTCGCGATACTTAGCGCATTCGCCGGAACGGAACAACGATCTTCGCGGAGGTTCCCTTGGTAGCCTAGTCTCAGCGGGATGCTTTCTTACCTTTAACTGAACTATTCTTAGGTTCAAATTGTTTAGGCAGTAGCCTATGACTTCGAACGCCGCCTTCGCCATTCCGCCCTCGCCCGATCCAATTGAATTTGGAACGCTGGATTCGGCGGACCAAAGTTCTTCGTCTGGATTCGTCACGTTAACTCAGGTTGGGATGCCTCTTCCTCCCGACGTGGTCCATCGAAGTTTTTAAGCCTTCAGGCGAATAAGAGCCGTTTTAGCGATGCCTAGTTCCCTGCGCTCGGGAGAGTCATAAGGTTCGTTGCGGAGTTCTTTTTGTCGGGATTGTACGGCGCTTTCGGCTTCGTAATTGAGCGTTCTCAGCACGGTTGAATTTGTCTCGCTCATTGCAGACTCATATAGTGCGCGCCAATCCGCCCCTCGCTGTTTCCTCCAAAACGTGACAAGACCGAGAATGAGCAAAACTACGACGCTGATAACTTGAATGTTCATGGAGACGAGTATAGTTCCTGAGCCTCTCGCTACTCCAGAACTTCGGTAATCTGCGCGGGATTAATTGACGCGGTCGACCGGGGTTAAAATAAAAACCGGAGAGTTTTGTATATTCAAATCAATACATGGGTTTCTGTAGCTTCCTTGGCGCTAGGGACGGTGCCGGGGGCTTAGCTCCACGACCACGGGGCTTCTTCTTGTTTCCAACCGCTTCTGCCGCAATGAACTTTCGGTCTGTGTGCGGCTCGAAGCGCGGTCCACCTGCGGCCAACAAGCAACGACGCCCGGCTGCAACACCGCATGTTGGACATGGGACGGAGTTGCACTGTTTCTTGGTCAAGTCTCCGATTTTCATGCCGGTTAGACTGCCATAGGAACAGCCTCAAAACTGTTCTTTTTGGAACGCTGCGCTATGCCAATAGTTGGTTTACGTGGCTACTCAACAACCTAAAATCGTCCGTCTTGGACAGCACCGCTTCGATTCCTAGCGCCTGACGGTTCACTGTTGCAAAATGGCGGGGATAAGTTGGTTGCCAAACCTTGCTTTGTCCAGCAACTTCTCAGCACCGAACGTTTCAGCGAGCACCCTGACTCTTCATCATCTTCACCGCTTGAAAGGGACATGCCCAGTACACGTGCCCCGGCAAGCGCAAGCTCAGATTTTACGAACGCAGGTTGAAACGCATGGCCATCAGGCATGTGCAGGTCAAGCAGCACCACGTCTGGCCGCAGGCTCGCGGCCATCTGAAGAGTTTGCGAAAAGTTTTCCGCTACACCGACAACTTTGATGGTTGGCTCCGCTTCCAACAGGCGGCTGACAGCGTTGCGGATTACCTCTGCGTCATCGGCCAGCAACACTTTCACGTAGCTTCGTTCTGATTCGTACACATTGTTCATGGTCTTCCCTTTGCTGGCCAACACCCGGCCAGCGGATAAGACGTGTTGTTGAGGCGTCTCTTGGTGCAGGGACAACTTCAAGCGGAACATACATTTTCTTCTCGCTCCTGGCGAATATGTAATCGAATGGCAAGAACCACCCAAATTTCTTCTTACAGGTTGGGCAGTCGGAGGTTGCGAGTCGCCCTGTCTGACTTAGCCGGATGTCTTCGACGCCACTCCGCTCTCGCCTCGTGTAGTTGAATTTGAAATGCTGGATTGGGCTTACCGTGATTCTTCCTAGGGTCAGCCATATGTGCTGCGGCGCGGCCATATTTACGCAACTCCGTGTCAGACATCGCGCGTATTCGAGCGCGGATTTGTTCGAGGTCTTCGGGGTCGGTTTGGATGCCTTGCATCGTGGAATCTTACCGTTCGACCATATTCCCACATCCGGTTAACGCGGCGGATAATTCTTCTCGATCTTTTTCATGATCTCTTCCGCCTTGCTAATCGCGTCGGTGATGATGCACTCCCGCGCGGGGCAAGGCCGTGTAATTCCCTGAGCTTCCAATTCAGATAGTTTACGAGCGGCCAGAATGGTGGCGGCGAATAGGATGGCGAATTTGCGGTCATCCATAGCGAGTCGCATTCCAGCCACCGTGTAGAGCTTGCCGGGACAGCCTTTCAGGGTTCAACAGACGCTGAAAGGGCTTGGCTGGCACGTCGCTAAGGGCGGGTCAGACGGGCGCTCACCATGGCACAAGGACGAGGGGAAGCCATGTCCGTATGAGACCAAGAGGAAGGCCAAAAGGAAGGGTGTTGATCTTGACGCGCCGGTCGAATTAGTCCCCTACTATGTAGGGGGACTACTTCGATCGTCGCTCAGTGGGTCTACTTTTATTTCGACCTCGATCGACTTCGATCGGTACTTCGATCGGTTATCTGTAAGATACCAAGGAACTTATGGAGTAATCGAAAAAGGACTTCGATCGACTTCGATCGGTACCTCGATCGCTCAGCATGTGTTTTACCGAAAATGGCATTTCGATCGGTACTTCGATCGCTTTTGGGGCATGAACGCGGCGCAGAACTACGATGGTTATCCCCGACCATGGAAGGCTTTGTAACGTGGCCGACGTGGATGTGTACCGGCAATGGTCACCATTGCGCGATCGCCTTCGCGTTATTTACCTCCCTTCGCTAACGTCATAGAGATTTGTCCTGCATGATGTGAATTGTGAAAAAGCACATGGGCAAACAACCTTACTCTGGAAACAGTGCCAAAGAACGGAGTATCAACTGGTTTGAGCCAGTCCTCTTCAGGGCTGGTTTCTACGAGGTCTTGAAGCATTTTGTATCCTCGCTCAATTAACTCTCTGCTGTGGCCAACGTCATAGTGCTGACCCTGATCGATGTGACCTATCGTCGTGTTTTTTACATCAGTTGGTATGTCGAAAAACTGGCCGAATAGACTAATCGTTTCACCGATGTGACGATAAATGAAGCCGATGGTTGCTGTTTTGTCGTTCAGCCTTAAGCTCGCATTTTCTTCAGTGACTTTGTCGAAAGAGAAATGGCTGGTAAATTGGTTTTGCTTCACCATCTCTAAGAGAACGTCCTTTTGCATGTTTTATCCCTTAAGCTTAAAGGTGCCGCCAATATTGTGTCACCGTTTTGGCTAAAGTTGATCCGCAGGACTCTCCGACACGCTCCGACTGGACCTGGTCTACCAAATCGTGTCATGGCCGCGCGTCGGCATAGCGTGGCGATCAAATAATCTGAACCGTGCACCCGGCGCGTTCCTTAGAAAACGATCTTCAAAATTATTTCCCAGAGTTTTCGTCACAAATCGGTTATTGAAACATGATGTCGAACTCGGAGCCGTAAATTTGCGCGTCCCTGAGGACGTCTCCGTGCGATTGCAGGCATGTCTGGAGAGTCCCGGGAGACAGTGGGAGGATTTACGGGCAAGCTGCAGACCAGGTATGAGCAGTCCGCTCGATGTTGCTAAAGTGGCCGTATTCGCACAGATCGTTGCTGCGTCGGTTGGTCCATTCAGCGACGTGACCGTCAATCGGGCAGTAGTGCGGTCCTCTGGGACCACGTCGCGCACGGAAAGCGGCAAGGCACAAAAGGCCCGCAACCAGAACGACAGTGAAGATTCTGAGGACGCGGTCGGCGGTTCCGTTCTTACGAGGCCTCGCTTCGCGTCTCATAGGCGCACTAAGGGGTAGTCTCTACCCGAAAAGTAGTGTTGCATATTCCGCTCTGAAAACAACTATGGCGCTCTCAACACCTTGGAAGGGTCGAAAGCGCCACAATGCAACAATATCCCTACTTTGTAGCCAGCTAGAAGACCTGACTGAACGCCTTGGCCGAAGCAGCCGAGGCTTCGGCATCGGACGGGTTGACGACGGCCTTTGCGCGTCAGCCGGTAGAACTTCGCGCGCCGTACGGACGCTGGTGAATCTGGAAACGATGAACGTCGGGTTCTCGCGCGACAATTTGCTGCTCTTCGGAGTTTCGCCAAAAAACGGGGGATATGAGGGGCGGCGGTACGCCGATCTTTGCCGCGAAATTCAGAGTCGCGTCGCGCAACTGCCCGGCGTGAAGTCGGCGACTTCGTCGTTGATTCTGCTGCTGAGTGGGAACATGTGGCTCGGCAGTATTAAAGTGCCTGGATATAGCGCAAGGCCCAATGAGAACACGAGCGTCTCCGTCCTGCCGGTGGGCGACGGCTTTCTTTCGACGATGGGAATTCCGCTGCTGCAGGGGCGGGATCTGAGTCCGCGCGACGATGAGAGTGCGCCGAAGGTGGCGTTAGTTAACGAGACGCTGGCGCGGAAGTATTGGCCGAACGAGAATCCGCTTGGATGGCATTTCACGCTGAGGAAGGTGGACATGGAGGTTGTCGGAATCGTCGCAGACGCAAAATATACAAGCCTGCGGCGCGATATTCCGCCGACTGTCTACTATCCCTACGTGCAACAGATGGACAGCACCCCGCAGATGCATTTCGAAATGCGTACGGCGGGCGACGCGAGCGCGCTGATTCCGAGCGTGAGACAGGTCGTGGCGTCGATCGACATTCGATTGCCACTGTTTGATGTGCGAACACAGACGCAGCAGATTGACGACCTGCTTTATCAGGAGCGGCTGTTTGCAAAGCTAGTCGGATTTTTCGCGACGCTGGCGCTGGCACTGGTGTGCGTGGGGCTGTACGGAGTGATGTCGTATAGCGTGGCGCGGCGGACGAGCGAGATTGGGATTCGGATGGCGCTGGGTGCCAAACGGTTTTCGTGTCGATGGGCTGATCACCGCTGTGGCGGTGGTTACCGGGAAAGAGCCATTTGCTGGGTTTTCGCCGCAAGCGGCGCCAATCTAACGCACTTACCGGAAAAGTGTGGAATCCCAATGGGAGATGTGCCGTTTCGCCACAATTGGGAGTACACTCAGGCCGTACCACACCGCAAGGCCCCCGCGTAAGGAGTTCCATGAACGTCCCCCAAGCTCCACCAAGTGCGACAACGAGAATTCCAACGAGGAGACATTGGATCTCCCTGGCATCCGCTTTTGTTTTCGTCGGTGCAGCACTCGCTGGGGCATGTACGAAACCCTACCACGACGAAAACGAACGCTACGTGTTCGTGGCCACGAATATTAACTTGCCCTACTGGAAAGAGGCAGAGGCGGGATTTTTGGACGCGGCCAAGGCGCTCGGCGTAAAGGGTGAACTAGTTGGCCCTACGGGGTACGCTCCGAACGCGGAACTAGGAATGTTCCGGGACATCGTGGAACAACACCCCGCCGGAATCTGCCTCTCCGCGGCGCGGCCCGAGATTTTTCAGGCAGAGATTGATAAAGCGGTGGCACAGGGCATCCCGGTGATCTGCGTGGACTCGGACGTGCCCCATTCGAAGCGCGTGTTGTACATCGGAACGGATAACTTGAAAGCAGGCAGCGAGAGCCTGAAGCGGATTGCAGCGCTCCTTTCGGGGAAAGGGAATATCGCGGTGATCACGATTTCGGACCAGAATAATCTCGACGATCGAGTAGCGGGCGTGGCGGACGCGCTGTCCAATTTTCCTGCTCTCAAGCTGACAAAGATCCTAGATGACAAGGGCGACGTGCGAAGCGCGTTCGACCAGGTCTCTGAGCTGATACAGAAGAAAGAGAAAGTAGACGGAATTATTTGCTTGGAGGCGGCAGGGGGTTCCGGCGCCGCCGGAGCGGTGCACCGCTTCAATATGGAAGGTAAGCTGCCGATCGTGGCCTTCGACAACGATCCAGAGACCCTTGATTGGATCGACCGCGGCGTAATTACGGCCACGATCACACAAAAGCCGTACGTTATGAGTTACTACGGGCTGAAGTTCCTCGACGACTTGCATCACGACGCGGTGCACCAATTCAAAGATTGGCGCACTGCACCGGCGCCTCCGATGCCTGCTTCTGTGGACACTGGCACCGTGATCGTGGACAAGGATACTCTCAAGGTCTATCGCGAATCTCTGGCCGCGCACCCTAAGCCGCTGTAGAGACTGCGTCAGGTTCAGTATTGAACTTGCCAAAGCATTCAAGTTCGCTCTGCTGTTAACCTTCCCGAGTCGATACTCTAGCTTGTTCGAACCTACTAATGACAGCAGATTCGACTCTTCGAAAACTTGTCCGGTAAGCCGATCCGTGCGCTAAGAAAGTGAATTGTCTTTAACCACGTCCATAAGAGTTGGGTTTGGTGGCAGACCCTAAGAATCGGTTGTCCTCTAGACATTTTATCGATTGTTCCAATCCGGGCGCACCAGTTTCCAATGCCCAGATCGCATTGGGAGCATAGCTCCGAAGGGCCTCGCACACT
>OBLW0100001074.1_pt1 | contig 23519 bp, 19 predicted proteins | sample 1520161 | NCBI WGS metagenome assembly OBLW01 (sample SAMEA3539309, study PRJEB22396) | soil metagenome | biome: tundra; feature: field; material: soil | place: USA | collected 2010-05 | depth 0.15 m | reverse complement strand
CTTCCTGGTTGAAAAGTGGCGCCCGACACCCACGGGGCGACCCGCCAAAATTCTCTTCGAGCCTGCTACCGGTGGGCTGGCGCGATGCGAAAGGGTTGCTGTTGGCATAGTCCGCTCGGACCTTTCTGGTGTTGTGGGCGCTGTAGCGGCCTCACTCTCTCAAATGGCATGATCTCGGGATCGGCCCGGGGCCTTGTCATGGACCGGTCATAGGGATGTCATCTTTGTGCGCCAATCCAACGGATAACGGGCAAGACGGCAGGGCTTGCGGTTCGCCGCAGATACTTGACATAGTCAACCATCTGCATGACACTAACATCGACCTTACCGTGGTGGGGACGAGCCGATGCTCCCTGAAAATCTTGATGGCCTAACCGACGCCGTTCGCCACTTCAACCGTTTCTACACCCGCCAGATCGGTTTGCTGCAGGAGGGGCTGCTCGACACACCCTTTTCCCTGACCGAGGCGCGAGTCCTTTACGAACTGGCGCACCGTGACAAATCGACCGCGGCAGAGATGGGAACGGAACTAGGTCTTGACGCCGGCTACCTCAGCCGCATCCTTGCGAGTTTCGAGAAGCGCAGGCTGGTCGAGAAAACGCCCTGTAGAGTTGACCGCCGTCGCAGCCTGCTCACCCTGACCAAGCTAGGCCGAAAAGTTTTTGTGCCCCTCGAAGCGCGTTCCAAGGCGCAGGTCGCGGCCATGCTCTCTACCCTGCCAGAAACCGGCCAGCGCCGCTTGATCGGCGCTATGGAAACTGTTCAGGACCTGCTAGGAAAGCCTGCCGATTCGGCGGCAACAGGCCATGTACCTTATCTGCTGCGTTCCCACCAGCCGGGAGACCTGGGTTGGGTGGTGCATCGTCATGGTGTGCTTTATGCGCAAGAGTACGGCTACGACGAAACGTTCGAGGCGCTGGTCGCTGAGATTGTCGCGAAATTCATCCAGCACTACGACGCCGAACGCCAGCAGTGCTGGATCGCCGAGCGGGGTGGAGAAATCGCCGGCTCGGTTTTCCTGGTCTCGGAATCGAAGACCGTGGCCAAGTTGCGCCTGCTGCTGGTGGAACCTTCGGCGCGCGGGTTGGGCATCGGCGCGCGTCTGGTCGCCGAATGCGTGCGGTTCGCGCGCAAAGCAGGGTACAAGAAGATGATGTTATGGACCCAGAGCGAACTGGACGCGGCGCGCCATGTCTACAAAAAAATGGGTTTCCACGTGATCGAAAAGAAACATCACCACAGCTTCGGCAAGGATCTGACGGCTGAAACCTGGGAGCTTGCTCTCTAGCGCCACCCGCTTCCTACGGTCTTTACCTCGCGCCTTCCTGCTATGCTGTTTCGGAAGGCAGGAGGCGCTCATGCAAACAGCGCAAGTCCGATGGATCGGAGAGCAGAAATTTGTCGCGACCAGTCCCTCGGGACACGCCATGGCCCTGGACGCCGACGGAAAATCCAACATCGCCCCCAATCCGATGGAATTACTGCTTGTGGCGCTGGGAGCTTGCACCGCGGTAGATGTAGTGCTCATCCTCGAGAAGAAGCGGCAAAAACTAGAAGCGTTGAACGTATTGTGCTCCGGCGAGCGGGCCGCGGAACCTCCGAAAGTGTGGACGAAATTCGAGTTGCTGTATCAATTGCGGGGAAACTTGGATGATGCCGCAGTCAAGCGCGCTATCGAACTCAGCGAGGAAAAGTATTGTTCGGTATCCGCGATGCTCAAAAAAACCGCTACCCTCACGTGGCGCTACGAAATTCTGCCGCCACAGCATTGAAGTTTGGTTGTCACGCCTCGGCAGCATCGCATAGAATTCAAGGTTTATTGCACAGGTAAGATAGCCCAAGGAGCGTCATGTCCCATCGCATCGCGGCCAAGATAACCGGCGTAGCGGGTTACCTACCGCCCAAGCTGCTGACCAATGCCGACCTGGAAAAAATGGTGGACACCAACGACGAATGGATCCGCACGCGCACCGGAATCCGCGAACGGCACATCGTCGAAGACGGCAAAGCTACTTCGGACATGGCTACCGAAGCCGCCAAATTGCTGCTGGCGCAAACCAACACCGATCCCGGGGACATCGATCTAATCATTCTGGCCAGCGTTACTCCCGATATGTTTTTCCCCGCGACCGCTTGCCTCGTACAGGACCGGCTGGGCGCGAAAAAGGCATGGGGGTTCGATCTTTCCGCAGCTTGCTCCGGGTTCGCGTACGCGCTTACCGTTGGGGCGCAATTCGTGGGCTCCGGAACGCACAAGAAAGTGCTGGTAATCGGCAGCGATTCGATGAGTAAGATCCTTGATTATACAGACCGTGCTACCTGCGTGCTCTTCGGCGATGGCGCCGGGGCGGTACTGCTGGAGCCTGCGAGGGACGGCGAAGGAATTCTGGATTTCGAGCACGATGTTGACGGCGCCGGCGGAGCTTATTTGTATATGCCGGGCGGCGGTTCTCTGAATCCTTCTACGCGGGAAACCGTCGAGAAAAACATGCATGTGGTGCATCAGGACGGCTCGCAAGTTTTCAAGTACGCGGTACGCCGCATGGCCGAGCTGGCCGCTTGCCTGTTAAAGCGCAACGGGTTTAGCAGCGACGATCTGGCCCTGGTTATTCCCCATCAAGCCAATTTGCGCATTATTCGCGCCATGCAGGAGCGGCTCGGCCTGGACGATTCCCAGGTGATGGTCAATATCGACCGCTACGGCAACACCACGGCGGGCACGATTCCCCTTGGAATGCGCGACGCCGTCGCGGAAGGGCGCTTACGCCAGGGCGATTTGGTACTGCTTGCCGCTGTCGGCGCCGGATACACGACCGGCGGGGTTCTCCTTCGCTGGGCATTTTGACGGGAATCCGGGTCCGTTATTGCTGGTGGTTCGGGGTGGTGCCCAAAAGCGGTAAGTTTTCGGCCTTCCAGCGCATCGCGGCGTGAATCCGATTGCGCCCGCTCGGATGATCGAAGAAAATCCATTCCTCTGCTGGACCAGGACTCATCTTGCGATATTCGCCGAGATGAATCGCAGCCTGTGCGAAGCCGTCTGGTTGTCGGCTGGCATTGAGCCCGAACATATCCGCTTCCTGCTCGGAAGTGCGAGTATGGGTATTCAAGATGGGCGTCAGCACAAAGAAAATGATCGAGGTCAGTAAGAATACCAGGGGAAGCACTGCCGGATCACCAATGCCGCGAATTCCCCATTGCTCGCCCCACCGCGCCAGACTCCAGTCCAACGACCAGCGAAGAAATGCAAAGATCGCCACGGTCAGTACGAAGAAGAACAGCATGTCCTTGGCGATGTGATGCAAAACGTAATGGCCCATCTCGTGGCCCATCACGAATTGAATCTCTTCCGGCGAGCCCCGACGCAATAGATTGTCATTGAGCGTAATGCGCGTGGTACTCCCCAAACCACTCACGTTGGCGCTCATGCGGGTGGTCTGGCGGGATGCATCGATTTCATAGACGTCGGTGGCGGGAATGCCGTTGGCGCGCGCCATGCTCAGGATCGGTTGCGTGACGCTCGGATCATCGAGGCGCGTGATCTTGTTGAAGATGGGGAAAATGTATACCGGCGCGATGGCCACGCCCACCATGAGGAAGAGCATGGAAACAATAGCTCCCCAAATCCACCAGGTCCGCGGCAGACGACGCACGATGGCAAACAGCGCTACAGCCACCACGCCGCCGAGAATCAGCCCAATCAGCAGACCCTTCATTTGATCGCTCATCCACGGTCCGAAAGTTTGCGTGGCCAAGCCGTATTTACGTTCGCGGGTGAAGCCCTCGTAAACGCCCAGTGGAAATCCGAGAATGAATGTGACGATAGAAAATTCCGCCCAATAGATAAAAGTTTGCAAGGGCTTGAACCGCGTAATCCGCTCGGCGAAATCGCGCATTGCGGCCGACCAGCGGAAACGTAAAAGAAGGATATAGATGATTGCTCCGGTCAGGAAATCCCAGAGGATCAGCCAATAGCCGCCCTCGAAATAGGCGTTTGAGCGGGCCGTGGCGTCCGCGGGGATCTGCGCAAGGTACGCGTCGGTCGCTGCTTCGGCGTTGAAATGGGAAGACGCCTGGGCCTCGGGAGGCACACGGAGTACGGAAGGCATTGCGGTTGCCGGCTTGACGCCCGCTCCGGAAACCTCCTGCGCGCGAGCCAGGCTGACAACCGGCAGGGCGATGCAGAACATCGCGGAACATAGCAATCGCCGTCGCAATCTCATAAACCACCTTTCCCATGTAGCTGGCGAGTATACGCGCGAGGGTGCCGTTTAGACTCAAGAATGCCCGTGGAAACCAGGCAATGTGCTCGGGGGGGCGGAGGTGAGCAAACAGCGACAACGCCGGCTCTTCGGTAACAGTTGGTCGTAGATTCCGGCAGGTGACCTATGGGGAGTCGGATTGGTTTTGGACTGCGCCGTGTTGTTTGGCCCAGGCGATGAAACCCTCCGGGGCATTTTTCACGCCGTAGATATTCGCGTTTTTCACACTGCCAAGGTCGCGCCAGCGAAGGTCCGCCAGGTTGGTATGGCTCATATCGGCGTTGGTCAGCGTGGTCCCCGAAAGGTCCGCCTCGCTGAGGTCGGCATCGGTCAGGTCGACGTCTTCCAGGTCAGCCCGTTGAAAACCAGCGCCCTGCAAGTGGCTTTGGCGAAGATTAGCGGCGTGCAAATTGGCGTCAGAAAAATCTGCAAAATTGAGACGGCTGTCGCGAAGGTCAGCGGCACTGAAATTGGACCGCAGCAGGCGCGCATGTTCGAGACGCAGGTTTTGCAGAAACGCTCCCGAGACGTCCACGCCAACCAGAGGAATTCGGTCGTGGTTGAGTTCCTGGAGCGCCTCGATTCGTCCCCCACTGCCGCCTTTTCCCTGCGCGGTGTTAATGACCTGCCATGCCTGATAGTGTTTTTGTTTGAGGCGATCGCCGGATTCAGAAAAGTAGAAGATGACGGCAATGAGCACGCTAAACCCTTCAAGATATTCAAGGACATCGAGAAAGGTCCATCGGCTTAGGACAAAAGCGATCCAATCGAGAACCCACTCGAGAGCCCAGAACGGCGTCGTCCAACGGTGCTTTATGTTCTGTCGCCGAATGGACCAGAAATCAGGCTTCTCTCTATGAATGCGGACTTTCATAAGGGGAGAGTTTACCGTCGACGGTTTAAAGTTGAAAGCAATCGGCTAACCGGAACGGCAGACGCATGGACGATGGATCAGCGAGGCGACCGCTCTGAGGAGCGACGCGGCGATAGAAATTCCTCGAACAACAGTTGCGACAGACGGCCGGGATTGTGGCGAATGACCCCATGCTCTTCGAGAAGATTATCGAGAATGACGCGGTAGCCGAGCTCCTGGAGTGCTCCTAGATTGACGGCAACCGGTTCGGCGCCTTGTGCCCGATAGCGCCTGGCGACTTCCGGTGAAATCGGCTGGCGGTTCGCGACCACCCAATCTATGACCCGGCGCGAAGTGTGCTGGCGGATCGCACGTAGATGGTCGGCGAGAGCGTAGCCAGACGTTTCTCCAGGCTGGGTCATCAGATTCGCGACGTATACGCGAGGCGCTTTGGACTTGGCAATAGCCTGCGCGATCTCTGGAATCAGTAAGTTGGGCAGGATACTGGTGTACAGGGAGCCGGGGCCAAGAAGAATCAGGTCCGCTTCCTCAATCGCTTCCAGCGCTTTGGGCAGGGGACGCGCCGAGCGCGGAGACAGCGCCAGCTTCTTGATCGGTTTGCGGCTGGCGGTGATGCGGGTCTCGCCATGTACCCTCCGGCCACCTTCCAAGGTCGCGACCAGCGAGACATTCGAAACTGTCGAGGGGAAAATCTGCCCCCGAATCGCCAGGATCTTGCTGCTCACGCGCACGGCTTCGGCAAAATCGCCGGTAACGTGAGTCAACGCAGCGAGAAACAGGTTGCCGAAATTGTGTCCGACAAGGCCGCGGCCAGCGTGAAAGCGATATTGGAATAGGCGGCCAAGCAGCGCCTCATCCTGCGACAACGCCACCATACAATTGCGAATGTCCCCTGGCGGCAAAATGCGGTTTTCGCGGCGCAGACGTCCAGAGCTGCCGCCGTCGTCGGTAACGGTGACGATGGCGGTGAGATTTGCGATGGGATGAATCTGGTTGGCCACGTCATCGCGGCGCCGCACAATCAAATCCTTCAGACCCCGAAGCAGTGTCGACAACCCGGTACCGCCGCCGAGAGCGACAACGTTCAGGCCGCGTGAATGCTTCGGATTGGGAACGGTTTTTTTCACGTCAGACCGGGCGCGCAGCATTCTACAGAAAACAACTGGGTGCGGATGTCACCAACGCTCCGCGAAGTTATCAGCAATCGGCGATGGGCAGGGAATCTTCAGAGGATCGCGATGGCCACACCATGGGAGTCATACCGATCCGAAACTTTTCTTATTTCTTCGATGAACGCTCCGGCGTAAAGGTTCGCCCGAAGGTCAGCCAGCTGAGCCGTCTTTCTCTGGGTAGAGCATCTCCGTGAAGCGAGGGTCTTCCTGCAGGAACGCAAAATCCTCGTCGTTACGTGCGTGGTAGCGATTCTCCGGACGCAGTTCGATGGCTACCTTCAAATTTTTCATCGCGGAATCCGCTTCGCCGGTCAGGCAATCGAGTGCCGCTAAAGCATAGTGCACGTAGTCCGCCTTCGGCGCGACCTTGCGAGCTCGATCCAGGCTTTCGCGCGCGTCGTCCCACCGGCCGATGTTCATCATGGCCACGCCGCGCTGATAATGTTCTTCGGCGGTCTTGGGATTTTGCTCGTGGCTCGGCTTCATGCGTTGCTCGGTAATCTTCAGGTGCATGCGAGCGCGGTCGGCCAGCTCTTTGCTGGGCCCCTCAAGAACTTTTTCCAGTTCCTGTTTGGCCTTGGCGAATTTTTGCTGATGGAACAGTCCCAAGGCTTCGTCATAGACCTTGAGTTGTGCCTGGACGCGCGGATCAACCATTTCGACGCCCCCGCGTTGGGGAGGATGCTGCGGAGTTAAAGTTTTTATTTTCAATGAGTTAGTCTTGCCGTGCACAGCGCTCTTGCCGCGCCCAGAACTTCTCGAACTGGGCTTGTGCGCCTTTGCCATGCCCGCGAAGATAGCAGAGCAGGTTTCGCACGTCAACGCATCCTAGGGGTAACTCCTTTGTAACACAATGCGTTATCACCTTGGCGCAGCCGGCGAAAAATTTTCTATCCGGAAGTCCACATCTCACCGACACTAGGTGTGAGTATTGAACACGCGACATCCCGCGCGTGCAAAGGGTGGCCTGCCTTTGGCGCGTGTGCTATAAATTTCTGAACCGAGTTTCCGGACCAAGGACCGGCCTAAGACAAGTGCCTTTCATCAATTTTCCCGCGCGCGAAATTAATTGTAAGCTGGTGTACTACGGTCCCGGCCTGGGCGGAAAGACCGCCAACCTGCAATGGATCTACGACCACACCGGGCAAAACCAGAAAGGGAAAATGGTTTCCCTGGCCACCGAGACCGATCGCACCTTGTTCTTCGATTTTCTTCCGCTCGATCTAGGCACGGTGCGCGGCTTCAAGACCAGGTTTCACCTTTACACGGTTCCCGGACAGGTTTTCTACGAAGCCAGCCGCAAGCTCATCTTGAAGGGTGCAGACGGCGTCGTCTTTGTCGCAGATTCCCAAGAAGAGCGCCTGGATGCGAATTTTGAGACGATGGAGAACCTGCAAGAACATTTGAAAGAGCACAACCTCAAGTTCGATACCATTCCCTATGTCTTGCAACTAAACAAGCGGGATTTACCGAACGCCCTGCCGGTCCCCGATCTAACCAAACAGCTACAGCGCAAGGGTGAGCCGGTGCTAGAAGGCGTAGCCGTAACGGGGCAAGGCGTATTCGAGACCTTGAAAGAATTGGCGAAGCTGGTCCTGGCGGAGCTAAAAAAGAGCGGCTAGACTCTCAATTTCCCCAGATTTTCATTCACGTTTTCAACGAAAACCATATTTCGACCGGCATGGCCACAGGAGCGGGCGCGCCGTCCTTCCCTAGCGCTGGGCGGAATTTCCACTCCCTTACGCTTTCGATAGCTTTCTCGGAAAATCCATAGCCTGCACCCTTCGTCACGCCGATGTTTACGGCATTTCCTGCGGTTGAGACCGTCACTGACAAAATGACAGGTGTGGACGAAATACCGGCTTTAATCCCTTTTTCAGAATCCATGGGAATCGGACCCTAGGTGCATACCGGCACGGTGACCCCATTTCGCGCCCGCGCGCGCCGGAGGCCCGGCTTGGGCGTCCAAACCCGCGGGGCTGAGTACATCCATGAGGTGCCCGTGACGATCGCCGCAACGCCCCAGACCTCGCCCATTCGCTCAGCCCTTCAGCTAGAGCCGACGTCTTCGGCTGTCAGCTTAGAATCCGCCAATTCCGCGTGGTCGAGAAGCCGGAAACTTTCCATCGATCATCTGGAAATCGGCCACCGCCACCGATTTCGTTTCGCTCTCGCAGACCTCTACCGCCAACTGACTCGCGATGGGGTCAAGATTCACTTTCTCAGCCGCGGCAAGGGCTGCCAGAGCGCACCGAACAAAGCCTAGCAAGATCCAAAAGGAAAACCATCTTCAAGTCCAGCTTGCTATGTGCCTCCACCGCCTAGGAAATCAGCGGGGTTACGCGAAGCTGGCTAGCGCCGAAGAATCGGTCTCAAATGTAGGGATGGCTTCGACCAGGCGCGTCACCGTCAGTGCATCGCGCACGCGGCCGTGGCCGCACACCAGGTGCAGCGCGCCGCCCTCTCGCGCCAGCTGAATCGAGCTGCGCACCAGCGACGAAATACCCGAACTGTCGATCTGCGGCACGCCATTCAGGTTGACCACCACTTTGCGCCCACCGGCCTGCACCACCGATTGCAGCAGTTCGGTCAGCTGTTCACTAGGCTCGCCGATGGTCAGCCGGCCGTGGACCTCCAGGGTGTGGATGCCGTTCGCTTCATGCACGGCAATTTCCATGGGCAGACGTTCGGTCATTGGGATGTCTCTCTCATGGAATGTTTGACGCCAGCGTGTTCGAAGAAAATTACGCCGCAACGATTTACTAGGATACTCCGGAGCTTCCCTCAAGGGAACAACCCGCGCGAGAAAAACTCATCTGCTGCCAGGCCCCACCTTCGCTGTCGGACGCCAGCACGGCATTATACGATGATGGCCCTGCGAGACAAGTAGCACCTGCTGAATACCGTTCCCCGATCCGGGGAATCGATTGACAGCTTCTTGGATTGGACGGACAGTAATAGACCAGCGTAGAGGTAGAAACGGAGTCCGGAGACGTGCTTCGCCACATTCCATTCTTTCCGCTCAAGACCCTGGCCATTCTCGCCGGCGTGCTTTGCTTCGCGCAGCCCGATGTTCTCCGAGCGCAACGCATTACCCCACCTGCAGTGCTTGGCAAGACTACGAATCCGGATATCAGTGGCCAAATCAGCGTTCGCATACAACAAGACACCGGCTCGCCGTTTGTCAGCCCGCTCACCGCCACGCTACGCTCGGTGGACATGTCGGTCAATCTGACCGGCGACTTCAAGCAAGCCGGGCAAACTGCCTTTAGCGGCATCCCTTCGGGCCAATACTTGCTTGAGATTACTTCTCCGGGATATAGCACCGTACGCGAGAACGTCTCGATCAACTTCAGCGGGCAAGTCCAAAATATCGTGGTGGCCATGATTCCGGAGGGCTCGGTCGACCTATCGCGCACGCCCTCAGGCGGAGTCGTAGCTCCCAAAGCGATCAAGGAAACCGAGAAAGGTCTTCACGCTTTACAACTCGGGAAGCTCGACGAAACTCAAACGCACTTGACGCGCGCGCTCGCCCTGGCCCCGAATTTCGCCGACGGCAATTATTTGATGGGCGTGCTCCTTTTGCAGCAGAAAGAGTCGGGCAAGGCGCTAACCTACCTGCAAAAGGCCGTGGACCTGGCGCCCAACCATGCGCCGGCATGGTTGGCGCTCGGCCAGGCTGCCTATCTTCAACGCGATTATGCGCGCGCCACCGCATCGCTGGAACAATCTCTCCGCGAACAACCGCGCGCCCCGCAGGCAGTCCTAGCGCAACAGCTGATCGCACGCATGCGCGACTCGACTCAGTCCCAAGCGGACCAACTGGCCCCGGGAGCAAACGTCTCTGCCGCCGATCCTGCCAGTCACAATGCGCCGGCCAACGCCCGTAATCCCGCCCCGCTACCCGACTTGCCGGCGCTTGCGCCCGTCACCGAAACCAACTGGATACCGCCCGATATCGATCAAGAAAAGCTCGTTTTAGACTCCGGCGCCTCCTGCCATCTGGACGAAGTGCTCCAGGCGACCGGCGATCGGGTCAAGGAACTGGTCGAAAATGTGGACCGTTTCACCGCCACAGAAAAAGTCGAGCATTACAGCCTGAGCCCTCTCGGCCTGCAAGTCTCCAAGGAAACCATAAAGTTTGACTATATGGTGGAGATCCGCCCGTTCGGCGCTCACGATTTGGATGTACAGGAATACCGCAATGGATCGGTTTCCGCCCAGCAATTCCCAGGACATATCGGCACCATCGGTCTTCCCACGCTGGCGCTCGTTTTCCATCCTTACTTCCAGGAGAAATATGAATTTTCCTGCGAGGGCCGCGGAGCGTGGCGTGGCGAGCCCGCTTGGATGGTCCATTTCCAGCAGCGCACCGACCGTAAGAGCGCAACGCTCATCTATCGTGTGGGCGGCAAGTCGTTTGCTGTAGGGTTGAAGGGTCGGGCGTGGATTGGCACGACCAGCTCTCAAATCCTGGCCATCGAAACAGATACGATGCGCCCGGTGCCTGAGATTCGCCTGGTGCGCGATCATCAACTCATCGAATACGGGCCGGTTGACTTTCGAAATGACACTCTGCACCTGTGGCTGCCGAAGAGCGCGGATTGGTACAGCTCACTCTCGGGGCAGCGCTATCACCGGCGTCACACCTTCAGCCATTTCTTGTTGTTCTCGGTCGAGGACCAGCAGAAGATCGGCAAGCCCAAGGAACCCGTCGAGCCGCCAGCGCCCACGTTATAGATCGCGGCTTGCTCCCTTGTTTCCACTATCAGAAAAATCAATTCTGCCGATGCAAATTTCAAAGCGTCTGTTCTCCACGCCGTAAGTATAATCTCGCTCGACAACGCGATTTGGCCCCCGAATTAAGCGGCTGGTAACCGGGAAGCGGTCATTTTTGTGTGACCCGAGCCGTCCATCACTCGAAGCGGAGCGGACATAACTTATGAAGCAGCTGGTATGGAAGTGCTGTCGTTTCTTGGCCATGCTGCTGCTGCTGCTCTCCCCAGTTCCTGTACTGGCCCAACAGACGGCCCCCTCCCCCGCTTCTTTGAACGACAAACTCGCCCAGCTCGATCAGCGCGTCACCGCCGCGCAGTCTTCGGCAGACAATTCCTGGATGCTGGTCAGCGCCGCTCTGGTCCTGCTGATGACCGGCCCGGGCTTGGCGCTTTTCTATGGCGGCCTGGTGCGCCGCAAGAACATGCTGGCCATCATGATGCAAAGTTTCATGCTCATGGCGGTGATCTCCGTCTTGTGGGCCTTGGTGGGCTATAGCCTGGCATTTGGCGGAAATGGTCCGGTCATCGGCGGGTTCGAGCATGCGTTTTTGCGCGGGGTCGGCGCCGAACCGAATCCCGATTACGCCGGCACCATTCCGCAGGCCACCTTCATGATTTATCAGTTGATGTTTGCCATCATCACGCCGGCGCTAATCACCGGTGCGACGGCGGAACGCATGAAGTTCAGCGGCACGGTGCTTTTTCTGACCTTGTGGTTCCTGGTCGTGTATGCCCCCTTGGCCCACATGGTATGGGGCAAAGGCGGATTCCTGAACGCCTCTCTGGGTGGGAAGTTCCCTACCTTGGATTTCGCCGGCGGAACGGTGGTGCATATCAGCTCCGGGGTCTCCGCCCTGGTCTGCGCGTTGTATCTGGGAAAACGCACGGGCTTCCCCAAACAGCCCATGCCGCCGCACAGTCTGGTGCTCAGCTTTGTGGGCGCGTGCCTGTTGTGGGTGGGGTGGTTCGGTTTTAACGCTGGCAGTGCCTTAGCGGCCAGTTCCCTGGCGACCAGCGCGTTTGTTGCCACGCACTTTGCAACCGCGGCCGCCGCCATCAGCTGGAGCCTAGCGGAATGGATCAAGAACGGTCGCGCCAGTGCCCTCGGTGCGATTTCTGGCGCGGTCGCAGGACTTGTCGCTATCACTCCCGCCGCCGGCTTCGTAGGTCCCATGCCAGCCCTGGTTATTGGATTTATCGCCGGCTTGGTTTGCTACTTCATGGTCACCAAGGTGAAGTCGATCTTCGGCTACGACGATGCTCTCGACGCTTTTGGGGTACACGGCGCCGGCGGCACGATCGGCGCGCTGCTCACCGGCGTTTTTGCGCAGCAGGTCGTCAATCCAATTTTCGGCGCGGGCAAGCCCACGGGCGGATTGGACGGTCACTGGGCGCAGGTGGGCAACCAGCTCGTCGGCGTCCTGGTGGCCTGGGGTTTGGCGCTGGTGGGCACCCTTATCCTGCTTAAAATCACCGACCTGATCACCGGCGTGCGGGTGACCCCCGAGCAGGAGATTGAAGGTTTGGACATTACGCAACACGGTGAAGAGGCTTACAACCTCGAACTCTAACGTAGACTACAGAGGGTTCGAGCACGGCGAGCTGTCCGCGCCAATCGAAAGATTGGCGCTCCAACTCAAGCCAAGCCGGGTCGCTTCAGAGATCACGGCGCGAAGTTAGAATGCGGGAGCGCAAATTTTCATGATGAAACTTGAGGCCATCATTCAGCCCTCGCGATTTGAATCCGTGAAAGACGCCTTGCGTGAAGCGGGCATCGAAGGCATGACGGTAACCGAAGTGCGCGGCCATGGCCGCCAGAAGGGCCACACCGAGGTATACCGCGGCCGCGAATACACTGTCGATCTCCTGCCCAAAATAAAGCTCGAAATGGTGCTGCCAGACAAGCTTGTAAATACCGTTGTAGACACGATCCTAAAGGCCGCGAAGACAGGAAAGATCGGCGACGGTAAAATATTTTTGTCCAGGGTTGACGAAGCAATTCGGATCCGCAACGAAGAACGCGGTGAAAACGCGCTCTAATGACGACCGCCGCCCGTTCAGGTCTCCATTCGATCCATCAACCCGTTACCGCTATGCAAGGATCTCTTACTCCCCTGTCGGTCCTCGGCCCGCAAGCCGACGACGAACGACAACGCATCCAGCAACAGTTCGATTCCGGTGTGAGCGCGAGAGAAACGGTGCTGTCGTTGTGCGCCCTGGCGGACCAGGACATCCAGCAGGTGTTTGCCGAAACCCTTCGGATCCACAACGTTCCTTCCTCCGGCTTGTGTCTGGTGGCCTTGGGCGGATACGGCCGCCGCCTTCTTTTCCCTTATTCCGACCTCGATATATTGTTTCTGTTCGGCAACGAAAAGGCCGAGCAGACATTCCGGCCGCTGATCTCCGATTTTTCCCGCACCTTATGGGACCTCGGCTTTCGGGTTAGCTCCGCGGGCCGCACGCTCGAGGAATGTAAACGCATTGAAGAAGACAACGTGGAATTTCATCTGGCGCTCCTGGACCGCCGTTTTCTTGCTGGTGATGCGGAGCTGTTCGAGCGCCTGGATGACAAAATCCTGCCTGGCTCAGAAAAGCAGGCGCGGCCGTTTCTTCTCGCGCAACTTCACAAGCTCACTAAAGATCGCCTGACCCGCTACGGCAACACCATATTTCATTTGGAACCCAACGTGAAAGAAGCCCCTGGTGGGCTGCGCGACTACCAAGCTGCCATTTGGCTGCGCCACATCGCCGGCGAAAAAAAGGAATTGCTGAACATCAGCGCTGCCGAAGAAGAAATGGCATCCGGCGCCGTCGATTTTCTCAGCGCCATCCGTTGTTTCCTGCATTACAGCAACGGGCGAAACGACAATACCCTCACCTACGAATTGCAAGCCGCCGCGGCCGAGCGATCACTGGGAGTTGCCGACGGAATACCCCGCAACGCTGCGGAATGGATGCGCCTGTATTTCCGCCACGCGCGCATGCTGAATCGTTTGTTGCTGCGCTATCTGGAACAGAAAGCGATTGTGCCGCAATCGCTGCGCCAACGTCTGTTTAGCGCCGCCCGCGGTCCCAAATTCGAGCCCAGTAACGGCAAGCCTTTCGGTGTGCGCGACGGCTTGTTTGAAGTGCTGAACCAGACCGCACTGTCGGATCGCGCCCTGATTTTCTCGCTGTTCACGGCGGCCGCACATTCGGGCGTGCCACTGAGCCGTCAAGCCGAGCGCTGTATCGCCTACATCATGCAGCACCCGGAACTCCCGGTGCGCAATGCCACCGTCACCTGGCCGGTGCTGCGCGAAATTCTGGGCGCCGACTATCCCGGCCTCGCGCTGCGCCCGATGCAGCGTCTGGGCCTGCTCACCGAAATTTTGCCGGAGTTTAGCCGCATCGATTCGCTGGTGGTGCGCGATTTTTATCATCGCTACACCGTCGACGAACATTCACTGCGTACCATCGAGCACTTGCAGGAACTAGCGGCTCCGCCCGACGAGCAAGGCGCTCATTTTGAGCCGCTCTGGAAGACCGTGGAACGCCGCGATCTGCTGATTCTTGCGATGCTGCTTCACGATGTGGGCAAAGGCATGCCGGCGGAGAACCATGTGGCCGGAAGCCGGGAAGCGCTGGCCACTGCGGCCAAGAGGTTGCAACTGTCGGAGGAAGAAACCACCGAAGTTCATTTTTTGATCGAGCACCATCTCGACATGTCCGCCACGGTGCAGCGCCGCGACATTTTCGATCCATCTACGATCTCTTCGTTTGCTTTGTCGGTCGTAAACCAGGAACGTTTGCAGCGGCTTTGCCTTTTAACCTACGCGGACATTCACGCCGTAAATCCCGAAGCGCTCACACCATGGAAAGCCGACATGCTGTGGCAGCTGTTTGTGGCCACCTCGAACCACTTCAGCCGTACACTGGACCGCGACCGCCTGCACGCTCACGACGAAGTTTCCTTGCTCGAGCAGGTTCGCGCGCAGTTCGCAGGCTCGAGCACCGAACAAATCGAACGCTTCCTCGAAGGTTTCCCCCGCCGTTATCTCGCGGTCCATTCCGCCAGCGAAATCGCTGCACAAATGGCCATGTATCAAAGGCTGCCGACCGAGCCGGTGCAGACCGAATTGCACTCCACCGGCCACGCGTTTTCGCTGACGCTGCTCACCGCCGACCGTCCCGCGCTATTCGCAACCATCGCAGGCGTCCTGGCCGGCTGGGGCATGAACATCATCAAAGCGGACGCCTTCGCGAACGCAGCAGGAGTGGTGCTGGATACCTTCCACTTCGCTGACCTGCATCGCACGCTGGAGCTGAATCCTACGGAGATCGATCGATTCCGGCGTAGCCTGGCCGATGTGGTAAGCGGGAAAGCTCCGCTGGAGCCCTTGCTGCAAGGCCGCGATAGTGCCAGCCGCGCGCGCCCCCCGAAGGTCACCGTCGAAACACAAATCAGCTTCGACGACGCTTCCTCGACGCACAGCACACTTCTGGAAATAGTTGCCCAAGATCGCCCGGGGCTACTCTACGACGTAGGGTCCACCTTAGCCTCGCTGGGCTGCAACATCGAAGTCGCGCTCATCGACACCGAAGGACAAAAAGTGATCGACGTCTTTTACCTGACGGATCAAGGCAAAAAACTCGGGATCGATAAGCAGAATTTACTTCGCCAGGCACTCCGGGAAAAATTAGGGTAGTTTAGAGACGCGTTCCCTCCCTTACCTGTACCGGTTCTTCCTTCGTCACGATGGTTACCGCACTTTTTTCCGCTTGGTAACTTCTGTTTTTTGGGCGGACGTTCTAGCTGGTGATCCACGTTAGCCGCTTCGCGCCGACCCAACTACAGAACGCGGTGCGGCGGTATCGCAGATTTTGCGCCAGGGCCGGTTCTCAGGTGATGGGATATCGATAAGCTGCGTTTTCGTCGGCGCGCAGTCCAATGAACTTCCGCAATGAGAAATCCGGACGCTCCGGCCGATTGGTGACCGCGAATAGGGCGCGACCGGAGCGTTCGGTGAGTCCGCGGATAGTACGTAAAATAGCGCTACCATTCGTGAAAGGATGTTATTTGGTTAGGATACCGACCAAGACCTTGCGCCGGTCATCATCGTGGTTTTTTGGGAAATCAGATCAGGGACGCCAGTATTTCATGACCGCTGAATAGTCCAGATCTTCTTTGGCAGCCGCTTTCACCTTGCCGTAGGTTTCGCGTGCGGCCATCGTGGCCGGTAAGGTCACTCCCAGTTCCCTGGCGAGATCGAGCGCCAGGCTGATGTCCTTATACATCAGCCGCAGTGGAAAGCTGGGCGCGTATTCGCCTTTGAGAAGATGGGGAGCCTTGATGTCCAGAACGCCCGATCGCGCCATGCTCGACTGCATGACTTCGATCAAACTTTCTCCTTGGAGGCCCGCTGCGGTGACCAGTGCCAGCGCTTCGGCCAACGCTTCCACTTGTAGCGCGAGGATCGAGTTCATGGCCAGCTTGATGGTCTGCCCCGCGCCGTTTGGGCCGAGAAGAAACCACTTCTTGCCTAGCACACCGATGATCGGCTCGACCGCCTTCACCGTTTCCGCGTCTCCCCCCATCATGAAGACCAGCTCGCCTTTTTTGGCGCCCCAGTCGCCGCCGGTTACCGGAGCATCCAGAAATCGCACACCCTTTTCCGCGCAAGCCGCGGCGATTTTTCGCGCCAGGTCCGGCGAAACAGTGCTGGAGTCAATGTAGATACTCCCCGACTTAAGAGCCGGAAGTGCTGCGTCCTGTTGAGCTACGCCCGCGGCCCCGCCCTTGTTTGCATTCGAGCCCCACAGCACTTCCTCGAGTGCCGGGGGATCGCTCACGATCGTCAACAGCACGTCGGCGCCTGCCGCGACCTCTCTCGGCGACTTCGCGAGCGTGGCGCCGGCGGCAACCAGTTCGTCCGCACGGGAGGGGGTACGATTCCAAACCGTCAAGGGATGTCCCGCTTTCAACAAGTTCATGCCCATGGGGCGGCCCATCAGACCAAGACCAATCAAACCAACTTTCGCTTTGCTGCTGGACGGGGATTCCACGATGCCTCCTTTGGTCATTGCCAATGACTGCCTTCGTCGTACGCGGTCTTACTGGTTCTAGAATGAGCACAGCAATTGTATCTGATGGCAGCTCGGAAATGGCTCCGGAGGGATAGGCGCGGAACTTAGGCGGGCTTGGGGCGGGGGCGCAACGCGAGCATCGATTTCGGGTCGTTTGAAGAAGGATGATCGCTGGCGCTTCGAGGTTCCGATTCTGGATGCACCGCTGGCTTATTCGCAGGTTTTTGGTGCAAGGTACGTAGCCCCGCGGTTTTCGACGCGGCGTCGATTGGCGCGTTCCCGGAACCGGAATCCGCGAGCGGCTCGCTGCGCTCTTCAAGTCGCACTATGTATTGGTAAGGAATCTCCCAGCGAAACTGCTTCATTTGGCCGTGCTGCTCCAAATGTTGTTCGAGAAAGATCGAACGGCCGGAGTCGGCGACGAGCGTTCCCGAAGCAGGTAGAAGGATGTCGCCGGCGCGGTATTGCACCTCGACCCTGCGCCCGAGAAAGGCGGAGTAGCGGGCCATACGGAAGCAAGTTTCGCGTCCAGAATCGGGACGCTCAATAGCACCAAAGTACTGGACGGATAGTATGTCTAGCGGCCAGCGTTCTTTCCGTACGCGGGCAATACAACGCGAATAGGTTTATCCGCTCGGTACCCATGACTTTAGAAGCTGAAGCGCGCTCCTGCTCGTAATCTCGGCCGCGCAAACCGTGGCGTGAATCCAATCTTGACATTTTCCGAGGGCGGGCTATTGTCTCCTCCGGGTTGGACGCGCGAAGGAGAATTCATGATTCGTAGATGGTTCGGTACGTTCATTTGGTGCGCAGCAGTGTTCGTTCCCGGAGCGGTATCCGCTCAGCAGGTCACGGGCAAGACGGTGGTGCTAAAGGCCGCGCGCCTGTTTGACGGCAAGAGCGATGCGCTGGTCACGCCGGGATTGGTGGTGGTGACGGACGGAAAAATAACTGCCGTTGGGGGTAACGCCACCGTCCCCGCGGGAGCCACGGTTATCGATCTTGGCGACGCGACATTGTTGCCGGGATTCATCGACGCACATACCCACGAAACGGGGATGAATTCCAACGACTTCAAGCAGCGCGAACTGGACGGGCTGCAAAAAACGATCGCGGAGCAAACGCTGGATGCTACCGCCAACGTGCGCGTCACGTTGATGGCCGGTTTCACCACCGTGCGCGACGTCGGCTCGCATGATTTTATGGACGTTGGCATGCGCAATGCCATTCGCGACGGCGTGGTACCGGGGCCGCGCATGATCGTTTCCGGTTACGCGATCGGGGCCACCGGCGGACACTGCGACGGTTCGGATGGATTTCGCCCCGGACTTTTTGGAAGCGAAACCGGACCCCTGCAGGGGGTCATCAATGGTGCGGACCAGGCCCGCTATGCAGTGCGATTGATGCACAAATATGGCGCTTCGGTGATCAAGGCCTGCGCCAGCGGCGGTGTACTATCTCCCACCGATGATGTGGACACTCCGCAACTGACGCAGGAAGAGCTCAATGCCATTGTCGATGAAGCGCACGCGCTGCGGCTCAAAGTGGCTACGCATTGCCACGGCGCCGAGGCTGCAAAACGCGCGGTCCGCGCCGGCGTCGACTCCATCGAGCACGGGACCTTTCTGGATGACCAGGCGCTGGACATGATGAAGCAACAGGGAACCTATCTGGTACCGACGCTCATGGCGGTGCAAGGCTTGCAGGAGCAACTCGACAAAGGCATTTATATTCCGCCGGCTATTTCCCTCAAAGCACAATTGGCCATCGCGCATATTCGCAAGACATTTCAGACGGCCTTGGGCAAGGGCGTTCACATTGGACTCGGCACCGACGCGGCAGTCTATCCCCACGGCCGCAATGCCGAGGAATTTCACCAGATGGTTGATCTGGGTATGAAACCGATCGATGCCTTGAAAGCGGGAACGTCGTCGGATGCGGAACTGCTCGGACTAGCCGACAAAATCGGGACGCTGGAGCCCAACAAATTAGCTGACGTTGTCGCGGTCCCCGGCAATCCGGTTGAGAATATTCGCCAGACCGAACACGTCGCGTTCGTGATGAAGGAAGGTATAATTTATCGCAACGATCGAGGCGCAACGGCAAAGTAGCGGCGTCGCGGGAGTTCCCCGCATCGCTGTCCAAGGCCAGAGGGAGTGCCGGGTATGGCAGAACTAGCGAGCACGGTTGGATCCGGATTTGCTGACTATTTCGAGAAAGTTGGCGCCCAGCTCCACAAATGGGTTGACCCATTGGCCGAAGAACAATTCTGGAAAAATCCGTTTACGTATGGAAACGATATCGGGCATCTAGTTCTGCACTTGACCGGAAATCTGAACTATTACCTCGGCGCGAGAATGGCAGCCAGCGGGTACGTTCGCGATCGCGACCGCGAATTTGCGGAGGCGGCTCGCCCCAGCAAGCCCCAGGTGCTCCACAGTTTCGACCTAGCCATTGCGCTCGCCGCCGAGACCGCCCGGAAACAATCCTCCGACGATTGGAGCCAGGAATATTCCGCGGAACGCAGCACCTCGAAGAACCGCTTCGCCATGATGCTGGACTGCGCGGCCCACGCCGATCATCACCTAGGGCAAATTATTAATTTGAGTCGCGAGTTATCGCGCGGCTCCGGTGCGCAAGCGGCCTCGCATAACTGAGGAGATCGCGGCCGGCTTCGTGTTTAGGTCGGTTTCCGATCGATTGCAGCGGCGCTGCACCGCCCCAGCTTGGCAATCAAGCCAGCGCCAGAGCGCTACTCGGACTCGTCTACCGTATCCTTCCGGATAAAGGCTCGCTCTATACTAAGTTTCCAACTTAAATCGCGATGACGCCAGGCGATACAAACGGCGCCACACCAATCGATTAATCAACACCACCACGGTGGCCATAATCAGCGTCGAGGCTAGCAGCACATCGAAGCGCCCGGCATCGCTGGCGCGACTGATGGTGCTGCCTAAGCCCGGGGCGGAAAGAATCTTGCCTTGAAAGTGAAAATATTCCGCAATGATGCTGGCATTCCAGGCGCCGCCCGAGGCGGTCACCATGCCGGTGATCAAGTACGGAAAAATTCCTGGAAGGATCAGGTAGCGCCAGCAGTCCCATCGGCCGAACCGGAAAATGCGTGCGGTTTCTTTCAGATCGGTGGGAATGGCCATGGCGCCGGCAATCACATTGAACAGGATGTACCACTGAGTGCCGAGCAGCATGAGGGTCATGGCGGCGATTTCCAGACCGCCACGCAAACGGATTAGAAAAAGAAGGATCACGGGGAAAAGCGCGGTTGCGGGAATGGATGCGGCCAACTGCGCGAGTGGCTGGGCGATGCGAGCGAGTCGCGGGTTGGAGCCGATCGCGACGCCCACGGGAACGGTCCAAAGAGCTCCGATCAGGAGAGCGGCGTTGACGCGTAAAAAGGTGAGCGCGGCGCTGCGCAGCAGATCGAAATAGTCCGAACGATGAAGGTCGGACAGTTCGCCTACCGCGTGATAAACGGCGAAACCCAAACCAACAAGAATGACTGCCGCCAGAATAAACAGGAGCACCCGGCGGGTGCTATCTTGCTTGGGCGCGGAAAATGTGGCCGCAGCGCGGCGGGCACCTACGGCGAAAGTTCGCGTGAGCCAATCGGTGATCGGGCCGACGATCATTCGATACCCGCGAATGACCAGTGAAGCGCGGCCGAGAAGACGGAGTAATGTGTTGGGAGTTAAGCTGGCGCTTTCCACTTGCTCGAACTTGAATTTGTCCGCCCAGACGATCACCGGCCGCCAAATCAGTTGATCCAGCAGCACGATGACACCGACCATGGTGGCCAGTCCCCAGAGTATGGCGCGGGTGTCGCCATTCCCTGCGGCCGTCTGCAAAAACGAGCCGAGGCCGGGCAGCCGGAAATCGCGATCGCCGAGCACAAACATTTCGCAAGCCATTAGAAAAAACCAGCCGCCGGCTACCGACATCATCGAATTCCAGACCAGGCCAATGGTGGAGAAGGGCAAGTCCAGTTGCAGAAATTTTTGCCAGTAGCCGAAGCGGTAGATGATGGCGGCTTCTCGCAGTTCGCGAGGCTGGCCCTTCAGGGAAGAATAAAAACTGAAGGCGATGTTCCAGACTTGTCCCGTAAAGATCAGCAGAATGGAGCCGAGTTCGACGCCGATCTGCTTGTGCGGGAAGATCGCTACCATTGCGAGCATCACGCCTGGAAGAAAACTCAACACCGGAATCGATTGCAGGATATCGAGCAGCGGAACGAGAACCACTTCCGCGCGGCGAGAACTGGCCGCTACATAGCCGTAGCCCAGCGCGAACACTAGGCTCAGTGCGTAGGCGATGGTGATGCGGACTACCGAGTACAGAGCGTAGAGCGGGAGCGAGCGCGGGCTCTGCGAAATGTGCGAGGTCGGGGCCATCGGTCCCATCCACGAGCGGCCGATCGCGTAAACCCCGTAGATGCCGGCGAAGACGAAAAGAAAAACGGCGATGTCGATCAGAAAACTCCAGGTCCATCGCGAACCTGCAGGCCGCGCCGCGGTCGGCGGGAGCGGAGTCTGATGTAGCGTTGCGACGAGCGGAGCGGTGGCCGGCACGATAGGGTCAGGCCTCGGTCAGCGTCAGCTTGCCGGTGGCGGCGTCGTAGTCGAAAATTTCGGCGTAGCGGCCCCACTGGATGGCGGTCTCCAGCTGGCGGCGCGATTCGTCTTCGCTGAAATGTTCGTCGATCAGGTCGTGGAAAAATTCGTCGGGTAGGGTGCGATCGGATTTCGCTTTCAGGGATTGCTCCATCTGCCGGAGGATCGGCACGTTCGCGAGCGCGGCTTTGCGGAACATGGCTTTGCGCGTCTGAATGTCTCCTTTCGCGAAGGCCTTGCCTTCTGGCGTGATGATGGCTTCACCTTCTTCGAGGCGGAGTAAGCCCAGGAGCACGGCGGTGTCCACGGTGGGAAGCAGGGCGTCGACTTCGAGGCTCAACTCGCCAGCGAGGTGATGGAGATCGACACGGTCACCATGGTCGGCCACAATTTCGAGCAAGCCGGCCATTCCTCCTGGACGCGTGTGCGGCAACATCAGGGCATGATGTTGTACCGGCGTGCTGGTGCCGGGCGCGGTGTGGATCACGTCTTCTTTCGCGTCCGGGGTGGTGAGTACCCGATAGATGGCATCGACGAACTCAATGAATTGCGGGTCCTTGCGATTACGGGGCTGAGGCAGGTTGACCGCAAAGTCCGCATGGATGTGGGCAGGGTTGCGGCCCAGCACGATAATGCGGTCGGCGAGGACCACGGCTTCTTCGATGTTGTGGGTGACGATGAAGATGGCGCGAGTGGGAATTTTGTGGCCGATCCAGAGTTCGAGTAGTTCGCCACGCAGGGTTTCGGCGGTGAGCACGTCGAGCGCCGAGAACGGTTCGTCCATGAACAGGACTTCGGGCTCGACGACCAGGGCGCGGGCTACACCTACGCGTTGCTTCATGCCTCCAGAGAGTTCTTTGGGGTAGGCGCTCTCGAACCCGTCCAGGCCCACGGCGTCGATTATGCGCAGGGCGCGCTTGTGGCGTTCGATGGGCAGCATGCCGCGGGCTTCGAGCGGGGCTTCGACGTTTTCCAAGACCGTTAGCCACGGGAACAGAGCGAAACTTTGGAACACGATGGACACGTTGGGGGATTCGTCGCGGACTGGCTGACCGTGCCAGAACACGCCGCCAGCGGAGGATGGGGAAAGCCCGGTTAACATGCGAAGCAGGGTAGACTTGCCGCAGCCGGAGGGGCCCAGCAGCGCGACGATCTGGCCGGGATAGACGGCCAGGTCGGTTGGAGCGATGACCTGGATGCGGCTGCCGTCCGGTTGGCCGTAGAATTTTTCCAGTTTGCGGGCCTCGATAATGGGGGCTTCGGCGGTGACGGGAGTGCTCATGAGTGCGTGTATTATGGCTCAAGTTTCGAGGCATCGCCTACTTGGATCGGGCCGACGGCTCACATTCGTTGCTGGTTACAATTCCATGAACGCCGCATGACTTCTACCGCTTCGCCTTCCACTCCGGATTCGTCGTCTGCGCAAAAACCGCAGGGTTCCGCGGACTCCGCCCGGCGCTACAGAATGGCTCACGGGTGGCTTTTCGCCTGCGGCCTTTCCTTGGCTGCTTCGTTGCTGATAGTGGCTCCATTTTTTTGGTTCGGGAGCGCTTCGGGGCACGACTTTGAGTTTCACGTGGCTTCGTGGCTGGATGTTGCGGGGCAGTGGAAGGAAGGAATTGTTTTTCCGCGGTGGGCGGAGTGGGCGAATCACGGATTTGGCGAGCCGCGGTTTATTTTTTATCCGCCGCTTTCGTGGCTGCTGGGACCTTTGCTGAGCTTTCTGGTGCCTAGATCGGAAGAGC
>OBLW0100001072.1_pt1 | contig 23553 bp, 20 predicted proteins | sample 1520161 | NCBI WGS metagenome assembly OBLW01 (sample SAMEA3539309, study PRJEB22396) | soil metagenome | biome: tundra; feature: field; material: soil | place: USA | collected 2010-05 | depth 0.15 m | reverse complement strand
ATGTGGTGACGCATTGCGTGAGCATGAGCGGGGCGTTCGATATCCACCAGTTTCTCGATGGGTATTACGACAACGACTGCTACTTCAATAATCCTCCGGATTTCATTCCGAATATGACGGATGACTGGTTTTTGAGCCGGTACCGGCAGATGAAGATCGTGCTGGGATCGGCGGACTGGGACATGTGTCTGGATCAGAACGTGAAGTTCTCGGCGATTCTGAATGCGAAGGCGATCCCGCACTGGCTGGACGTTTGGGGGGATAACTTGAAGCATGATTGGCCGCTTTGGTTGAGGATGGCGGGGAAGTACTTTTAGAGCTTCGTGGAAGGGCACGGCTTCAGCCGTGCCGATTGGCTGCTTCCCGGGCCCAGGCTTTAGCCGCTGCGGGATGCTGCACGGGGAGGATCCCTCGCCGCGATCCTGTCGGGGTTACAAGGATAGGGATCCTTCGACTGCGTAAGTGCTTCACTTCGTGAAACACTTACATCGCTCAGGATGACAGATTAAGAATGGAGATTGCGTCGTGAAGAAGATTGGGATTTTGTTTGGGATGGAGAACACGTTTCCGCCGGCTTTGGTCGAGAAGATCAACGCGATGAAGGTGGACGGCGTTGAGGCGGAGTTTGTGAAGATCGGCGGGATCCGGATGGATGAGCCGAAGAAATATGACGTCATCATTGACCGGATTTCGCAGGATATTGAGTTCTACCGCGCGTATCTGAAGAACGCGGCGCTGCACGGGACGATTGTGGTGAACAATCCGTTCTGGTGGACCGCCGATGACAAGTTCTTCAACTACGCTCTGGCGCACAAGATGGGCGTGGCCATTCCGCCGACCGTGATCCTGCCGCATAACAAGCATCCCGAGGGGACGACGGACCAGTCGATGCGGAATTTAATTTTCCCGCTGAACTGGCAGGAGTTGTTTGATTATATCGGCTTCCCTGCTTTCCTGAAGCCTTATTCCGGCGGCGGGTGGAAGCACGTATATAAGGTGCATTCGCCGGAGGAGTTCTTTCAGCATTACAACCAGACGGGGCGGCTGTGCATGACTCTGCAGCGCGGGGTGGAGTTCGACGAGTATTACCGCTGCTACGTGGTGGGGCAGGAGAAAGTGCATATCATGAAGTACGACCCCAAGGCGCCGCATCATGAGCGCTATGTGAAGGGGAATCCGCCGCCGTCGACTCCGGCTTTGAAGGAACGTATTGAGAAGGATGCGTTGTCGCTGTGCCGAGCGTTGGGATACGACTTGAATACGGTGGAGTTCGCGGTGGAGAGTGGAGTGCCGTATGCGATCGATTTCTTGAATCCGGCGCCGGATGCCGAGATTACTTCCGTCGGGCAGGAGAATTTTGACTGGATTGTGAATGCCGTGGCGGAGATGGCAGTGAAGATGGCGGTCAGCGGAGAGAGTCCGGTGAAGGAACTGCGGTGGGCGGAATTCTTGGCGGCGGCGCCGACTCAGAAACCAGAGCGCAAAGGTGAGCCGGAGTGGGTGGCGGCGCGGAAGCGCAAGCCGGCGAAATAGAAGTTCGCGACGTTTTGGCGGTGCAGTTGGCATGAGAAACGCGGCTGTCATCCTGAGGACCGCGGTTTTTTGCGGTCCGAAGGATCTATGCACCTGACTGGCGGCTCGTGCGGTGCAGGCAAATTACATAGATCCTTCGCTTCGCTCAGGATGACAAACTTATGCGAAAAGGCAAAGTCGCGAAGAACGTGGACGAATATCTAGCGGCAGTGCCGGAGCCCGCGCACAGCACGTTGAAGCACCTTCGCGCAGTGATTCGGTCGGTCGTGCCCAAGGAGACCACCGAGGTGATCAGCTACGGGATTCCGATGTTCAAGTACAACGGGATGCTCGTGGGGTATGCGGCGTTCAAGAACCATTGCAGTCTGTTTCCGACGGGCTCAGGGGTACTCGACCAGTTCGAGAAAGAACTGACTGGATACCGTACATCCAAGGGGACAATTCAGTTTCCGCCGGATAAGCCTTTGCCGGACGCTCTCGTGAAGAAGATCGTCAGGGCGCGGGTTAAGGAGAACAAGGAATGGGACTAAGGTGGCCTCAGGGCTGCTGCGTTCGGGGTTGTTATACTGTTAGGACTTCCCCGGCGATTCGGCGCTGCCGGCGAACAGCAGGTTCCTCGACTTCGCTCGGAATGACAAAACATAAATAATGCAGCCTACTTTCACTATCGGAATTGAAGAGGAGTATCAGACCGTTGATCCGGAGACCCGGGATCTGCGGTCGCACATTCACGCCGAAATCCTGGAGAAGGGAAAGATGATTCTTCAGGAGCGGGTGAAGGCGGAGATGCACCAGTCGGTGGTTGAGGTGGGGACGTCGGTCTGCAGCAATATTAAGGAAGCCAAGGCCGAGGTCAAGAAGCTGCGGAGCAACATGGTGCGGCTGGCAAAAGAGAACGGATTGAGGCTCGCGTCGGCGGCGACGCATCCGTTTTCGGACTGGCGGGATCAGGAGATCCACCCCGACCAGCGCTACAAGAATATCGTTGAGGATTTGCAGGTGGTGGCGCGGGCCAACCTGATTTTCGGGCTGCACGTGCACATCGGGATCGAGGATCGCGAGACGGCGATCCACATGATGAATCACGCGCGCTATTTTCTGCCGCACATTCTGGCGCTGTCGACGAATTCACCCTTCTGGCTGGGGATGAATACCGGGCTGAAGTCGTACCGGTGCAAGGTGTTTGACAAGTTTCCGCGGACGAACATTCCAGACTATTTTCCGAGCTGGGGCGAGTACGAGAATTTCATCAAACTGTTGATCAAGACCAACTGCATCGATAACGCCAAGAAGATCTGGTGGGACATTCGGCCGCATCCATTCTTCAATACGATCGAATTCCGCGTGTGCGACATTCCGATGCGGGCCGACGAGACCATCGCGCTGGCGGCTTTGATCCAGGCCACCGTGGCCAAGTTGTACAAGCTGTATACGGCGAATCAGGGCTTCCGGCTCTACCGCCGCGCGCTCATCATGGAGAACAAATGGCGCGCGGCGCGGTACGGGCTCGACGGCAAGCTCGTTGATTTCGGCAAGCAGTCAGAGGTGCCGGCGCGGGACCTGGTGCACGAATACCTGGAATTCGTCGACGATGTGGTGGACGAACTGGATTCGCGCGAGGAATTGAATTACATCCACACTATTCTGGAAAAAGGCAGCGGGGCTGACCGCCAGCTGCGCGTGTTCCAGGAGACTGGGGATTTGAAGAAAGTGGTCGATTACATTATTGAGGAGACGGAGGCGGGACTGGACGAAGAACCGGCTGCCGTACGAAAAGTAGGGTAATGAGTTTTCCTGTGGAACATACTTCAGATTCAGTCAAAATCCCCGCCCCTTCGGCAGGCTCAGGGCAGGCTCTCTCGCAAAAAGCGCGAGAAGGATGGGGCACCCTTCACATCCCTTTCGACCCCGAATACACACCGGGAGCTTTCAACGCGGTGAATGTCTGCCTGCGTATTCAGCCTAGCGAACAGGTTTGCGTGATCACCGATGAGGCGACGATTGAGATTGCCGCGGCGATCGCGCGCGAACTTGAGAAAATCGGCGCGCCTTATCATGGCTGGGTGCTGGAGGAATTGGCGGAGCGTCCGCTGACCGATTTGCCGCACCCAATTCTGGACGATCTGGAGAGCAGCCAGGTTTCGATTTTTGCGGTGCAGGCGCAGACTCGCGAACTGCGGTCGCGGATTCAGATGACCGAGGTGGTGAACCGGCGCAAGATTCGCCACGCGCACATGGTGAACATCAACCGGCAGATCATGCTGGAAGGGATGCGGGCAGATTTCGCGCGCGTGGACCGGCTGAGCCAGAAGGTAGTCGAGATGGTGCGTAAGGCTTCGAAGATCCGGGCTACGACTGCGGCGGGAACCGACCTGACGGCGGACTTGAATCCGAACTACAAATGGCTGAAGACCAGCGGGATTATTTCTCCGGACAAATGGGGGAACCTGCCGGGCGGGGAGATTTTCACGACTCCCGGAGAGGTCAATGGGACGTTCGTGATCGACGGCGTGGTCGGCGATTATTTGTGCGCGAAGTTTGGAGACTTGAAACAGAATCCGTTGACAGTGCACATCAAGGGCAACCGGCTCACCGAGGCGCACTCGGACAATCGGGAACTGGAAAGCGACTTCTGGAAGTACACCCACACCGACGAGAACAGCGATCGCGTGGGCGAGTTTGCGATCGGAACGAACATCGACTTGAAAGAAGTGATCGGGCAGATCCTGCAGGATGAGAAGTATCCCGGCGTGCACATTGCGTTTGGGAATCCGTATGGTGCGCACACGGGTGCGGACTGGGATTCGACCACGCACATTGATGTCGTCGGACGGAAGTTTAGTATCTGGGTCGACGACGAGCAGATCATGCGAGACGGGAAGTTTCTGGTAGAGGCGTAGCATCTTGTAGAAACTTCTTTCTCTGCCGCGGGAGATGCAAATTCATAGGGATCCTTCGACTTCGAAAAGCGCTCACCATCGTGAGCGCTTTTCTCCGCTCAGGATGACATCGGTAAAAACATGATTCCTTCCTTGCGTCAGCCATTCAACGACAGCTTTACTCCCGAGAAGTATCAGGCCTTCTTGCGGCGGGTGGATGAAGCTTGCGGCACGCATGTGCAGTTTCGGCTCTCGGAGACACCCTGCTTCTTTCCCAAACCGCTGATTGACCGGATGGCTTCGGATGGGCAGGCTCTCATTCGGCAACTCGTGGACAACCCCGCTTACCGCGCAAAGTCGGATGAGGCGGTTCCGGCTGCGTTCAAGGTTCCCAACGAAGCTCCGCATCCGATGTTCGTGCAAGTGGATTTTGGGTTGGTGCGGGACGCACGGGGAGAGTTGCAGCCGAAGTTGGTGGAGTTGCAGGCCTTCCCATCTCTGTATGCCTATCAGGGACCGCTGGCTGATGCTTATCTCGACGTGTATGGGCTGGATTCGCGGTTGAAGTATCTCTTAAGCGGACTCGATACTTCTTCGTATCGCGAGTTGTTGCGGCGGGCGATTGTTGGGTCGCATGATCCCGAGAATGTGATCTTGATGGAGATTGATCCGGCGCATCAGAAGACGCTGCCGGATTTTCTGCTGACCGAGAAAATGCTCGGCGTGCGGACAGTGGACATCGTGGACATCCAGAAGGATGGGGCGCGTCTTTATTATGAGAGCGGCGGGAAGCGGATTCCCATCCGGCGAATTTATAACCGCGCGATTGTAGACGAACTTGAGCGCAAGAACGTCAAACTGTCGTTTGACTGGCGCGACGAGCTTGACGTCGAGTGGGCGGGGCATCCCAACTGGTATTTCCGCATCAGCAAGTTTTCGATTCCGTATCTGAAACACGCGTCGGTGCCGAAGACGTGGTTTCTCGACCGACTCGACGAAGTTCCTGCGGATCTGGAGAATTATGCTTTGAAGCCGCTCTATTCCTTTGCCGGGCTGGGCGTGGTGATTGCCCCGACAAAGGAAGATATTGCGGCCATCCCACCGGAGAAGCGGCCTTACTACATTTTGCAGGAGCGGATGCACTTTGAACCGGTGATTGCGACTCCGTTTGGCGGGACGAAGGCGGAGGTTCGGGTCATGTACATTTGGCTCGATGAACTGACGCCGGTGATGACGATCATCCGCATGGGGCGGGGATTGATGATGGGCGTGGATCACAACAAGAATATGGAGTGGGTGGGGGCGTCAGCGGGTCTGTATCTGGACGAATAGCGGTATCATAGCTTGCCCAGCTTCTTTCTGCGTGGAGGGTGGATCAATGAAGAGATTTCCTGTGATGTTCTGCGTTTGTTTGCTGGCGGCGGTCCCTGGGTTCGCGCAGAGCGGGGGCAAAACCTCGGAGAAGATTGTCTTTGTGCGGCCCGATCCCGTGATCACGGTCGAGTCCTCCGGGGTAAGGTTGTCGGCGGATCCCGTGCAAGGCACGATGAACTCGGTGGACGATCCATCGATGCAGTTTCACTCCGTGTCGGACGCGAAAATGAACCTGCTGGCCACCATGAATCCGGACGGCTCGGGAATCGCGGAGTTGCATATCAACGGGTATGATCCTTCGGTTTCGCCCGATGGAACGAAGATCGCGTTCTGTTCGCTACGCGACGATCAGTACTCGCAGATCTACGTGGCCAATGCGGATGGAACGGGCGAGAAGCGGATCACGAAAATCACGACCGGCGATTCCTGCGGCCCCGTTTGGTCGCATGACGGAAAAAAGATCGCGTTCTACAGCTTTGCGCTGCCGCACCCGAGTCGCAATCCCGCCGTTTGGGTCATGGATCCGGATGGCTCGAACATGAAGCGTATCGTTGAACACGGGCTTTCGCCGTCGTGGTCTCCCGACGACAAGCAGATGGTCTTTGCTTCGAACCGGGATGGCAAGTTCCAGATCTACGCCATGAACTCAGACGGGTCGAACGCTCGGCGCCTCACCAACAACAAGGCGGAGGAATCGGCGCCGGCGTGGTCGCCGAGCGGCCAGGACATTGTGTTCGTGTCAGACCGTGAAGGAGAACATCCGGCGCTCTTTACGATGGCTCCAGATGGTTCCGGACAACAAAGGCTCGTGTTCTCCAAGCGCCAGGACTTCTGTTTTCCAGCGTGGTCGCTCGATGGGCAAACCATAGCTTTCACGGCATTGAATCGAGTAGGCAGGCAGTTTGTCGCTGTGGGCGAGGAGCGGCCCAAGTGCGAGATGTGGACCGGGGAATACCAGATGTTCACCCTCGACAGCCAGATGAAAACTCATCTCTTAACCAACACGAAGTACATGGCAATGAAGCCCACTTACGGGCGGCTGGCGGCAGCTCACTAACGTGGCCAACGACCGCCCTGTGAAGGCCCCGAGCATTGGTTCCGGTAGTCGTCGGGTTCCTGGTCTGCAAATAAGAACGGCGTGGTGGCGTTTAGGGTCTCATTCACTCTGCGGGAGCGGTTTCTAAACGGCGGTTGAGCATAATCCCTCCGGCGATTAAAGCAATCGTGATCGCGACAAACAGCAACATCCAGCCCCAATATTGCGTGGGATGGCGGAGCGCGCGGATGAAGTGGCGGCCGTACAAGTCTGCGACCAGGGCGATGGCCGAATAGCGGACTGCCCGGGAGATGGCGACCACTACGAGAAACTTCCCCAGGGGATAATCCGAGGCACCGGCCGCCGCGAAAAACAGGCTGGTCGGGGTTGGAATGGGAATAGCCGCCGAGGCGGCGAGAGTTCCCGTGCCCCATTTCTTAAACAGCTTCAGGAACTTGGACACTTTGCCTTTCTTGAATTTTCTGTCCAGGAAAGCCGCTCCCGCATGGCGGGCAAGACGAAATGTAATGTATGCGCCGATTACCGATCCGGCGGTTGCCATTGCAGCGTACTCATACCACGGGTTGCGGTGGCTGGCGGCCAGGATGGCCGTGAGGATGTCGGGACCGCCGAAAGTTGGGATCGGAGAGCTGTCGAGGATCGCGAGGAAGAAGAGTCCGAAGGCGCCCAAGTGCCGGAGGGTCGTGGCAAAACTCTGCGTGCTCGGTCGTCGTGGGGCCGGAGCCAGCAGGCTGAGCAGGTTCAGCATCTTCGCAATAATATCAAGGGGATCGGTCGGGAAGACTTCCTACTGTTATCCAATCTTCTTGACGATGGTAGTCTCAAGGATTTTGCCGTTGGGACGTTTGACCAGCATCTTGTCGCCATGGAAGCGAACGGGGACCGAGGCGCCGGGGCCGAACTCGCCGGGAAGATAGCCATCGGACAATGCCGGGTTGTATTCGCCGACGTACTCCGTGCCGTCGACTTTGACGATGATGGCGGTCCGCCGCGCCTGGGAGGACTCGCGGGCGATTTCCTGCTCCGCCTGTGCCCAGTTTTCTAGATCGCGGCCCGGGACTCTGCCGTTGCGGATGTAGATTTCTTCGGCGCGCCGACGGATGGCCTCGTGCTGGTCTGCTGGCGTCGTTGGCCATGGGTTGGGAGTTCTTGCAGCGGCGTTCATGACGGTTGCCTCCTACGGACTGACCCCGCAGTTTCGTCCTTTCTTCATCATATTCGCGTAAACCGCCCTTGGGTGGCCGGGCATCTCACCCTAAGGACGTAGGTCAGGACAAAATGGGAATAAAGGTGGCGAGGTCCCAAATTGAATGCGGCAGTATTTCAACGGACAGATTCCTCCGACGGCTAAGACCCGGGCCGGGTGCTCGTGGCTGACGGCGCGACTCGAAGTCGTGCCCTCCCCTGTCCCGTTCGCATCCGACTCGCCCTGTAGGCCTCGAGAAATAAGGGAGTTGACCGGATTCGGCTGGGGGCCTAACATTACCGCCGAGCAAGGTCGCGCGCTCTCATGATCGGTCAGCAAGTATCCCATTACCGCATCCTTGGAAAGCTGGGGGGCGGTGGTATGGGCGTTGTCTACGAGGGCGAGGACCTCAAGCTGGGGCGGCATGTCGCCCTGAAGTTTATTCCAGAAAATCTGACCGGCGACCCCAAATCGCTGGAGCGGTTCACCCGCGAGGCGCGGGCAGCTTCGCAGCTTAACCATCCTAATATCTGCACGATCCACGGCATTGAAGACAACAACGGGCACCCCTTCATCGTGATGGAGAAGCTCGACGGCGAGAGCCTGAAAGCGCACATCGCCGGGCACGCGATGGCCGTGGAAGAAGTGCTCGACGTTGGCGTGCAGGTAGCGGACGCGCTGGTGGCGTCGCACGCCAAGGGGATCGTGCACCGCGACATCAAGCCGGCCAACATTTTCCTGACTCCGACCGGACAGGTGAAGGTGCTCGACTTCGGGCTGGCGAAACTGGTGCACGCCGAAGACGACGGCGCCGACCTCTCGCTGACCGCGGTGGGAGTGATTCCCGGGACTGCGGTTTATATGTCACCCGAGCAGGCGCGTAGCGAGACCATCGACGCGCGCAGCGACCTGTTTTCGTTTGGCACGGTGTTGTACGAAATGGCGACCGGGAAGAAACCATTCACCGGCAATAACTCGCTGATGACGCTGGATGCGGTGCTGCATTCGAAGCCGGTTCCGCCGAAGGATCTGAATCCGAAAACTCCCATCGAATTGGAAGGGATCATCGGCAAGGCGATGGAGAAAGACCGCAACCGCCGCTACCAGAGCGCGGCGGAGATGCGCTCGGACCTGTCCCAGTTGAAGCGTGAGACCGAGTCGGGGACGGTCAAGAGCGGAAGCGCTACCGTGGTAAAGCTGCGGGCCGCGTCGAGAACCTTTGGCAGGAATTCGAACGTGCAAACGTATCTGCTCCTTGGCATGGCTGGTCTGCTGCTGGCAGTGCTGGGGTCGGTAGGAGCGTGGTGGTACAAGCACCGGGAAGTGGCCAACGCGGAGCAACAGAATGCGATCGCAGTGCTGCCGCTGCAGAACCTGAGTGGGGACGTGAACACCGACTACTTGCGGTTTGCCTTGGCCGACGAACTGTCGAGCGTGCTGACCTATTCTCGCTCGCTGGAAGTGCGGCCTTCCTCGGTCACGCGCAAGTATGACTCGCCGGATATAGATCCGAAGAAGGTTGGGCAGCAACTGCGGGTGGGGCGACTGCTGCAAGGGCACTTCATGAAACAGGGCGACCAGTTGACGGTGACGCTGGAAGCGATCGACGTATCGACCGAGCGTCTGCTGTGGCAGGGCACAGCCACAGGTAAGACGGATGATCTGATCGGACTGCGCGAGCAATTGACCAACCAGGTGCAGCACGGACTGCTTCCGATTCTGGGCGGGGCTGTCGGCACGCTGGATTCGGCGACCTCGCGGCCCAAGAACCAGCAGGCCTATGACCTCTATTTGCGCAGTGTTGCTGTGCCGCACGATCCAGGTCCAAACAAGGAAGCCATCACCATGCTCGAGTGGTCGGTGGGGATCGATTCCAGCTATGCGCCGGCATGGGAAGCACTCGGGCAGAGATATTATTTCGACTCAACCTTCGGCGGCGGCGGCGAAGAGAGATTCCAGCGGTCCAATAAAGCGTACGAGCGGGCGATCGGACTCGATCCCAACCGGGTGATGGCGGCCAGCCTGCTGATCACCAACCGTGTGGAACGCGGAGAACTGGGCCGGGCGTACGATGCGGCCTCGAACTTGGTAAGGCGGCGTCCGCAGAGTGCCGATGCTCATTTCGCGCTCAGCTTCGTGCTGCGGTATGCAGGCATGCTGGAGCAATCGGAGCAGGAATGCAAGACGGCGCGGCAACTCGATCCGGGGAATTTTGCCTTCCGGTCCTGCGCGTGGTCGTTCCTCGAGATGGGCAAGACCGACCGGGCGATGGACTTCGTGCAACTGGATGCGGGTTCCGAGTGGGCGGCATGGGTGACTCCCTATGTGCGCCTGGCCGAGGGCAATATGGCGGAGGCCCATGCGGCGGCGAAGAACGTGGGAAAGGCTACGACGTATCACCGCGAGTTGCTCGAGGCGTGCACGGCGGCGCAGCGTCCGGCAGACCTGGCGAAGATCGTGCGTGACACCGAATCGTCGGTGATGATGGAGCCCGATCCTGAGTTGTGGTATCACCAGGCAGCGCTGATGGCCGCGTGCGGACAGAATGAGGCTGCGCTGCGGCTGCTGAAGGCTGCGGTGCAGCAGAATTATTGCGCGTACTCGGCGTTGCTCGAGGATCCGCTGCTGAAGAACCTGCGGAAGGACACGGCGTTCAATGAAGTGCTGACCGCGTCGAGTAACTGCCAGGCGGTATTCAAGGAAGGGCGGAATTTCTAGCTTCGAGCTTCTAGCTTTCAGTTCTCAGAAAAACCTTTTGCTCATCTTATGGGGAATTTCACTCGGCGGGGGCTGCTGAGGTCTTCGGTCGTCGGACTAGCAGCGACGGCTCTTCCCGCGTTCCCGGCTGGTCTCGAAACCGTTGCGCGCAAGGGGCGCATCCGTCAGTCGGTCTGTCAGTGGTGCTATCCGCACATTCCTGTCGATCAACTGGCGGAGTACGCGGCGAAAATCGGGCTGCGGGGAATCGATCTGCTGCAGCCGGACGAGTATGAAATCCCGCGGCGCTACGGATTGGTGTGCACCATGGGATACGCGGGCGGCGGAGACATCGGGAAAGCACTAAACCGCGTGGAGAACCACGCCGCGATCGAGCAGGCATTTCGCACGAACATCCCGCGAGCTGCGAAAGCAGGCGTCCCAAATGTGATCACCTTTTCGGGCAATCGCGCGGGCATGTCCGACGACGAAGGCGCGCGCAATACCATCGCGGGGCTAAATCGCGTCAAGAAGATCGCGGAGGATCACGGCGTGACGATTTGCCTGGAGTTGCTCAACAGCAAGCGCGATCATCACGATTACATGTGCGACCACGCGTCTTGGGGAGTGCGCGTGGTCGAGGAAGTGAACTCGCCGAATGTGAAGCTGCTCTACGACATCTACCACATGCAGATCATGGAAGGCGATCTGATCGCTACGATCCGCGCAAACATCCAGTCGATTGGGCACTTTCACACTGGCGGCGTTCCAGGGCGGCATGAACTCGACGGGACGCAGGAGGTGCAGTGGGACGGGGTGATGCGGGCCATCGCCGACTCGGGGTTTAAGGGATATGTGGCGCATGAATTCGTGCCGACGGGGGACCCGCTGGAGTCGCTGCGGAAGGCGGCAGAGTTGTGTGACGTATAGCTAGACCTAGGGCGGCGTGCGACCAGCCATTTAAAGCAACCGAGTAACTGCCTCCGTACTATAATGCGGCGAGCTTTCGCAGCCTGTGCGCGACCGCAACCGTTTGATCAGGAGCGTCCGATGAAGATCCGTTCAAGACTGATCTGCTGTGTCCTCCCAGTTGTATTCCTCAGCGCCTGCAAGAAGAGCGACAGCGCCCAGGGAACCACAGCCACGCTGGCTCCTAGCACGAACACCGCCCCTGCAAATCCAGCGCCCGCAGCCGCTCCGGCCGCCGCGCCCGCCAATGCGGATGCGAGCGCATCGGCTGAGGCGAGCGCCAAGATGGCTGCCGCTGATTGGGCCATGAAGCAAGATGAGATCAAGAATGATCCCAACGGCGAGTGGGCAATTCATGCCACGGCCTCGTCCACCTACAATGATGCCCAAGGCACAGCGTCCTATTCGGCTAATCAGGCGGCCGGGGTTCCCAATGTTGATAGTTACGGGGATCACGGAGAGGCATGGGCGCCGAAAACTCCGGATGGCGGTATCGAATGGCTGGACTTGAAATATCCCAAACCGGTATACGCGACCGAGGTGCGCGTGCGCGAGTCGTGTGGCTCAGGTGCTGTGATCAAGGTAGAAGTCTATGACGAAAAGGGCGGAGCCCACTCCGTGTGGCAAGGCAACGATCCGACGAAAGAATTGAACTATCTCATCTTGAAATTTCCCAAGACGGCCTTTAAGAGCGACCGCGTCAAGATCACGCTCGCGACCAATGTTGTCCCCGGGTGGAATGAAATCGACGCCGTTCAACTCGTGGGTACCGACCAGTAGCAGCGTAGGACAGGAGCCGGCAGTCTGAAAGAGAACGAATTTGGGCCGAAGGCCTATCCGTGGGAATCTGCCCGACGTGCTCCTAAAGAATTTGCGTCAAAGTGGGGGTAGGCCCCATCCTTGTAACGTGAGACATTCCGGAACCCCTAGCCTGCTGCGGGCCGATCGGCGCCGCGGCTCCCTTCTTTTTCAGAGCCTGCAATTTCTTGGCGTGAAGCTCGTTTGTTTTCTCTCGATTCTTTCTCTTCTGTCAACAGTACCCACCCTTGCGCAAAATGCGCGCAAGGATGGGGCATCCGCTTCCTCGAGTGACCCTTCGCCGAGCCTGGACGTTCTGGCCGATCCTCCCGGACTGCTGTATCAGGGCGTTCCGGCGGAGATTCCGCAGGATCAGGGTATAGCCGGATTGCGATTGGAGTTGCTGCGACTGGGAACTACGGCGCGACTGATGCAGGTGGTGGCGCATCCGGACGATGAAGACGGCGGGATGCTCACGCTGGAGGCGCGGGGGCGCGGCGTGAGCACGCTGCTGATGACGCTGAATCGCGGCGAGGGCGGGCAGAACAAGATCGGCAGCAATCTGTCGGATGTGTTGGGCGTGCTGCGCGCCGAAGAGTTGCTCGCGTCGGATCAGTACTACGGCGTGCAGGAACGGTTTTCGCACGTGGCCGATTTTGGATTTTCGAAGAATCCCGAAGAGACGTTTCAGAAGTGGGGCGGGCACGATACAGCGCTGGCCGATGTGGTGCGCGTGATTCGGACGTTCCGTCCCGATGTGCTGGTGGCGCGCTTTTCTGGTACCGAGCGGGATGGGCACGGGCATCACCAGGCGTCGAGCATTCTGGCGAAAGAGGCGTTCCGCGCGGCCGCCGATCCCAAACGGTTTCCCGAGCAGATTGCGCAAGGACTGCAACCTTGGCAGGCGAAGAAGTTTTACATCGGCAACGTGTGCGGCTTTGGCGTCCAGAAGTGTGAGGACGAGAAATGGACGTTGAAGTTGAACACGGGCGAGCGCAGTGCGGATTTAGGCACGGGGTACCTGCAGTTCGCGATGCAGGGGCTGCGGCATCAGCTGTCGCAAGGGGCGGCGAACTGGACGATTGATCCGGGAGACTGGTTTACGTTTTACCGGCTGGTGGATTCAGTGGTGCCGTCGACCCTCGGCAAGGACGGGCACGAAAAGAGTTTCTTCGACGGCATCGATACCACTTGGGCTGGGATGGCCGTTGGGCTGGGACCGGAAGACAAGAAGGTTCCAAGGCTGCGCCAGGGGCTGGCGGAAATTGCGAAGCAGATCGAGCAAGCGGCAAACTCAGCAAAAGGCAGCGATCCTTCTGCCGCCGCTGCGCCGTTGATGAAAGTGGGCGCCGAATTGAATCGGGTGACAGACGATGTCCGGGGAAGCACCTTGGCCAAAGTCACGAAACTCGACTTGCTAACCCGCCTCGCCGAAAAGCAGCGACAAGCTGAGACCGCGCTAAACCTGGACTTGGGCGTGAGCCTCTCTGCGGACGTCTCCTCCGACGGGAATCCCCAGTCTCACGCAGCGAAAGAAGCGGACGCACTTACAACGGTGTCTCCGGGGCAAGAGTTTCTAGTGGCGGTGACGTTGCACAACGGATCGAAACTGCCGTTGCTGATTGATCACATCAAGCTGGAGGTTCCAGCGGGATGGAATACGATCAGCGGCAAAACAAAACCCGAGACTGTCGCGGCGGGGGAGGATCTGCACGCGAACTTCCGCCTGCGCGTGCCGAAGGACACGAAGTACACGCGGCCCTACTGGCATCGCGACGATCCCGAGACCGAGGCTGTGAATCACATCGACGACGCGAAGTATGTCACCCTTCCCTTCCCGCCTCCGGCTCTGCGAGCGCGGGTAGAGTATTCCGCCGGCGGAGCGACGCCAACAAGAAATGGAATCAATGCAGTAGTGGTCACGCCATTTATCGATGACTCCGGGAAGCAACGCGCACGCCCACTGGCGATTGTGCCGTCATTCTCGGTGATGCTGGAGCCCGGAACTCAGGTAATCTCGACCCACAACGGATCAACTTCCACCGTTGCGGTGGGCGTGACCAGCAACTTGTCCCGCGATGTGCATGGCGTTCTTCGCCTGGAGTTGCCCAGCGGTTGGCGCTCCGAGCCCGCAGAGTTTGCCGTTGACTTGAAGAAGCGCGGAGAGAAACAAGACTACCAGTTCAAGGTCTTCACCACCGGACTGCAGCAAGGGCGGACAACAGTGCGTGCTGTGCTGGAATCAGACGGCGATAAATACGGCGAGGGATACACACTGGTCACTCGCGAAGATCTCGGCAGCTTCTACTACTACCAGCCCGCGCGGCAGCGCGTGAGCATAGTCGACGTGCAGGCGCCGCATGACTTGAAAGTCGGCTACATCATGGGCGCGGGCGATGACATTCCCACCGTGCTGAAGCAGGTTGGCATGGACGTCACGCTGATTCCAGCGGAGAAAATCGCAACCGAGGACCTCAGCAAGTACGGAACGATCGTGCTCGGGATTCGCGCCTACGACACGCAGAAAGACGTCGTCGCCCATAACAAGAAGCTGCTCGATTTCGTTTCGGCGGGTGGAACGCTGGTGGTGCAGTACAACGCGAGCACGGGCGACTTCAACAGTGGGAAGTTCACTCCTTACTCCACGGAGTTGAGCCGGGCACGAGTTTCGGTGGAAGAGGCCCCGGTGGAAATTCTGGCGCCCGACGATTCCGTCTTTCATGATCCCAACACGATCACCGCGAAAGATTTCGACGGCTGGGTGCAGGAGCGCGGCCTCTACTTCATGGACAAATGGGACGACCATTTCACGCCGCTGCTGTCGTGCCACGATCCGGGAGAAGATGCACAGAAGGGTGGCCTTCTGCGGGCGCAGTATGGCAAAGGCACGTATATTTATGCGGCCTACGCGTTCTTCCGGCAATTGCCCGCCGGCGTGCCGGGGGCGGTGCGGCTCTACGTAAATCTGTTGAGCGCAGGGCATGAGAAGCAGTAATCGCGGTATCACCGAGTATGACACGTCGAGAACAATGGAAGCCCGTCTTGGATGCCGAGGTGAAAAAGTGGAGCGCAAAGTCCTGCGCAGAACTTGTGGCTGAATTGCCAGACGGACAAGCCTACAAGCTCGAATTCGAAGGCAAGACGTATCAGGTTGAGGTTCAGTTGCTTGAGAATACTGACAAGTATCTGCATGTGGGCGTCGACGTAGATGACGGCAGCATTCCTTCGTCGTTCCGCCCCTTGAGCTCGAGCTTCATTCGCGAGAAGTAGGGCTGGTGCAATTGCACGCGAAAGGCACCAATTAGCCGTAGAGACGTAGCTTGCTACGTCTTTCGTCTTCGTGGTGAGAAGACGTTGCCAGCAACGTCTCTACGAAATGGAATCTTCCTCGCAAACCGGAACTGGTTCGCCCACTCTCATCCGCGGCATGGGGCTGTGGAGCGCCACCTCGCTGAACATGATCGACATGATCGGCGTGGGACCATTCATCACCATGCCGCTGGTGGTGAGCGCCATGGGCGGACCGCAGGCGCTGCTGGGTTGGGTCGCAGGCGCGCTGCTGGCCGTGTGTGACGGACTGGTGTCGGCCGAATTGGGCGCGGCTCTGCCCGCGTCGGGCGGATCGTACCGCTACCTGCGCGAAATGTACGGTCCGAAGAAATGGGGACGGCTGATTTCGTTCCTGTTTATCTGGCAGGTTTCATTTTCTGCGCCGCTGTCGATAGCGACCGGATGCATCGGCCTGGCGGGATATGCGGCCTACTACTGGCCGGAACTGGATACGGTCCTCGCCCATCACGACGCAGCGCTGCACATTCCGTGGGCAGGAACGCTGCAGGCCAGTTGGATCGTCACCCCGGGAACGGCGGTCGCGGTCCTGATCTGTTTCTTTACGGTGCTGCTGCTTTACCGCAACATCACGGCCATCGGGCGGCTGTCAAAAATACTGTGGTTTGGCGTGATGGGGACAATCGGCTGGATCATCTTCGCCGGACTCACGCATTTCAACGCCGCGCGAGCCTTTGATTTTCCCCCAGGCGCATTCACCATTTCCCACAAATTCCTGACTGGGCTCGGCGGAGCAATGCTCATCGCGACCTACGACTACTGGGGTTATTACAACGTCAGTTTTCTGGGGGACGAGATCAAAGACCCGGAAAAGAATATTCCTCGCGCCCTGTTGCTTTCCATTCTGCTGGTCGCCTGTCTATATCTCATGATGAATGTCTGCGTCCTCGCCGTGGTGCCCTGGCGGGAGATGATGCAGGCAGGACAGAACAACACCGGGCTGTATGTTGTGTCTCTGTTCATGCAACGGGTGTATGGCGCGTGGGCGGCGCGCCTGGTGACGGGACTGGTGATCGTAACTGCGTTCGCCTCGGTTTTCTCGCTGATGCTGGGCTACTCGCGGGTTCCGTATGCTGCGGCGAAGGATGGCAACTACTTCAAAGCCTTCGCCAAAGTGCATCCCGTACACCGTTTCCCGCACATTTCGCTGCTGGCCCTGGGTGTGGTGGCGGCGGCCTTCTGTTTTCTACGGCTGAAGGATGCCATCGCGGCGCTAGTGGTGATCCGGCTGATCCTGCAATTTCTGGTGCAGGCAGTCGGAGTGATTGTGCTTCGGTTTACGCGGCCGGAGATGCGCCGGCCATTCCGGATGTGGCTGTATCCGTTACCGGCGTTACTGGCATCAGCGGGCTTCCTCTTCATATTGTTTAACCGGGAGAACTGGCAGAAGGAGATGCGGTACGCTGCGATCATTCTGCTGACGGGTGTGCTCATTTATTTGATACGCGCCTGGAAGGATTCGCAGTGGCCGTTCAGAACGGCAGTGGATTCGCAGCCGCAGAATTAAAACCACAGAAGACACGGAGGACACAGGGGACTGCTTGGCTGATCAGATTTCAGTTCCGATTCCGGGCACGGGAATGCGGCGCCCGGACGCGGCTTGGGCGCCCCTCGGCGAGCCACTGTTTCGGTCGCTGTGGCTCGCCGCCGTCATTTCTTATACCGGAACCTGGATGCAGAACGTGGGCGCGGGCTGGCTGATGACGCAGCTCACAACGTCTCCGCTGATGGTCGGCCTGGTGCAGGCAGCAGCGGCGGTCCCCGTATTCTTGGTGGTGCTGCCGGCCGGAGCGTTGGCCGACATGGTCGACCGGCGGCGGCTTCTTCTGTTCACGCAAGGATGGATGGTAGTAGCATCGGCCGCACTGGGCGTGTTGACTCTGCTGCATGTGGTGGATCCGTGGATGTTGCTGGCTTTCACGTTTCTGCTGGGGCTGGGCGCGGTGATGAATGATCCAGCGTGGCAGGCGATCACGCCCGACGTTGTTTCTCCCGCGCGGCATGCTTCCGCGGTGGCGCTGAATTCCGCGGGATTCAACGTGGCGCGCGCGGTGGGTCCGGCGCTGGGTGGAATCGTCGTAGCAGCCGCAGGTTCGGGATGGTCGTTTCTGCTGAATGCGGCTTCGTTCTTTGGCGTAATCTACTTTCTGTGCAAGTGGAAACAAGCGACACGCGAGCCCTTGCCCAGGCAGCGCGTATGGGATGCGATCGCTGAGGGCTTTCGCTATGTGCGCGGAGCTCCCGAGGTTCGGTCGGTGCTGATTCGCACCGGGGCGTTCAGCCTTGGAGCAACCTCCCTTCTGGCACTGCTTCCGGTGGTCTGTCAGCCTCATGGAGCGCAGGGATACGGATTCCTGCTGACCTGCTTCGGGCTGGGGGCTCTGGCGGGCGCGGCCCTGCTGCCTCGGCTTCGCCTGCGGTACTCGGTGGACGGTCTGGTGGCCGGCGCGACGGTTGTGTTCGCCGCCATGACCTTCCTGGCTGGGCAAGTGTACGTGTTTGAGTGGCTGTGTCTGGTATTATTCAGCGCGGGCGCGGCCTGGATCGGCATTCTTGCCTGCTTCAACGTCGTGGCGCTGACGATGTGTCCGTCATGGATGCGCGCACGGGCTCTCTCGATGTATCTGCTGGTGCTGCAGGGCGGCATGGCCGTGGGCAGCGCGCTGTGGGGATGGCTGGCCGCGAGACAGGGCGTGCCCGAGGCGCTGGCTTGGTCAGCCCTGGCGATGATCGTGGGGCTGACGACGATCCGCCGGCATCGTTTGACGGCGTCGGAGCTGAAAATGGCTCCGGCGGTAGTGCGCGACTAAGTGCGAGACTAAGACAATCCAAAAACAAGAATAAGGGGCCCTGAATGATGAAGCGACTGGGATTGGTTGTGTGCGGTTTGCTGGTTTTGACCATGACCGCAGCGGCACAAGCGGCCAAGCCAAAAGAAGAACACCGGACGGTAACCGAGGTTTTGGATCGCACCGTCCTGAACATGGAGCATGAGTTCGTGCCGGCGGCCGAGGCGATGCCCGAAGATAAGTTTGGATTCGCTCCCACCAACGGCGAGTTCAAAGGCGCGCGGACTTATGCCGAGCAGATCAAGCATGTGGCTGCGGTGAACTACATTCTCGGGGCTGCGCTTCTGGAGCAGAAGCCTCCCGTGGACACTGGCGGAGAATCCGGACCGACCTCCATCACCAGCAAAGCGGATATCCTCACGTTCCTGAAGGAATCCTTTGCATACGTCCACAAGGCGCTTGCCACAGTGAACGAAAATAATCTAGTCGGCACCGTGAGGAGTCCGTTCGGAGAAGGCAAGGTTTCGCGCTTGGGATTAGTGACCGTCATTTCGACTCACGGATCCGACCATTACGGTCAGATGGTGGTGTATCTGCGCATGAACGGGATTGTGCCTCCGGCCAGCCGGTAATCGAAACGATCGCGCATCTCAGGGAGTGAGATTTGCGCACTAATTCAGATGCGAAGGGCACGGCCTAAAAGCCGTGCCCTTTTCACTTCCAAGTTTGGCCTTGCTGTCAGTTCTGGGGGGTCGAATCGGTCTTGGCAGCTGGAGTCAAGCTCCTGCAGTACTCTTCGAAAGTAATACCCGGATTCCTGGCGAAACGGTCTGGGTAGGAGTGCAGCGCCTGTAGGAAGGTCTGTATTTCGATGCGGACTTGCTGGTTGCCGGACACTGGATTGCCTCCCACAGAAGCCTGACGCATTTTGGACTTCATCTCGGCCCACCCCAAGCGAACCCGGAAATCCCGCTCGCTCAGATGCCGGGACGCCCGATTCTGCCGATTACAAAAACCCGGTGGGCAGAGATTAGTTTCGCGGGGGGAATTATTCAAATTAACGAGGGTTAGGAGAACACGTAAATAGCACCTTCGGGCTACAGTGTTTTGGGTAGAACGAAAGTAGTCACTGTCGCGCGAACGAAGCTCGGGCTCCGCGCAAGGTGATCGAGGTGGGAAGCAACTCGGCGGCGAGGCGGCATTGCAAGAGGTGAGCGGCAACTACTTTGCGTACTTTTTGCAGCGAAGCGCGCGGATCGAGAAAAATCAGCACCGAAGGGCCCGCACCGCTGAGGGCCGCGCCCAGAATGCCGTCCTTTCCTTTTAATTCCTGCAGACTCGGCAGCAACGGGCAGAGCGGCGCGCGATAGGGCTGGTGAATGCGGTCTTCGAGCGCAGCGGAGAGAAGATCAGGTCGCCCTTGCGTGAAGGCCGCGAGCAGCAGCATCGAATTCTGCACGTTCGTGACCGCGTCGGCGCGCGAATACTGCGCCGGAAGGACGCGGCGCGCTTCTTCTGTCGCAAGACTCTGCTCGGGTATGGCTAGTAGCAGCGGCCACTTCCCTTTCGGACGGACAGAGGCCACCTGCGCCTCCGAGTCTCCAGACATGCGCGCGACGGTAAGGCCTCCCATCCAGCAGGCGGAGGCGTTGTCGGGATGGTGCTCGCGTCGGGAAGCTTCGCCGACGATTTGCGCATCGCTCCAACCCATGCGGCCAAAGTGCACCGCGAGCGCGATGCCCGCCAGCCGGGCGGCCGCGGATGAGCCGCAGCCTTTACCGATGGGGATGTCGTTTGCGATGCTAAGTTCCAGAGGAGTGATAGCGCGCCCTGCGGCTTGCAGCACCTCGCGGTAGGTATTCACGATGACGTGGTCCTGGAGTTTTCCGCAGATCTCGCGGTCACGTCCCGTGGCGGCGATGGAGAATTCCTCGGCCGCCCGTGCGTCAAGCTTGATGAAAAAGTCCATCGCAAGCGCAGCGGCGTCGAAGGCCGGCCCCAGATTGGCAGAAGTGCCCGGGAGCGAGAGCCGCAGCCGCGAGCGTTTCGAATTCGAAGTCTTGGAAAACATGTTTTCAGCGTCGTTAACGGTAGCGCCGGCATCCTGCCGGCTGTCGCGAGGGCGACCCGCCCTCGCACTGGCGGCGGGACGAAAGCCGCCAGGACTCTACTTCTCAGCCTGCTCCAGCGTTCGTATCACCGCGTCCAGCGTGGCATCCAGAACGACGGGCGGACGACGCAACGAATTCAGCGCGGCGCTGGCGTCCTCGTCTGGAGTCCCTTTAAACAATTCGCCCCGATGAAAGTTGATCGTGAAGTCCGGATCCTTCAGCAGGTTCCCGGTCAGCACCAGCACTACGCTTTCCGCCGGCTTCACAAAACCTTGCTGCACCAATTTCTTCAGCCCGGCGAGCGTAACTGCCGATGCAGGCTCGCACCCGATGCCTTCGGCGCCAATCTCCGCCTTAGCCTGAGCGATCTCAACTTCCGTGACTTGTTCGCAGGCTCCGTCTGTGGCTTCCAGAACGTGCACCGCCTTCTTCCACGATGCGGGATTACCGATGCGAATCGCGGTCGCTCGGGTCTCAGCCTGCACGCTGACCAACTTTTTGCCGCTGGCCTCACGCAGCGTACGCACCAGCGCGTTCGCGCCTTCGGCCTGAATCACTGACAACTTGGGCAAGCGCGAAATCAGGCCCAGATCTCGCATTTCCACGAGCGCTTTGCCGATCGCGGAACTGTTTCCCAGGTTGCCGCCAGGGACGATGATATGGTCGGGCGGTTGCCAGTCCATTTGTTCGAGCAATTCGAAAGCGAGCGTCTTCTGGCCTTCCAGCCGAAACGGATTAATCGAGTTCAGCTGATAGACGGGCGCGCGCAGAACCAGTTCCTGCAGCAGGCGCAAACAACCGTCGAAGTCGGTGCGCAACTGGCAGGTAGCGGCTCCGTAGTCGAGCGCCTGGGAAAGCTTGCTCCAGGAAATCTTCCCTTCGGGAACAAGCACCAGGCTCCGCATGCCTCCGCGAGCGGCGTACGCGGCCATGGAAGCCGACGTGTTGCCGGTGGAGGCGCAGGCGACCCAGCGGAATCCGGCCAGGCGCGCGAAGGTGGCGGCGACCGTCATGCCAGCGTCTTTGAAAGATCCGGTGGGATTTAATCCCTGATGTTTCGCAAACAGGCGCGGCACGCCGGTGATGCGCGCGCATTGCGGCAGTTCGTAGAGCGGAGTATTTCCTTCGCGCAGCGTGATGGCTTGGCCGTCATTTTCAAGCCCAGGCAGCACGTCGCGGAACCGCCAGACTCCGCTGAGATCGATGGCCGACTGAGAAAGGCGCCGCTGGCTCCACGTGGACTTCAGGTCTTGCCCCGCACCTCCGGATTCCTTCCAGTGCGGATAGGTGATTTCAAGCAGATCGCCGCAATGCGCGCAGCGAAAATCCTGGCGGGCTTGGTCGCTCAGATCGCCGCACGCAATGCATCGAAAGCGGAAGGCCTTTGGACGCACGCCCGGCGCTGAAGTGGTGAGAGGAGGCATGGGCCCGAACTATTTCTTTCCCCGGAGATACTGGTCAGTCTTGTTGATCCAGTCGGCGCGCGGTGGATTGAAGACATCAAGATCGACTGTATCCTCGAGCGCCTCGGCCTTGTGCGGCATATTGGAAGGAATGCAGAGCGTTTCGCCGGCGTGCACCACAATCTCTTTACCGTCGATCCAGAACTTGAGCGCACCCTCCAGAATGTAGGTCAGTTGCTCGTTGTTGTGGCTGTGCTCGGGGACAATGCATCCCTTCTTCAACAGCACGCGTGCCAGCATAATTTCCTGGCCGACGACGAACTGCCGCTGCAGCAGCGGGGTCAGGTCCTCGAGCGGAACGCTGCTCCACGGAATGTACTGGAGTACAGACGGGCTGGCAGCACGCGGGGAAACGGTGTTTTTCAAACCGGTCCTAGACTTCTTTCGAGAACGCGAACTGGACTGGCTTCTTGACGTCTGCGTGGGTTTCTTTTTCGAACTGCTCTTCTTGATCAATTCAGAGGCCCTCCACAATTCTTATTTCGCGCTTCGCTCCATCTCCTAAAAGCCGGAAGGCAGCCTGATAGGCAGCGCTCTCGTAGGCCGCGATTGCCTTTTCCACGCTGTCAAACTCAATGATCACCACCCGCTCGGCCACTCCTGCTTCGTACGTCTTGGCCGGCACCCCTCGTGCCAGGATGTGGCCACCGGCGGCCTCGATCGCCGGACCCGCATGCTTCGCGTACTCGGAGAGCGCGGCAGAATCAGAGACAGCGTGATAGATCGTGATCCAGTATCCCTTGGCCATCGACGTTCTCCCGGAAATCGTGCTGTGGACGTCTAGTGTACCCGTCCTTCGTACAGTTTGACGGCAGTGTCGTGCAGGTAGGCGTGAGCTAATTCCAGAGCCCGAGTCTCGGTGATTTCGTTTTCCGAAACCATCTCCGCCAGAGCCGCGGCCAGCGCGGTGCGCGACGACTGCACGCCCAGCCAGTAGCTCTCTTCCGCCCCCAGCACTTGATTGTAAGGGAAACAGTCGGTGCCGAAAGTGATCTTGTCGGGAAAAGTTTCCAGCCACATCTTCAGCGTCTGCTTGAAAGCGGAAGGATACTGCGCGAGTTCGCCAAAGGAAGAATCAAGGTAGACATTCTTCATGGCGGCCAGCCAGACGGCCTCGCGCTCCAGAGGATAGCCGCCATGAATCATGACGAACGTAGTGGAGGCATAGCGCGGATCGCGCAACACGCTTTCCAGATTCATGATGTTGCTTTGGGACAGGTTGAAATAGTCTCCGATGCCGACGGCGGTGTGAATGTGCACCGGCAGGTGCAGGCGGCCACCTTCCTGAACGAGGTAGCGGAAGATGTAATCCTGAAACCTGCGATAGTCCTTTTCGTCGGGCATTGCTC
>OBLW0100001071.1_pt1 | contig 23562 bp, 23 predicted proteins | sample 1520161 | NCBI WGS metagenome assembly OBLW01 (sample SAMEA3539309, study PRJEB22396) | soil metagenome | biome: tundra; feature: field; material: soil | place: USA | collected 2010-05 | depth 0.15 m | reverse complement strand
CGGCATCTGCCTCTTGAATTCATCCCGGGTGGAGAGGAACCCGGCGTGGGGGCCCCCGTAGCCCGGCGGCACGCCGAAGCGCTGCGCGGAGCCCACGGCCACGTCCGCCCCGAATTCGCCCGGGGGCCGCAGGATGGCGAGCCCGAGGAGGTCCGCAGCGACGATGCACAGCGCGCCCGCTGCGTGGGCCTCCTCGAAGAACTGGGTGTAGTCGCGGACCGTTCCCCACGTGTCGGGGTACTGGACGAGGACGCCGAAGCATCCCGGACCGGGTCTGAAGGCCCGGTGGTCGCCCGTGACGACCTCGATGCCGAGCGGCCTCGCCCGGGTCCGAACGATGTCGATCGTCTGGGGATGGCAGGCGTCGGAAACGAAGAAGAGGCAGCGCTTCGGGTCGCCGCCCTGGCTGAGCCTGTGGCACATCATCATGGCCTCCGCCGCCGAGGTGCCCTCGTCGAGCATCGAGGCGTTGGCGACCTGGAGGCCCGTCAGGTCGATGATGACCGTCTGGAAATTGAGGAGCGCCTCGAGCCGGCCCTGCGATATCTCGGCCTGGTAGGGCGTGTACGCGGTGTACCAGGCGGGATTCTCGAGGATGGTCCTCTGGATCACGGCCGGAACCAGGGCGTCGTGGTAGCCCATCCCGATGAAATTCCGCAAGACGCGATTGTCCGAGGCGATCGCGCGCAGCTCCGCGAGGGCCGCGGCCTCGCCCGCGGCCGGCGGCAGGTTGAGCGGCCCCCGGCGGATCTGCGCTGGGACAGCGGCGTCGACAAGCGAGTCCACGCTGGGGTAGCCCAGGGCAGCCAGCATGGCGGAGGTGGCTGCTGGATCGTCGCCCAGGTGGCGGCGGGCAAAGGTGTCGGTTGGGCTCGCGAGGTCGCTGTGCGCAGACATGCGTGTGAACGGTAGGCGGTCGCCCTGACCGCGCAACCGTGTTTTGGCCCCAAGGCGCTCGCTCGGTTTGATTCCGGGACGGAATTGCCCTAGCAGATGGTCCCGATGAGACCGAAGCCCTTCGCAACGAGAGAGGCGCGCGCCGCCCATGTCGACCGGACGCTCGAGGGAATGTACCCGCGGACGCCGATCCCGCTGGCGCACAGGGATGCCTTCACCCTGCTCGTCTCGGTTGTCCTCTCCGCGCAGTGCACCTACAAGCGCGTCAACCAGGTGACGCCGGCGCTCTTTGCGATGGCGGACACCCCGGAGAGGATGGCGGGGGTCGCGGTCGAGGACATCCAGAGGGTCATCCGGCCGTGCGGCCTTTCGCCCCAGAAGGCGAGGTCGATATCCGGCCTGTCAAAGATCATCTCCGAGAGGCACGGGGGCGCCGTGCCCCGCACGTTCGGGGAGCTGGAGGAGCTTCCGGGCGTGGGGCACAAGACGGCGAGCGTCGTCATGTCGCAGGCCTTCAACGTCGCGGCGTTCCCGGTCGACACCCACATTCACCGGCTCGCGAGGCGCTGGCGCCTCTCCCGGGGCCGCAATGTGGAGGAGACGGAGCGCGACCTGAAGGCGCTTTTCCCCGAGTCGCGCTGGAACAAGCTGCACCTGAGGATGATATATTTCGGCCGCGAGCACTGCACGGCGCGCGGCTGCGACGGGCACACCTGCATGATTTGCTCTTGCTTCAACCCTGCGCGCGGGTCTAGCTGACCGTTCTCTTGTTCGGGCCGTAGCGTAGCCTGGTAGCGCGCTTGCATGGGGTGCAAGAGGTCGAGAGTTCGAATCTCTCCGGCCCGACCATTTTCGATAAGCGGCTGGACGCGACACTAGCCGCTTTTTCGCGCCCAGACGGGTCAAGTGGAGAGACTTGCGAGAGTTCTCTTGAACGACTCGACGCGACACCATTCGACGCCTCGCGCCCCAAAGAGTCCCCAGCTTGTGCGGTCAGTTGTGCGGAATGATTGGGGACGCTTAGCGAGGGTAGGGTATCCATCGCTTGAATAAGCGGCAAATGCGATTCGTCGGTATAGACCTTGAGCGTCAGCTTAACATCGCTGTGGCGCATCAGCGCCTTGCTTGCCTGAAGGGAAACGCCCTTGGCCGCCAACATTGTAGCAAGAGTGGTCCGCAAGGCGTGAAAGTCGGCTCGCTGGCCCCGCTCGTCCTCGAAGGGAATCCCGGCACGTTTCAAATCACCCTTCAACGTCCGCACTCTTGGCACCTTGCCGCGAAACACCGTGTCGGCCGGCCGAGCATCCCCTGAGCGAAACTTCTCTAACGCCGCTACTAGTTCGGGCCTCAGATAATGCACCGACGCCTTTCGGTTCTTCGAGATTGACGAAGGCACCCGAAGACATGGCGGGGTTGCGGTAAGCTCGAAATCGGCCCACTTGAGCCCGTTCAATTCCGCTCGCCGGAGACCCGTGTAAAGCGCCGTCAAGTAGATGACCGACCTGTGAAATGGCGCAGCGGCAAGCAGTTTTTGACACTCAACGGCCGAGAGCGCCCTACGAAACGACTCTTGCGAACGATTTTCGACCTTTTGGACGTGCGAAAGGGGATTCGAGAGGATCAGCCCTTGTCCCTCCATCCAATTGAGCAAGTTTTTCATCGCTCCAAGCAGATCGTTGACCGTCTTTGCGCTAAGACCGCAACCCGCCCGCCACGCCGTGAACGATTGAGCCGTGACATCGCGTTCCATGACCCATCCGCACCGCTCACACAGCTTCGGGATACTGTTGCGATATTTGCTCAGGGTATTCTTGGACCGTCCCTCGGCCCCACGATCCGCGAGGAATGCCTCTAGATGGCCCGCAATAGGTGTCTGGGCCGCTTCCCGCACTAGTTTTGGTGATAAGATACCAGCCGCTTCTCGTTCGAGCTCCTGGACGAGCTTTTCCAGCTTTTGTTCAGCAACGCGTTTGTCGGCTACGTGAAGAGGGTAGGTGCGGGGCGTGAAGCAACCATCGAGCCGAACTCTTGCAGACCAAAGGCGCGACCGTTTGCCATGCGATACCGGCTGAAAAACGTATCGAATCATGATGTCCCTCCTTGCTCTGAACGCTGCGTTTGCAGGCGCTCTAGGTATGCCGCCACATCCTCAATTGGAACCCGAGAGGAGCGACCGATCTTCAACGGACGAGGGAATTCACGGTGAGCGATAAGCCGTTCCAATGTTCGCTTGGAGATGGCAAGCCTTTGAGCGGTTTGTCCCTTGGTAAGAAGGCAGGTGCCCCCTGGTGGTTCTTTAGTCGCACTCATTTCGGTGGCTCCACGTAAACCTTCGGCGGAGCCTCGTAGATCCCTTGCTCTGCCAGTTTCTTGAGTATCTCTTCGGGATTGGCTTGCTTCGCCATTTGCACCTGAACGCGGCGGCTCATTAGCGTCGGCGTCATCGCTTCCAAGCCGCGTTGCATCAGGTAACGCGCAGCATCGACCTCAGAATTTAAATTCAGCATGTCCCGGATCTCACGAATTTGCTCCAACTCTGGACCGTGAAAACGGAAGGCGACCCTAACAATTTCCTTCTCGGCTTCGTCTTTGGGAACCATCTTTTTCTTAGGCATGGTCGACTAATGGCGTCCAAAACCCCCTAAAGTCAAATAAAGACGCCAAAAAACGCCTTATGACGCGCCTCAACGCGACACTAAGCGACAACGTCCTAATGATCCGCGGCGACGGATGGCGCACCTCCTGCCCCAGCAGGAGGTGTGACAGACGGAGACGTCGGATCCGGTAGTTGGTTCGGAAAGCTGAGATAATACTCCGTCATCCGATCTATCGAGTAACGGATTTTTCAAATAGAAGCACGCCGATACGAATTGCTAGATACGCCAATAGCGAAGATGCGAGCAGCACCCATACGTCGATTTCAAAGTTGCCCCATCCCGCCCAGAGGTGATCGCGGCCGAATAATGACCCAAAATGAGCGGGCGCAACAGTTAGCTCGCGGCCGAGACCGTCGCGCACGACGAAGTTAGGAGGGCGGATACGGTTGATCGGGAGATCAAATATGCCCGGATACCACCTAACCCACCAAACCCGGTAAAGCCGCACCAACGCATGCTCTGCCACTAAGACGCCTGCGCCAATGGAGATTAGCGCCACGAGTTTTTTCATCAGCTTCCGAACGTTGATTATACCGCGCTGTTTGTAAGCCTACATTGCATATCCATCAGCAGGTATTTGGGTTGTGAAATCTGCGGTACGGATTTCTTATGCGCCGTTATGGCACGGCAGAAAGCGCGCTTCAGAATTTCTATAAGAGATAACCTAACAAGCCGGGCGCTCAAGATTGAACTGGTGCCCCGGCCCTTAACTAGCCGCTATTGGGTAAAGCAAAACGGTATTCGCGCCCGGAATATCAAGGAAGCGAACTTATCCACCGTGTTTGCGCGATTGCGGCGTTGGCTTGTGGCGGAGCTCCAACGAAGTCGTCGTCAACCCACTGCCTGAAAGGCATACGCCTCGTCGCATCGTTTCTGATACGCCAGCAACTCCGCAGCTGCCGCGGCCCGTTTGTCCCATTCGGTCCAGGCTTCAGTGATTGCAAAATCAATGCCGTCAAAAAATTCTAGGCTACGCTCCGCATCGTGCACAATGGTCGAGAAGGTATCTCGATCCGTGTAGAATAGCCTATTAAAATGCCGACGCCATCCCCGGCCCCAACGGGACTCGGCGTCAAAGACGTTTCGAATTCCTAATCTACGAAATGCCTCGTCCTCTTGAGCCTGTACCCGATCAATGAGCGATCGGTCTGGCACCCATGAGAAAGCCCCGTAGACCGTCTTCCAGCCCCTTGAATAGCGAATGAGCCTTGCACCCTTCTCCGCGCGGCGGGTGCCGTCCTGGCGGGTTAGATAGCGCGACACGTAGCCCGCAAATCGTTCGACCGATGTCCTAACAGGAAGAAGTTCCATGCGACCAAAGCCGTACTTTGGCGCATTCTTGCGCCAGAATTTCCATTCAGCTTTGAGATAGGCCGATGCTGACGAATAGTCCCGTCCTTTCACTGCGACGAAATCGAAGCCGGTTCTCACGTCCTTCTTGCAGACGACCACCAGGTGCAGGTGTATCCGGCCGTCCCTGTGTCTTTGGACGACGCTTGCCCATGCAAGAAACCGACCTCGCATCGCGTTTGTATTCATCGAGTTGAAACGCCTTTGAGCTTCTTTGATTGAGCGCACATTATCAGGAAACGTGGCGGTGAAGAACGCTAAGCGCTCGAAGCTGTACACCAACGCCAGCCCATTGATTTCAATTTCTAATCTTCTCCTTCTCTTCTTCTGTGACCTCCCTCCTCTCCAATTGAGTTGTTCACTCTGTAGACAAGGAAGGGCCGGGGCGGGGCGGGCGGGCGCCTGCGGCGCCCGCTCCGCACCCGTCCCCGGCCCTCCAATGCCCAAAGAATCGCTGCCAAGGGCCTCTGCGATGGCGTTCATGAGCCATCACCCCTCCAGGGCCTAGCGAGCCCTAGAATGATCAGCTTAATGTCCCGATCTAGATTGGGCCAATTCGAGACAAACTCCCGCAATTCTGGATCAAGATCGTCACCCCTCCCGGAATCCCCTAACGGAGGAAGTAACTCAAAGATTGCATCCGGATCGTAACCGGAAGTGTCCGGTTCAGGTTGTCCTAACGCTTCAGCTTCTCCGTGTGCGGTCGGTTGTGCGTCCGACGTATGCCCACCGCCATCTTTTACCCCTGAATCAACACCTTCTGGAAGCTGTGGAGAGAGTTCGAATCTCTCCGGCCCGACCATTTTACCAAAACCGCTCGTAGCGACTCCCGGCGGCTGGTGCCGATTCCGGAATTTGTTTCTGATCCAGCTTTCGCATCGGTATGGCGAAAGACAAGAAGGTGGCTGCACGCCATAACCACTCCAACGGGCCGTAGTAGAAGCGCATCAGCCAGAGATGCGCGAAAGTGCATTGAATGACAAAGAACGCGACCCCATAGAGAATGCTATAGAACGGCCCCATGTTCCGGAACAGCGCCAGTCCGAAACCGTAGAACAGAGGAACCCCCACAACTGCCTGGGCCACATAACTCGTCAAGCTCATGCGGCCATAGGGAGCTAGGAGCAGCAACAGCGGCCTGACCCTGGTGCCACAGTAGAGCCACACGAATCCACCGAGCCAAAGCGCCATCTGGGAGAGATTGCGATAGGACCTTGCAACATTGCCGAGCGTATGCCGCGCCATGCCGGAGAACCCCCAGCTACCGACCTGGTGTTTGAGCAGATAATAGATTGCGAGTCCCACGAGTCCAAGGATCGCTACACGCCTTCCAAACCGCAGGGAACGGATGGAGTCTTCGAAAACGCGGCTACGGCCCAGGAGCAGACCGCAAAGGAAGAGCCCCGCCATATGCAGGTAGCGTCCGCTCTCGATGGTGTACCAGAAACGAAACATCTGCCCTTTCCACAGATTGAAGGCGCACGTCGCGGCGAAAGATCCACCGACATAGACATGGTTCATCTCCTCGGAATGTTCCCAGTGAAGGATTTGCGCTGGGACGTGGCCGCCGCTCAGACTGCCTAATGCTTTCCATAAGGACGGGCCTGGGAGCAAGAGTAGGATGGCGGCAAGGATACCGATGAGCTTGGTGTCAGCATAATAGAAGAGCACCAGCGGCAATCCAACCAGGGCGAGGACCAGAAGGAAGTCTCCTCGGTAGATGATGCAATGCAGGTAGCCGATGATGCCCAGCACGCCGAGGCGCCAGAGGTAGCGTCCGCGACCGTCCACGCCGCGCTGGGCCGCGCCGTCCAGGATAAGGAAGAAGCTGAATCCGAACAGGAGGGCGAAAATCGCGTAGGCTTTATCCGCCATCAGGTAATGCGCCGCCCAGATGGTCGCCGCATCGATCTGCTTCAGCCAGGCTGGAGACTGTCGAGCATAGTGCGCGACGCCGAAATGTTCGACACAATGCAGGAGGAGCAGGCCGAGCAGGGCAGAGCCACGGAGAGCGTCGACAAGATCAATTCTAGAACGGGGACGTTTGGCGGGAATCGCATGGCAGTATTGTTGTGACCTGCGGCCATCGTGAGAAGGGCTGCTCATAGCGTTTTGGGGGACAAGAATACCATTCCCCAGGCTCAAGTTTGGCGCTTGGGCCCAATATTCCGGACAGGCGCTGTGAGTAGTTGGTAGTTGTTAGTTGAGATAGATACGCGGTAGCCATGACCAACGCGTCACGCAATCATACTTTAGGCCGCCGTGCGCCCTTTGGTGGCGCGGGCAAGGCCTTTGAGGTTCACGACCAGTTCGCGGGCGTACGAGAAAGCCCAGCCTTCGATTAGGCGCCTCGCCTCTTCCGGTGAAGTGAAGAACACCACCGGCATATCGAAACGGGCTTCCTGGGCCGCCAGCGTCGCCAGGAAGGTCTTGGGAACGACGCTGCTGGGATCCTCGCCGCGTTCGATGTACTCACGGGTGCCGATCACAACAACCGGACGCACACAGCCCAGGTTGCCGAGCGAACGCAGAGCCGGAAGGTTGGGAATTCCTGAGATGAGCAACTTGGCCCAAGCTGGTGCCAGATGCGGAATGCCCATGTGGTTTTGGGTGTCTTTCCGAAACCTGGCTGCACGTTCGTATGAGGCTCGTCTTGCGATCTGTCGCGTGGCAATTGCCATGTGGTGAACTCATAGACGACGTGACGATTCTCCAGGACCTAAATTTGGATGCGTGTGAATCTATGTGTTGGATGGGCACGGGCTTTTCTTAGTCGTTGGTTTATGCCTGTTGGAAATCCATGATGGAGAGTTCGAATCTCTCCGGCCCGACCATTTTCATTTAATATGACGACTCATGATGGGAATGGCGCTAAGATAAGGCCGACGGCCGTCGATTTCGTGACGTTGTTATTATGATACGTGATTTCATAAATAATTGAGGAACAATAAGATATTGGCATGACACATGCTGCCGTAATGGCATGATTGGCAATACATTATATCTTCCCGGATTTTCTCATCTGTTGAACGGCAGCCGTCCGAAAGCACAGCGGCTGGCGAAGGAAACCAATGCGCTCGACGGCTTGGCGTCTCTGGTCGGTCGATTCATCGCGTCGGATCTGTTCGAGCCGGCCGAAGGAGGCCGGCGCCGGGTGTTCACCCCGTGAGTGACCTTCATCGCCTTTCTCGGCCAAGTGCTCAGCCGAGGCAGTTCCTGCCGCGAGACGGTGCGCCGGGTGCAAGCCTGGGCGACGGCGAGCCATCAGCCTGTCCCCGACGAGAACAGCAGCGCCTACTGCCAGGCGCGTTCGCGCCTGCCGGTCAGCGCGCTGGAGGCGGCGCACGAGGAACTCGGCGCTTGGTTCGAGCGCCACCACGGAGAAAAATGGTGCGGCCGATCGGTGAAGGTGATCGACGGGACCTGCCTGTCGATGCCGGACACGGCGGAAAACCGGCAACGATGGTCCTATGCTCCCAATCAGAAGCGCGGCTGCGGTTTTCCAACCGCCCGACTTGTGGGCATGTTCTGTCTGGCGACAGGCCGGCTGGTACGCTTCGCCCTGGACACCTTCCACGCGCATGAGTCGATGCTCGCCCGGCAATTGATTGCTTGGATCGAGACCGGGGAAGTGGCCTGGATCGATCGTGGCTTTTGCGGCTGGGGCTTTATCGCGCTGCTCCAGCGCAAAGACGTCGACGTGGTGGCGCGCCTGCATGCCAGTCGCTCGGAGAAAACCGGGATCGTCGAATGGGAAAAGCCGCAGCGGCTACGGCACGGCTGGAATAAAACGCTGTGGGACGAGCTGCCAGAAAAACTGACGGTGCGCCTGATCGCAGGTTTGGATGAAGGCTTTGTAGTCGTCGGATGGAGCGTTCGTCGCGGTGACTGGTGCCGTTGTCCACAATCCAGAAGACCCGGCGGGCATGGCAATAGGGCGCTTGGAGCATGACTTGCTGAACGAGCCGATCGAAGGCTGCGATCCCGCTTTTTTGTTCGCAACGGCCGAACACCTTGGCGCGATGCACATCCCAGGCGGCGAGGTAAGCCCAAGCCCCGCACCGGTCGTATTCGTGCTCGAGCTTCATGGGCTGATGAGGCTCCGGCGGCAAAGTGGGATGAACGCGGACTCGGGCTTGGATGCTGGTCTTTTCATCGGCCGAGATGACGAAGTCGTTTTCCCCGAGGGGCCGACCTTCCCAGGTGCGTTCATATAGGTCCAGCAACCGGCTAGCTTTGCTCTCGAAGTCGGGATCGCGAGGAAGGATCCAGCAGCGATGCTGCCAGGGACGAATCGCATCCTCGTGCAGCCAGCGCCACAAGGTGCTGTCGCTGATCGTCGCGACCAAGCCGTGGTCGCGGGCATATCGCGCCAACTCTGGTACGCTCCAACGAGCCAAAGGCTGCTCGCGTAGGGAAGGCAGTTCGCAGGCCAAGGCCTTAATCTGCACGACCAGCTCTGGGGGGGGAAAACCGGGGTCGGCCCGGTCGTGGTATTTCCTCCAACCCGGCCAGCCGTTCGGTAAAGAAGCGTTTTCGCCACCGACTGACGATTTGCCGGGGTGTATCCAAGCGTTGGGCGATCTGGTCATTGGTGAGCCCTTGGGCCGCGAGAAGAATCATCCTCGCGCGAATCACCTGTATATATGGTGACGTATATTTTGCCGCACGATGCTTCAGTTCTTCTTTTTCTCGTGGGCTAAGTGTAATGATAAACGGGCTAGGCCTAGGCATATGAAGTGCGCATCGGCGCAGCTTCATGATGCCGGAAGAGCAGGATATGGCAATCAAAAAACGTCATCGTAATTATTAAAATTAGCACTAAGCCGCTGTATTTCCACGTGGGTGGTTGAAAATGCCCTTTCCCGAACAATGCGCGATTCCCTGAAATCGCTTTGTGAAACAACCAGTCTAGGGATGTCGCCGGCAGGTGTCGGTCTCAGCAGCAAACATTTCTAAGACAGCCGACTGTACTTGCTGACCTGGTATCGTGCGATTTGGCCCGTTACCAGCCAGAAGATCCGCGGTCTACAAACCTGTGGATCAATTGATTCATGGCATTCCCAGTAAATCATTTATAAACCCCGCATCTGCCGGGTAAAGGGCGCGTAAAATACGGCCCAGCATATGGTAATATGTAAGAATATCTCATAGTAAGGTTTTATATTTAAGGCAACAAAATCCTATCAACAGAGATAATAAGCACGATTAACAGATGTCATTACTGACTATGGATACAGCTGTCCCGTTCGGCAACGCACGCGCAGGCAGATCACAAATCGCCTGTGTCTTTGCGCTTATCTTTTTGATCGGCGCATTGGAGTCGAGGGCCGGGGTAATCCCGCCTGATCGGCTGCCGCCTGGGGGGATGTTTCAGGCGGGGGTTCCCGGCGGCATTCCGCAAGATTACACGGAGTTCTGCGACGTGACCGTCAAGATTCCCGGATCTGCATTACTGGCAGCTGCTGACGGCGTGACCGACGATTCAGCGGCGATCAATGCTGCTCTGAGTCTTTGCCCCGCCAGGCAATATGTCTATATGCCGGCGGGTACATATCGGATAGCCAAGACGATCAAGTTCCCGTGCCGCGGCGTCGTTCTTCGTGGGTCCGGATCGCAAATGGACCCAGCGCACACAAACATAAAGTGCGATACTGTGGGAACCGCCGTGAATATGAGCGGCGGCACACGGTTTGGAGCGTGGCTCGCGAACCTGAAAGGTGGCTACACCGCGGGTTCGACTTCCCTAACCTTTTCGAGTCCCAGCGATATAGCCAAGGTGACCGTCGGGGACATGTTGTTAGTGGGCGAGGGCAGTGATCCCAGCATTGGAGTTTCGGTGGGTGGCGGCTTAGAATCCGTTAACCTTCCGAGTTCAAGCTATAGTTGGCACGCATCGCCCACCGTTCCCGGAGCATTTTACCTCGAATCGGCTGCCGGCGGAACCCCAAATCTCGTCCAGGCCAACATCCGCGAGATGTTTTATTCGCCAGGCGCGGGTACCGAGTCAATTCTACAGCCTGCCTCCAGCTTTGCACTTTCCGCGGGCCAATGGACCTTCGGTGACAACGACTCCCTTGGGTTCAATACAATTTATGTGATGCTGCCTGGCGACGCCAACCCCGCCACATTACCGCCACCCAGTGATGGCGTTCCCAACGGAGGAGTTTGGTACAATAAGGGGATTGATTGGGCAGGGACCTATCTGGGAGGAGGAGGAATCTATGCTCACCACGGACAGGGCTTCAAGGTGGTTTCAATCGACGGGGCCTCGGTGACCCTTGACAGGCCGTTCTACTGGACATTCTGCGGCAACATGACCACGGCGGTGCTCTATATTCCGAACGGAACGGGCCAGGGACTTGAGAACTTGTCGATCCAGATCATGCAGGCCAGTCCAATGGCGGATGCCGTGTCGGTAAACAGCACGATGAATTCGTGGGTGAAGAATGTGGAGGTGAAGAACAGCGCGCAGAATTTCATCGTCGCGACCAATACGATCGATTGCGAATTTCGTGAGAATTACGTGCATGAACCATTTAACGCAAAGGGCGGAAGTGGATACGGAATCAGGTTGATGGGATGGAACTTTAACAATCTGGTTGAGGACAACATCGCCTATTTTTGCCGGCATTCCTACGTGGTAGACGGGATCAATACGGGCCATGTCATCGCATATAATTTCAGCCTCGACCCCAATGACAACGCAAACGGAACGCTAGTTACATCGCTTGCCAATCCCGTTCCGAACGACGGCTATCTCTACCAGGACTTTCTGACTCACGGATCCAACCCGAGATTCTGCCTCTTTGAAGGCAATGTTGGCGGACGGGGCTACTGCGATTACGTGCACGGCAGCGCAAATAACCTAGTCTATTTCCGAAATCATTTCCGTCTGCAGGAAGGTCACATACTTAGCTATAAGGATTTCGAGGGGTCAGAGACGATCGACTTTGACCGGTGGAATTACAACATGACAGTGGTTGGGAATATCCTCGGCTATCCTACCATGCAGGCCGATCAGTTGGCGGCAGGCGGCAAGATGGTTTATGAGAGCCATTTCCGGGCAATATACCGCCTTGGATACAATGATGACGATAGCGCTGGGGTCGTAAGCGACAATCGGCCCAAGGCGACAATGCTGCGCCACGGAAATTTCGATTATTTCAACAACGCTATTATCTGGGACCCAACAATCCCGGATCGCACCCTGCCGGACAGCCTTTATTTGACCGGGACGCCAAGCTGGTTTGGAAACATGGCGTGGCCTCCTGTTGATCCAACCCATCCACCTTTATCCGAGGGCTCGATCACCTCTCCCGGCACGTCACTTTATCCCATCATACCGGCGATGTATCGGTTTCTGAACGGGGCACCACCTCCGGTCGCGGCCAAGCCAGTTGTGGCCAATCCACCAACTCAACCCGTCGCGGTCGTCACTCCTGTCGAAAGTGTGCCAAACATTGCAACCCAGCCGACTGGCGGAACCATCGCCTATTGTGCGGAAATGACTCTTTCCGTTGTCGCTTCCGCCAGACCGGCTCCAACGTACCAATGGCAGCTCGACGGAGTAAACATCGTCGGCGCCACGTCTCCAACGTATGTCACCTCCATGCCCGGCACCTACACCGTGGTGGTGACGAATAGCGCGGGCACGGTAACCAGCAGTGCTGCTGTTGTGGCAGCCACAACCCGCCTCGCTAATTTCTCAAACCGTGCTCTTGTTGGGACAAACGCAAACGTTGAAATTGAAGGATTCGTCATTTCCGGGCCGACTGGATCCACTGAGCAGGTCCTTGTGCGTGGCGCGGGCCCGGCGCTTTCACAATTCGGCGTAAGCGGCTTCCTGGCCCAACCCGTTCTGACGCTGTTTGATTCCACAGGGAAACAACTGGCCACGAACACAGCGTGGAACACAGCCCCGAACGTATCGAGTATTGCCGCCGCATTCACAACCACAGGCGCCTTTGCGTTTCCATTGGGCAGCGCGGACTCGGCGCTTCTTGTCAGTCTCCCTCCCGGCGCCTACACGGCCCAGATCAGTGGCCTCAACGGCACATCGGGCGTGGCACTGGCAGAGGTATACGAGGTAAAAAGCGGAAATCCCGCGCTTATCAACATATCGGCCAGAGCGTTCGTTAGTACTGGAACCAGCGTCGAAATTGGCGGTTTTGTGGTGACGGGATCGAAATCTGCCAAAGTGCTGGTTCGCGCCATTGGACCCACGCTAAGCCAGTTTGGGGTGAGCGAAGTGTTAGCACAACCTTCGTTAAGCATTATTGACTCCTCCGGAAAAACGGTCGCATCCAACACCGGTTGGTCGACCAACGCCAACCCGACGACAATCGCTTCGGAAATGGCGGCAGTTGGAGCCTTTGCACTGCCGTCAGCAAGTGCCGACTGCGCGCTTCTTCTAATCCTATCTCCCGGTGCCTACACCGCTGTTGTTTCAGGAGTGGGCAGCACGAGCGGCGTCGCGGTGGTGGAGGTTTACCAAGCACCATAGTGCTAATACGGCTGTAGCCGCTATTCTCTTGCCCGATTCTACGGCCCTGTCGTTGACCAAGGCGTCTCGACTGCCCCCGTCTTACTTACTCGATATATTTGTCACGGCGTGTGTCGCGCCTGTCGTCGACCATCGAAAAGAAGGTGTTGCTTCTGAGAGGACCAGCTCACGGCCAACGCCTCGACGTCTGCCCCTGGCACCGCGTCTACTACGTTACAATGACCGCCAATGCCGTTGTGCGCTACCACCACCACACCATTCTTACCCGAAATTGTGCGGCTGTTCGTTTCTTTGTGCGGCATCGCCTCGACGGCCCTTTTACCTCCTCGACTAAAACCACGCCAGGCCTCATCGCGCTCTCCATCAAGCCACGCCGTTCGCTAGGTCCTCGCTAAATGCGTACAATGTGTCGAGGTACTACAGCTTCCGGCCCGCCGGGGTGCGAGCCCTGCCATCCTGCCATGGCAGGCGATGCAATTCGCGGTAAAGACATCCTTGCCGCTCTCACCAAAAACGGGAGGCTCAAAAAAGGCCGCCCAAACGAGGAACACAACGGCGAACCACTTCATTGCGGGTCAATTCTTTGGTGGGAAGCGGAGAATTGCCGCTTTAATCTGGGCGCGGCTCCTGGCCCGCAGGAGGCGTAACTGAGGCAATCGTTGGATCCGACGGTTGGTAGGGCGTCTTCATCCCTTTCGCGCAACAAACCACTCTATCATGGCCACCAAGGCGTGCGATCCCTTCTCGTCGTAAACATCCACTTGATGCTCGAACAATGCGCGGCCTTTTTTCCCCAAGAGGGACAAAAATTCCTCCTTCTTCTCCGTGGTGACGGTGATCGTGGAATGGACAGCGCCGCAGGCGGGCTTCCGAAATTTGGCTTCCAGACGGCGTACAACGGCGATCACTTCGAATTCAACTCCAGCCGATTCCTTGATGAGATAGTCGCCGCTAGTGGCTTCCGCCAACGCGATCAGTGCGCAGGCATGGACGGTGCCGAGGTGATTGGTATAGCGGACATCATTCGGTAGCGAAAGCACGCACCCCTCCTTCTGGGACGGTGCGATTCCGATGAGGCGATTGAACGGCAGGTCGGCGATATTCACGGGGGCTATTCTTCCACCCAACATCCTGATGATCCGCGACTAGTCTCGGATCATTGCAACGTTAGGCAAACAGAAGATGCGATCCCCCCGGCCCCCTAAGCTTTCCCATCGTAAACGACCTAACCAAACGTCCGTACATTCCAATCCGCGCGAGTGAGACGGAAACCATCGACCTCGGCATCGTTGGGCAACCTGCATTCCCATTCTTAAGGACAGCTGCTACCCTGTCGGCAAGCACACCTGCAAAACGCAAGCGTGGTTCGAGCTACGATCGAAAGCTAACAGGCCCTGTCTCACTTGCTCGGCGTGGTGCCGGGCACTGTGATCTTCGGCAAGTCGCCGGTGGTCGACGCGGGTGCGGCAGCCGATGACGCGGTGGGCGTTGGCGTGGTGACCGGACGGCTCTTGGTGATCTCCGCCATCACCTCATCGGTGATGTCGAGGCTCGGGTCAAAATAGAGGACATTGGAGACGCCGACCAGGGTTGGTCCCGACTTGTCGAACAGAAACGTGGCGCCCTTCTTCTTGGCGATGTCGACCGCTGTCTTGGCAATCTCCTCAATCATCAGGTTCTTGAAGGTTTGGGAGCGCTGCCGGAGTGTGCTTTGGGCATTCTGCGCGAACGAGTTCAGCTCGCTGCGCTTCTGCTGGACTTCGTCGTACTTTTTCTGCGCCTCAGCTTGGGCCTTGGCCTTGGCCTCGGCCGACGCCGCCGGGTTCTTGGACTGCTCATCGAGCTCCTTGAACTGGCCCACCAGCGCGTTGCCGTCCCTCTGGAGCTGAGCCACCTGCTCCTGGGCCTTCGCCGCGTCAGCCTGGAGCTTCGCGTTCTGCTCCTGGGTCTTCCAGTGGCTGTCGAAAAGCTTGGCGAGATCCACTACGAGGATCTTCGGGGACGTTTGGGCATGGGCCGTCAACGTCGTCAGGGCGATGGCGGCGATGGCGACTAGGGATTGTATCGATTTTTTCATGGGTTGTGGGAGGGTCTTCAGGGGTTGGATGTACCCTTATGGGCAGAAAGCAGGCAGATCGGATTGTTGGTGCCAGCCGAGGCTTGGGTGCATTTCTCGGTCGTTCCAAGTGGACTCGCTAAGGAACGCGCGACACACTGCTTCCGGATTGAGCCGGGATAGCGTGGTACCATTGACGAAGGATGCCTTCACTTTCGGCGCCATTGACCTCAAGCAGGAGTGTGCCGCCGCTCTGGACAAACCGGTCAAATCTGTCGGCCGCCTTGGCAAAGTCCCCGTGGAATGCGGTCTGCCGCTGAGCCCCGGGGATGACAATCAGGCTATACTGCGAAAGGTCCATGGTCGCCATTTCGGCAGATTCTATCGTGGCGGGCGCATAGCCAAGGTCGCCGAGCTTCGCCTCGAAATCCGGAATCCGGTTCCATGACGCGATGTCACGCACGTCCAAGACCCTTGACGCAGGCATGCTGGCGGCGGCATCCACGCGAATGGCGCCGGAGAACCCGCTGAAAACGACCAGGGCGACCGCCGCAACGGTCGCGATGACCATCGGCCGCCGCCGGTGCGGCTCCATCGAGCGGGCGAGGATATTCCTCACTCGCGCCACAATCGAAACGCCCGCTGCACCGGCAAAGCCTGGCTCCTGCATTCCGAGAGATTGGCGGACAACTTTCAATATGCCTCCGGCGTAGACTTTGGCGTCGGCCGTCACATCCAGGACCGCCTCGTCACACGATTTCTCCATTTCGACGCGAAGGCTCCGATTGAGTAGCCATACCACGGGGTCGAACCAAAAAATCCGGACCACTACCGCCTGCAACCCCGCCAGGAGTGCGTCACGACGCCGCAGGTGGGTAAGTTCGTGAATTAGGATGGAGTCAATTTCTTGGTCCGATAGGGACGTTTCCAGCGACCGGGGAACGACGACAACGGTGGAGAAGACTCCCAGGATGCCCGGCCCCGAGGCCTCGCCGGTTACGACGCAGCGGGGAAACTCGACCAGTCCCACCCTCGCGGACGCCTTTTCGACTCTCCTCCTCAAGCTGGTGGAGATCGGCTCGGCCGCTGCCAAGAGCGAACTGCGGAAACGGTGTCCGCGCAAACACCAGACGCCAATGAACAAGATCGCGCCTGCCGCCCAAACGCCTCCGGCCACCTCAAACAACGAGGCGCTCCCGTTGGAAGCGGTCGCGGCCATGTGCGCTGGGTTGGGTATCTGTGCTATCCCTCCGGAAACAATGCCGCCCCCGAAGGGGGCCAATAAAGAGGGAGAGTAAGTCCGGAGGTCCATCGAGTGGGGCTTCAGGCGGGAAACCGTTGGGTTGAACCAAATCAAGGGAAGAATGAATTTGATCAGGCCAATCCAGCCTATCATCCAACGCGTCCGCGCGGAGGCGCGCCGCGCCGCGAACATCAAGACCAGAATCACCAAACCCACTATGCTTGATTGCCAAAGATGGTCTAGCATCGCCGGGACCGTCCACGGCTGCCACCGGATAGTGAGACCTTCGATCGTGTTCATAGCTATTTCAGCCCCCTTTCCATCGCGATCTTCTCAAGATCCTTGAGCTCCTTGAGCGATATCGCACCGGATTCCACGAGGTGCGCCACAAAGGGCTCGGGCGCCCCGCCGAACGCTCCTAGAAAATCCTCAATAAGCGTCGCGGCGACCGATTTTCTGCTCACCAGGGGCTCAAAGACGTGGGCGTTGCCGATCTTCTTGACCCGCTTTACCGCACCCTTCTGCTCGAGACGATAGACCACGGTTTGGACAGTGGTGTATTCGAGGCGCCGGGAATCGGGAAGGCTCTCCTGGATTTCTCGAATCGATGCTGAGCCCAGCTTCCAAAGGGCCTCCAGCAATTCCATTTCAACTCGCGTAGGCTTTATCGCGTGTTCGTTCCTCATGATCGGGCTAGTAATTGCTACTATCGATATAGTAGGTCAAGATTCTTTCTTGGCTGCGACTGGAAACGGCCATCTGCGACCCAAAGATGCGTGTGGATCCGTGTGTATGTGGCGAGTGGCCTAAAAGAAAGGGGGCCATTCCCGGACGCACTCGGCCCCCCTCTCCCTGCGCGCCGTGATTACTCGGTCCTCAAAGCCTCGATCGGATCAATCCCCGCCGCACGGCGTGCCGGAAGGTAGCAGGAGGCTGCCGCGACGACGGCAAGGAGAAGGGAGACCAGGAGGTAGGCCCATGGATCGGTGGGCTTCAGCTCGAAAAGCATGCTTACCATGTAGCGGCTCAGCAGGACCGCACTGACCAGGCCGACGATCAGGCCAAAGCCGGTCTTCCAGAGACCCTGGACCATGACTAGGCCCACGATCTGCGGGCGCGTGGCGCCAATAGCGCCGCGGATCCCGATCTCCCGGACGCGTTGTGAAATATCATAGGAAAGGACGCCGTAGATGCCTATCGCAGACAGAAACAGTGCCAAGGCCGCGAAACTGCCTAGGAGCAGCATCACGGCCCGGCGGTTGTCCAGGGACTCATCGATGGCCCGTTGGGCCGTGCTGGTCTCGAACAGGGGGATCGAGGGATCGATCGTTCGCAGCTTGTCGCGAATGGTTGAAACCATGTCGCCGACGGGCCGGGACGAGCGCACAAGAAGGCTCAGACCGCCGGGTGTAGTCGTAACCAGGGGGTAGTACACGTATGGGTTGCCGCTCTTGTCCTCGACGCCGTTGTGCGGAACATACCGCACAACCCCCACGATCACGGGCCAGTCGCTCTCTTTCTCCGGCGGCTGGTCGAAAGTGAAGTGCCCGCCCACCGCGGAGTGCCCGGGAAAGTACTTCTGCTCAAAGCGTTCATCGACAACGAAGGCCTGCCGGCCTTTCGCGGTGTCCGTCTCGTCAAGGAAACGCCCTTTCAGCAGCTGTATGTGCAGCGCCTGGAAGTATTCCAGGGACACTCCGACCAAGAATGCTCCGGGCTGCGGGGAGTCGCGCGGCAGCGTGCTGTCCTTCAAAATGAGTGCATACACGGGCAGGTTGCCCTCGAACGGGATGCCGGTGGCCAGCGCGCTGCCATCCGCCCCCGGGATCTCCTTCAGGGCCTGGCCAAGCCTGCGCTGAAACTCGGCCGCCTTGTCCTTCGCCTGGTACGAGGACGGCAGGGCGATGCTGCCGACAACCAGGTTCCTCGGGTCGAACCCCGGGCTTACGGAGATGGCGTTTGAAAAGCTATGAATGAGGAGCGCGGCGCCGCTCAGGAGGACAAGCGCGACGGCAACCTGGCCCGTCACGAGTATGCTGCTGAGCGCCCTGACGCCCCGCCCGCCGGACGCACTCCGCGAGCTGCGGTGAATCACCTCGGCTAGGTTCGAGCGGAGAATATGCACGACGGGCAGGAGGCCGGTCAGCAGGCCGACCGCGACCGAGACCCCCGTGGCGTAGCAGAGCACACCGCCGTCGATCGCGATCGGCAGCATGTTGGGCAGAAGCTTCGCGGTAAAGTGGTCGATCGCGCCAACCGCGCCGTATGCGATCCCGACGCCGACCAGTGCGCCCGCAAGCGTCAGCAGAAGACTTTCGACCAGGAGCTGTCTCGCGATGGCGCCGCGGCTCGCTCCAAGCGCGGCCCTGATCGCGAGCTCGCTTTGCTGGCCGTTGGCCCGGGTGAGGAGCAGGTTGGCCACGTTCACGCAGCCGATCAGGAGGACGAACACCACGCCGCCCTGCAGGAGATATAGCGAGGACTTGATGGGCTGGACGCGCTCGGCCTGGACGAGGCCGATGGACATCCTGTGGCCGGTATTGTCCAGGAAGCCCTTAAACATCGGGGTCGCGGTATCGTAGAAGTGCTGCTCCAAGGCCGCCACCTCGGCGAGGGCGCGGCTTTCGGGCACGCCCGGCTTGAGCCGCGCATAGAGCGGCAAGGTGCACGCATATCGCATCAGCGGATTGATCGCCTCCGGCTTCCATGATATCGGCCTGAGGAACCTTGCCTGGGCGTCGAAGGCTTCCAGCGCCCGCGGCGCTACACCCACGATGCGGTAGGTCTCGCCGTCCACCCGGATCGGCCTGCCGAGCACGCCAGGGTCCTCATTGAAGTGCGTCTTCCAGAAAGACTCCGTGAGCACGATCACCTTGTCTTCGCCAGCGCGGCTGTTCTTCAACGTGAAGAACTCGCCGATGACCGGCTTGATCCCAAGGATGTCGAACATCTCAGCCGTGCAGTCCGTCTCCATGATTCGCTCGGAGGAACCCGCCTCGCCAACCATCACCATGTTCGTGCCGGAGAGGCCAATGCTGTCAAAGGACGACGTGTTAGCCTTGAAGTCGCTGTATTGGACAAGGTTGCACGGAAACCTGTTCAGGCCGGACTTAGGGAAATTGTTGTAGATCTCAACGATGCGCGTGGGCGCCGGGAATGGCAGCGGCTTTAGGACAAGGGCATAGACCATCGAGAAGATCGCGGTGTTTGCACCGATGCAGAGTGCCAGCGTCAGCAGGGCTATGGGCGTGAATCCGCGGTCCCTCCACAGGCGGCGGCCCGCATACCTCACGTCGCCGGCCACACCGGCCGAAATCCGGATGATCCACGAATCACCGGAGTTGCTTGGGTTGGTCACGGGCAATGCTTGCTTGTCATTGATTGTGGACGGCGGTCGCGCCTGCTGTCTGCCAAAAAACGCAGGCCTGACGATGCATTGTCCCGGTACAACGATGCGCCTTGCAATTCGATAATCGCTTCACGGCCGATCGTGGGAGGCGGCCTTCGGCCTCCAAGGATCCCTTCTGCGAACGAATTCGGGATGGCGAGATGGGGCGATTGATAAGGGGACCCCTAGTGAAACGGTCTAGAAACCCGTGCGGAGGTTTTTGGAGTCGACCTTATAGGGTTACGCAGCGTCAGCGTTCTTGGCCTTACCGAGCTATGCCGCCTCCTTCGCACAGGCCCTATTCGGCCGTTTGCACCGGAGAGCTTGCTCGAGCGCGGACGACACGCTTTGAAGCCGAAGGGTGTCCTTCAGATGTTTTTCTTTTTTCGAGAAGGATTTTGAGTTCGCCGTCGTGTATCTGTTAAAGACTGAATTCAAATGATAACCCACAATACCAATAAGATAGTGCGCCTCGGAGCCCTCTGTATCGCAATGGTTGCCGCGTTTCCGGCATTCAGCCAGCTGGCTGACTCCCAAGCACAGGCCGCCTCCGCCGGGACTCACGCTCTGACCAAAATCGATCTGGTTTTTTCAGGCGGATCTCCGCTGGAGCTGATCGCCGCCATCCAAAAATCGTTGGGCCGCCCAATCAACGTCGTCATCCCTGACCGCGCATCGAGCCTTAGAATACCCGCTCTTATGATGAAGCAGGTGGATTTAGCCCAACTGTTCAGAGCATTGTCCGAGTCAAGTGTTTCAAACGAAATTGATCTCAGGGGCCCTGTGGGCTCGAAACCCGTGCAAGGGTGAAATGAACCCTGCTATCTGCCAATAACTGCACGGTCGCCTGCGTTTTGCGCATGCCGACAAACAATCCAACTTCGGAAATCAAATATGCGACCAGCCAGGATGAAGCAAACCTCTACATAAAAGCGGGGTGGGAATATCTCACGACGGTTATGAACGATAGGAAGACAATTACGGCGCCCGGTTGGTTTAAAACCCAGGCGCCGATTCATCCCAGGATAGAAGGTATTTTAGACACCGTGTGACGTTCGAATGAAACTCTCACAGTTCATCGATAGTTTGATTCCGGCAATCCGGACCACACGAGATCGGCGCCCAGGAAACCAGATTGAGCAACCGGATCGATCGTGGATCAAATGGACTAACGGCTCGGATGCCCAAACGCTACTTACCAAGCTTAGCTACAAGGAGGTCGCGCGTCTATCGATTCCAGTCATTGGAACTGATGGGAATGATTTATCAATAGACGATTCGTTATTTGGGTCTGTTCGACAGGCTTTGCTTGAGGGCGCCCTTTCGGCGCCAAAGGACCGTCCGTTGGGCCTGGCATTCATGCCCGACCCAATCTGGCATTCTCCGCTCACCGTTTCGCTGGTGGTTTTCGGGCCCGACAAATAAAGCCGCCCCTTTCGAGGCGGCTTGAGGTGTTGGCGGCCTTCCGCTCCTGATCATTGTTCATTGTTTGCTTCGATGATCGTTCTTAAACCAACTTCGAGGTTACTCGCCGCTTTTCGCGCGGCGATCTGACTGGTTTCGACCTGTTCGACAAGTCCCTCCAGAAATTTTAACTGCTGCGGCGTCGTAAGCCACCTGTGTAACCACAACTCCCAATCCATCGTCACCGGCACGGTTAATGATTTCAGGGCTTCCTTGTGGCGCCCGCTGAGTGCATCTAATGCTTTTGCGTGTTCGCTGCGTGGCATATTTAATCCTTTCGTTGGTTCAAACGGAGCCAAGATGTAATTCGGTGAGCCGCGATTTTGTAAATTACGTTTTTTCGCGTAGGAGGCCGTTCCTATATCGAAACGCAAATCAATTTCGTTAATGGCGGCAAGAATTGACCCTTACGGTACAAGGCCCGCCTATCGTGCATGCCTCAGAAGGGCCAACGCTCATCACATGCGTCTGGGTCAAATGTTGGCGTCGGGGACACAGCCGTCGGTGCATCAGTGGCCGTATCGGCAACAAGGAAGGGAGTCCGCAGGGCCATAGCCGCCTGGAGGAACAGGCATGGGAATCCCGTCATGCGATCTAAGCGGAGGAGCGGCAGCCGCGGGTGAATCGCCCGCAAGTATCAGCGTCGACTTCCGCGTGCAGCTTGGAAAATCGGGTTCTTCCGGTTTCTTAGTGGGTGGCTGAAGCAGGAAGGACTGGGAGCATGTTGAGTTTCGCGCAATGAAAGAGGATCCTTGTTCGATAATTTGCGAAGCGGCGGAAGCCGCGTGCGTCGGCCTTGATGGCCTGGATGCGGGAGTTGAAGCCCTCGCTGACGGCATTCGTAATCGGATGCATGAAGTAGGTCAGCAGATTGGTCAGATGCATGTGAAGGGTTTTGGCGACGGCCTTCACCTTGGTGAGGCGGCTGCGCATCACGGATCGCTTCCATTGGTTGAAGAAGTCCAGTCCCTGGGCGGCGTCCGGCTGTCCCCAGAACTCGACAAATTGTTCTTTGTAGGCCCAGGCCCTGGCGGTCTTCAGGTTGATCTCCAGGAGCTCGGCGAAGCCGGCCTGCTTGGCCTCGGGCAGCTGGCCGTGCAGCCACAGGTAGCGAGTGTGTTTGAGGGTGTCGTCGCCGTTGGCCTGAAGCTGCTGATGTTCGGCCCGACGGGTCTGGTCGACGGCGTCCTTGAGCAGCTTGGCCACAGGGAACTTATCGTGGACAATGGCCGCCTGCGGAGCCTGGGTGCGGGTCGCCGCAACGAAGCCCGCGCTCATGTCCATGGTCGCAGCCACGACCTTGCTCCTCTGCTCTGTCGGCAATGCCTGCCACAGCGACTCTCCGGCCGCTTGGTCGTTGCCCGGCACCACCTCCAAGACCCGCGATCCCTTGATGTCGGTCGCAATCGAGACGTAACGCTGACCCCGGCCAAAGCTCTTCTCGTCCAGGCCCACGTAAAGCACCCCTTCGGTGGAGCGGCGGGCCAAGCCCCGATCGACAGCCCGGTCCACGACCCGCTGCACCCCGTCCCAACCCAATTCCAGCAGATCGGCCGCCTGAGTCAGCGAGCGGCAAGCGCCGATCACCTGCACGGCAAAGTTCTCAAAATGCACAGTAAAGTGCGAGCCCGGCTCCGCCCACGGCGTACTCATCGTTCGCACCCCGTGTTCCGGGCAGCGGCACCGCGGTACTCGTCCCCGAATGATCGTCAAAAACTGCATCACGTTCAGATGCCGCCATTCCCGTTGCGGGCCATGATCATGGCGCGGACATTCTCGGCCGCACTCCGGGCACATCACCGGTGCCGTCTCTTCCCAGCCCACCTCGATCTCCACTTTCCCTCTCAGCAGATCCAACTGGGCCGTCAGCACCTTCCAAGGCCGGCTGATCCCCAACAGCTTCTCGTAATGCGCCGCCACCGTCTCCTCACTCGGTCGTTTTTCCATCTCCAAAGCTTGCATGCCTCAGCTCCTCTCAGCCACTAAGAAACCGGAAGAACC
>OBLW0100001070.1_pt1 | contig 23585 bp, 16 predicted proteins | sample 1520161 | NCBI WGS metagenome assembly OBLW01 (sample SAMEA3539309, study PRJEB22396) | soil metagenome | biome: tundra; feature: field; material: soil | place: USA | collected 2010-05 | depth 0.15 m | reverse complement strand
ACTCCCCGAGTTGCGCTTGAACTGCCCGGGGGAGAACGACGCTTGGATCGAATAATCGAACTGATCCTCAGTTGCCAGTATTCGTTTCACGATCTTTCGCGCGTGGAACTAGACCTTCGCCGTCCGCAGACGCCCCGTATGAATATGCCTTTTGAACTAGGACTCACCGTCATGGCTTCGTATAGGAACCCGAAGCAGCATACCTGGTGCATTTTCGAGAAGAATTACCGCCGCGTTCTAAAGTCTTTAGGCGACCTCGCCGGCTCGGACGTGTATAGCCACGGTGGAGGGCCCAGAGGCGTCCTTAGGGAAATCGCGAATGCGCTCGTCGCTGAACATCGCCAGCCTGAAATGAGACAACTGCTGGCCGTCTACCACGACGTCAAGACGGTCCTGCCAGACATCCTCAAGAAGCGCGGCGCGAAGTCCTGCTATGAAGCAACGGTGTTTCGGGACTTGGTATACTCCGCGCAGAAGGCGGCCAAGAGCGGTCTTGACACTGCCTAAAACGCCAAGCCGCCTACGCCTGCTTCGCCGCCAGATCGCCGATGACCGGCAACACGATCTTCTTCCCCTGATAGGTCTGAATGAGCATGTAGATCCACAGAATGAAGAAGGCCAGGTCGATCAGGCTAATCAAATACCAAACGACCAAGGGAAGAACGGTCCTGAGCGCAACCCAGACGATGATCACGGCCACATGCAGGAAGATTGACTGGAAAGCGTGAAAGCGAATCAGCTTGTTCTTGTTGTAGGGCTCCAGAACCAGGAAAATAACCCCCGTTACAAGTCCCAACAAGTAACAAAGAGCCGCCGCGGTATTCTCCGGTAATCCGGGAGCCGACACCGCCGGCAGATTGACGGCCGGGGATGTGGCCGGGGGCGTGGCGGGATCCACCGCCGTCCCGCACTTCGCGCAATAGCGCCCTTCGACTGCGGCGCCACAACTCGGACAGAAAGCCATAGTTCCTCCGTTCTCAATTTGCGATCAGGCGGCTCGTCCAACGCGCGGGGCGGCGACGGAGAACACCAAGCCTCCCAGGGCCGCTCCCAGGATGATCGCCAAATTTCCCGCGCCCATCAGCGCGACTACCAGTCCGGCAAGTCCACCCATCGCCATGCCGACTAGCGCCACCATGAGTCTTTTTAACATATTGCTATGCTCATAGTAGCGGTGAATACGGGAATTGTCATCTTTGCGCACGGGTCCAGCGTCCCATCCGCCAACGAAGCCGTCAGAGTCGTGGCGGAAGCGGCGGCAGCCGCCGGAGCGTTTGAACGCGTGGAGACCGCATTTCTGGAAGCTCAGCCCAACCTGGCCGAGGCCGTGGCGCGTCTGGCCGGTTCCGGCGTGACCCGAATCCTGGTGGTCCCTTACTTCTTGACGCTCGGAATCCATCTGCAGCGCGACCTGCCAGCCATCGTGGCACAACTGGCCCAAGTCCACCAGAATGTGGAGATCCGCGTCACTCCGCCGCTCGACGGGCATCCGGCCCTGTTACAAGTCCTGCTCGACCGCGCCCAAGCGGCGTTTATCGATTGGAAATAAATGGCTTAGCTGCTATTCTTGCGGCATTCTTTTGCGCGACTTGACAATAACACACTAAAGTTTAATAATGAGAGTGTACTAATGAGTATCAGGAGGATTTCAGAAACATGGGAAAGATTATAGGCATCGACTTGGGAACCACGAACTCCGTGGTCGCCGTGATGGAAGGCGGGCAGCCGACCGTAATTGCCAACCAGGAAGGCAACCGCACTACGCCATCCGTTGTGGCGTTCACCAAGAGCGGGGAAAGGCTGGTCGGGCAAGTCGCCAAGCGGCAAGCCATCACCAATCCCGAGAACACGATTTTCTCGATCAAGCGATTCATGGGACGGCGCTATGACGAAGTCACCGAAGAAATGAAGATGGTCCCCTACAAGGTCGTGCGCGGCGATTCGAACGATGCGCGCGTGGACGTCAGCGGCAAGAAGTATTCACCGCCGGAAATCTCGGCGATGATCCTCGTCAAGCTGAAAGAGGCCGCCGAAGCGTACCTGGGCGGCAAGGTCACCCAGGCCGTGATCACGGTTCCGGCCTACTTCAACGACGCACAGCGGCAGGCCACCAAGGACGCGGGTAAAATCGCGGGCCTGGAAGTGATGCGCATCATCAACGAGCCCACCGCGGCGGCGCTGGCCTACGGCCTGGACAAGAAGAAGAACGAGACCATCGCCGTGTACGATTTCGGCGGCGGCACGTTCGATATTTCGATCCTGGAAGTGGGCGAGGGCGTGGTGGAAGTGAAGTCCACCAACGGCGACACCCACTTGGGCGGCGACAATATCGACCAGCGCGTCATGGACTGGATCGTCTCCGAGTTCAAGCGCGAGTCGGGCATCGAGCTGTCGAAGGACCAGATGGCGCTGCAGCGGCTCAAGGAAGCGGCCGAGAAGGCCAAGATGGAACTGTCCACGCTGCTGGAGTCCGAGATCAACCTGCCGTTCATTACCGCGGACGCCACCGGTCCGAAGCACCTCACCATGAAGCTGACGCGCGCGCGCTTCGAGCAGATGGTGGAGGATATCGTGCAGCGCTCCGTGGGTCCGTGCAAGCAGGCGCTGGCGGATGCCAACGTGATGCCCACCCAGATCGACGAAGTGGTCCTGGTGGGCGGCCAGACGCGCATGCCGCGCATTCAGCAGATCGTGCGCGATCTGTTCGGGAGAGAGCCGCACAAGGGCGTGAATCCGGACGAAGTGGTGGCGGTGGGGGCGGCCGTGCAAGGCGGCGTGCTAGGCGGCGAAGTCAAGGACGTGCTGCTGCTGGACGTGACGCCTCTGTCGCTGGGCATCGAGACGCTGGGCGGCGTGTTCACCAAGCTGATCGAGCGCAACACCACCATCCCGACGCGCAAGGGCGAAACATTCTCCACCGCGGCCGACAACCAGCCATCCGTGGAGATCAAGGTGTTCCAGGGCGAGCGCGCCATGGCGCAGCACAACCGGTTGCTGGGCGTGTTCCAGTTGGGCAACATTCCGCCGGCGCCGCGCGGCATTCCGCAGATCGAGGTGACCTTCGATATCGACGCCAACGGTATCTTGAATGTCGCCGCCAAAGACAAGGCCACCAACAACGAGCAGAAGATCACCATCACTTCCTCTTCCGGTCTGTCGAAAGACGAAGTGGACAAGATGGCCAAGGACGCCGAATCGCATGGGGCGGAGGATCGCCAGCAACGCGACACCATCGAGACGCGCAACCGCGGCGACGCCATGATCTACAACGTGGAAAAGACGTTGAAGGAGCATCGCTCCAAGATCGGCGATGAGGAAGCCCGCCACATCGAAGAGGCCATCGAAGCAACCCGCAAGGCCATGCAGGGGAATGAACTCGGTGTCCTCAACGCGGCCATCGACAAATTGACCGCCGCCAGCCACAAGTTGGCGGAGGCCATGTACAAATCGGCTTCGCAACCCGGCGCCGGGCCGGGGCCGGGGGCCGATGGCGGTCCGGGCACGGGCGGCGAGAAGAAGAAAGACGACGTGGTGGACGCCGAATTTGTGGACGTCGACGACAAGAAATAAAAGGGTGCTAGGTTCTGGGTGCTGGGTGCTGGCAAACTGTTGGACCGTTTGCGCGGAGTAGGCCAGAACCCAACACCCAGAACCCTTTCTTATGTCTCCCAAGCACGATTACTACGAAACGCTAAAGGTGGCCAAGGGCGCCAGCCAGGATGAGATCAAAAAGTCTTATCGCCGGCTGGCGCGCAAGTTTCATCCCGATGTGAACCCGGGCGACAAGGCCGCCGAGGAACGTTTCAAGCAGGTGCAGGCGGCTTACGACATTCTGAGCGACGCCAAGAAACGCCAGGTTTACGATCAGTACGGTTTCTATTCCGACAACATACCCGCGGGCGGCGGCCCGGGACCGGGTCCGCAGCCCAACGTGAATTTCGACAGCTTCGACTGGTCGGACTTCCAGGGCGGCGCGCCGGGCGGCGGACGGCGCGCATCAACCGGAAGCGGGGGAAGCGCGGGCGGCTTCCGGGATATCTTTTCGAACCTCTTCAACCGCGGCGAAGGGCCGCAACAGGCGCCGGAGAAGGGTGAGGATCTCGAGTACTCGCTGAATATCGATTTCTGGCAAGCCATCAAGGGCACCCAGACGCGGCTCAATATCACCCGTTACGATACCTGTCCCACCTGCCACGGAAGCGGTTCGGCCGGCGGCCAGACCGTGACCTGCCCGGAATGCAATGGGACGGGCTCGGTTTCCCAGATGGCCGGCGCCATGCGCTTCAATCTGACCTGTCCGAAGTGCGGCGGCAGCGGCAAGCTGAAGAACGCCTGCCCCACCTGCCACGGCGACGGACGCGTGGCGCATACCGAGACCGTGGACGTGCGCATCCCGCCCGGAGCGCGCAACGGCTCCCGGCTGCGGGTGCCGGGCAAGGGCAATGCCGGCTCCATGGGCGCTCCCTCCGGCGATCTCTACATCACCACGCGCGTGGAGGAGCATCCCTACTTTCACCGCGAGGGCGACGACATTCACATCCGCGTGCCGGTAACCGTGTGGGAAGCCGGGCTGGGCGCCAAGATCGAAGTGCCGACCATCGACGGCCGCACGCTGTTGAAGATCCCGCAGGGCACTCACAACGGGCAGAAGTTCCGCCTGCGGGAGAAGGGCGTCTTCAACGCCCGCACCAACCAGCGCGGCGATCAGATTGTGGAGGCCGCCATCCAGACGCCCAAGGTTCAGGACGAACGCACCAAAGAGATTCTGCGCGAGTTGGCCGGGCTGCATCCGGAAGATCCGCGCGCGGATCTCTGGACGACGCTGTAGGGGGACGATATGGGCAAGGGAAAATCCAAAGGCTCGTACATGATCTCTTCGGTGGCCGAGCAGTATGCCATCCACCCGCAGACCTTGCGTCTCTACGAAAGAGAAGGGCTGCTGAAGCCCTCCCGCAGCGATGGCAACACGCGCTTATACACGGATGGCGATCTGGAACGCTTGGAAGTGATTCTGCACCTCACCCGCGAACTGGGCGTCAACCTGGCCGGCGTGGAGATTATCCTGAATATGCGGGAGAAGATGGCTGAGATGCAGGCGCAGATCGAGGAATTCGTGACCACTCTGAACCGTGAGCTGGTGGCTCGCCGCCGGGCCCCATCGCTCGAAGAGAAGCACTCCCTGATTTGCGTTGTCAACTACTCGGACGCTGCGCCGGCAGCTCCCCCCCGTAAGAGCCGAAGCCAAGGCCAAACCGGTTAGGCGCTTTGCGTTGTGGTCCACGAACCCGGATGAAATTGAGCGTCCGGTTGTCCTGACTGCAAGCCTGCCTGTTCCAGTTGTTGCAAAGTATAATAGAGCCCCGGCTGTATGCCCGTCACCGTGCCAGTATAACCTGGCACCGAAAAAGTATTTGTCCCTTGAATCTGGTTGGCTTGCGAAATATAGATCGGTTGCGGACCGGAAGACTGCCCCGGTCCGGCATAGCCAAGCTGCTGCGACGTGTACGTCACTCCGCCGGTCGTGATCGGCCCGGGATCCGACCAATAGGCCGTTGTATCGATGGGTTGTCCCGACTGCAGCCTATCCACGTTTTCCAGGGCCAGCCTTCGATCGAACTCCTGTTGCGCTTGCGGGGTCGGAATGCCGGGTAGCTGAGACGTAAATCCCGCCGGATTGTCTCCCGTCATGGTGGCAAAAGCATTGCCGGCTTGATTGGCCAGCGCCTGTGCAAAGATGGCATCCGGACCAAATATGCTACCGGCCGGGAAATTGCTGCCTGCTCCTTGGGCGGGTTGATACGACGTGTTAGCGGAGGCGCTGGGTGCCCCTTCCTCCGTGTAGTAACTGTTGAGCCAACCCTGTACATCCGGATCGCCCAGGCTGGTCTGCGCGGGTGGAACCGTGCTCACGGGGTCGGAGACGGCGGACGCGGCGGGCAGGGCCGCTACCTGGGCGCCTGTTTTTGTGGCGTCTCCGAACAACTCCGCAAAATTGGCGCTTTCCACCGCCGGATGGCTCGGCGGCCTTTCCATCACCTCGAGGCGCTGGTTGTACATGGCTTGAATCATTCCGTTTCTCCCTGGCGCGCCGGCCACGGGGGCTTTCACGCGCCGACCAACGTGATTGCAAGCCGGGAGCCACAACAGATCCTATCGCTAATCGACAGAAAAATCAGGCGGAAAGCGCGCATGCCGGGCGCTAGAAAGAGCCCAGCCGGCGACGCGATTTCGACACCGCGGCGATTCGCGCTATAAAATTGTCGCTCCATCTTCCAGCTACGCTCCAGCTACAATAAAGAAATGCTGAGAGTCATACTACGTGTCCTTCTCCTTGTGATGGCGACCGCCGCACTCTTCGGCCAAACCCCGCCAGCCACACCCGAAAAGGCTCCCCCGCCAGCCTCCCAGAAGGCTCCGCCGGAGGTGGACGCGGCTTTGCGGACGCGCATCACCCAGTTCTACCAGTTAGAAGTGGAGGGAAGGTTCAATCAGGCGTTGCAACTGGTGGCGGAAGACACTAAGGATTTGTTCGTGGGTTCGAGCAAGCCTACGTACCAGAGCTCTGAGATCCAAAGCATCCGGTATTCCGACGATTTCACCAAGGCGGAGGTGATGGTGATGGTGACCCGCCTGCTGCCGATCCAGGGATTCATGGGCCATCCCGTACCCACCAAGACGACCAGCCGCTGGAAGCTGGAGAACGGCCAGTGGTGTTATTACGTGGATCCACAAAAGGACTTGCCCGCCACCCCATTCGGACGGCTAGCTCCTCCGGGCATGGCCATTCCCAGCGGAGGCGCTCCCGGAGCGGCACGCCTGCAGCCGCCACCCATGCCGAGTAACCTTGCGAATCCGCGTTCGCTGGTAGCGGATAAGGCCAGCGTCCAACTCAGATCCTCCGGCCCATCCTCGGCGCAGGTCGCGATTTCCAACCCGTCGCCCTGGGCCGCGAAACTCACTCTCTCCGATCCAAAGGTTGCGGGGCTTACGGTTAAACTGGACACTTTGACCGTTAAGCCGGGCGAGAAGGCCATCCTGAGTATCGTGTCGAGCGGCGGCGTTCAGATTCCCAACACGCCCATTATGATCGTCGTAACAGTTCCGCAGGCGAATCAGACTATCCCAATTAAAGTCTCTTTTGCCAATTATTGAGTTTCGCCTAATACGGTGACAGTTTTGGTTACAAGAATGTAGGGCCGGTCCCCTGACCCGCCCCACGGTCTGATTGTCACTGTATTGTGCGATTCTCAGTAGTACCGCCGCCCATCGTTGTGGACGGGCAACCCTGGCTGCCCCACTTTAAAGTGAGGCAGGTCCCCGACAAGCGGGGACCTGCCTGCAATTACTGAATCGGGATGAGGGATGGATTCCCGAACTGCAGATCGGTGCCCTGATACACCGCGAAGATCGCGAACGGCACATTGTTGCCCGTAGCGGCATTCTGCGGCACCACGAAATCCAATTCGTAGACGCCCACCATTCCGTAGGCGTATTTGGTCGAGAGGACCAGGACCCCGGAGTTGTTGACGCCCACCACCACGGGCACGATCACCGGCAGATCCTGCGGCACCAGGTTACCGCTGGCGTCTGACACTAGAGGATCGAACTCATTGGTAAACAACGCTGGCGTTGTCTGTCCAAGTCCCGTAGCAAACATCCGGAGGGTATCTCCGGGCCGCGCCGGATTCGCCGCATTGATCCAGGTCCCATCCTGCCTTACCAGGACCGCGCGCAGTTTCCCATCGGAGTCCGTAAATTGGAAAATCCCGGGGCTGATCGGCAACACAGTGACACCGAAGGGTGCGGAAGCCGCGCCGTCGACGCTGACCACCATCGGGACTGTGGCCGGCGGCACAGTGGTCGACGCCGGCACCTCGCAGGGTACCTGCACCGAAACGGATTCCTGGCCGTTTACGTTCGCCACATCCAGAATCGGCGCGGACACACCGCCGAACTGGACGGTGACGCCCGCTACCTGCGTCTGCGGTGCGATAACGGCGGAGGCCACGCCTTGCAGTCCGGGCGCCAGCCCCATTCCATAGATGGTCACGAGACTGCACGGCGAGGCCACCACTGGGGCCTGATCGAAACCCGCCGCATTGACGACCGCGGTGATGACCGGGCCGGGCGGAATGACGGTTAGATCGAAGGTCTGAGTATACGTCGTGCCCCCGGACGCAATGCTGGCGGTAATCACGACCGGGCCGGAAGTGGCGCCCGCCGTAGCGGTGACCTGCGCCTGGCCCTGTGCGTTGGTCGTGGCGGTGGATGCGCTGAGGGTAGCGGGTCCGCTGGTGACCGCAAAGTTCACCGTGGCGCCCGGCACCGGCGCGGCGTTGTCGTTCACCTGCACGATCAGCGGATTGGCGAAAGCCGTTCCTTCCTTGGCCGTCTGGCCACTGCCGGAAACGGTCTGCAGAGCCGTAATGACCGAGTTCACGTTGACCGTGAAAACGACGTTCACCGAGCTGTTGTTGGCCAAGGCGACCGTTACCTGCACCGGTCCGGCGGTCGGCTTTATATAAGCCAAAACCTGGCCGTTGGAGCTGGAGGATGCGCTGGGGTTGATGAGGGTGGCGGCGCCCGCCGTAACAGACCACGTAACCGGGGCTTGGTTAGACGGATCTCCGCCAAGATCGGTCACTTCAGCAACCAACGCCGATGTCGCTTCGACGCCCGGATTGACGTTTTGGTTGTTACCCGCGATGATCTTCATGATAGCCGGCGGTCCGGAGTTGACCGTAAACGCTGTCCCCCCGAAGTTCACGAAGTTGCCGCCGACGACGATCGCATATGCCCCCGAACCGAGCTGGCTGCCAAATACAGGGGTGCAAGTCGCAATACCGGTGGAATCCGTAAGGACGGTGCCCGGTTGCTGGCCTGGTTGGGTAGCACAGTTTACACTCGGCTGGCCGGCTGCCCAGGGTAGTCCAGCCGGGTGGCCGGGGTTGCCGGTTACCCAGGGTTGAAGACTTATCTGAATTCCCGGAAGGGCTGCCAGGAATCCGTACACGCTCACCTTGATGGGCGTGGCGGCCGTTTGGCCCGATGTGCCGGTCAGCACTGGACCCGACCCAGGCGGAACCAGGGTAGCAAAGGCCGGAGCGGCCCCGGAACTGGTAGGTGTGGCTGTCGTTTCGACGAATTGGACGCTGGTAGTAAGGGCCGACGCCACCACCGTAGCCGGAAGAAAGTTGGAACCGAAGAAGAATGCCAGGGGCACGAACGTATAACTGGCCTGGCCGGACGAGTTTGTGGTGGATGTACTCGTCACCGGCGGGTAACCGGATTGCGTCGCTATCCAGGTAACGGTGGTATTCACTACGGGCTTGCCGGTCGCATCGTTCACCTGTGCCACGAGCTGCGTGTACTTCTGGAGGCTGCCCGTACAGTCCGGGCATACCAACTGCCCGTTACCGGAAACAATCGAAACGGTTTGAGCCGGACAAAAAGCCGGAAAAAGGAACAACGCGGTTAGAAAACTGCCGGCGAGAAGCTTGCGTTTCTGCATACACGTCCTCCTGACGTTACGGAAAGAAAAGGATAGTGGACGCGGAAGACCAGTCTAGCACCATCCGGATCAAAAAAAAAGGGGGAGCCGGAAGCTCCCCCTTTTCACGACGAATGCCGTGAAGATTAGTGAACGAGTTGCTCGCCCGTTTCGCCGAGGCAAGTTCCGCCGTTCGCCGAACAGACGAACGGTTGCGGAGAACGAGGAGCATCGGGGATAATCAGCGCCAGATAAGCGGCCGCGAAATTGCGGATCCCAGTGTCGCTCACGAAAGAGTAACCGTGAGCATACTGGAAGTTGCAAATCGCGATCGCGTACCCGGTCGTCCCGTAGGTCCCTGTGCTGTTATAGTTCGGATCGATCGAGGACATCGAGAAAGCCCAAGTCTGGCCGGGCTGAATCAATCCGCTGGTTAACGTCGTATCCGCGGTCGAGCTGTAAGTGCCGCTCGTTCCGAGAGTCGAGGCGACAGCACCGCCGCCGTAGAAGGTGACAGAACAAGCTCCCGGCTGGTGAGTAGCGCCAATCGGCAGATCGTCCAGCGAGGTGTTGGAGATAGCGATACCCGTGTCAAATCCGTAGAAATCGGTAACGTACGGGAACAACAGGATCGTCTGACACAGCGAAACCGAGAACAGAGTGGTCGGCGATGTCGCTACGTTTACCGTGGATGAGAACTCCGGAATCGGACCGCTGCTTGAGTAGGCGGCAAGCTGCGGACTGAAGCCGCTCAAAGCGCCGACGGATTGGTTAGGCGTGGGGGAACCAGGGCTGCCCGGGACGCCCGTAAAAGACGCGTAGACGTTGAACGCGAGTGAATCGATCGCCGAAGAATTCGTGTTGGTTATCAGCCAGACGAGCGTCACACTGCTTGCGTAAGTGGTAACGCCGCCGCTGGTAGTCGTGTTAACCGCCACTACACCCCCGCCAGTAGTGCCGGCCACCGGCGAGATCATGGTGGCATCGGAGAACCCGGTAGTAGCAACCCCGGTAGAGGCAGAAGACACCGCATAGCTGTCCGCGTAGATAGTGACGCCTGACGGTATATTGCTAATTACCGTCTGCAGCTCTGTCCCGGTGTCGGCTTCTCCCGATTCACCGCCGGTAACGGCCACCTCCAGTCCACTCTCCGTGAAGTAGACATGCCCCGGCGTTGTCTGCGGGTATGTGAGTGAACCAGTCGTACCGTTTACTCCCCTGACCTTAAACGCAGTTGCGAAGTCTTCCGTGAATGTCACGGTCCCTACTGCGGTCTGAGGATAGGTCAGGCACTGCAGGAACGACGAGGTGGCAACCGAGGTTTTGACTGTCAAGCCATCGGAAACGAACCCAACATAGTTTTGCGGGTTGTTGATCTGAATCGATGTGCTGCTGCTGGACGAGACGAACGCGAACACCGGGCTCAAACCCGCTGCCCCGGCCGGGACCGCCGTGGCATCGATACGCACGTTCGTGATACGATACGTGCGGGTCGTCGCAGGAGGGTCGACCGGCACGCCCAGGAACGTAATGGAGTACGATCCGGGCCCGCCTGTGTTGATTCCTTGAAAAACGTTAAACCGGCCCGGCGTGTTGAATGTCTGGCCGGGGGGCGTTCCCCCCAAAACCTGGCACGCTACCGTCGGGTTAGTGGGCGAGAGGCAGGGGTCCTGATTTGCCGGGCTGGGATCGTCAACCAGCAATAACGCCTCCGTCGCCGTCCCGGAAAGAATGCGGCTGGTGACGGGCGCACTGAGGGACACCGAGATATCCGCCTGTGGTATAACGGTGCCGGTTGGCGTCGGCGTAGCCCCTGGAGCACCAATACAGTTCAGAAAAATATCACCGGTCAGCTCGGTGAACCCTTCGTGACGAAGCGTGGGTGTCACCGCGGCGGATGCGGTACAAGTGAGTCCATTTTGCGCGCTCGCCGGAACTGCCGATCCTAATACCAGGACGAGCGCGGCGAACGCCAGAATCCATCTGCGAAAATCTGCCATTTCCTTCTCCTTGTGAATTGCGAAATTGAATCGGTCGAAGTTCTCTCTCAACCTGAGCCTCTCTCCAACTGCCTTCTTTGCCACCTAGGGAACTTCTCCGTGCGGGCGGAGATTTCATTAAGATCTTGCCGGCAACCCTACTGCCTGGCACCGGGTACTGCTGAACTACGCCCTGCGATAGGGCTGCGTGTCTCTGTTTTTGTCTTTGGCCGGCTCGCAGGATTGCCAAAAAATTGCATGTGTCGCGGACTCAGTAAAGATATTCATACCGTATCGCTGCGCCCGTGTCAAGAGAAATTCTTTGCCTTCAACGGCGAACCCGCCATTTTCCGGCCCTTAAAGCACACATCGAACGGTACGCTCGAATTAGATCACGATGCCTGCCTGCCAGTCAACAGTTTCACACCGAATCGTCCCATTTTAACGATTTTTAATGAAAGCCGCCGCAGCGGGACGCCGCACAGTCCTTAATGTACCATATTATCAAGCACTTGTGTGGGGCTGACCTCCAGGTCTGCGCGGGTCCTCCAGGACCCGCCCTCACAGGCTGAAGCCTGTGCCACCTCAAATCCGCAGCAAATGCCCCGCCGCTTCGCGCCCGGTGAGCTTCGATAGTGCGTAGAGATACCATTGCAACTGGCGTTCGTAACGGGCGGCGTTCAGGGAATCGCTCTTGAAATCGACTACCACCCAACGATCCTGCTCCACGAACGCCAGGTCGATCACGCCTTCCAGCAGCCGCCCGTCTTCCAGCCGCAAGTGGATCGGGAGTTCGCGATGGCAGCGCTGAGCGACGCGCGCGCGTGCCAGCAGCGGGTGCGCCCAGGCGGCTTCCACCGCCGCGGCGGCCGCATCGGCTTCTTCGCCGGGCGCATCCAGAAGCCGTGCGTGCACGCGCGCCAGCGCCGCGATTTGAGCGGACGTGCCCCGCAAGTCCAGATCGCGCAGGATGGCATGCACGAGTATGCCGAAGCGCCGGCCGCCGGGGCGCTCGGCCCCAGTCGAAACCGATTCAATATGGATGGAACGAAGCTCAGGCGGCTCTTCGATGCCTTCCGTGGGAGATACAATGCGGAAGGCCGGCAACTGGCCGCTCTCGATCGTCTGCTGGCGCTCCTGCTGCCATTGCCGGTAGCGTACGACACCTTCAGCGGCGCGCACGGCGGGCTCGGCCGCCAGAATGTCCTCCTGCCGCAGGCCGAAGCCGGGCGCCACATCCAGCCGCAGCCCTATGGGGTCCCACCAGACCACCTGGTGATCGCCGGCTTGCGGGACGTGCAGGCCGGGACGCACGGAATCCTCGGGTTGCCCGAAGAACTCGGTGGGGCGCTCGATCACGGTGCGGTCGCCCGCGAATGCCGGGCAGCCCGTGGCGGCGGCCCGCACACGGCGCTTGTCGCGCGCCGGATAGATGGCTTTGTTGAGTGGACCCAGCCAGCCTTCGCGCTCCTCATCGCCCACCGCGGGAATCACCAGCAGGTCGCGCGCGCGTGTGGCTGCCACGTATGCCACGCGCACGCCTTCGGCGAGTTCGCGGGTGCGCTCGTGCTGTTCGTGCTCCAGCAATTCCCAAGGCGCCGCACCCAACAAGCGCGTCGCGCACAGATCGCCCTCGACGAAGCGCTCGGCCTCGCGCGCCGCCAGGTTGGCGGTCATATCGGCCAGAATCACCACCGGGAATTCCAGGCCCTTGGCCCCATGGACCGTCATCAGCCGCACGCCGTCGGACGCTTCCTCGAGCACCGGCGCTTCGGTCGATTCGGCCTTCTCCGCCTGCGCCGCCAGCTCTTCCACGAATCCGCGGAACGAAAGGCCGCCCGTCAGCTCGAACGTGCGCGCCAGATCGCAGATGCGGTACACATTCGCCAGGGCCTGGGAACCGGCGCGCCGCAGCGTGAATCCGGCGTGCGCCCGCGTGGCTTCGAGAAGCGCGCTGATGGTATCCGCCACGGGGCGCGCGTTGCGGTGGCGATGCAGCTCTGCCAGGATCGCCAAAGCCCCGGCGATGGGCGCGAACGCGAGCGCGAGATTCTCCGGCATGCCGCGGAATGGATGCAGCCGGCCCACCTCGAAGCGGAAACGCAACAACAGATCGTCCGGAATGGCGAACAGCGATCCGCGCAGCGTGCCGAACACCGAAAGCTCGTCGTCCGGCCACTCGATGGCGGCCAGCGCCACGCGCACGGTTTCCACCTCTTCCCTATGGTAAAAAGACTTCGATCCGACCAGCAGGTGCGGGATCGCGCGCGATTCGAGGGCCCGCGTGTAGTCGCGCGAAAGGTCCGTGCCGTAATTCGTCATGCGGCGGAACAGCACGCAAATATGCTTGGCCCGCAACGGCACGCGCTCGCCGTTCCGTAGATCGCGCACCTGCCAGCCGCTCTCTTTTACCAGCCATTCGATGTATGCCGTGATGGCGTCCGGCAGGCAGGCGTTGATTTTTTCCTTGCTGATTCGCTGCATGCCGTAAGGCGAAGGCGCCGGCAGCACCACGATGGCCGGCTGCGCATCGTAGGCCGGCGTGTATTCTTCGAGCGGCGCATAGCGGGCCTGGCCGCCGCCGCGGCCGCCGGTCATCTCCGGCGCGAAAGCGGCGTTCACCAATTGCTGGATCGGGCGCACCGCGCGGAAACTCTTGGTGAGATAGATGCGCGCCACCCCGCGCGATGCCAGGGACTCGCAGACGTTCTCATATAGCACCACATCGGCGCGCCGGAATTTGTAGATCGATTGCTTGGGATCTCCCACCACGAAAAGCTTGCCGGGGATGGGTGTGACCTTCAGCCAATCGTTTTCAGCGGGGTCGCCGGCGGAAAGCAGGATCAGGATTTCGGCTTGCAGCGGATCGGTATCCTGAAACTCGTCCACGAAGATGCGGGCAAAGCGGTCTTGAAGATAATTGCGGACATCCCGGTTGTCGCGTACCAGGTTGCGGACCAGCAGCAGCAGGTCGAGGAAATCGAGCTTTCCCGCGCGCTTCTTGCGCTCGCTGTAGGCCGCCACCAGGTCCCGCATTTCTTCGTTCAGGGCTGCCGCGAAATCCGCTCCGGCATCCCGGCGGAAAGCATCGAGATCGCGCAGCAGCCCGTCACGGGCATCCAGCACCTGCTGCCGCGAGATCCCCGGCGCGAAGTTTCCGGAGCCTTTCTTGAAATCGCGTTTCAGATCGCGCTCCAGTTTCAGCAGGCGCGCTTCGAGCGTGTCGTAATCGGCCGGACCGCTGTTCAGGTCCCTCAGCGGGCGCATGGAACGCACCAGGTTGTCGCTGGTGCGCGTGCACTGGCTCACGACCGAAGCCAGCGCGCGGCATTGCGCAACCAGCGCATCGATGCGGCCGGTGCGAGCGAACGGCTCCTTGCGCCAGGGCGTCGTATGGTCTCGCCAATCCACCAACTGCTTGCCCGCGTACTTGAGCGACTCAACCGGCGCGCTATCGGATTGCCCGCTGCGCCACGCCTCGCGCCAGGCCAATCGCGCCAGCGCGCGCCGCAGCGCTTCCGAGCCCGCATCCAGCTTCCGTTGGAACCACAAATCGAAGGCGCGGGCGCGCAGGCGATCGGCTTCCGGCTCGGTGAGCTCTTCGAAGCCCGGATCGATGCGCGCTTCCACCGGACGCTCGCGCAGGATCTGCGCGCAGAAGCCGTGGATGGTGCCGATAGCCGCCTCTTCCAAGCGTTCCAGCGCGTCTTCGAGATGCGCGCGCTCCCGCACATCGGCGTACCCGGCGCGAGCTTTGTCGAGTTCTTCCCGCAGCCGGATCTTCAGCTCGCCGGCCGCCTTGTGGGTGAAGGTGACGGCGACGATCTTCTGCACCGGCGTGCCCGTCGCCAACACGCGCACGATGCGCCGGATCAGCTCCGACGTCTTGCCCGTGCCGGCCGAAGCTTCCACGATCAGGCTCTCGCCCAGCGAATTGCGGATGCGCTCGCGGGCGGCTTGGTCGCTGCTTTGAACAGCGCTCTGAACGGCGGGAATCACGGAATGTTCCTCAGATCCTGCAAGGCTTCGAGCGGCTCCCGGCGTTTTCGCGCGGTGCGCCGCTCTTCGTTGGGGCCGCAGACCGGCAGATAGTCGCACATCCCGCAAGCGCCGGACTGCGGCGCGGCGGGCAGAAACCCGCGATCGATTGCGCCGTCGATCAGCGACATGGCGTGCGTGAAGAACGCGCGATGCCGTGGCGTGATATCGAACGGGATCTCCTGGTAACCGCCGCGCTGCGTACAATACGAAAGCCGGCTCACCTCGGCCGGCGCGCCCAACAGGGTTTCGGCCGCCATGGCGTAGGCCAGCGGTTGCAGCAAGGCGCCGCCGCCCACGTACTTGGGCAATTCTTGCGGCGGCTTGCCGGTCTTGTGGTCGGTAATGCGGAGCGTGCCGCGCACGGTATGCTTCTCGATCAGGTCGATGGCTCCGCGCAGCCGTACGCCGCCATCCAGCACGGCCTCGGCGTTTGTGCTTTGGGGATCGCGAAGCTCATGGGCATCGATGCCGAAGCTGAATTCGAAATGCGCCGGCAGCCAGCCATCGTCGGCGGCGGCCTGCTGGATCCAACCGCGCAGATCGATGCGCAGATCCTCGATCTCGCTACGCCACACGCGCGGAATGGCGGGCGCCAGCTTTTCCTCGTTCTCCGCCGCCACGCGATCCAGCACGCGGTCGGCGATTTCGATAATGCGCGCGGCATTCTGCGGACGCATCGGCAGCAGTTGCGCGGACTGCAATTCGCGGAACAGCCGGAACTGCGCCTCGTGAAACAGAGCGCCCCGCGTGAGCGGGTCCATCCGCTCCAGCGCTACCTTCTCCTCGCGCGGCCGCAATCGATGGATGGCATGCAGCAGGAACCGGTACGGGCACGCGGCGAAGTGCTGCAACGCCGATGGCGAATAGCTGCGCGCCGCCAGCCGCTGCGTGGCCAGCACGGCGCGCGTGGCGGCGTCCGGCTCGACGATGCCATCCGCGGCGTACCACCCCGCGCGGTTACGCCGCGCATAACGGCGCAGGGACTCGGCCAGGTAGGCGTTGGCCGCGATCAGGTAGTGGCCCACCCCCTTGGCATCCTCGGGCGTCGATTCAAACGTGCGGCCCAGCGCGGCCAGATCGAATTCCGCATCGTCGATGGCTTCGAGCGCGTCCGCCGGCGCCGGCCAATCCAGGCGCGAGGGCGCGCCCCGGCGGGCGTGCTCTTCGAACGTGCGCAGGTCGGGCAGCCTTCCATGGGCCGCGCGCACGATTTCCAGCGCATAGAACGACGGCACGCGCGGCCGCGATTCCACGGCGTCCATGCGCGGGTACGAAAACACCAGGCGCGCGCGGGCCGCCGCGCAAACGATGTGCAGACGGCGGCGTTCGGCGGCCACGCGGTCGTCCTGCACGCGCAAGCCGGCGTCCAGCTTGGCGCGGTACACGTCCAATAGGATGGGATCTTCGTGCGCGCGGCTGGGAAACAAGCCTTCGCACAGTCCCGGCAGGAACACGATGTCGAACACGCGCCCGCGCACTTCATCGATGCCGCCCACAAACACTTGAGCGTACCGGCGCAACGGCGGCTCGCGCCGCAGGAAGCGCAGGCGGTCGCTCAACACGCCGGAAACCTCATCCAGCCCCACCGGCCCCACCTCGGCCATGGCCTGCAATTCGCCCAACACCGACAGCACCGATTCCGGCCGGCGCAGCGCGGCCGTGGCCAGCGCGCTGAGATGCTCGATCCAATCCCCCCAGTCGGCCTGCCGGGGCAATCCGGCCAGCCGGTCGATCAGCGGCAGCGCGAAGCGCTCCAGGTTCTTGAGCCGGGCGATTTCACGCAATAAATGCTGGCGGCGGCCTTCCTCCTTTTGACCGAGATCCGCGAGCCTCACGCGGAACTCCGCTTCCAGGCCGCGCAGGCGGCGCGCCCAGCGCTCGGGCCCGCCGATGACGGCCGCATCCACCAGCAGTTTCTCCCAAGCCGCGGGCGATTGCAGCGTCCCGGCGATCACCGCGGCGTCTTCGCTTTCCACCGGCTCTGGCTGGGACTCGGCCTCCGGCGCGGCTTCGGCGCGCTCGTACAATCGCGCGAGCACTTCGTCATCCGGCGGCAGGATCGCGGCGGCCTCGTTGCCCGGTGCATGATCGAGCCGATCGAGCGCCGGCGCCTGCCCCAGCGAGAGATATTCCGCGAAGCGCGTGGCGGAGCAGCCCTCGCCGGCGCACGCCAGCAATGCCAGGAAGGCGCGCCCCGCCGGATCCGGCCGCGCCACACCGCGGCTGAAATACGCAGGGATGCCCGCCCGCCGCAGCGCTTCTTCCACCAACGGCTGGTACCGTTCCGGCGACCGCAGCAGGATGGCCATGCGGTCGAAGGCCACGCCGGCAGCCGCCGATTTGCGGATGCGGCGCGCCATCTCCACGCATTCGAGCGACTCGCCCGCGGCCGAGAAGTAGTCCAGGCTCGCATCCGGCTCCCCGTCGGGCGAGACCGTTTCGGCAAACAAAGATTCCCGAATGCGATCGAGAGTGTTGGCAGGCTGAATGCCTGCCCCATCAGCCTGCGCCTCTAGGCGTGCGTCGAACACCGCCGGCGCGCGCTCGATCACCGCCTCCGCCAACTCTCGCAGCAGTTTCGCTTCCAGATCCAAATCCAGCAGCACCACCGGCAGCCCCAGCAACCGGTGCTTCCCTTCCCGCGCCGCAGTGATCGCATGCTGCAGCAGCAGCGCGAAATCGGCCGCGGACCGGTCTGCCACTTCCTCTTCGAACAGCGCCATCATCTGCGCCAGATCGCGCCCCGGCAGACCCGTCGCCGCCACTCGCTCCGGCCGCACGCCTTCCAGGCGCAACTCGGCAATCGTTCGAGCCACCGCACGCGCCAATCCAGGCGTATCCGCCACCGGCTGAAAGTACGGGATGGACCCCGCTTTCAGCTTATGGATCACGCGCGCCACCATGGCCTCCGCGCTCAAGCCGCCCACGGGCGTTAGCCCCGCGCGGGCCAGCGGCCCTTCGGCCAGATCCACCGCCAGTCCGGTGAGCGTCATGCGATGCACGCCCAGCAGGCCGGTCCGGCAAGCGGAGCGCACGAAATCGTCCGCCGCGCCGCGGGTTTGAGCCAAAACCACAATCTCCGGATAATCCTTAAGCGAACCCAAAAACTCCGCCGCTCGATCGAGCAACACGGCGTAGGAGGCGGACTGGACCAGACGGCGCACTTAGACGCAGTGTAACAAGGCGGGCCCCAAAACCCATCACCCAAAAACCATCACACCTCCCGTAACCTTTCCCGACGCCGCGGGTCCTCCAGGACCCACCGTGAGGCCGCGTACAATCTAAGATCGGAAGTCAGATTGCAACACAACGAGCCAATTCATGTCCCAAATCCGCGTCTCCATCGTATTCGCGCTACTGGTGTTGTGCGGCGCCCAGTCAGCGTCCGGTTATGCCGTCATCACGCACGAAGCGATCGTCGACTCCGCCTGGAAAGACATTACCCCGATACTTTTGCAACGCTTCCCGGCAACCACGCCTGAAGATCTGAAGAAGGCCCATGCTTACGCCTATGGCGGATGCATCATCCAGGATATGGGCTATTATCCGTTCGGCAGCAAATATTTCAGCGATCTGGTGCATTACGTGCGCAGCGGCGATTTCGTCGAAGCGTTGGTGCGCGGCGCTCAAGACCTGGATGAGCTGGCCTTCGCACTGGGCGCTCTGGCGCACTACGCCGCGGATAATAACGGCCATCCGATCGCCGTGAATCGCGCGGTAGCCATGGAATATCCGAAGCTGCGCGCCCAGTATGGCGATGAGGTCACTTACGCGGACGACCCGCCGGCACATCTGAAGACCGAATTCGGTTTCGATGTGGCGCAGGTGGCGCAGGGCAACTATGCTGCGGCGGGTTATCACGATTTCATCGGGTTCCAAGTCTCCAAGGATCTGTTGGAGCGCGCCTTCCGCGATACCTACGGCCTGGAACTGAAGGACCAGTTCGTCAGCCTCGATCTAGCGCTGGGCACCTACCGCAGGACCGTCGGCACGATTATCCCGGAAGCCACCAAAATCGCCTGGTCGCTGAAGAAGAAGGAAATCGTGCAAGCGCAGCCAGGTATGACCAAGCGGAGGTTCCTCTACAACCTCAAAGGCTCCAGCTACGAAAAGGAGTGGGGAACAGAGTACAATCGCCCTGGGGTGTTCGCCCGTGTCATGGCGTTCCTGTTCCGCATCATACCTAAAGTCGGGCCGTTCAAATCCGTGGATTTCAAAGCGCCTACTCCGCAAACGGAGACGCTGTTCATGCAGAGTTTCAACAGGACCCTGGATCTCTATCGCACGCTACTCCTACAGCAGCAAACCCAGCAAACCAAAGGGCGATCGCCGTTAGCCAATACCGATTTCGATACGGGACGGCCGACGCGTGACGGCGAGTACTCGCTGGCCGATAAGACTTACGCGAAGCTCTTGCGAGACCTTGCAAAGCAGGGTTTCAAGGGCGTTACACCGGAGCTGCGCGCTAATCTGCTGTCGTTTTATCGAAATCCGAAGCCGCCCGCGACGGGTGCGAAGAAAGCCAGGAAACCGGACGAGAAAGACTGGCCGGACACGCTAGCCGCGCTGGAGCAGTTGCGGGCGCTGGAGATGCCGGGCCACAGCGTTGCACCGGCAAGCCTAAAATGACTTGTCGCAATCTTCCGCGCCGGCGCGACCGCCAAGCAACGACCCCTTGCCGCGGGTGCGCGGTTTTCGCTAAAACCATGCTAAAACCAGAGAGCGATGCTGGTTCGAGAACTACGGCCACGGCCGCACTCCTGGTCCCAATACAAAGAGAATTGCATGCCCATCGCGCTGCCCTTTCGCGCGCTGGAATGGAGCCTACAGTGGTCCGCCTATTATCTGAGCCGGTGGGCGCTGCTGGAAGTCCTGGAGTACCTGAGCGTTCTCTCCGTACTGTTCGCAGTGATCTTCTACTTCGCTGAGTCCGGCGACCGCCAAAAGCAGAAACACTACCAGGCTTGGCAGGTCGTCAACACCGCGCAGGGCAACGGCGGCAGCGGCGGCCGGATCGAAGCTCTCCAGGAGCTGAATCTGGACCACGTTCCGCTGGTGGGTGTAGATGCCGCCGGCGCCTTCTTGCAAGGCATCCAGCTCCAGGGCGCGAATCTGTTCCGCGCCGACCTGGCAGCGTCCGACCTGCGCGACGCCAACTTGCAAGCGGTCGATCTGGAGTACGCCAACCTGAGATCGGCCAATTTCCGGCAAGCCAATCTAGGCCGCGTGAAACTAGAGGGCGCTGACCTTTCCGATGCTGACCTGGTAAATGCCGACCTGCACGGCGCGGATCTGCGCGGCGCGAATCTCGAAAATGCCGACCTGCAGAATGTGAATCTGCAGGGCGTCCGGTGGAAGGATATCAAGAGTATCGAGAAGGCTAACATTCACGGAGTCCGCAACGCCCCGGAAGGTTTCGTAGCTTGGGCCATTCAACACAAGGCCGTATCGGTCGCCGAGTAGCACAGGCTTCAGCCTGTGAAGGCGCAGGCCTCCTGGCCTGCGCCCCTTTTAACCCACCATCCGCCCACTAATTAGATCCGCCGAGGGCGGCGGTAAGCAGGAGAAGTTGGCATGCGAACCAAAGCCATTGTCGCTGGTAGAATCTGGCTGGTCGTTGGACTGTGCCTGGGGGTAGGCGGAAGCGCCATCGGCGTTCTGACGTACGAGCTGAAAGCCACCAGCGCGAGCTACGAGGACACGCTGCGGAACGTGCAACAGCAGGACGCCGCACGGGCGATGCAGGTCACGTTCAAGAAGCAGGTTCAAGAGTGGAAGGATACGCTCCTTCGCGGGTACAATCCGGAGGATCTGGCAAAGTACCAATGAGACTCCGGAATCGCTATTTTTGTTCCCTTGGCTGAGATCAATACCAACCAATGGGTTGCTCGTTTAGATTGATATACACCTGCTTCGTTTCCAGATACTCTTCGATGCCCCAGGGTCCTAACTCGCGGCCGAAGCCGGACTGCTTATATCCGCCCCAGGGGGCTTCCACATAAGTTGGCTGCATATGATTGACCCACACGATGCCGGCGCGCAGGGCTTTCACTATGCGGAAGGCGCGGAAGATATCGCGGGACCAGACGGCGGCGGCCAGGCCATAGGGCGTGTCGTTGGCGATGCGGATGGCGGCGGCTTCCCCGTCGAACGGAATGACGACGGCCACCGGCCCGAAGATTTCTTCGCGGGAGATACGGGCGGAGTTATCCACGTCGGCGAATATGGTCGGCTCGACATAGTAGCCCTTAGCTTGCGACGCCGGCCGTCCGCCGCCCGCGGCCAACCTGGCTTCCGACTTGCCGAGTTCCTGATATTGCCTGACGCGGTCGTACTGCTCTTTGCTTACCAGCGGGCCCATCTTGGTTTCGCGGTCGAGCGGCGGGCCCAGCCGGATGCGCTTGGACTTCTCCACCATGGCTTCCACGAACTTGCTGTAAATGGACTTCTCGACCAGAATGCGGCTGCCCGCGGAACACACCTCGCCCTGGTTGATGAAGACGCCGAACAGCGCGCCGTCGATGGCGGCTTCGAAATCGGCGTCGGCGAAGAAGATGTTGGGCGACTTGCCGCCCAGCTCGAGGGTGACGCGCTTGACGGTGTCGGCCGCGCTCTTGACGATCAGCTTGCCGACGGCGGCGCTGCCCGTGAAGGCGATCTTGTTCACGCCGGGATGGGCCACCAGCGGCGCGCCAGCCGACTCGCCGAAGCCGGTGACCACGTTGACCACGCCCGGCGGGAATCCGATTTCATCGAACCAGCCGGCGATTTCGAGCGCCGTCAGGGGCGTTTGTTCGGCGGGCTTGAGCACGCAAGTGCAGCCGGCGGCGAGCGCGGGCGCGAGCTTCCAGGCCGCCATGAGCAGCGGATAATTCCAGGGGATGATCTGGCCGGCCACCCCCACAGGCTCGCGCAGCGAGAGACTGAGGGCGTTATCGGGCACCGGATTCACGTGCCCCAAGACCTTGGTGGCCATGCCGCCGTAGTATTCGAAACAGGTGGCCGTATCGTTGACGTCGTATTCGGCTTCGACGATGGGCTTGCCGCAATTGCGGGATTCCAATTCAGCCAGGGCCGGCGCGTGCGCGCGGATGCGCTCGGCCAGCTTGAAGAGCAGGCGGCCGCGGTCCTGCGCGGTGGTCTGCGGCCAGGGCCCGGATTCGAAGGCGGCCACGGCGGCCTGGACGGCGCGGTCGATGTCGGCGGCGTCGGCGTCGGGGACTTCGGCGATAATCTCCTCGGTGGAGGGGTCGTAGACGGGGAACCAGGCGCCGCGATGGCTTTCCACGCGCTGGCCGTTAATGTACATTCGATGGCGAGTCATGGGATTCAGTTACGCGCGGGGTGCGTCAAGCTTCAATGCCACTTCGTTTTCCCGTAGCCGCACACCTGCACTAATCGTGGGGCGGTCCCCCTGGATCGCGGCCCACGCCCTCGTCGGCCTGTCTTGGTTGTCAAAGGGCTTGATTCTTCGAGCGAAGAGCGGGTCCCGGGGGACCCGCGCAGACCAGGGGGTCTGCCCCACAGGTAAACTAAGTGGCATTGGCGTCAAGCTCCGCTTTCCAGGCGTCCAGTGTGGCGGCCGTGGCGGTCGCGCCGAAGCGCGTGCAACCCGCCTCGTAAACTTCTTTGGCTTTTTCCAGCGTGTAGCCGGAGGGCGCGAAGCCGGTGGAGGTCTTCGCAAAATCCACGCCCGCACGGCCGCAGATGCGGCAGGCCACGGTCTTCAGCTCGCCGGTGAGCCAGGCGTCTCGAAAATCACCTTGAGCAGCGCGCATTCCTTGTGGCAGGTGTCGGCCCATCTGGAGGATCTCGGTCTCGATGTACTAAAACTGCCGCGAGCGGAGGCGGGCGATGTTGAGCATCATGTCGATCTCGCGGGCGCCGCGGCGGAGCAGGTCGCGTGCGTGCAGAAACTCCAGAGGCGAGCTTCGCTCGCCGAGCGGGTCCAGGGGGACCCGCGGTCGCGGTAGGGACAGCGGTTGCCCACTGCCCCCCGCACAGACCCGTGCTGGCGCTCCTAACGCACACGGTTCCTGCCTCGGATACGGACGTTTGGCGTCAAAGCGCACGCT
>OBLW0100001068.1_pt1 | contig 23607 bp, 20 predicted proteins | sample 1520161 | NCBI WGS metagenome assembly OBLW01 (sample SAMEA3539309, study PRJEB22396) | soil metagenome | biome: tundra; feature: field; material: soil | place: USA | collected 2010-05 | depth 0.15 m | reverse complement strand
AGCTGGGTGCGTGCCGGCTCGGCGCGCCACAACCTCCGGGTAGGTCGCTTGAGCCTCGCAGTAATGCGTGGCCCAGAGGAATGGCCGTCCCGCAGCATTTCTGCTGCGGACAGAATTCGGCTTACAGGTCCGGCTGCCACAGCACTAATCCGCTCTCCGACCCCCGTTCGAAAGCCCTATCGCTGAAGATATCTCCTAAGAATTTGCCTTCCAGCGTGTGTGACTACGATCACACATCGTCGTGATGGCCAACGCAGCCAAAAGTAGAACCACACTCACATACTCTCTTCCACCGTACAATTGGAAATCGGCCAAATTCAATCGCGTAAGGAGCGACAGGATGGATACACGTGCAACGAAATCGCAGATAAACAGACTGGCGAGCTGTTTTTCGGTAGCAGTCCCAATCATAATTTTGGTGTTTGCCGCAGTGAATCCGCCCAGCGCACAGGCCGTTCCAAGCTACGCGCGGCAGACCGGTCTGGCCTGCAGCGGCTGCCACTATTCGCCTCCGGAGCTTAACCCCGCCGGACGCAGGTTTAAACTGCTAGGTTATGTTGACCGAGCGGATGAAACCAAAGTCGTGAAGGCGGATGGTGGCAAATCGCGCGCAGCGCTTGATCTTCTCGGCTCGCTACCACTTTCCGTGATGTTTGAGGCCTCATTTACGTCGACCAAGTCGCCCACACCACTAACTGAAAATGGAAATCTCCAGGTTCCCCAAGACATCTCTCTTTTTCTTTCGGGGGCATGGACAAGCCATGTCGGTAGCTTTCTTCAGGTGACCTACGAAACTCAAAACGACCACTTCACTAGCGACAACACCGATATCCGATACGCGAATAAGACGAAGCTGAGCGGCAAGGAATTGGTCTACGGCTTGGACCTCAACAACAATCCGACCGTAGAAGATCTCTGGAACTCCACGCCGGCATGGGGTTTTCCTTCGGTGTCGAGCAACGTGGCACCGGGTCCCGCAGCCGCTGCTATCGTTAATGGCACTTTGGCGCAGGATGTCGCAGGGTTCGGCGGTTACGCGATGTGGAACAACCATCTGTATGTGAACGCGGAGCTTTATCGCACGCAACACGTAGGCGGTCCTGAGCCGAATCCCGGTAATTCTCAGTACAACATCCGCGGAGTTGCGCCGTACTGGCGCGTGGCATGGCAGGAATCGAGGGGCGCAACGCAATTCGAGATCGGTGGCTACGGCATGCACATGAAGACCACACCGGGCGGAATCACTGGTCCCGAAGATGGTTACACCGACTGGGCCGTGGACACGCAATTGGACCAAACGTTATTCAGGAAAGATGTGCTTTCGCTGCGCGGCACGTATATTCGAGAAAACGCTAATTTGGCAGCCAGCCACGCTGTTGGTGCGGCAGGGCCGGGCGGGCACCACTTGGACACTTTCATGCCCAACGTCGAATACCACCTCGGCACTAAGTATTCTGGAACTTTCGCTTGGTTTCTTACCTCGGGCACCGTCGATACTTCGCTGTATCAGCCGGGCTCTGTATCTGGCAGCGCCAATGGAGACCCTAGAAGCGCGGGCTACTCGGCGAACATTTCGTATTGGGCTTGGCAGAATCTGCAGCTTGCCGCACAATACACAGCTTATACACGCTTCAACGGTGGCTCGACGAACTACGATGGCTCGGGCCGCAACGCAAGCGCGAACAACACCGTTTATCTGGACGCGAGATTCCTTTTCTAACAAAACGTAACAGCACAAGAAATTGCATTCCGTCTGTGAGTGCGGAGTCGCGCGAGTTGTAGAATTGCTTGCGCTCGGAAAGATTGAAATCAGAAGTAACGAATAACGAGGAGAAAAAAATGACACGTATCTTAATGACATTGATGGCGCTGGTAGCAGCAGTAACCGTGAGCGCCAGCGCGGGCACGATTACTGGGAAGGTTTCCGGAGTAAAGGGCGAGTCAGTCGTCTACGTGGAAGCAATCGCAGGCAAGACCTTTCCCGCCCCTACTTCGAAAACTGTGGTCGATCAAAAGGGCCTGATGTTTATGCCGCATGTCGTTGTGGTTGAGCAGGGCGCAACCGTCGACTTCCTGAACAGCGACAGTGTTGCACACAACGTGTTCTGGACTGCCATTAGTGGCAACAAGAAACTTGGTCATAATCTGGGAACGTGGCCTAAGGGCGAAAAGCGGTCCTTCAAATTTGATAATCCTGGCGTCGTGCCATTGCTTTGCAATGTCCATCCAGACATGGCCGCCTACGTCATCGTGGCTCCGACTCCGTACTTCGCCACCAGTGATGCCTCGGGAAGTTACAAGATCGAAAACGTTCCCGATGGCAGTTACTCGGTGACGGCATGGCACGAGGGCGCCAAGAATCAATCGAAGCCCGTAGCCGTGGCGGGTGAGGGCAAAGCTGATTTCGCACTCGGCAAGTAAGTCGCGGTCGAGGCAGTAGTCGAAGTCGAATAAAAAAAACCTTTATGACGGACGACTCCAAACTCACGAAAGCTGACGACACGATTAACCGGCGCCGATTTTTTCAGAAACTCGGCTTGGGCTCTCTCGGTATCGCTGCTGGGGGCACCGTCGCCTTTGCCTACCAATACCTTGAGCCGAACGTTCTCTACGAACCTTCGCCCATAGTCAACCTTGGCAAACCCGAGCGCTATGCGTTGAACTCGGTCATGCTTGACGTTAACTCGGGTATTTACATCATTCACTCCCAAGAGGGCTTCTTCTCGCTGAGCGCGGTGTGTACGCATCTCGGTTGTCTCACGACGTGGCAACCAGAAATCGGCATGATTACCTGCCCTTGCCACGGCAGCAAGTTCAAGAGCAATGGAACGGTGGTCGAAGGCCCCGCGCCCAAGCCTTTGCCGTGGCTCAAGATGTGGATGACCGACGATGGCGAATTGATGGTTGACCGGGCGACGAAAGTAGCTCCCGAGAAAGAATACGTTCGAGCGTGAGCATGGAAAAACCAGAGCGTACAGAAACCGACGGTGCGATTCGAAATCCGCTCACTGCGCTCGCGCGGTGGGGCGCTGAACTCAAGCACATGTCACGCGAGCGCGTCCGCGAGCCGCAGCTTGGCTTTCGCTATACATGGTATTTAGGCGCGCTGACATTGGGCACATTCACAATTCAGCTGACCACCGGACTGCTGCTGATGCTCTACTACCATCCTTCCATTCCGCAAGCGTACGCGGATATGAAGAATCTGCAGTTCGTTGTTTCGTCCGGCTTTTTTTTGAGAAATCTGCACCGCTGGTCGGCACAGGCCATGGTTCTTCTCGTCTTTATCCACATGGCCAAGGTTTTCTATCGCGGAGCATTTCGACCTCCTCGCGAATTGAACTGGGTCGTCGGTTCTACGCTTCTCTTGCTCACACTGCTTCTGAGCTATACCGGATACTTGCTGCCCTGGGATCAGACTTCGTATTGGGGAGTTACGGTGGGGTCGAGCATTATGGGCTCGGTCCCGATCATGGGAGAAAAACTTCGTTTCGTTTTGCTCGGCGGTAATACCGTGAATGCGAACGCGCTGCTGCGTTTCTATGTTCTGCACTCAGTCATTTTGCCCTTGTCGGTGATCGCGCTGATTGGTATTCACATGTGGCGTTTGCACCAGGATGGTGGGATGTATTCGCCGGATTCAGAGGAAGCGGAGAAGCCTGAATGATGAAGGACTCCCTTTCGGCAAGCGGGGAACGACTGCCATCGCGGACACCGGGCGAGAAAAGCATTTCTTACGGAGAACTGCTCTTCCGCGAAATGATCGCCATCGAGATTCTGGCGGTGGTGCTGGTTTGCCTCGCTTTGATTTGGAATGCGCCACTGGAACAACTTGCGGACCCGCTCCACACGGCGAATCCCGCGAAAGCGCCCTGGTATTTCACTGGACTACAGGAGTTGCTGCACTACTTTCCACCGTTTGTCGCGGGAGTGATTCTTCCAACACTCATTGTTTTGGCGCTGATCGTAGTCCCGTTTTTCAACGTTAATATAAAAGATCAAACGCTGTGGGGTCGCAACAAATCCCAGCGCCTGACTATCCTTGCCGTCGTAGCTGTGGGCTTGACGATTCTTCTTCTGCGCGTCGGTGCGTGGGACGCTACGATTCCTGTCTTGACCATCGCCTCGCTCATGACGCTGTCTGCGCTTTGGGCCGGACAGAGCAACGGCAGATTTCAGAATTGGTTGAGCGCAAAGCCGCTCTCCTTCTGGATTATGACGTGGTTTTTGATGGAAGCCGTGATTCTGACTACGGTGGGAGCGCTTTTCCGTGGTCCGGGCTGGATCTGGGTCTGGCCCTGGAGGAATTCTTGAGCGCTCATGGAATGGGCGCATGGCTGCGCCGGAATGTGCTCGCTTCTCCAATTCATCGTTTCGGATGGGCGAGTTTGCTGCTTCTGATTGCTCTGGCGGTGGCGCCGACTAAAGACTTCTTCAATGAATGGCGTCATTATCAGCGCAAATATCGAAAATTTATTTCTACGCGTCCCGACAGTTCAACCTTGCAACATCATTTCACTGGCGGGATTCAGCAGATCTGGCTGCCGGATCTCGCAGTGGTCGATCGTTGCACGACCTGTCATGTGGCCGTAACTGAAAAGAGCCTCCAAGGCGCAGCTTCAATCCCGGAACCATTTCGCGCGCACTCTGCCGTAGCCCACAACGTCAAAGACTGGGGTTGCGTGGTCTGCCACCGAGGACAAGGCCCGGCGACGGAGGTAGCCGAGGCACATAACGCTACCCACGCATGGGAGGAACCGATCCTTCCCGCACGTTATCTCGAATCTTCATGCGGCCAATGCCATCGCGCACCTCTGACCGGCACGCCGCAACTCAATCTAGGCCGCAATCTCTTGGGTCGATATGGCTGCGTGCACTGCCATACCATCAAGCTGGCGGACGGAACCGCGGTCAAAGCAACCGATGATCCGCCCTCGCTTTCGCACATCGCCGATAAAACCACTCGCGAGTGGGTTTACACGTGGCTGAAGAACCCTTACGCCTACGCCGTTACGACGACGATGCCCGATTTCAAGCTGAGCGATTCAGACGCAAGAGATATTTCCGCGTTTCTGATCGCGAACAGCATTCCAATTGCTGGCGACACGGCAACTGCTGGTGGAAAGGAACAAGCAACGCCCGATCCAACCGCAGGGGCCAGCTTGTACGGAGAATCGTTTTGCGCCTCGTGCCACGCCGTACAGAACGCGGGCGGGAATGTCGTGGGCGGCGATGTCGGACCCGAGCTTACCAGAATCGGCAATAAAGCAAAGCCAGAATGGTTGCGAGCGTGGCTGCGCAATCCGCGTACCTACAATCCGGAAACGTCGATGTCGCACTACCGTTTCAACGATCAGCAGGTTTCATTGCTCACGACGTATCTCGGAAGCAAAACTGATTCTGATTTACTGGCCAATGTTCACCTGGAGGCGGCTACTCCGGAGCAGGTCGCGCACGGCAAGCTCCTGGTCGCCAACTATGGATGCGCGGCCTGTCATGAGATCGGCGGAGTCAAGAAGCCGGATAATTTTGCTCCCGAATTGACGCGCGTCGGCAACAAGCCACTTACCGAAATCGTTTTTTTGCCTGGGATGAAACGCAGTACGCCGGATTACATTGCTACCAAGATTCGGCAACCACGAGCGTTCGGAGCGGGACTGAAGATGCCGCAATACACGCTTGCTCCGGCGCAGATTGATGCTTTGACAACAGCGCTGCTTGCCTTTACCGACCGGGCACATGACTTACCGATGGCATTGACCGTTCCGGCGAAGGCACCTTCGAATTATCAGCCAGCGGGTAAGGCCGGACAACTGATGACGGATCTGGCCTGCTTCAGTTGCCACGCAATCAATGGCCGAGGCGGCGATATGGCTCCTGACCTGAGTTGGGAAGGTACGGCGGTGCAACGGCCGTGGCTACAGGCATTCTTAAAAAATCCGGGCACACTGCGACCGGCGCTCATTCGCCGCATGCCGAAGTTTAATCTGTCGGATGCCGAGATCACGGAACTGACCGACTACATGATGACTGTTTATCAGAACCCGGCGTTTGAGCGTGACTCTCTACCTTCAAGCGGATATGCACCTGTGCAGGTCGAACAGGGGAAACAGCTTTTCTACTCAAAATATGCTTGCCAGTCGTGCCATATCGTCGATTCGAAAGTCGACAAAGGCTACATCGGACCGACGCTCACGCAGGTGGGTTCGCGACTGAATGCCGCATGGATTTATCACTGGCTGAAAAATCCGCAGGCTATGCAACCTGGTACTCTCGAACCAAACCGGAACATGAATGATGAAGATGCCCGCGCCCTGACTGCATTCCTGATGACGCAAAAGGGTGGCAACAAGCAGGAGGGCAAAAAGAAGTGACGAAGCAATCGTGGCGAACACTTCTGGTGGTCTGTCTCATGCTCGCAACCACAGCGTGCACGCGTAAGTCGGGACCAGTCCCGGTTGTGAAGCCCACTGCGTTTGGCTCCGCGTTGGTGGAATCGAGCGGAGGCAAGCAAATCGGTTCGGCAGGTACTGTACTGGCTCAACCAGTGGTCGTGCAGGTGAACGACGAACAAGGTACCGCTGTCGCGGGAGCAATTGTCGATTTCAGTGGACCTGCGGGAGTCACCTTTGATCCGGTAAGCGGTCTGACCGATAGCAGTGGACAATTCAGCACGAATGTCGGTCTAGGCAGCATGGCGGGGCGATATCAGCTGACAGCAAAAACATCCACCAAGGCGCAGAAGTCAGTCGAACTGAAGGTCGAAGAAATCGCATTGGGATATCAGGAACAGGTGGGCTTTCAGCTCAACAACAAGCATTGCGCTGCCTGCCACGATTCCGAGTCGACGCCCCAGCGGGTTTCAAATTACGACAACCTAGAGGTAAAGCCGCATCCATTCACCGAAGGCGACACACTTAATAAAATGAGCGACGCTGACTTGGCAACCATTATCAGCCAGGGTGGTCCCGCGCTCCAAAAGTCAGCACTGATGCCACCCTACGGCTATACGCTGAGCAAAACAGAGATCGAGGCGCTGATTTCCTACATCCGCTTGGTTTCCGACCCTCCCTATCACTCGCAATAAATGCGCTATCCTTAGAACATGCACTCCCATGGCGAGCACGCGCATTCTCATGGAACCGGCAGGGTGCTGCGCATCTCCCTGGCAGTCACCATGCTCTATGTGGTGCTACTGGTTGTTGCCGGGCTGCGTGCTCACTCGCTGGCGCTGCTTTCAGAGGCAGGGCATAACCTTTCCGATTTTCTGGCGTTGCTGCTCTCGCTCGTCGCTGTGTTTCTTGAAGGCCGTCCACCGAGCGCAACCAAAACTTACGGTTATCGTCGCGCGGGAGTGCTGGCCGCTTTGGTTAATGCGCTTTCCCTTGTCGTAGTTTCGTTCTTTATCTTCTACGAGGCGTTCCGCCGGTTACAAAAGCCTGAGCACGTGAGCGCCGGCTTAATGATTTGGGTGGCCGCCGCCGGCGTCGTCATGAACGGAATGATCGCGCTTTTGTTGTGGCGTTCCGCGCGGGATGTGAATGTTCGCAGCGCATTACTTCACGAGGTGGGCGACACGTTGTCAACCGCAGCGGTGATCGTCGGCGGATTGGTCATCCTCTGGACTGGACAGTATTGGGTGGATGCAGCGCTCTCGTTCGGCATAGGAGCATTAATTTTGTGGTCGAGCTTTGGCATCGTCCGCGAGACGTTAAATATTCTGCTTGAAGGAACGCCGCGTGGAATGAGCCTTGACGCGGTCGAGTCGACGATGCGGGGAATCGCGGGTGTTAGCGACGTCCACGATCTACATCTTTGGAGCATTGGCTCGGAAAATCACGCCCTTTCTGCTCACGTCAAAATCGCGGATATGGCGACCTCAGAGAGCGATACGATTCTGCGCGAAATTAACGAGAAGTTGGGGCGCAGCTTTGGCATCCACCACACGACCATCCAGTTGGAACACGTTGTGTGCGAGACGGCGCACAGCTGCGTGATTGCGGTGCGGGAAGAAGAACGAGAGCACGTACACACTGATCACACCCCTCATCGTCACTAGAACATGCCGACGTCATTGTGCCCGTGAGAGGCGGCTAAGGACTTTGCCCATCCGAGCGGGGCGGAGCACCGCCACCACACGAGGGCCGCGCTAGGTTGGGTGTTCGCGCGCATAGATTTCCTTCACTGTCTCCAGATTGTCTGCGTCTTCGGCACGTTTGTCTGGACGAAGGCGCACGATTCGCGGAAATCTCAACGCGTAGCCGCTTTCGTGGCGCGTCGATCGCATCATGTTGTTGAACGCTACTTCCACAACCATCGTTGGTTCCACTTCGAGATGTAATCCGTGCTCGCTGATTTTATGGGCCAGGAACCACTGCGTCATCTCCGCAATTTCAAGATCGGTGAGTCCGGAGTAGGCCTTACCAATATTCACCAGACGATCCTCTTGCCACACGGCAAACGTGTAGTCGCTGAGCACTTCGATGCGCTTTCCATGTCCGTATTCGACTGCGGTCACGACACAATCCAAGGTGGCGAGTTCCCGCTTCATCTTGAGCCAAGATTTGCCGCGGCGACCGGGTGTATAGAACGAGTCCAGGTCCTTGATCATGAGCCCTTCGTTGCCACGATTGCGTGCGGCGGTGAAAAGCGCCTCGATGTCTTCCGAAGAGTTGGCCGTTGCTATCGGAGCCCGTAATACAGCAGCTACAGGAAGTTCTGGCGCGGCAAAGCCGAAATGAAATTGCGAAGTTACGGCGACAAGAGGAGAGGTTCTGAGAGACGCGCGCAAGACGGCCTTGTCGGACATCGGTAATGCGGCTTGCCAGCTCGCACCATAAGTTGGTCGAGAATCTTTGCCCGTTCTCGCAAGGGATGATCGAGCAGGAGTTCACCATTGGCGTAAATGACGTCGAAAATCAGATAGGCAATTGGAACGTCTCTCATCAGACTCCCGCTGACCTTTTTTCGTCCGAGCCGCTGTTGGAGCGTGCTGAACGGCAGAGCGCGACCGGTGCTCGCCAAGCTCGTGTCCGCCTTCCAGGCGACGATCTCTCCGTCGAGAATCGCGTCTTCGGGCAAGCCTGCTAAGGCAGCCGGCAATTCTGGAAAGGACTCAGTGATTTCGTCGCGCGTTCGCGAAAAAATGTGAACCTCGCCATGGCTAATATGGGCCTGGGCGCGAATTCCATCGTACTTGTCTTCAACCGCCGCGTTTTGAAAATAGCTGAGCGCCTCTGCCGGAGATTCGACGGGGCTGGCCAGCATAAAGTCGATGGGATGAAAGAGTCGAAGCCGAGCTTCATCCAATTCGCCGGCATATGCCAGCCGCAGCGTGGCGCCGATGTCGCCGAGTAGCATGTTCGCGCGTTTCACCTGATCGAGCGGACGTTCAAAAGCGCGGGTGATCGCCTCTTCCACCAAACTTTCTTTGAGTCCGATACGGAGATCGCCGCTGATAACCTTGACAATATATTTGGCCTCGAGCGGCGTGGCGCGCTGCATAAGTTGCCGCAACAGAGCTGACTTAGCGGCGGGGCCGCGCGCAGCCGCGATCTCGAAGAATATTTGCTGTACCTCCGCGAGTGTGATCCCCGATTGAGGCTTTTCCGGGAGCGCCTCTGCCGCCACTGCTCCGGCGTCCCCGTGCCGCTTGTAAATCGCTGTCAATTGAGCTTCGGTTTTTCCGGAGACTTCGCTGACCGCGCGCCACAACAACGAGCCTCCAACCCGCAAGGTCATTTCTTCATACGCTGGGAACGGGCGACCGGAAAAGAATATGGCTGCAGTCGCGGCCTCGTTCAGTCGTGATCCGTTTGCCGACGCGATTGACGATCCGCTTAATAAATATCGTAAGTACTCGGCCACCAGCGCCGTTTTTTGCAATTTCTTAGTGGTGGCGCCGACCGCCTCGCAGGTTTGGGCGAACTGAAGCATCGCTATTGGATTCATGATGGTGGATACGCGATTTCCGTTACCCTCGATCCCCAAACCGTTGCCTGCAACTGATTGATTATGCGGTAGATCACCTTTCTCCCGCAGAAAAGTTTGGCCCGGAAACGAGTTCACTTTGTGGTAGTCTGTAGGTGCGAGTCGTCCTTCCTCGATGCAACATCCAATTACTATGCTGCGTTTACGGCAAAATTTGCGTTTTTTGGCGGCGGTGCAACTGCTTCCAGCCCTCGAAAGTGGCGAGGAGACCCTCGTTGGCGGTCAGGCTGTGCTTGAGGGCGTAATGATGCGCTCTCCTCATGCCTGGGGCATTGCGGTGCGCAAGCCCTCGGGCGAGATCGTTACCCACAGCGAGCCGCTGGAACGGCCCTCTGAGAAGCATAAGTGGATGGCTTGGCCGGTCGTACGCGGCGTGATGACGCTTGGGCACGCGATGACTCTCGGATTCCGCGCGCTAAAGTTTTCTGCCAATGCCGCGCTGGGAGAACTTTCCGATAGCGATGTCGATCAGCCAGCTTCAACGACTTCAGAACCTACGGCTCTGGAGCCAACCAAAAAGTTTGAGATCACGGGCTGGATGGCAGGCCTCAATATGGCCTTCTCCATTGCCTTCTTCATCTTCATGTACAAGTATCTGCCGCTGCTTGCGGCGACAGAGCTGAAGCGCGTGAATCCGGTTTTCGGCCAACAGTTTGTGTTCAACCTGGTAGATGGCCTCATCCGCATCGGGATGTTCTTGCTGTTCGTCTGGGGCGTGTCGCTTTGGAAAGACATCCGCCGCGTGTACGAATATCACGGAGCCGAACATAAGACGGTATACGCGTTTGAAAATGGCGATCCACTCGAAACTGGCACAGTGCAGAAGTATTCGACCTATCATCCACGCTGCGGAACGAGCTTCTTGATGACCGTGATGATCATCTCGATGTTTGTCTATATGGCGATTCCGGTCCAGACTTTCTGGGCTCGATTCGGTCTCAGGATTGCCTTGCTGCCGCTGATCGCAGGTGTCTCGTACGAAATCATTCGCTTCGCTGCCAAGCATCGCGGATCGCTATTCGCGCTGATGACGGCTCCCGGTCTCTGGCTGCAACGGATCACTACCCAGCCGCCCGATGATCACGAAGTCGAGTGCGCAATCATTGCGCTCGAGGAAGCCATGAAGTTGGAAAAGGTTCACGGCGGCGAACTCGTCATTGCCTAGCGGTGCCCACCGCTAACTTGTTTTCTTTCTCATTCCCTCTAAAATCATTAAAGTAGAGACGCGGTTTCCGCCTCTCCCGTGCACCGAGGCGGCGTTAGCCTCCGCCTTACGGATAAAAAAATCATGTTCGAACGCCTTGAGCAAATCGAAGTGCGCTACGAAGAATTAACGCGTGCGCTACTGTCGCCTGATATCACCAATGATTCGGCGAAATACCAGAAGACTGCCAAAGCCCACAGTGAAGTTTCGGAGATTGTCGAAAAATATCGCGAATACAAAGACCTGAAGCGCGGTATCGCCGAGAGCAAAGCTGTGCTGGCTGACGAGTCCGACGCCGACATGCGAGCCTATGCCGAAGAAGAACTGGCGAAGCTCGAAGCTCGTGTCGGTGGCGTCGAAGAGGATCTGAAAGTTTTATTGTTGCCAAAAGATCCGAACGACGAGAAAAACGTTGTGCTCGAAATTCGCGCTGGCACCGGTGGTGACGAAGCCACGCTGTTCGTGGCAGAGGTTTTCCGGATGTACAACCGTTACGCCGAAATGCAGAAGTGGAAAGTTGAAGTCCTCTCCACGTCGGAATCGGGCGTCGGCGGGATGAAAGAAGTGATTGCCTTGATTGAAGGCGAGCGCGTTTTCTCGCGCCTGAAATACGAAAGTGGAGTCCATCGCGTGCAACGCGTTCCGGCTACCGAGCAGCAGGGTCGCGTGCATACATCCGCGATAACAGTTGCGGTGCTTCCCGAAGCGGAAGAAGTGGACGTGAAGATCGAAGCGAAAGATCTGCGCATCGATACATTCTGCTCGTCCGGACCCGGCGGCCAGTCGGTGAATACCACGTATTCAGCAGTCCGCATCACGCATCTTCCTACAGGCACGGTAGTGAGTTGCCAGGATGAAAAATCGCAGATCAAAAACCGCGAAAAGGGTATGCGCGTGTTGCGTTCTCGTCTCTACGAAGTCGAAATGCAGAAGCAGGCCGACGCGCTGGCCAAAGAACGCAAGCAAATGGTCGGGTCGGGCGATCGCTCTGAAAAAATTCGCACCTACAATTTTCCGCAAAATCGCCTGACCGATCACCGCATCGGCTTCACCATCCACCAACTCGAACAGGTGATGGACGGCAAGCTTCAGCCAATTATCGATGCGCTGGTTACTCACTACCAAGCCGAGAAGATGAAGGGCGACAACGAAGCAGGCGCCCTGGCAACCGTATGAGGTCGTCACGTCACTGCTTGTATACCCCTAATCTGCCGTGTTTTTCTCTTTGTTTTGTTTTCCCCGTGTTTTCTGTGCCTCCGTGGTGAAATAGACATGTGCAACTTCGCCAAGCCCTAAACGCGGCGGTCGAGCGCCTGACCAACGCGCAAGTTCCCTCTCCGCGGATGAATGCGGAACTTCTGATCATGTTTACGCTCGGCTGTGACCGGGCGTATCTCTACGCGCATCCTGAGCGCGAGTTGACTCCCGATGAAATGCGACGTTACGACGAAGCTCTCGCGCGTCGGGCGGCTGGAACACCAGCGCAATACATCACTGGCCACCAGGAATTTTGGGGGCTGGATTTGATCGTGTCGCCAGCGGTGCTCATTCCGCGTCCAGAGACGGAGCACGTGGTTGAGGCGGTGCTGGAGCTTGTGTCGGGGATCGAGTTGGGGCAGAAGCAAGACCAAGATCAACGGCCGCGGACAGGAGTGTCCGCTCCACACGAGGTGCGGATCGTCGATGTTGGCACTGGCTCTGGGGCGATTGCTCTTGCGCTGGCTCACGAGCTTCCTGCGGCTCAAATCTTTGCAACGGATATTTCAGCCGAGGCGATAGAAGTGGCTGGCATCAATGCGGCACGGCACGACCTCAGTTCGCACATCGAGTTTCGTCAGACTGATTTATTGGAGGGGCTTCCGCCTGCCTGGTTCGACTTCGTGATTTCGAATCCCCCTTACGTGGGCGAGTCGGAGGAAGATTCGGTTCAGATGGAAGTTCGCAAGTTCGAACCGCGCAACGCGGTGTTCGCAGGACCAACTGGCCTGGAAGTGATCGCGCGACTCATTCCCCAGGCATTGATAGCGCTCAGGCCAGGAGGGTGGCTCGTACTTGAGATCAGCGGGACGATTGCGGATAGGGTGCAGAATTTGTTATCGGGTTGGCGCGAAGTCACGCTCCGAAAAGATTTGCAAGGAATCGCGCGCGTGGCGCTGGCGAGGAAGCCAGCGGGCGCTGAAAGCGGTTTAGCTGACCCTGGAGATGAGGCTTGCCGCGTCTGCGCCAGAGAAGAGACGGGGCGAGCCCCGTCCCTACACAAGCAGGCTAGAACGTTACTCGCACACCTAACTGCGCCGCGAACGGAATGCCGACCGTCGTGCCGGGACCGAAGAAATCTCCCAATCCGCCTGATGGGAACAACAACTGCTTTTGTGGATTGCTAATGCCCACCGGTGCGCACGCCGGACCATAGGTTGAGGCCGCAATGGTACAAATGTTCCTGGCGTTCGATAAATCGTCGACCGGTTTCGGCAGCGCAGATATATCGGTCACGTAGTTCGCCCCAGGATTGTTGCGGTTGACGAGATTAAAAAACTCAGCGAACGGATCAATCCGCAGGCGCTCCCCAGCACGAATCGGCCGGCTGACGCGCAGATCGGCCTGAATGAAAGGCGTGCCGCGGAACTGATCGAGTGTCGTTTCGTGGCTGTTGACGACAGCGCGAGTGCCGGCCGGAGTCGTTAGAGTAATCGGACGAGCGCTCTCGGCTTGTGTGATCGTAGTCAATTCGAAGCCGCCCGGAATATGCAGTGTCCCCGCTAGAACAAAGCGATGCGTAACGTCTTCGCCCGACGGACCGTAATCTCCAGGAGCAAAAGGATGGAGCGGATCACAAACTCCATTCACGTAGTCGAACAGTTCGCCCAGGAAGCAGCCCCAGGTCTCTGCTCTGGAGAGTGTGTAGTGAGCGATGAGATCAAAACGATGGGATACGTGGCCTTGAGCGACGATCATCAGCGCGTTGTAGCTGGAGCGGTTGTCGGATTTGAAAAGAGTGAAATCCGAGAAGCCATAACCGCGATACCCGTGATTGCCCTGCTCGTGCACGTAGTCGGCACTGAGCGTCCAGTGTTCGTTAAGCGCATGTTGCACGCCGCCTGTAATGTGTATTGCGTAAGGAGTTTTATAGTTTGGGTCGATGTAGGAGGGAGGACTGCTCGGGGTCCCTCCATTGACAGCCTGAAACGCCGTCGCCCATCCGCCTTGGGCTAGGTCGTTGTAGAACATTCCAAAGCCAGCGCGAATTACGGTCCTTTCGCTACCGCCAGGAGAATAGGCGATTCCAAGCCGGGGGGCGATCTGCTTGCGGTAATCGTGGGGAACCGCAGCAGGAATGCCGTCCGCCGGGAGAGTAGCGAAGACCGGATTAAAGGCTTGGCTGCGGCCTGAAGCCTCGAACAGTCCAAACGTAGTCTGGTATCGCAGTCCGTAGTTGACGGTCAAGTGATGCGAGACGCGCCAGGAATCCTGCGCGTAGAGTCCAAGACGTTGCACGTTCTGAGAAAATCTACCATCGCCCGCCGGAGTGGTCACTTCACCGGCGGCGAGATCCGCCGAGAACTGCGCCAAGTTCGCTGGACTCGCCGTGTAGTAAGTCGGATCGTTAGGCAAAGTCGCTAACGTTTCAGAATTACTTGCGAACGCTCCATCAAGCACAGGTTCGTGAACAAAGTTGATGCCAAACTTGAGCGCGTGACTTCCCGCAACGTGGCTCAGATCGTAGCGCAACTGGTATTTGTCCTGGTTCCGCAAGGTTGGAAACAGAGTGATCGGAGTGGCGAACTGGTTGTCACCGAAGGTTTCGAAGCCGGACACCGTTAGCGACGTGGCGCTAAAAGGAAACGCCAGCGCGAAGCCCAGATCAGAGTTACGCGTCTGCGTCAGGTGCAGCAGGCTAGCGTCGAAAACGAAATTACCCAGCCAACTTGGACTGAAGGCATAAGTATTGCTGAGCACCGTGTTCGAATAGTTATTGTGAGTGGTCAATCCAGTTGAAGGCAGTGTTGCTTGCGCTACTAAGGCGTTGTGCGTGATATAGCTGTCCTGCGAGGTGCGCAGGAACCAATTCGACTTCGGCGATTGAGCCCAGTCGAACCGAATAGAACTGAGATAGTCGCGGAATGGAACCGTGACATTCGCCGGCACAGCAATCGAATTAACCGTCGTTCCGTTGACATCGATCAAGCCATCCGCGGCCAACTGCGCCAGTGCATTGAATTCCGCCGTGCTCGCGGGGCTGTACGAGATGCTTGCATTCTCGTGTACATGCTCGAACGAAGCAAAAACCCAAACTTTGTTCTTTGCGATCGGCCCTCCCAGAGTGGCAACGTAATTCTGGCGCGAGAAAGGCTGCTTGGGATTGTGTACGCAGGTTCCATCAGTGCACGTTGTATCCGGATTCTCAATTGGAAACCGGGCATTGAGCCCGGAGCCTCGATCGTAAAAGGCGGCGTCTCCGTGCCATTCGTTGGTTCCATGTTTCGTCGTAATCACAACTGAGCCGGCAGTGGTTCCACCGGTGTCGGCTTCTTCATTCGCCGTCCGTACAGCGAATTCCTGAACAGCGTCAGGAGAGAAATTTTGCAAGAAGCCTCCGATGAAGTCGTCGGAGTTGTCTCCGCCATCGACCGACAAATCGTTATTCAGGCCCGAGCTGCCACCCGTCGACACTGCGGTGATGCGGGCTTTCGTCGGATCGGAGGGTTCGACCGGCTCGGTTCCGGGCACGAGATACGCGATGTTCGCGAAGCTGCGTGCGGCGAGTGGAAGAGTTTCGAGGTCGCGGGTGCCGACTACTCCGCCGCGCACGGCGCTGGCGGTGTCGATGGACTCAGTCGTGATGGAAGACGTGCTCCCTTGAACGCTGACCGTCTCCCGCGCGTTTTGCGGTTTTAGAGTAACGGTGATGTCACGCACCACGCTGACGGCGACATCCACGTCTGCAGTAGCCTCGCCAAAGCCTTTCGCAGAGGCGGTAACACGATACGAGCCGGGCAGCAGGCCTTCTATGCGGAACTCTCCCTGGGCACTGGCCGTAACCTCGCGAGTGATGGAAGACCCCTTGGACTGCACCGAGATCTGCGCGCCGGCAACGCGGGCGGAACTGGCATCCTGCACTTCTCCGCGAAGCGTGCCATTGGGGTTCTGAGCGTGCAGCAACGTGGAACAGCAAACGAATAGCAGTACGAAAATGGCGAGCACGGCGGAGCGGCGCGAAGAAGTACGGCTGTGACTTTCAGAAGAAGGAGAAGTTGCGAACATGAATAAGAACCATCCGGCAGATGAGAGGATTGCCGCTATGCAAAGCTTTTCTTTTGGAGTTTGGACTGCGCGGCGAAGCAGATCCAGGTACCGAGAGTACCCAGAAGCGGCGCCTACTACCAGCGATAGTGGCGTGCCGGAGGTAGTTCAGAAACAGGTTGGATCAGAGAACAGACTTAGCTTGGGGTTAGGTGGAAGAACAGGCTACCGCACCAGCCACTCGGTCACTTCATGGGTAAATGACAATACGGACCCGTAGCTGGCCAGGACGCAAAACAAAGTAACGAGTGCCGGTGGAATCACGTACCAGGGCCGGATTCGTACTGGTTGAAACTTTGATGCTTGGTCCCACGCGAGCAGGCGCGCCACGCGGGCTCCGATGGTTCCGGTAACAAAGCCTACCGTGCAAATCGGAGCAGCCTCGACGGGCACTAAGCGGGAAAGTTTAACCAAAGCGGAGGCGAGTTCCACGGCGTCGTTTGAGGTCGAAACTGCCGCGTCATCAGCGGCCAGTTCGGCGGCCTGAGACCATGCTTTTTCAAGCTTGTCCATGCCGGGAAACGGGCAAAAGCGGAACAGGAGCTTTTTGAAATTGTCGCCAGAATGGATGTGAGCCAGTTCGTGCTTCAGCGCGATATGTAGTTCGTCGTCGCTCAACAAGGCTAGCGTCGACTCCGAAACCAGGACCCGCGGCTTGCGAACGCCTACCAATGTGAGCGGAGGCGCTTCGCAACTGGAGCGAGATGTCATGGTCAGTGGAGTGGCGTCAACATCGATGGGACGCGCACCCTGCAGCCAGCGTGACACTACGCGCGACGTCGTGGTCTGAGCCGTGATCACACGATAACAGCCGCAAGCAATCAGCAGCAGAGCGCAAATGCCTAAGGCAAGCGGCATTGTGCCCATGCCCTCATCGATCGACCGAGGCTCCAGCAGCTGAAACGACGGCACGACAAAAGCTAACGTGATAACGATGGAAGCTACCAGCGGGAAAATTCGAAGGATGAAAAGCAAACCCGCGACACTATTTTTAGACGCTCGCAGCAGTCGCAGAAGCCGCCACAATACGGCTACCATAGCCGAGAGCAGGCTGTAGAGCAGAACGAAGAAAGTAAGCGACACGGCGATTTCTCGCAACGTAAACATCAGCCTTACTCCTTCACCTTGTTTTTCCGATCTTTCGTTTCGCGAGTCGTTTCCCGAGTTTGCAGCTCGCGGCGTTTCCGTTCAACCAGCAGTTGCAACTCATCGAGCAAATGGGCGTCGTGGTCGCTTACCGCTTCCACCAAATATGAGAGTGGAAGCGCCGAAGCGTCGGCGGAACCGAGCAACTGTCGAATATTCTCCAAGGCGGAAACACGTTGCAGTTCCTCTGCCGTGTGCCGCGGTGTATAGCGAAATGCTCTGCCTTCGGCGACGCGGTCGAGCAGGCCCTTTTTGTAGAGCCGGTCCATCGTGGTCATCACCGTTGTATATGCCTGATGCAACTTGCCGTCAGCGAGAACGTCGCGGACGGTGGCGCTGCCATGCGACCACACTTCTTTTAACACTTGTTGCTCGAAGGGCCCGAGCTGGGGGCTGGACTTTGCACCGAAAATTGAGAATGCTTTTGTCATTTTTAGGAGCGCACGAACGTGCTGCGCTCAAGCAGAATACCATTGGAAGCGGCCGCTTGCAGCCCGCAAAAAACAAACTCGACAGTCCATTGTGGCAACTACGGCACAAAAGTTGCACACATCATGCAAGCGATTGGAAATCTTGAAAACTTAGGGCACGACCGCAGCAGGCAAAATCTCTTCGACGTCGATCTTCGTAGGGTAGCTTCCCGTGTAACAAGCGGAGCAGTAAGTCGTTTTGTCGCCGTCCGCGCAGGCTTTTTTCAAGCCTTCTATGGAGAGATATGCCAGCGAATCGGCGACGATGAAGTCGCGGATCTCTTCGACCGACTTGTTGGCGGCGATTAGTTCCTTCTTTGAAGGCGTATCTACTCCATAAAAACACGGAGAAATCGTAGGCGGGCAAGAAATCCGCATGTGGATTTCTTTCGCTCCGGCGTTGCGAATCATGCGAACGATTTTCTTACTGGTTGTGCCCCGCACGATGGAGTCGTCAAGAAGAATGACGCGCTTGCCTTCGATCAGGCTGTGCACTGCATTGAGCTTTAATTTCACGCCGAAGTCGCGGACCGACTGTTGTGGCTCGATAAACGTGCGGCCGATGTAATGATTGCGAATGAGTGCCAGCCGAAACGGAATGCCGCTCTCCGCAGCGTATCCAATGGCCGCAGTGTTGCCGGAATCCGGGACTGGGACAACGATGTCGGCGTCAACCGGAGCTTCGCGTGCAAGTTGGCGTCCCATGGCATCGCGGCTTTGGTCGACCGAGCGTCCAAACACCAAACTATCGGGACGCGAAAAATAAACGTGCTCAAAAATGCAACTCGACTGTGCCGGAGACGGCGAATAGAAACGCGAGCTAATGCCCTCGGGACCGACGATGACAAGTTCTCCCGGCTTAACGTCGCGTTCGTACTTGGCGCCGAGCAAGTCAAAAGCGCAAGTCTCTGAAGCGAAGACGACAGTATCTTTTTTCTCGCTGGTCAAAGCAGGAATACGGCCCATGGCCAACGGACGGAATCCGCGCGGATCGCGAGCGGCGAAGATTCTGTCGCGGCTTAGCATCACCAGCGAAAATGCGCCTTCCACGCGGCGCAACGCATCGGCGATGGCGTCGGGGAGTGTTTGCTCTCGAGATAGCGCGATGAGGTGAACCAGCACTTCCGTATCGCTGTTCGTCTGGAATATCGAGCCCTGGCCTTCGAGCTTGGCGCGGATCGCGTGTGCGTTGATGAGGTTGCCATTATGCGCAATCGCGATCGTACCTTTATTCGACTGCACCATGATGGGTTGCGCGTTCAACAGTGCCGAATCGCCCGCCGTGGAATATCTGGTATGGCCGATCGCAAGAACTCCGCGCAACGAACTTAAAATGTCGTGACCAAAAATATCCGCGACCAGCCCCATGGCTTTGTGTTGCCTGAGCCGCTCTCCGTCGGACGTGACGATGCCCGCAGATTCCTGCCCGCGATGTTGCAGAGCATGAAGGCCGAGGTAGGCGAGTTTCTCCGCCTCAGGGTGTGCGTGGATGGCGACGACTCCGCATTCATCATGAAATTTGTCAGAAATCATCACTGGCATGCCCCCATCCTGCTTCGTCGTCGTAACCTGCTTTGGTAGCAGCGTCTGCGAACGCCAGTAAGACGGCCGTATTAAGCGACCTCAACTTCCGTCCGCAGCGCCTTTTCTAGCGATCCCTCATAGGCGTCGCGCAATTCGGTGATGCCAGCGGAAATCACGGGCTGCCCATCTACAGCAATTTCAACTCGATCAGACCCCGTTTCGCCCAAGACGTCAGCGGAAATCTCATATTCTTCCGCCACCTGTTTGATTCGCTCGAGCTGCATTGGGTCACAGCTTATTACGACCCGGCTGGCGTCCTCCGCAAATAGCACGCATTCGAGCGCCAATTTCTGTTTAGGCAGTTTGACATTCAGACCGACCTGCGCCGGCAATGCCGCCTCCACCAACGCCACGGCGAGTCCGCCGTCCGCGCAATCGTGAGCCGATTCGACCAGTCCCGCCTGAATCATGGCTACCAAAGCCCGCTGCAGCGTGGCTTCTCGCTCGAGATCGAGCCCAGGCGGGTATCCCCACACGGCTCCAAGAACTTCCTTCGCGTATTCGGACGACCCAAATTCCAGCTCGGCATCAACCGCATCGCCCGGTTCACTAGCCCGCAGCAGGACGATCTTTCGCTCCGGCTTCGCGAAGTGCATCTTCGCCGCTTTATGCACGTCTTCGAGAATCCCAACCACCCCGATCACCGGAGTCGGATAAATTCCCTCGCCAAGCGTCTCGTTATAGAAGCTAACGTTGCCACCCGTGATGGGCGTATCGAGTTCCTCGCAAGCTTTAGTGATGCCGTCGATCACCTGCGAAAACTGCCACATGATGTTCGGCTTTTCGGGATTGCCAAAATTGAGGCAGTTGGTTGCGCCAATCGGAGTTGCTCCAGCGCAGGCCACTTTGCGGGCTGCTTCAGCAACCGCGTGCATCGCTCCGAGTCGCGGATCGAGATAGCACCAGCGCCCGTTGCCGTCGAGCGCCATAGCCAGCCCGCGCTTCGAGCCTTTGATACGAATGACGCCAGCATCGCCTGCTCCGGGGGCATCGACGGTGTTGGTTTGCACCATGTGGTCATACTGCTGCCACACCCAGCGCTTCGAACAAATGTTAGGGCTGGCGAGAAGTTGTTTGAGCTGGATCGAGAAGTCTGTGGATTCAGAGAAACGGATATGTTCCGGCTTTTCGCGATCCACCGGCGGTTCCCACCGCGCCAGAGCACGCTTGTACACGGGAGCATCATCGGTCAGCGCCGCATTCGGAATCTCCGCAACAACTTTGCCATGTTCCAGCACACGCATCTTCGCATCGGAAGTCACGCGGCCGACTTCAACCGCGTCCAATCCCCATTTCTCAAAGACTCGAAACACTTCGCCTTCGCGCCCCTTTTGCGCGACCAGCAGCATTCGCTCCTGCGACTCACTGAGCATGATCTCGTAAGGAGTCATGCCCGTTTCGCGCTGCGGCACAAGGTCTAACTCGATTTCAACGCCGGTGCCACCACGCGCGCCCATCTCGCAGGTCGAGCACGTCAGGCCGGCGGCACCCATATCCTGAATGCCGACGATAGCGCCGGTCTGCATGGCTTCGAGACAGGCCTCGAGCAAGAGCTTCTCAAGGAACGGATCACCTACTTGAACATTGGGCCGCTTCGCTTCAGAGCCTTCGCTGAATTCTTCGCTCGCCATGGTGGCGCCGTGAATTCCATCGCGCCCGGTTTTCGATCCGACATAAATTACCGGATTGCCCTCGCCCGAAGCGCGTCCGTAAAAAATCTGATCTCGCCGAACCAGACCAAGAGCAAACGCATTCACCAGCGGGTTACCGGAGTAGCAGGACTCGAACTTAACTTCGCCGCCAAGATTCGGAACGCCAAAACAATTGCCGTAAGAAGCGACGCCAGAGACGACGCCCTCCATTACCGAATGGTTCTTGTGGATTTCTGCTCGTGTGGTGGCCGGGCTCTGCCCCGCCCCGGCATGCTTGCCAGCAGCGATGGGCCCAAAACGCAACGAATCCATGATCGCCACCGGACGCGCGCCCATAGTAAAGATGTCGCGAAGAATGCCGCCAACTCCGGTTGCGGCTCCCTGAAACGGCTCAATAAAGGATGGATGATTGTGTGACTCGATCTTGAACGCACACGCCCAGCCATCGCCGATGTCAACGATGCCGGCATTTTCGCCCGGTCCCTGCAATACCAGCTTGCTTCGCGTGGGCAGGCGCTTGAGATGTACGCGCGACGATTTATAGGAGCAGTGCTCGCTCCACATCACGCTGAAAATGCCGAGCTCGGTTCGCGTGGGTTCGCGCCCGCCAAGCAACTGTTTAATTTTTTCGAATTCTTCGGAAGTCAGGCCGTGCTCCCGGATCATCTCCGGTGTAATGGTTGCGATCGCAGAAGTGGTCATCGGGGAATCTTTATTGTCGCATCGAAGCCGGGTTTTGGCATGTAGTTTCTTACAAAGATTGTGCGGAGCTGACACTCCTGTCCGCTGCCTTGAAAATGATTTCTGAGACGACGGACTTTCGAACCCGCCCATCTATACTGTCGAAAATGAAGTCCGTCATAGTTGGTACCGCCGGACATATCGATCACGGCAAAACGGCGCTGGTAAAGGCCCTTACCGGAATTGACGCCGATCGCCTGGAAGAGGAAAAGCGGCGCGGCATCACCATCGATATCGGCTTCGCTCATCTCGAATTTCCCGCGCCCGATGGCACCTCGCTTCGTCTGGGCTTTGTCGACGTCCCGGGACACGAGCGGTTTGTGCGAAACATGCTCGCTGGGATTGGCGGCATCGACCTCGTCCTTCTGGTGATTGCCGCGGATGAGGGCATCATGCCGCAGACGCGAGAGCACTTCGATATCTGCCGCCTGCTGGCCGTTCGTCGCGGCATCACTGTGCTAACGAAATCCGACATGGTCGATGCCGAAACCCTCGAAGTAGTTCGACTCGAAGTAGCGGATTATCTGCGAGGGTCATTCCTCGATCCGTCCCGCTCTCCGATGGTCGCTGTTAGCGCGCTGACTGGAGCTGGCTTTGACGATCTGAAAGTGGCCCTCGCGCGCGTAGCATCCGAAGTCACTGCCAAAAATTCCGCGGCTCTCGCTCGTTTGCCCATCGACCGGATCTTCACCATGAAAGGCTTCGGCACCGTTGTAACCGGCACCCTCGTCGCGGGCACAATACGCAAAGAAGATGAACTGGAAGTGTTTCCCAGTCAGCAGCGTGTAAGGGTTCGAGGAGTGCAGGTGCATGGGTCTGCCGCCGAAGCCGCCCTTGCGGGGCAGCGCACCGCGCTCAATCTCGCTTCACTTTCGACTGAAGATTTGGCGCGCGGAATGACGATCGCCGCAGCTGGCGCTTTTCACTCGATGTCGCGAATCAATGCTCAGCTTTCTCTTCTTCCATCGGCAAAACCAGCATGCGCGCCATCATCTCCGGCAACTTCCGCATCTGAGCATCCGGAGTGATGTGAACCGTCATTACCTTCTTCGTCGCGAGATCCTTCACCGTGATGCTTGAGCTTCCGCTATCGAGCGAAGCAATCGCTCCGGAAATATTGCGAAAGGTTCCCGAGATCACCTCTTCCGCATCCAGTTGCGTGCCATCCGCATTCTTGGTCCCGCGTGCACGAACCTGGTCCCCGGGATGAATCGCATCAATCGGCGCCGGTAGCGCCGCATCAAATCGCACTGACGCCGGCGCATACCGCTTCAGCATCGTTGCTTTCGTCGCGTGAATCGTAATCGTCTTCGCCGTTGCGCCCGACCCGCTCGTCAGCAGAATGACGCCAGAAGCCGCATCGACGCTCTTCACCAGCCCGCCCACACCACGCTTCTGCCAATCTTCGCGGTCCTGCTGCTGTTTCTGCGCTACATCCTCTTGCTTTACGGCGATAATCTGCGCCGCTTCCTGCGTCGCGCCCGTGGCATTCGGATCCAGCCTCACCAGCACGCGGTCT
>OBLW0100001067.1_pt1 | contig 23611 bp, 21 predicted proteins | sample 1520161 | NCBI WGS metagenome assembly OBLW01 (sample SAMEA3539309, study PRJEB22396) | soil metagenome | biome: tundra; feature: field; material: soil | place: USA | collected 2010-05 | depth 0.15 m | reverse complement strand
GCACCGCCAGCAGCCAGTGCCGCCGCGCCATCGCGCCCAGGCTCGTCCCGCGCAGGCCGCGTAGCTGCCCAGCGTCTCCCTGCGTTGGCATAAGCCTCATCCCGGCGAAGGTGGCTATGATCCGGACGGCCGAAACACGGCAACTGCACCAGACATCTGAAATGCGCAATACGGCTGCTCAGGGTGGATCGCACAAATGCAGCGTGCCCCCCGCATTGCCCTGAGTAAGCGTACCGGAACTCTTCGTATCCGACGGATAGGTTAGCGTCTAACCAGTCGCTATGACCCGAAGTCAGGCCGGTCCTGGCATGCCGCCGCAGGCCGGGTTGCGCCCATGCACGGCGCAGGCCAGACCGTCATTAGGGTGGAGAGGTGATTCAGGATCCCCCTTCGAGGACCGCGCTGGTCCGCCGGGCGCGTCGGATCAACCGCGAACTAGCTGCGCTCTACCCAGACGCGCACTGCGAGCTCAACTTCACCTCCCCGCTTGAACTCCTCGTGGCGACGATCCTGTCCGCGCAATGCACGGACAAGCGGGTCAACATCGTGACGCCCGTGCTCTTCTCCCGCTACCGGACCGCGGCTGACTATGCTGCCGCCGACCGCGACGAGGTTGAGAAGATCATTCAGTCCACCGGGTTCTTCCGGGCCAAGACCACCAGCATCATCGGCCTCGGCCAGGCGCTGTGCGACCGGTTCGGCGGCGAGGTGCCTCCGCGGCTGCGCGACCTGGTCACCCTCCCGGGAGTCGGCCGCAAGACAGCGAACGTCGTGCTGGGGAACGCGTTCGGGATCCCCGGCATCACCGTGGACACACATTTCGCCAGGCTCGCCCATCGCTTCGGCTGGACGACGCAGACCGACCCCGTCAAGATCGAGCAGGAGGTCGGCGCGCTTGTCCCGCGGTCGGAGTGGACCGCGCTGTCACAGCGGCTGATCTGGCACGGCCGGAGGATCTGCCACGCCCGCAGGCCGGCTTGCGGAGCGTGCCCGCTGGCCCGGCTCTGCCCTTCCTTCGGGGAGGGGCCCACGGACGAGAAAACGGCCCGGGCTCTGGTCAGGGCGGGCCCCTTCTCATGACCCGGGCACCTGACTGGTTGAGCAGCCTGGCTGCCGCCGCGCCGCAGATGACAGTGCCGCCCGCACTGCGTCCGCCGCCAGGCGCCGGGCGGCCCTCGGCGGTGCTCGTGCTCATCGGGGACGGCCCGGACGGCCCCGACCTGCTGCTCGTCCAGCGCGGACCATGGCTGCGCCGGCATGCGGGCCAGCCAGCCTTCCCGGGCGGGGCGATCGAGGAGGCGGATGGCGGCCCCGTCCCCGCGGCACTCAGGGAGGCCGCCGAGGAGGCAGGCGTCGACGCTTCCGGCGTGCAGGTGCTCGCCGTGCTGCCGGAGTTGTTCATCAGGCGGAGTGGGTTCACCGTTACGCCGGTGCTCGCATGGTGGCGCCGTCCGGGCCCGGTCGCCCCCGGCGACCCGGCAGAGGTCACCGGATGCGCCCGGGTGCCGCTTTCTGAACTGGCCAACCCGGATCACCGGTTGACTGTCCGCACCCCGGCCGGCCCCGCCGGCCCCGCCTTCAGGGTGCAGGGAATGCTGGTGTGGGGGTTCACCGCCGCGCTGGTAGACCTGCTGCTCAAGCTGGGTGGCTGGGAGCAGCCCTGGGACCGGGGGCACGAGGAGGATCTGCCGCCGGACGCGCTCGCGTCCGCGGCCCGTAGCTGAAATCCGTGGCATAGCACCGCCTAATGGACGGGGCGACCATAGGGTTGCGCGCTATACGGTGGGTCACGTGTCGGGTGATCTGCTTGATCTGATCTTGGTGGTGCTCGCGGCCGCGTTCGCCGTGGCGGGCTACCGCCAGGGCTTCATCGTCGGCGTGCTGAGCTTCGCCGGGTTCCTCGGCGGCGCGGCGATTGGCGCGGTTTTCGCCCCGTCGATCGCTCGCACACTGGTCCATCCGCCGACCAAGCAGGCCCTGGTGGCCATCATCGTGGTATTCCTGGCCGCGATGATCGGGCAACTGCTGGCCTCCGCGGTGGGGGCGACGCTCCGCTCCCGGGTGAGCTGGCGCCCAGCCACATTCGTCGATTCCGCGGCCGGCGCCGCAGTGAGCGTGCTGTCTGTGCTGCTCATCGCGTGGCTGATCGGATCCGCGGTGGTGAACGCGCCCTTCGCGACGATCTCCACCCAGGTGAACCACTCTGCGGTGCTCAAGGGCGTGGACAAGGTCATGCCCCCGTCAGCGAGGACGATGTTCTCCGACTTCCGCAGCCTGCTGGCCAGCGGCCCGTACACACAGGTCTTCGGCGCGCTGGGTGCCGAACCCGCGCTGACCGTGGCGGCGCCTGACCCCCGCGTCCTGTCCTCCGCGGGACTGCTGCACGCGCGCGACAGCATAGTGAAGGTGATGGGCGTCGCGACGTCGTGCTCACGCAGGATCGAGGGTTCAGGCTTCGTGTTCGCGCCGAACCATGTGATGACGAACGCGCACGTGGTGGCCGGAGTGAACCAGGACGAGACCGTCTACACGCGGCTGGGGGCCCATTTCGCCGCCCGGGTCGTTTTCTTTGACCCGGAACGGGACGTCGCAGTGCTCTACGTGCCAGGCTTCAACGCGACCCCGCTGAACTTCGCCGGGCCCGCCAACGAGGGCGACAACGCGATAGTCGCCGGCTACCCGCTGGACCACTCCTTCACCGCGGTTGCCGCCCGGATCGACATGAACCAGCCGGCCAACGCCCCCGACATTTACCAGGTGCACACCGTTACCCGCCAGATCTACTCGGTGCGGGCGCTGGTCCAGCAAGGCAACTCGGGCGGGCCGCTGCTCGCCCCGGACGGTCAGGTGGACGGGGTCACCTTCGCGGCGGCCGTGGGGGTGAAGGACAGCGGGTTCGCGCTCACCGCTTCTGAGGTCGCATCGGACGCCCAGGGCGCGCGCAGCGCCACCGCGGCCGTGTCCACGCAAGGCTGCTCCTAAGCCCGTCCATGGCGGCGCCCAGGTCCGGCCTACTCCAGTGTCAGCCGCAGGCGTAGCGCCTGTGCCGCCACCGGCGTAGCGCCGTCCTCCTCGATCTGCGCGGCCAGCCGGGCGCAATCCCGCGCGATGCCAGCGGCGTCGATGCCGTACGGCGCGGCGGTGGCGTACCCGCCGACCGCCTGACCGCCCCGGCGCAGCAGGGCGGCGGCTCCCCGGGCATTGCCGCGCTGCGCGTGGGTGAGGCCCACCGCCACCTGTGCCAGCCCGCGCCACAGCTCTCGTTCAGCCAGCGGTGCTGCCTTCCACGACGCCTCAAGGACCTCGTGGGCGTGGAACGGCCTCCCGGAGTCGACCAGGCGCTGGGCGAGCGCGAGGGCCTCGGCCGGGGGCAGCAGCAGGTCGTCAGGGATGCGGTCCTCCGCCTGCGCGTCATGGGCCTGCGCGTCACGGGCCTGCGTGTCACGGGCCTGCGTGTCACGGGCCTGCGTGTCACGGGGGAGGGGGCGCCCCAGCGCATCGCGCAGCCTGGCGTTGCGCGGGCGGCCAGCGGGATCCCTGTCCCGGCCTGGGTCGCCTGGTCCGCGCGGTGTCATCGTTCGGGTTCTGGGTCCGCCAGCCAGCCGACCAGCTCGGTGTCGAAGCGATCCGGCTGCTCCTCGTGCGGGAAGTGACCGGAGCCGTCGAGTAGCCGCCACCGGTACGGGGCCTCCACGTGCCTGCCCGATCCGCGCGCGGTGCCAGGCAGCACGCAGGTATCGAGGGCCCCGTGCAGGTGCAGGGTGGGTGCCTGGATCGGCGCGCGCATCCGCCTTGCGTAGCGCATCCCGTCGGGCCGCACCCGCGAGCGCAGGAACCAGCGGTGATACTCCAGCGCGGAGTGCGCCACCGACGGTATGCACATCGCGGTGCGGTAACGCCGCTCGGTTTCCAGGTCTGGCCAGCCGGGTCGCGACCAGGAGCGCAACATACGGCCAACCTGGCGAGCGTCGTCCCGGACCAGGTGCCGTTCGGGCAACACCGGAACCTGGAAGCCGAACGCGTACCCGCTGTGCCTGCCCTGGCCCAAAGGATCTGTCAGCACGGCGGATCGCATCCGCAGCGGGTGGGCGACGGAGACGATCCCGAGCCGCCGTACCACCTTGGGGAAATACGCCGCCATGGTCCAGGCCACCAGGCCTCCCCAGTCGTGGCCGACGACCACGGCGTTCGCTTCACCGAGCGCCCGGACCAGCCCGGCGGCATCGGAGGCGGCCGTCACCAGGTCGTAACCCCGCGGCGGCTTGTCGCTTCCGCCGTAACCCCGCAGGTCGGCCGCGACAGCCCGGTAGCCCGCTGCCGCCAGGGTCTCCAGCTGGCGCCGCCAGGTCCACCAGAACTCTGGGAAGCCATGCAGCAAGAGCACCAACGGTCCCTCGCCGTTCTCAGCGATGTGAAACCGGGTCCCGTTGGCGCTGACCGGCCGGTGCGCCCACGGGCCGTCGACGTAGATTGCCGTGTCACCCCGCAGGGTCATGACTCACCCTGCCTCGACCGCCGGGCGGCTCGGGCTCTCCTCGTCGCCGCGCTTCAGCATCGCAAAGTCCTCTTGCACGGTCTTTCTGGTCTTGCGCAGGGCGGCGAGCCCGCGCACCTTCACCACGACGATCAGGATGACCGCCCCGGCCAGCACCACGCAGACGCCGGCCACGATGAGGAAGGCGGCCCACGACCAGATGCCAAGTGTCATCAGGCCGTAGGCCAGCGCGAAGCAGGACAGCACCACGACGAGGCAGCCGGACACGGCCGCGATGGCGAGCAGCGCGGCGGCCAGGCCCAGGCGCCGGACATCCGCTCGCAGTTCGAGCTTGGCCAGGTCGAGCTCGAATCTGACCAGCTGGGTGACGTCTCTGACGGCCTGCGCTACCAGGTCGCCGACTGACTGCCCGCCGTCGCTGTCGAGAGACTGCGGCGCTGTCGGCTTGGCCATCACGTACTCTCCCCTCCTGGCTCTGGTCTCGTGGCTCTAGTCTCGCGCACCCCGGTGCTTTCGCGCGGATGCATGAGCATCAGCCGTGCCAGGCTGGCAGGACTCTGCCTGGGAGCGTCGTGACTCCCGGGACACTGGTCCCCCACGGGAAGTGATCTTACGGGATTGACGGGGAACATAATGTCCTGCCCCGCAAGCACGGCGAACGGCGCCCCGGGTCGGGGCGCCGTTCCCTGACACGTCAGGCTCGGGGTACCAAGCGTGCACCTCATCCTGCCGGGCAGGTCACTGAGCCGCGGCGCCACTTGCGGGCGCTGGCCGGCTGTCACCGTGCCTGCCTCGGCACGCCTCCCGCGGCTGGTCGCGCGTGGGTTCCCGGCTGCCGTGTCCGGACGCGAGTCCGTGACACCTTTCTACGACGGATCGGTCGCTGAGCATAGTCCTGGGCGTCATCAATTCGTTATCTCGATCGGTTCGCCCGCTCACATGCTCGCGACCGGGAGTCACCGTGAGGCGGCGTGACGACCCCCGTGGCGGTGCGCGGCGGCCCGCGCCCGGAACCGTTGCGCCGCGGCCGGACGCCGCGGGGAGAGCGGGCCGCGGGCAGAAATCGCTGATCGGGGGCAGGCTGGAGGCGAGCCCCTCGGTGCAGTCGCCTGCCATGGAGACGATCCTCTTGTTCCAGGTCAAAGAATGCGAAGAGTTTTCGCCCGCACTCTCGACGTAACTACCCGTGGTCCGGCAGCATAGGGCTAAGTGACCAATCGATGCCATCTCCGCGTGACTGGTTGGTAACTTGGCCTTGATGCGCATAGGCTTTGCTGGATGACGGGCCCGGCTCTGCCCCCCCCGGAGCCGGACCGTATGGCGACCCCCGCTCTCCCCCCCGGCGGGGGTCGCCGCATTGTGGTCGGGGCCGGTTTCCATTCCGATGGGAGCCGGCCCCGCCTCTCGTAGCGGCCGCCCTAGGCACCCGGGGTGTGGTCATGGAAACCCTGGCCACGGACCGCAACGCCCAGTAATCACAGGCATGCTGCGGGTGATCGGGGCTGTCGCGGGACTCTGCCCGCGGCCCGCGGACTTCACGTCAGCCGCCCCGGCCGGATAGCTGGTCAGCGGCTGCGGCAGCCCTCCAGCAGGCACTCAAGCAGCAGCACCGCGCCATTCTTGGAGAGCGGCTCGTTGCCGTTACCGCATTTGGGGGATTGGATGCAGGATGGGCAGCCTGCCTGGCACTCGCAGCTGCGAATGGCCTCTGCCGTGGCCCGGAGCCATTCCGGTGCCGCCCGGTAGCCACGTTCGGCGAAGCCCGCACCGCCGTCGTGACCGTCATACACGAAAACGGTCAGCTGGCCCGTCGCGGGATGGACATCGGCGGAGACCCCGCCGATGTCCCATCGGTCGCAGGCGGCGAACAGCGGCAGCAGCCCGATCGACGCGTGCTCAGCCGCATGTGCGGCACCGGGCAGGTCGACCCCCAGGCCAGCCAGGACGGACCGCTGGCGGTCGGGGATGGTCCACCAGACGGCGCGGGTGCGCAGGGTGCGTGGCGGCAGGTCGAGAGGCACCTCACCGAGGGGCCGCCCGGTCTCGAGCCCGCGCCGCACGAACGAGGTGACCTGTCGTGTCACCTGGACGTCACCGAAATGCACCGCGGCGCCGCCCCACGCGGACCGGCGCAGTTCGGCGGCGACCTCGATGGCGGTTACCTCCCGGGCGGACGTGGCGTACCCGGGGTCGGCCGCCTCCACCAGGGCCACGCTGTTGGCCAGGTCCAGCCGGGCGACCAGGTACATCTCGCCCTGATGCGGGTAGACGGCCCCGGTATGCACCAGCACGTGGGCGGAAGGCTCGTCCACCGTCCCGACCAGCCTGCCGGTCGGCGCTTCGACGATCTTGACGGGACGGCCCCCGGTCCCGCGCAGGCCGGTGCGCGCCGCGCGGCCACGGCGGGTCCAGCAGATGACCGCCCCCCGGCGGCGCAGCATCCCGCGCCGGATGAGGGCCTCGCTGACCGCGACCGACTCCGGCCCGAACAGTGCCAGGTCAGCCTCGGTCAACGGCAGTTCCGCCGCGGCCGCGCACAGGTGCGGGGCCAGCACGTACGGGTTACCTGGGTCAAGCACGGTCGCCTCCACGGGGCGGCGCAGCAGCGTCTCGGGATGGTGTACCAGGTACGTGTCCAGCGGGTCATCGCGCGCGATCAGCACGGCCACCGCGCCGCGGCCATCCCGCCCGGCGCGGCCCGCCTGCTGCCAGAGCGCGGCCCTCGTCCCGGGCCAGCCGGCGATGAGCACGGCATCCAGGCCGCTGATGTCGACGCCAAGTTCCAGTGCCGTGGTGGCGGCGAGGCCGGTGATGGCTCCCGTCCGCAGCGCCTGCTCCAGCCCGCGCCGGTCCTCAGGGAGGTAGCCGGAGCGGTAGGCGGCGACCCGCTCACCGAGCCCCGGGGCGCCCGCCTCGGCGAGCGCCCGCCGCGCGCCCATTGCGACCGCCTCGGCGCCGCGCCGTGACCGGGAGAAGGCGAGGGAAGGAACATTCCGCGCCACCAGGTCGGCGAGCAGCCCGGCGGCCTCAGCGGTCGCGGTCCGCCTGACCGGCGCGCCCGCCTCCCCGCGCGCGGCCGTGAGCGGGGGCTCCCACAAGCCGAACGTGACCGGCCCGCGTGGCGCGGCGCTCTCAGTCACTTCCTCGGCGCGCTGCCCGGTGAGCAGCAGCGCGCACGCGGCGGGCTCGCTGATGGTGGCCGAAGCCAGCAGGAACACGGGGCCCGCAGGCCGCGCGGCGCCCCCGTGGTGCGCGGCGACCCTGCGCAGCCTGCGCAGCACATGCGCGACGTGCGAGCCGAACACCCCGCGGTAGCCGTGGCATTCGTCCACGATCACGTACTGGAGCCTGCGGAAGAACCCGTTCCACCGGGCATGCCGCGGCAGCAGCATGTGGTGCAGCATGTCCGGGGTGGTGAGCAGATAGGCGGCGTGGGCCCGGGCCCAGTCACGCTCCGCGGCGGGTGTGTCCCCGTCCAGCACGGCAGCCCGGACGCCGTCAAGGCCGAGCGCGCGGACTGCGCGCAACTGGTCAGCGGCGAGCGCCCGGGTCGGCGCGACATACAGTGCGGTGGCGCCCTCCAGAACCGCGGTAAGCGCGGGCAGCAGGTAGCCCAGCGATTTGCCGGACGCGGCGGGCGTCGAGATGATCACGTTCTTGCCGGAGCGGGCCAAGTCGGCCGCGACGGCTTGGTGCGCCCACGGCGCGGGTACCCCGATGCCGGAGAATCGCGCGGTGAGCTCGGCAGGTACCCACTCGGGCCAGGGTGCCCGCTGCCCGGTGCGCGCCGCGATGTGCTCCACGTGGACAAGCCGCCCCGACTCGGCGCCCAGGCGCAGGATCAGGGCGGCGGCAGAGTCCGCCCCGGGGGCGAGTGAGGTCAGCGCAGCCATCGACTCCCAGTGTGACATCTGTAGGCGAGGTGCCTCGAAGCGTGAACTCGTGTAGACATGACCTCAGAGCGTGGTTGAATGCGCGACGGGATCAGGTGCCCGCCCGAGGGAGTTCGGCTGCGGCTCTGGGCGGAAGACAACGACGGCAGTATGGCGCTGGAGGATTTGTGGATCTGAAGCTGGACCACCACACCAAGGACGGGATTGAAGTCGTCGACGTGGAGGGCGAGATCGACGTCTACACGGCGCCGCGCCTGCGCGAGCTTCTCATCGAGCTCGTCAACGGCGGGCACTACCAGCTCGTGGTGAACATGGAGAAGGTCGAGTTCCTGGACTCGACCGGGCTCGGGGTGCTCGTCGGCGGCCTCAAGCGCGTCCGGGCGCACGACGGGTCGCTGGATCTGGTCTGCACCCAGGAGCGCATACTCAAGATCTTCCGGATCACGGGGCTCACGAAGGTCTTCGGCATCCACGACACCGTGGACGAGGCCATCACCGTGCGGAAATCGGAGAAGTAGCGGCCTGCTGCTAACTGCGTCGATGGCCACAGTTGAAATGAGCTTCACGCCGCTGCCCGTGCACGTACGCACGGCGCGGCTGGTCGCCACGGCGGTAGCACGGCGCAGCGGCGTGCAGGAAGCGCTCCTCGACGAGGTCCGCCTCGCTGTCGGTGAGGCGTGCTCCCGCGCAGTGGAGGCGCACCGCGTGCACTGCCCGACCGAGCCGGTCCGGATCGAACTGACCGGCGCTGGGGGTCGGTTCGAGGTGGTCGTGACCGACGCGGCTGCCCGGGATGACGAGGGCGCCCATGATCACGAGGGCGACAGTGCCGCCGGGCCGGGGGCCGCGAACGGCCTTCCCGCGCCGGGCAGCGGGCCTGATAGCGGCTACCCCGGTGCGGATGGCAGCCTGGATGACCCCGAAGCGCTCCTGCCGCAGGGGCTGGGCCTCGCGGTGATCGCGGGCCTCGCTGACGACGTCAAGATCTCCCGGACTTCCGCCGGGCTCAGCATCCGGATGAGCTGGCCTTCTGGCGACTACACAGGCTGACGGCCGCGGGCCGCGAGCACCCGGCCTGGAGCCGGCCCGCTGGCCAGCGGGCTCACGGCAGGCCGTCGGCTGACGGGTGCCTGGTCGGTGTGCCCACCGAGACCATGTGCCAGCCCAGCGGCATCAATGTGTGGTTACCTTTGCATTACGAACGGATCCCGACACGCTCAGGTCGTGCCCCCCGGCTTCGCATCCGCTAGTCAGCCTGCGTAGACTCCCCGGCACTGCCGTGGCCGTACTTGCGCATTACCAGCGTCTATGCCTGGCTACCGCGGTGACGGTGGTGGCGGATGCGCGGACCCAAGCTGTGTGCCCTGTCAAGGAGGACAGATGTATAGGCTCGACCTCGCCTCAGGCACTGGTGCACCCGGAGTTAGCGGCGCCAACCTGACCTGGGTAGTCGTTGTCGCCGTGGTCGCGCTGCTCGCTCTGGCCGTGGCGGCCGTGCTGGTGCGCCAAGTGCTCGCCGCCGACCAGGGCACAGAGAAGATGCAGGAGATCGCCCTGGCGGTCCAGGAAGGCGCCGCGGCCTACCTGCAGCGCCAGTTCCGGACGATCGGCATCTTCGTCGTCCCGATCTTCTTCATCCTCCTGCTGCTGCCCGCCGACTCAGCCTCTGTGCGCTGGGGCCGAAGCGCGTTCTTCCTGGTGGGCGCGTTGTTCTCGGCCACTACCGGGTTCACCGGGATGTCGCTGGCGGTGCGCGGCAACGTGCGGGTGGCGGCCGCCGCGCGCGAGGGTGCGGCGGGTGAGCGGCCAGCCATGCGGATCGCCTTCCGCACCGGCGGGGTGGCGGGCATGTTCACCGTCGGCCTCGGCCTGTTCGGCGCGGCGCTCGTGGTGATCCTGTACAAGGCGAACGCCCCTAGCGTGCTCGAGGGCTTCGGATTCGGCGCCGCGCTGCTCGCGATGTTCATGCGAGTGGGCGGCGGTATCTTCACTAAGGCCGCCGACGTCGGCGCCGACCTGGTCGGCAAGGTCGAGAAGCACATCCCGGAGGATGACCCGCGCAACGCCGCCACGATCGCCGACAACGTGGGCGACAACGTCGGTGACTGCGCCGGGATGGCCGCCGACCTGTTCGAGTCCTACGCGGTCATGCTGGTCGCCTCGCTGATCCTCGGCAAGGTGGCGTTTGGCAATGACGGCCTGGTGTTCCCCCTGATCGTGCCGATGATTGGCGTGATCACGGCGGTGGCGGGCATCTTCTTGGTGGCCCCGCGCAAGGGTGACCGCAGCGGGATGACCGCCATCAACCGCGGCTTCTTCATCTCGGCGATCATCTCTCTGGTCCTTGTCATCGGCGCCGCCTTCATCTACCTTCCGGCCAAGTTCAGCGATCTCAAGGGCGTCACCGGCCTCACCGCCCATTCGATCCTTACCCATGGCGGGAATCCCCGGCTGCTGGCCATCGGCGCGGTGATCGTCGGGCTCGTGCTGGCCAGCGCCATCCAGTTGCTGACCGGGTATTTCACCGAGACCAACCGGAGGCCGGTCAAGGAGATCGGGGAGAGCTCGGCCACCGGCGCGGCCACGGTGATCCTGTCCGGGATCTCGGTGGGCCTGGAATCCGCGGTGTACTCAGCGCTGCTGATCGGCGGGGCGGTCTACGCAGCGTTCCTGCTCGGCACCGGCAACGCGACTATCGCTTTGTTCGCCGTGGCGCTCGCGGGTACCGGCCTGCTCACGACGGTAGGTGTCATCGTGTCGATGGACACGTTCGGCCCGGTTTCCGACAACGCCCAGGGCATCGCGGAGATGTCCGGCGACGTGACGGGCGAGGGTGCGGTGGTGCTCACCCGCCTGGATGCGATCGGCAACACCACCAAGGCCATCACCAAGGGAATCGCGATCGCGACCGCGGTGCTCGCCGCGACCGCCCTGTTCGGCTCGTTCAAGGCAACGGTGGTAGCCGCGCTCGGCAAGGCTGGGGGGAGCTTTAGCCTGTCGGTGGATCGGCCGAACGTCCTGGTCGGCGTCATGATCGGCGCCGCTGTGGTGTTCTACTTCTCCGGTCTCCTGATCATGGCCGTGGGCCGGGCGGCCGGGCGGGTCGTTCACGAGGTGCGCGAGCAGTTCCGCAACCACCCGGGGATCATGGACTACACCGAGAAGCCCGAATATGGCCGTGTAGTGGACATCTGCACCAAGGACTCGCTGCGCGAACTGGCCACGCCGGGCCTGATGGCGGTGCTCACCCCCATCGCGATCGGCTTCGCGTTCGGCTACGCGCCGCTCGGTTCCTTCCTGGCCGGGGCGATCGCTGCTGGCGCGCTGATGGCGGTCTTCCTGGCCAACTCCGGCGGTGCTTGGGACAACGCCAAGAAACTGGTCGAGGACGGCCACTACGGCGGCAAGGGCTCCGAGGCGCATGAGGCGACCATCATCGGCGACACCGTCGGCGACCCGTTCAAGGACACCGCGGGGCCCGCGATCAACCCGCTGATCAAGGTGATGAACCTGGTCTCGTTGCTGATCGCTACCAGCGTGGTCAAGTACAGCCACAACGTGGGGCTGCGTACCGGGGTCGCGCTCGCTGCGGTCGCGATCGTGGTGGCCGCCGTGGTGATCTCCAAGCGGCGCTCCGCGAGCGTGGCGGGCGGTGGCGCAGACATCACCGCGCCGGGCGGGACGGTCGAGGGCCCCGACAGCGAGCAGGCCGTCGCAGGTGGTGTTCCTGGGGTGGGCACGACGGGTGTCTTGCCGGGTCAGGCCGCGTCGCCTTCGTCGGCCGCTTCCACCTCGTCGCGTGACACACCGAGTAGGTAGAGGACGGCGTCGAGGTAGGGGACGCTCAGCGAGGCGTCAGCGGCGTCCTTGACCACCTGCCGGGCGTTGAAGGCGATGCCCAGGCCGGCGGCGGCGATCATGTCGAGGTCGTTGGCGCCGTCGCCCACGGCCACCGCCTGGCTGAGGGGAATGCCGGCCTCCGCCGCGAACCGCCGGAGCGCGTCCGCCTTGCCGGCCCGGTCGATGACCGGGCCGGTCAGCCGCCCGGTCAGCTTCCCCGCGGCGATCTCGAGCGTGTTCGCGGCCGCGTAGTCGATGCCGAGTTCCGCGGCCAGTCCGTCGGTGATCTGGGTGAAACCTCCGCTGACGATCCCGCACCGGTAGCCGAGCCTGCGGAGCGTGCGGATCAGCGTCCGGGCGCCCGGGGCGAGTTGCAGGTCGCGCCGGATGTCGTCGAGCACCGACGCGTCCAGGCCGGCGAGCATGGCGACCCGCTCCCGCAGCGACGCGGCGAAGTCCAGGTCGCCGCGCATCGCCGCGTCAGTGATCTTGGTTATCTGGTCGACGCACCCGGCGCGCGCCGCGAGCAGGTCGATGACCTCGCCGGCGACCAGCGTGGAGTCCACGTCCATGACGACGAGCCGCATGGCCCGCCGGTGCAGGCCGCCGCGCTGCACCGCCACGTCGACGCCCTGCTCGGCAGCCTGGCGGGCCAGCGCGGCGCGCAGCGCGTCAGGGTCGGCGCCGGACACGTCGAGCTCGATACAGGTGACCGGCCGGTCGGCGAGCCGGTCGATCCGGTCGATGTTGGCCCCGCCGACCGCGATCTGACCCGCGATCGCGGCGATCGCGGCCGGGGTGAGCGGACGTCCCAGGACCGTCACGTGCAGCTGGCCGCGCCGCCGCGGTGGCTCCCCGGAGCCCATCGTGATCTCGGCGTCCAGGCCCAGGTCGGCGGCGAGCGCGCGGACGCCGCGATGGATCGCGGTCAGGTCCGGATCACCGGCGCAGGCGAGCAGGGCGCCGAGCACCAGCTTGCCCCGGATGACGACCTGCTCGATGTCGAGGACGCTCAGCTCGTGCGCGGCGAGCACGGTAAACAGGCGTGCGGTGACCCCCGGCCGGTCCCGGCCGGTCAGGGTCACCAGGAGGGTGGTATTCGGAGCGCCCATCGCGCAGGTAACGCTACCCGCGCCCGGCTACCTCCCCGGCACCCCGCCCCTGCGCAACCCCGGGCCCCCGCCCCGGGATAATAACGTAGGTTCGGTTCCACAAGGTGCCGCGGGAGGGAGCCGGATGTCGGACGAGGTGGTGCGGCTGCGCGGCGTGGGCGTCCGGCGCGGCGGGTCGATGCTGCTGCGCGACATCGACTGGACGGTTCACGACGACGAGCGTTGGGTGGTGATCGGCCCCAACGGAGCCGGGAAGACCACCCTGCTTCAGGTCGGCGCCTGTCAGTTGTTCCCGTCCGAGGGCCGCGCGGAGATTCTCGGCGAACGGCTCGGCGAGACGGACGTATTCGAATTGCGGCCGCGGATCGGGCTGGCCAGCTCCGCCGTCGCCGACCGGGTGCCCCCGGCCGAGAAAGTCATCGACCTCGTGCTGACCGCCTCGTACGCGATCGTCGGCCGGTGGAAGGAGGACTATGAGTCCTCCGACGTCACCCGGGCCGTCGAGTTGCTCGACGCGCTCGGCTGCGCGCACCTGATCAGGCGCCGGTTCAGCACGCTCTCCGAAGGGGAGCGCAAGCGTGTCCAGATCGCCCGGGCACTGATGCCCGATCCCGAGATCTTGTTCCTCGACGAGCCCGCGGCCGGGCTGGACCTCGGCGGCCGCGAGGATCTGGTGCGCCGGGTCGCCGCTCTTGCCCGCGACCCCCGCGCGCCCACCATGGTGATGGTCACGCACCATGTTGAAGAAGTGCCTGAGGGATTCACCCATGGGATCCTGCTGCGCAGGGGGGCGGTGCTGGCGGCGGGACCGCTGACCGAGGTTTTCACCGAGCACCATCTGTCCAAATGCTTCGGCGTTCCGTTGATCGTCGAGCGCCGCGGTGCCCGCTGGGCGGCCCAGGCGGCTTTCTAGAGGGGTCCGGGCGACCGCCTGGCCAGGCTTGCGGGCACCCGCGCGATCCGGCGGTCATGGCCGGGGCATCCGCCACGCTGAACGCACTGTGCCCGCGCATCGAAAGCCTGATCAGCGGGCATATAAGCGGCATGCGATCGCGCCGCCTGTTGCTCCCGGGTTCGCCATGAAGGGGGACCGGGTTGAGATCGTGATCGACGCCGGCGGCAGCGCCAAGACCTACGAGGTGGCCGCCACCCGCGCGGGGCGCCGGGTGGAGGTGGTAACCCGGCGCGGGGTCGTCGAGGTCACGGAGGTGACCCGTGGCGGCGCGGTGGTGCGCACCGCGCGTTTCATGGCCAGCCGGGTACTGGCCCTGGTGGAGCACCCGGCCGCGCGGCGTCCCGGAGATCCGGGCGGCCGCCTGCCCGGATCGCCACATAATCCGACCTGACATCGGGCGGTCCCCGGCCGCGCCGGTCCCGGCACGCGCGGCTGGCCCGCGCGGCCGCCCAGATCCAGGGCCGCCACGGCCTGCGGAAAGACGCGGATCTCATCCAGCGCGCCCCGGCCGAGGGCACCCGGCGCTGAGAACCCTGACAGCCGACGCCGGAGCCTCCGCACACCAGGTGCCGCTTGCACGTCACTGTCACGTCGATGTCACCTCACAGTCGGGTTACCGGGGATTTCCCGGGGCCAGGAAACCGCGGGCCACCGAGCTGGCGACCAGGTCCCTGGCGTACTCGCCGAGCGTTGCCGAGCCGTCCTCGATCAGGGCGACGCGGAGCAGAACCTGGTCCGCCGTGACACCGTGGGCCAGCCAGGTGCCGCCGCCCGTCTGGTAGTTGACGAGCATCGGCTGCAGCCGGTCCAGCGCGCGGGCGAACTTTGCCTCCTGCGTGCGGCGCTCCTCGAACTCGTCCCACAGGGCGCGGAACATAGTCGCCTGGGGCGCGGGGAGCAGCGCGAAGATCCGGTCGGCAGCAACACGCTCCGCCACCTCCTGCCGGGCCTGCGCCTCTTCCCCGGCATAGACGAACAGGTCGCCCGCGTCGATCTCCACGAGATCATGCAGCACCACCATGGCGACGACCCGGCTGATATCGGTTCCGGGCGGCGCGTGTCCCTGCAGTACGAGCGCCATCAAGGCCAGGTGCCAGGAGTGCTCGGCCGAGTTCTCCTGCCGGGACACGTCGATGAGGGTGCTCTGCCTGAGCACCGTCTTGAGCTGGTCGGCTTCACGGAGGAAGCGGAGCTGGCTATCCAGGGGGTCCATGTGTCTCATTGGATCAGCCGCCGGCGCCCGTGCGCACCCCCCGCCACCTGGGCATTTGCTGAGCGTGCGATCATGTTCCTGGGGGACCCAAAGATGATACGGGGGACCGGCTCATCAAGCTCGCCCTGGACCGGGCATCTACCCGGCCAGGGCGAGCCTTCCCCCGCCAGGCACCTCGCCCGACAATAATACGATCTTATCGTTATCTTGAAATATTCGTTTCTTGAGGCGTAACCTCGCGCCTATGGCCGACGCCGACAGGCTTCGTTCCGCGGGCCTGAGGGTCACCTCGGCCCGGCTCGCGATCCTTGACGCCGTGCGTGCCGGGGACCATCCGGGGACCGAAGACATCGCCCGGTCCGCGCGGGAACGGGTTGGTCACGTCACTCTCCAGGCCGTCTATGAGGCACTGAACGCTCTCGCCGCGGCCGGCCTGGTGCGCAGGATCGAGCCGGCCGGGAGTCCCGCCCGGTATGAGTCCCGGGTCGGGGACAACCATCACCACATCGTCTGCCGGGGCTGCGCTGCGGTCGTCGATGTGGACTGCGTGATCGGCCACGCTCCGTGCATCGAGCCAGCGGCGACTGCCGGGTTCGTGATTGACGAGGCGGAGGTCACGTTCTGGGGGCTGTGCGCCAGCTGCCAGGCACTCGCGAGCGCATCCGGGCTGGATCAGCAATCCGGCCCGCGTACTTAATGAGAAGCACACTCACTGAGGACAACAGGTATGAGTGACCAATAGCACCGTAACCGGGGCGACGCCCGTCGTGGTGGAGCCGAGGGCGGGATACTTGATACATGAGATCAGCCGATGCGATCGTGGTCGGCTCCGGCCCGAACGGGCTGGCGGCGGCGCTGACACTGGCCCGCGCCGGGCTCGTCGTGGACGTCATCGAGGGGGCTGATACCCCTGGCGGAGGCTGCCGGACCGAGGAGCTCACCCTGCCGGGCTTCCACCACGACATCTGCTCGGCCGTCCACCCGCTCGCGGCCGCTTCCCCGTTTTTCCTGGGCACCGACCTGGCGGTGCGAGGTGTCACGCTACGCGTCCCGAAGGTCGCGTTCGCCCATCCGCTGGATGGCGGCCGGGCGGCGGCAGTCGCGGGATCGGTGGACGAGACAGCCGGGGGGCTGGGTGCCGATGGCGCCAGCTACCGCCGCCTGCTCGCGCCGCTGGTGCGTGACACCCAGCTCACCCTGCCCGACATCCTCGCCCCGTTGCGGTCCGTCCCCGGGCATCCGCTCGCCATGGCCCGCTTCGGCCTTGACGGGATCCTGCCTGCCAGCCTCCTGGCCCGGCGTTTCAAGACGGAGGAGGCCCAGGCGCTGCTGGCAGGCGTCGCGGCGCACTCCATGCTCCCGCTCAGCGCGCCGCTGACCAGCGCATTCGGGCTGGTGCTCATGATGGCGGCCCATTCGGTGGGCTGGCCGGTGGTGGAAGGCGGCAGCGCCCGGCTCACCGACGCGCTGGTGGACGAGCTGACGTCGCTGGGCGGGCAGGTCGAGACCGGCCGCTGGGTCCAGTCGCTGGACAGCCTGCCGCGGGCCCGGGCGGTGGTCCTCGACGTCACTCCGCGCCAGCTGGTCGCGATGGCGGGTGACCGCCTCCCGGCCAGGCACCGCGCGGCGCTGGAAGGGTTCCGGTACGGGCCCGGGGTCTGCAAGGTCGACTGGGCGCTCAGCGGGCCGGTGCCCTGGGAAGCTGCGGCCTGCCGGGAAGCGGGCACAGTGCACGTGGGCGGCACGCTCGCGGAAGTGGCCCGGAGTGAATCGGACGCGAACGCGGGCCGGCTCCCGGAGCGTCCCTTCTGCCTCGTGACGCAGCCGGGAGTGGTGGACCCGTCACGGGCTCCCGCGGGATGCCACACGCTGTGGGCCTACTGCCATGTGCCGTCCGGATCGGCAGTGGACGCCTCCGACCGGATCGAGGCGCAGATCGAGCGCTTCGCACCGGGCTTCCGCGACCTGATCCTGGCCAAGGCAGTCCGGACAGCGGCCGTGATGGAGCAGCACAATCCGAACTACATCGGCGGCGATATCAACGGCGGGGCGGGGACGCTGCGCCAGACGTTCTTCCGGCCGACCTCGCGCTGGAACCCCTACCGGACCGCTGTGGATGGCGTGTACCTGTGCTCGGCGTCCACCCCTCCTGGTGGCGGGGTGCACGGCATGTGCGGCGCGGGGGCTGGCCGAGCCGTGCTCGCTGACCTGGGCGTGAGCGTGCCGTAGCCCGGGCGCGCCACGACGGGCGGGGCGGGTCCTGGTCCGGTTGGTCCGGCTGGTCGGTTGGTCAGCTGGCCGGCCCGTCGGCATCGCGCAGGACGGCGATGTGCTGCCGCAGCACGTCCTCCATCTGGCCATAGAACTCCACGATCAGCCGCAGATCTTCGTCGCTGTAGCGCTCCGCCATGTTCTGCCAGGCCCGGACCATCGGCAGGAACACCGTGGCGACGTCGCTGACCGCGCGCTCCAGAACCAGGCGGACGACCACGCGGCGGCGGTCACTGGGGTCACGTTCCCTGCGGACATAGCCGGCCTCCTCCAGCCGGTCGATGACGCCGGTGATCGACGCCGTGGTCAGCCCGGTGGTCTTGGCCAGCTGGCCGGCCGTCATCTGGCCGCTGAAGCTGAGGATGTTCAGGCAGTTCAGATCGGTGGCGTTGATGCCGATCCGGTCGGCGGCGGCCTGGCCCATGAGCTGCATCAGGGAGCCCGTCCTGCGGATCGCCGCCCCGAACGCGGCGGCCAGTTGCGCGCGCTCGGGACGCCCGGAGCCGGCGGCAAACGGCTCGGCCCAGGGCAGCTCCCAGGCGCCCTCATCGGCGCCAGGCGGCGTTCCCTGCGGGTCCTCTGGCATGCTTAGGCTCCTTATTAGTTAAGTTACCTAGACAATAGCAAGACGAGATGCTGCGTTCCCTACCTGTAGTGACCGATACGGATCAAGGCCCTGGCCGGGTTCGGGGTAACAGCCGGGCTTGGCACCGTGAGCGGCCCGCTGCTCGGCGGGCTGCTCACTCAGCACAGCCTGCTGGGGCTCGGCTGGCGGCCACCCGGCGCGTCACGAAAATAGGCCGGCACGGTCTTATGGCCAGCCCACACCCCGGATCGGCGCGGTTGAAGGCCGGGCCTTCGGGGGCTGAGGCCGGCATGGGATTGGTATCAGGGCTGGCCGTCGGCGACGGCGGCGTCGACTTCGGCGCTGCGCGCGGCGAGTTCCGCGGCGTACCTCTCCTCGTCCATCCGCTCGGCGATCTCCTCGTCGTCGCGCATCACCGAGTCCAGGTCCACCGCGGCGGCATCAAGCACCCCGAGGTCAGCGTAGGCATGCTGCACTTTCGGCCCCCACAGCCCGATGTCTTTCACGCACGGCACGATCCTGCTGAACAGCAGCGACCGGAACGCCTGCTGGACGGGTGAGTTCTCGCTGAACTCCACGCACTCGGCCACGTCGAAGCCCATCCGGTCCCAGACTTCGCGGGCCAGGAACCTGTTGCGCATCAGGTAGCAGCCCTCGACGACGAACTCCTCGCGATCGGCCCGCTCCGCCGCGGTGAGCCCGGCGTAGTAGTCGCGGAGGGCGAGCCGGCCGAACGCGACATGCCGCGCCTCGTCCTGCATGACGTACGCGAGAACCTGCTTGACCAGGGGAGTGGTGGCCATGTCCCGGTGCACGCCGAATGCGGCGAGGGCGAGTCCCTCGATCAGCACCTGCATTCCCAGGTAGGGCATGTCCCACCGCGAATCGCTGAGCGCGTCCGCGAGCAGGCTCGCCAGGTCCGGGTTGACCGGGTAGTACAGGCCGATCTTCTCGCGCATGAACCGGGCGAACAGCTCGACGTGCCGGGCCTCATCCATGGCCTGGGTCGCCGCGTAGAACTTCGAGTCCATGTCGGGCACGGATTCGACGATCCGCGCGGCCACCGTCAGGGCTCCCTGCTCGCCGTGCAGGAACTGGCTGAACAGCCAGGCTGACAGATGGTGGTTCAGGTCGGCGCGCTCGGCCTCCGACAGGATGTCCCACTGGCGTGAGCCGTAGATGGGGCAGAACTCGTCCGAAAGCCCCATCACGTTGGTGGGATCCACCGGGAGTTCCCAGTCGATCCGCTTGGCCGCGTCCCACTGCTTGTCCTTGCCCCGCTGGTAGAGGTCGAGCAGGCGGCTCCGGCCGTCGTCGTACTCCCAGCTGAAGCGGGCGGCGCCAGACGCGGGGACGTCCCAGGTACCAGGCTCTACCGGGGTGGCGTAATGGTCGTATGTGCTCACGGCGGCTCCCCTGAGAGACGTTGGCTACACATTACTGGCTGGTAGCACATTGCTCCAGGGCTGAGGGCACGGAGCTTAGAGGCAGACGTTGGGCTCGTGGTCGGCGTGCCCGGTAGGTTCCAGCTGAAAGGTGGAGTGCGCCACGTCGAAATGGCCGCGCAGGCATTCCTGGAGGGCGTCGAGCATGACCGCGCTCCGGCCGCCCACCAGGACCCCGGGGTCCACCACCACGTGCGCGGAGAGGATGGGGAGCCCGGACGTGATGGTCCACGCGTGCAGGTCATGCACGTCGCTGACGCCGTCTAGTTCGGTCATGTGACGGCGCACCTCGGCCAGGTCGACTTCCCGCGGGCTCGCCTCCAGCAGCACGTCCAACGCGTCCCGCAGCAGCCGCCAGGTCCGGGGCAGGATGAGGGCGCCCACCGCCAGCGAGGCGATCGGGTCAGCCAGGGTAAATCCGGTGGTCGCGACGATCACCCCGGTCAGGATGACCGCGACCGCGCCGAGCGTGTCCGAGGCGACCTCAAGGAAGGCCCCGCGGGTATTCATGCTCTCCGACTGGGCCTGGCGGAGCAGGATCATCGACACGCTGTTCCCGGCCAGCGCGATGAACCCGAAAACCACCATCAGGCCGGATCCGACGGCAGGTGGTGCGGCGAGCCGCTGCGCGGCCTCGACCAGGATGAATGCGGCCATGCCGAGCAACAGCAGGGCGTTGGCCGTGGCGGCGAGGATTTCCGCTCGCGCATAGCCGAATGTCCGGCGCTCGGTGGCTGGCCTGGTCGCAAAGTAGGCCGCCAGCAGTGACAGGCCCACCCCCGCAGCGTCCGCGGCCATGTGGGCCGCGTCGGCGAACAGCACCAGCGATCCGCTGACGAGTGCCCCGGTGATTTCCAGCACCGCGATCGCGGTGCTGATGGCCATGACCGCGGTCAGCCGGCCGCGGTGCCGGCCGGTAGCCGTCACCCCATGCCCGTGCGTGTGCCCGTGCCCGGCCGACATGGCCCCTGACAACCTCCCTTGCCCGGGTTCCTTCCTATGAACCCTTGTCAGAAGAGTCTTTCCCCTCCGGGGGCGTCCCGGTACCCGTCGCCAGCAGTTCGTAGGCCGGATTAATCATCACTGGCCCCTCTTCTCGCAGGCCAACCGGCCCACGGAAGCGCACCCGGGCCGCGCAAATGACGCCAGGGATGTGCGAGCGGCCGTAGAACAGGGCGGTCAGGTCGCCGGTCGAATCCGAGATCTCGACGGCGAGCACGGAGTTCCGCTCCACCGGGCGGATTTCCACCGCGCGAACGCGGCCCTCCACGGTGGCCCGGCCGGGCCCGGTGATCGACCCGATGGGGTTGACACCGGCCGACGGGGCCGGCCTTTCGTAGCTCGGGCGGTATCCAGCCGGCGCGTCCGGGGGCGGCCCGGCGGCCCGCCGTTCCGAACGGCGCCGGAGCAGCCCCCGCGGCGGGGACGGGGGCGCCCCGTCAATGACCGGGGACGCGCCATCTGGCCCGGGAGTGTCATCGGGCGGCACGGGCGTGGCAGCCGCTGGCTCGCTAGCCGCCACGGGTACGCCAGCCGCCGCTTGATCGCCAGCCGCCGCGGCTGTGGCCGCGGGTTCGCTGGGCGCCCCAGGCTGGCTGGGTGCGACTGCCTGTCCACGTGCCGCGGGTTCGCTGGGCGCCGCCGGTTCGGCGGGGAACGGGGACCGGGCCGACGGAGTCCCGGCGGGGATCCCCGTACCCTGCGCGGCGTCCTGCGCATGCGCGACCTGGCGGGCGTGCAGGACCTCAAGCCGGCTCCTGACGTCGAACGGGACAATGGTGGCCACGGAGTGCTGGATATTGCTCAGCACCGCGGCGATCTTGTCTGCCGTGCGGTCGTGCAGCAGCCGGCCCAGCAGCGGCGAGTAGCTCCGCCGGGGCAGCACCGCCGTCACGTGCGTGCCGGGCAGCGCCGCCTCCCGGCTGACCAGTTCCGCCGCGCACCTGGGCAGCCTGCGATCCGGGCAGTCGATGTAGTCGAGCACGATCCCCCTGTCCGCCCGCATCCAGTCCTCACGCAGGGTGTCGGCCTCGGCGGGGTCGATGACGAAGTGCACGGCGCGCAGCGTGGTCGGCCGCAGGCTGCGGGCGTAGCGCAGGGCCGCGAGCGTGGCGAGATCAAACCTGTCCACGAACACGAACACCGTGCGCCGCGGGTAGGTCGGCGGAGTGACCGGCGGGGGGCGGTCGCTGATCCGCTGGAGAACCTGCGCCTCCAGCCGGTATTCCCGGTTGAGCCGGATCAGGACGGGCACGCCGATGATGAAAAGGATCACTACCAGGTACGCGCCCTCGGTGAACTTGACCACCACGAAGATCAATACGACGATCAGGGACGTCACGCCGGCCGAGAAGTTGATCACCAGCTTGCGCCGCCAGTGCGGCTCCCTGACCCGGTGGTGGAACTTGGCCATGCCGAAGCCGGCCATGGTGAACGCGGTGAAGACCCCGATCGCGTAAAACGGGACGAGGTTGTTGACGTTCGCCCCCGCGATAGCCAGCAGGGTGCACGACAGCACCGCGAGCACGACGATGCCGTTGGAGAACACCAGCCGATGGCCGCGCTTGGTGAGCCAGCGGGGCAGGAAGGCGTCTTCGGCCACGAAGTTGGCCAGGAACGGGAAGCCGTTGAAGCTGGTGTTGCCCCCGGTGTAAAGGATCAGCGCGGTCGCGGCCTGGACCAGGATGTACAGGCCGTCGCCCGGGATCGAATGCCCGAATACGAGCTGGGCCTCCTGGGAGATTACCGTCGGCACCCCGAGCGTGTAAGGCCGGGCATGTGTCGCGTGGGCCAGCCAGGAGATCCCCGCGACCAGGGAGCCGAGGATGACGCCCTCGGTCACCAGGACGCGGCGGGCGTTGATGCCCTCCGGCGGCTTGAACGCGCTCACCGCGTTCGATACGGCCTCGATGCCGGTCAGCGATGAGCCACCGTTGGCGAACGCCCGCAGCAGCACGAAAACCATGCCGAAGGCGATCAGCCCGCTGTGGCTGGGTGCCGCCGTGACGATGCCGGCATGAGGGTGGTAGGGCGGCAGCGAGCCGAACGCCTCACGCAGCAGGCCGGTCACGATCATGACAATGATGACGCCGGAGAACAGGTACGTGGGAATCGCGAACGACCGGCCGGCCTCCCGGATGCCCCGGAGGTTGCCGAAGCACATCAAGATCACGACGGCGATCGAGATCACGGTGATGATCGTCTGGTTGTTGAGCACGTGGACGGCCGACGCGATGGCAGCCGTGCCGGCCGCGACCTGGACCGCCACTGTCACCACGTAGTCGATGAGCAGCGCGACCGCGGCGACCTGAGCGACCCTGGGCCCGAAGTTGTCCCTGGCGACCACGTAGGACCCGCCGGCCCTGGTGTAGACCGTGACGACCTCGCGGTAGGACAGGACCACCAGAGCCATCACGAACAGCACGACACCGGTCAGCGGCAATATGAGCGCGAACGCGGTGACCCCGAGGCCGCCCTTGAGCAACTCGATCAGGATCTCTTCGGTGCCATAGGCCGAAGAGGAGATCCCGTCGGGGGCGAGCACGCCCAGCGCGAGCACCTTGGACAGCCGCTGCTCGCCAAGTTCCTCGTTGACCATGGGCGGCCCGAGCAGGCGGCGCTTGAGTGAGTAGCCAAAACCCTCCGGCAGGTCACCGCCCTTGCCGAGGAAACCCACTGCTTTCCGCATTGCCACGTGTTGCGCCCTTCGCTTTGGTGACCTGGCCTTCATACCATCGCGCGGGCACCGTCCCGACCGGCAGGGCACTCGGCCCGACCGGCAGGGCACTCGGCCCGACCGGC
>OBLW0100001066.1_pt1 | contig 23612 bp, 17 predicted proteins | sample 1520161 | NCBI WGS metagenome assembly OBLW01 (sample SAMEA3539309, study PRJEB22396) | soil metagenome | biome: tundra; feature: field; material: soil | place: USA | collected 2010-05 | depth 0.15 m | reverse complement strand
TCCGCCGTGAAGTATCCCGCAGGAACCTACAGGAAGTTCAGTACCACCTTAAAAAACAACGCTTGCTGGCCAGCAAGTTAAGATGAGCACAAGCCTCATCCCGATTTCACGATAGCAGGCGGGATGCGGATGGCTGGAGCGCGGGGCTCGCAAGGCGTTGCAAAGACGGGCGCGAAATATTTTTAATTTTCGGTGACTCAACCTTGCGCCAGGTACGGGTCGTGCTGCGGCGTGATCCAGCCCAGGTTGAAAGGCAGTTCCGTCATGGGTCCTTGCCACTTCAGCTCTTTCTCGATATCGGGATGCATGCGGTACGCTTTTTTGACGTCCGCCACCTTGGCGCCGATCACGTCGATCTTGGCCGGGTCGAACTGGCCCAGTCCCAGCTCTCCGCAATACTTGACGTAGCCGAGCCACTCCGGATCGATGCCCATGCACTCCGCCGCGGTCCTGTCCGCCGACACGAAATCCGCCGATGCGAGGGCCACCCGGGAGGGTACCGGGGTTCCCGAGTTGGGGCCGTTTCCTTCCATCCCCTCGTAGCCGTCGATCACCGAAGCTCCCCAACTCGGCGCCAGCCGCTGGGCGGTCAGGAGCATGTTGTAGTGGGTCTGGCGGAGGCCGACGTGGAACTTGCGCTTCTCGTTCCATCGCGTGGTTTCGCCCGGCGCGTAGTGCAGAGGCGCTCCCAGCACCATGTTCTTGATCGACAGCGTGGCAATGGCGGTGTTGTGCGTCTTGAACATCCCTGAGGAGATCACGAAGGCCTCCGGATCGAGCAGCCTGGCCGCCAGCCGGAGCGGCACGATGTGCAGATCGGCGTCCAGCACGGTGATTCTCTCGAACTTCGCCTCCGCGTTCAGGTCGATCAGTTGCAACTGCTTTTGTTTGTACTCCGCGGGCAAGGCGGTGAACTTGAAGTTCTCGTAGCCCTGCTGGGTATTGCCCGCCGACGCTTCGGCGATGACCACCGGTCCCGAGAAGCGCTCGGAGAGGTAGTCGAGGATTCCCCGCATGGCATCCGCGTGGCTGGCCGCCAGTTGGTTCTGCGTGTTCACGAAGTTCGGCTTGATGACCACGTACTTGCGCTGCTTCAACTTGGGCTGCAGGTCCTTGTCGACAGCCATCAAAGCGTTATAGACATTCTTGCGCCGGTCTTCGCCCTGGGCGAGCGCCACCGTGGAGCGCCGCTCCAATGCGGGAAACGGCTCCGGATTTCCAGCGTTTGCCCCGCCGCCTCGCCCCGCCGGCGGCCGGGCCGGGGCTCCCGGTTGACCCGGAGCCGTTGGCTGTTGAGCGGACAAGATTCGGCTTCGGAGCAATGCGGCTGCTCCGGCCAGATGAAATAGACTTCTGCGCGGGAAGTTTGCCATAACGTTCTTTCTCCTGCGGGACGCCGCCAGCGGGCAATCCCATCCTGAACTCCGTTACTGATTGTCAGTATATACCACATCCACGCCCCGGGTGTAGGATCTTGCCACACCCAGTACGTTGTAGATGTTATAGAATTGAGATGTTAGCATCGTTTTCTCCGTGGAGGCATTCATGAATAGCGTCCCCTCGCGCCGTAATTTTCTGGCTGCCGGCTTGGCTTTGCCGGCTGCCGCGTCGGCTACCCGCTCTTCGGGTTCCGGACAGTCACAATCCTCACCAGCCCGGCCGTCTTCTGGACCGGCAATGCAATACAAGACTCTCGGGAAGACCGGTCTCAAAGTTACCACCGTCGGCATGGGCTGCATGATCACTTCCGACCCGACTGTGGTCACACGGGCCGCGGACATGGGCATCAACTATTTCGACACGTCCCGCGGGTACCAGGGCGGCCAGAACGAGCGCATGGTGGGAGCGGCTCTGGGCGCCAAGCGGAAGGACATCATTCTGGCCAGCAAGTGCGATCAGCGGGATGGGGCGGCCATCCTGGCGGAGCTCGATACCAGCCTTAAGGAGCTTGGCACCGACCACCTGGACGTCTGGCATCTCCACGGCAAGAGCAGCCCGCAGCAGATCTCCGACGACCTGGTAGCCGCGCAGCAGAAGGCCAAGCAACAGGGCAAGGTGCGGTTCATCGGCGTGAGCTGCCACCAAAACCTGCCGGCCATCGTCGACCGCGTGATTGAAGCCAAGCTGGACGTGGTTCAGGCGCAGTATAGTTTCGCGCAGGACGCCACGTGGACCCCGGCGGTGGAAAAGCTGGCCCAGGCCGGCGTGGGCGTCATCGCCATGAAGGTGATGGCCAGGGCGGGAGGCCGCGGGGCGCCGCAGCCGAAACGGCCCGCCAATTTCGGACCGGCCGCGCTTCGGTGGGTAATCAGGAACCCCAATGTGGCGACCACCGTGCCCAGCATGACGGATATCGACCAGCTCGAGGAGAATTTCACGGCGATGGCGGCGCAGTTCACCGACGCCGACGCCAAGATCCTCTCGGCGCGGTTGGAGGAGATCCGCCCGTACTATTGCCGCACCTGCGGACAGTGCGACGGCCAGTGCCCCAAAGGACTGCCGGTGCCGGAGATGGTGCGCTTCGTGATGTACGCGGATGGCTACGGCCAGTTCCCGCTGGGCCGCGAACACTTCCAGCGAATGGCGCAGGAACACCAGGACGTGCGTTGCGGCGATTGCGCGGTGTGCGCGGTGGAGTGCCCGCATGGAGTGCATGTGGCGCAGCAGCTCAGCCGCGCCCAGGAGCTGTTTGCGTGATGCAGCGGCTGTTTTGGGGACGGGGACTGTTTTGCCTTCTGGCGGCCGCCGGCGCTTGGGCGGCCGCTCCCTCATGCAACATGGTGGCCGGGTGGACTCAGGCGGGCGAGGCGCGCTATTACACCACCGATAACCTCTTCGAGTACATGGACGGCAATTCGGAGGGCTACTTCTCCTACAATTTCCAGAACATGCACGGCGTCACCTGCAAGAAGGGCGAGAACACCTTCGTGATCGATATCTCCGACATGGGCGACCCCGACAACGCCTATGGCTGGTTCAGCGATACGCGCGATTTGCGGCAGCCGGCGTTCAACGTGGGGATGGGCGGCCAGATTGTCCCGCGCCGCCTGATTTTCGCCAAGGGCAAGTACTACATCGAAATCGCCGCCGAGCCGGAAGGCGACCACACCGCCGATTTGAAAGTGTGGGCGGCGGTGCTGGCGAAATCGGTGGAGGGCAGCACCACTCCGCCGGCGGCTGTTTCCTGGTTTCCGGCGGAGAAGCAAGTGTCGTTGAAGATGGCGCCGGAAAGCGTCCTCGGACTGCGGTTGCTGAAACGCGGGTACGTGGCGCAATACGACTACGGCAAGGCGTTCGTGGTTTTTGAGGACACGCCCGATTCGGCCGGCGCCGTCATGCAGAAGCTTCGCGAACGATTCGGCGATACCACTCAGGCCAAGCTGGGCGACGAGGCGTTCCTGACCACCGACAAGTACCTCGGCCGCCTCTGCTTTATCCGCAAGGGCAAGTACATCGCCGGTTACTCCATTACGGTGGATGGAATGGACCCCGCCGCTTTGAGCGCCGCGCTGGTGGCGAAGATCAGATAGGGCCGCATGAAGCGCCTTCTTACGCCCTTCCAGGGCTGGCGCATTTGCCCGACCGATTCCACAGGGCTTACGCCCTGGGCTATTTTCTAGCGCCCCTGCCGGGGCTTAGCGCGGAAAGGAAACGAACATGAAGACGAAGCTTTTTTTTGCCATTGCGCCGGTGCTGGCGTTTGCGGGGTGGGTCATGGCGCAACCCTCCGGGGACCCGCTCATCGAAGGTTTCCGAAACGTTGAGGTGGCTTCCGTGTCGGATGCCATGGAGCAGCTCTACGGACGGCAGGCGTACATGTCCCACGATATGCGGCCCCTGTTCAAGACCAAGTTCGCCGGACCCGCCGTCACCGTCTACCTCAAGAAAGAAGAGCACAAGGAAGGCTCCGCGGCGTCCCAGGGAATGCTGGATGCCATCGATGCCGCCGCGCCGGGATCGGTCTACGTGCTGGTTCTCGAAAATGGCTTGGACTATGCAGGAATCGGGGGCTTGATGGCGACGGCCATGAAGGTTCGCGGACTGACCGGGGCGGTCATCGACGGTTCCATACGGGACCTGCCGCAGATCGGCAAGCTGCAATTTCCGGTGTACAGCCGGGGTGTCGCGCCTTCCACGAGCATCAACCATTTCCGCTTCGCCGGCGTCAATATTCCGGTCACCTGCGCGGGCGTGCGTGTGAACGCGGGCGACATCATCAGCGCCGACGAGGATGGCGTGGTGGCCGTACCGAAGGCGCAAGCCGCGGATATCCTCAAAAAGGCGCAGGATTTGGACCAGACCGAGCACCAGATGCTGCCATTCATCGAAAAATACAGGTCCATCAAGGAAGCAGTCGCCAAGTTCGGACGGATCTAAAACCGTCGGAGCCGGCGAAATCGGGTTAAAATCACCTCGGAAAGGAAACTCACCATGTCTTTGCTCCACGGTCCTCACGGACGGCGTTCCTTCTTGAAGAAAGCAGCGGGCGCGCTGTCCGCCGGCTTTCTGACCGGCGAAACGCTGGAAGCGCTTCCCCAAAACGTAAACACCAACTCCAAACCCTCGGATCTGAGAATCACGGATATGCGGATTGCGGTACTGAGGGGCGTGCCGATGACGTCCCCCATCATACGCATCGACACCAACCAGGGCATTTACGGCTTGGGCGAGGTGCGCGACGGCGCCACCAAGAATTACGCCCTCGAGCTGAAGAGTAAGATCCTCGGCCAGAATCCTTGCAATGTGGATCTGCTGTTTCGCAGAATCAAGCAGTTCGGCGGCCATGCCCGGCAGGGCGGCGGCGTGTCCGGAGTGGAAGTGGCGCTCTGGGACCTGGCGGGTAAGGCCTACAATGCGCCGATTTACCAGATGCTGGGCGGCAAGTTCCGGGACCGGATCCGAATCTACTGCGACACCACGGAATCGCCCGACCCCAAGGAGTTCACGCGCCGTCTCAAGGAGCGCATGGCCATGGGCTTCACGTGGATGAAGATGGACCTCGGCATCAACCTGGTGCAGCGGACGCCGGATACCGTCACGCAGGCGGCCGGAATCACCCAGCAGTTCGGCGGCCTTTTCGCTGAGCACCCGCTTCTGGCCACCGAGATCACCGACAAGGGCATCGCGATGATGTGCGATTTCGTCGCGCAGGTGCGCGAGGGCGTCGGCATGAGCATTCCGATTTCCGCCGACCACTTCGGCCGCATCGGCGTCAACAGTTGCATCCGGCTGGGCAAGGCGCTTACGAAGTACAACCTGGCGTGGCTCGAGGACATGATCCCGTGGCAGGAGACCGACTTGTTGAAGGAGATTTCCAGCGCGGTCGATATCCCCATCCTGACGGGCGAGGACATTTTCCTGAAAGAACCCTTCGAGGTGCTATGCAAGGCCCATGCGGTGGACATCATCCATCCCGACCTGCTCACCACCGGCGGAATCCTGGAAACCAAGAAAATCGGCGATATGGCGCAGGAATACGGCGTACCCATGGCCATGCATTGCGCCCACACGCCCGTCGGGGCCATGGCATGCGTGCACGTAGCCGCAGCCACGGAGAACTTCCTGTGCCTGGAGAACCATGCCGTAGACGTCCCCATCTGGAGCGACCTGGTGGATGGCATCGACAAGCCGATCGTCAATAAGGGCTACATCACCGTACCGGACAAGCCGGGACTGGGCATCACCCTGAACGAAGCGGCCTGCAAGCAGCACCTGGTTCCCGGGGAGGGCTGGTTTGAGCCGACCGACCAGTGGAACAATGTCCGGTCCAACGACAATCTGTGGAGTTAGATATGACGATTCGCTACGGTTTGACAACGCTGGCGGCCGTGTTCTTCGCGTCCGCGCTGGCGCCCACGCCGGCCAAGGCGCAGTTGTGGACCTGGACCAAGGACCAGATGATGGACTACACCAAGGCGTGGACCGGCGACCGGTTCGACGATGGGAGGCCGAAGGTTCCGGATGCGTGGATCGCAAGGGCCAAGGGTCTGTCCTCGGAAGAGGTCACCATCCCGGGAGGGCGCGGCGGCGGTGGCGGAAGCTATACCCAGTTCGAGGGCGACTTCAAGGTTCTGCATCCCGAGTTGAAAATGGCGGGACGGGTGGTGACCATGTCTTTCATGCCCCCGCGCGCGGATTTGGACGCCGTGGTGGCCTCGAAGGCCCGTGAGAAGGGAATCACGCTCGGCAATCAGTACGTGTTCGACATGCTGCAACCCGGCGACGTTCTGGCGGTGGATCTGTACGGGAAGAAGGAGGGCGGCACGGTCGTCGGCGACAATCTTTTCTACTACATTATGAAGGCGACCAAGGCCGGCGGTCTGGTAGTGGATGGCGCATTCCGAGATTTGGACGGCGTGTCGGACATGGGTATGCCGTGCTACTACCGGTCGGTGCATCCGAGCTATCTCACCCAGGCAACGGCGTCGCTGGCGGCGATCAACGTTCCTGTACGGATCGGCAACGTCACCGTCATGCCCGGCGACCTGGCGGTAGGCGACAAGGAGGGCGTTTCCTTCATCCCGCCGCAAAATGTGCAGCAGGTTCTGGATACCGCGGATACGACGCACATTCACGACGAGTGGACCCGCATGATGTTCGACACGGGCAAGTACAAGTCCAGCGAGATCTATAGCAGCCCGCGCGACCCGGCGCTGCGGGCGCAATACCAGGAATACCTGAAGAAGCGACTGGCGGAAATCAAGGCTCAGCAGCCCAAGTAAGAGGCCGATTGGCAATCGGCCGCAGGTTGACAACCTGCCCCACGCATCACGACGCTCCGCTGTTTCGCACGGTCTCATAGAGGGCCACGATATTTGCGGTCGGCGTGTTCGCCTGGATATTGTGGCACGGCGCCACGATGTAGCCCTTGCATGGGGAGAAGAGGGCGATGTTCTCTTCCACTTCACGACGGACGTCAGCGGGACTGCCGAACGGAAGCGTCTGCTGGTTGTCCACACCGCCGTGGAACACCACCCGCCCGCCGAAATCGCGAGCGAGATTAGCGCGGTCCATGCCGCGGCAGCGCCACTGGATGGGATTCAGCACGTCGATGCCAATGTCGAGAAGGTCGGGGATTAGCGGGCGAATCGCGCCGTCGTCGTGATGTAAGACGCGAACGCCGTGGCGATGCGCGACGTCGATCATGCGGCGGAGAGTCGGGCGCAGAAAACGCCGGAACAGCGCGGGGCTCATCAGCAGCGATTCCTGGGTTCCGAGGTCTTCCGCGACATAAACGAAGTCGATCAGATCGCCGGCCTCCGATAGGATTCGCTCGAAAAGGCGCTCGTGGGCGGAGTGGATGCAGGCCAGACCGGCTTCCGCCATGGCTGGACGGTCGATCAGATCGGTGAGCGCGCGCTCCATGCCGCGCATACGACTATAGAGATAGAAAGGCTCGTAGGAGCCGCACAGGATCGGGTAGCCTTTCCAGGCGAGCGCCTGTTCGCGAATGCCAGTGACGTCCCATTCTTCGGGGTCCGGCCAGCGAAAGCGCTCGATATCGGCCGGGGTTTCGGCGGTTTCGAGGGGGCCGTTCGCGACTTCACAGTAGACCCCGGACCCATATCCGATTTCCCGAGTTGTGATGCCCCAGATGCTGAACAGGGATTGCAAGTGCCAGTCGGTTTCCACGGCCCTCGGATGGCGCGGCGCCAGGTGGATGCACTTGTCCACTCCCAGGCGCTTCCAGAGGGCCCGGTCGTCGGCGCAATTCAAATCGCGCAGCAAGCGGGCGGTCACTTCGGCGGTGCCCCAGAAATCGCACGGCGGACGGTCGGCGCCGCGGCCTTCGAGAACCGCCTTCCACCGTTCGCGAGGCGTCATTTCGGCCATCCCACCGATTGTAGCGAGGATTTTGAACCCTGTTCCGGTTTGCCGTAAGATATGCTGGACGAATGCGAAAGACCCTGATCCTGTTGACCGCTCTGGCGTTGCCTTTGCTGGCCCGCGACCCGCTGGCGCAGCGGATTGGGCACACCGATCCCAGCAAATACACCCGCAGCCGCTCGCATGACAGCGCGGGCGATATGGCCTGCGAAGTGCTCATGCCCGGCAATGCGCTGACTACGAACCTGGACTTCATTCATCGTTGCCAGATTATGCCCGGCGGCGGCGTCGGTCATCACTTCCACAATCAATGCGAGGAGATGTTTGTCATCTTCGACGGCGAGGCGGAGTTCACCATAGACGGACGAACGTCCGTGTTAAAGGGAACCGTCGGCGCGCCGTGCCGCATGGGGCACTCGCACGCTATCTACAATCCGTCGGACCACCCGGTGGAGTTCATGAACATCAACGTTACGGCGGCGAAGGGGCAATACGACGCTTTCAACCTGGGGGACGCGCGCCTCAACGTCCTGAAGGATCCGATCCCCGTGTTCATGACCATGCGGTTGGATAAGGCGCTGCTGCGCGCCGTGCCAGGCTACCACGGCGGCGAGGGTACGGCGCGGTATCGCCGGGCGCTCGACCCCACCGTGTTTCAAACCAACTGGTCCTACATGGATCACCTGGCGCTGCCGCCGGGCGCCTCCGAAGGATCGCAGCGGCATCCTGCCATGGAAGAGGTTTATTACGTTCTGAACGGCGATGGCCAGGCGGAGGTGGATGGGGAAACGGCCCAGATCCACAAGGGCGACGCGGTGCCGGTCCTGTTGAACGAAGAGCACACGTTCAAAAACAACGGTTCGCAGGACCTCGAATTCATGATTCTGGGGATCGCCAGCCAGAAGGGCATGGGCGCGGCGCCCGGAGGAACGGGCAGGCGCGGCGGCCAGTAAGTTGCGTCACGCCGCCGTGGCGTCATCGTACAGCAGCACCGTGTAATCCTTGGATTTCAGGGTGTTCTCTATGGTCGGCCAGACCTTCTTATGGACGTCCGAGGCCACCCACTTCTGCCGCAGTTCCTCCGATTGATACGTCAGCATGAAGCGGTAATTAGCTGCCGGCGCGGCGCCCTGGATCGCGGTCCTCAGCTTCAGCATCTTGACGTCGATGTAGCCCGGCTGCCTAACCGCCGCGGGCCGAAATACGGTGCGGAAATTCTTGAGCATCTCCTGCTCCCGCGCCGGATCCACCGCCAGGTCTACATACAACACAATGGGATGCGTTGCCGCCGCCGGCGCCGCTGCCACGGCCGCGCCGGCCAGCATGGTTTTCAGGTATGTTCTGCGCTTCATCTCGTCCTCCGGGGTTATTGATACAAAACTTTCCGTCCGCTCACCGCCACCCTGATGCGGTACACGCTGGTGCGCGCCGTGATGTAGAGCGACATGCCGTCGTCGCCCCAATTGCAGTTGGCCGGGGTCTCGGGCGGCTTGATGGTGCCCAGGTGTTTTCCATCGGGAGCGAATACCCATACGCCGCCCGGGCCGGAGGCATAGACGTTGCCCCGCGAATCCACTTTCATGCCATCGGGATTCCCGTCTTCCTTTTCGGCGGTGACGTCGGCGAACACACGGCCGTTCGAAACCGAGCCGTCCGCCTCCACGTCATAGCGCATCCAGAGCCTTTGCGGTTCGGAGTTGGCCACGTAGAGGGTGGTCTCATCGGGCGAGAAGGCCAGGCCGTTGGGCCGGGTGAGATCCTGAATCACCGCCTGCAATTTCCCGCCGGCATAGCGGAAGACGCCGTTGAATTTCAGTTCCTTCGCCGGATCGGCATCCTGTTTCACCAACCCGTATGGCGGGTCCGTGAAATAGAGCGAGCCGTCGGACTTGTACACCAGGTCGTTGGGGCTGTTGAAACGCTTGCCTTCGTACTTCTCGAGCAACGGGGTCATCTTCAGGTCCGGGGCAACGCTCACAATGCGGCGATTGGTGTGCTGGCACAGGATCACGGCGCCATCCTTACCGGCGATCATGCCATTCGAGCCAATGAACGATCCCGCGGGCGCGTCGCTATGCCCGCCGGATTCCTGAATCAGGACCTCAACCTGCCCCGAAGGTTTCATGGCGCGAAGCACGTTACCGACCACGTCGCTGAACCACAGGCGCCCATCGGGCCGCCAGAGCGGACCTTCGGTGAACTGGAACCCGCCGGCCACTTTCTCAATCGACGCATCGGGCGGGACCAGGGAGTCGAACGCCGGATCGAGGCGTACGATGCTCCCCACACCGTGCGATTCGGCCACGGGCGCGGGAGCTTTGGAACAGCCAACCAGCAGGAGGGTGAGGGACAGAATCGAAGCAGCTTTCATTTCCATACTCCTTTCGGCACTGTGCAATTATCGGAACAACCACGGCGCCGACAGCGGCATTTTAGCAGCCCGCGCCCGTCACCACGTCATAGCCGCACACAGGCCCAGGCGATGAGCACCATGACGGCCACGATGATCCAGCCTTTGACGAATCCCACAAGGTCGTCGCGATAGGCGTGGAAGAATCCGAAGCCACCGGCGGCTTCGCGCGGCCGGAACAGGTTTACCAGCAGCAACTGGCGCCCGGCCTTGGCGGTTTGGCGCTCCATCTCCACCGGATCGGCGTCGGCGGCGATGGCTTCAATAGACGCGTCCGCGGGCGTGCCGAGCCGCCCGAAGAACGAATCGAGCTGGGCTTTCGGCTCGGGCTTCGTCAGGAGACTGACGGCGACAAACGCCAGAACGCCGGCGGCGAGGGCAGCCAGGAAGACATTCGGATCCCACGCGTCCAGACGCTCCTGGCGGAGGCGATACACGGCAAAATTCGTGGACATCGCGGCCACCAGGCTGGCGCCAGCGCCCCAGCGGTTGGCGCGCTTCCAAACGACTCCCCCAAGGAGGCTGACGCCCACAAACGTCGCCATCGTCTCGGTGAGCAGGAAGGAGTACAGGACACGCTCGATGAAGAACACAGCATAGGCGACTCCCCCCATGGCGATGAGCAGTCCGCTGAGGCGCCCCACCCAGAGAAAGTGCCGGTCTCCGCGGGTCGGCGCGACGTACTTGCGGTAAAAGCCGTTCGTAAACAGGGCGCCGCTATCGACCGTGAAGGCCGAGCACGCCGCCATGTTCGCGGCCAGCACGGCGGCGATCAGTAAGCCGACGCCGCCCGGAAACAGCAAGTGCCGGCAGGCGAAACCGAAGGCGTCCTCGGGATCTTTCAGCGAGTGGACGCCGAAGCTCCCCTGCGCCATCATCGCCAGCACCATCAACCCTACGAAGGCCCAGCCGATGGTGCAGAAGCGCTTGACGAACATCCCGTAGAAAAACCCCGAGCGGCAGGAATACTCGTCCTTGCCGCTGCCTACCGCGGCCATCTGGTGCGGCTGGGCGATGACGCCGATGAGGCCGTTGAGCGTCAACACGAAGATGAACCATAGACCGATTCCGTGCGGCGTGGCCAGCGAGAGCTTGTACGCGTCCAGGCTGTGGCGCATGCCGGAGAGCCCGCCCACCGTGCGCCACCCCAAGGGGATCAGCATGAAAGACAGCGCGATGATCAGAAAGCCCTGAAAGAAATCCGTCCAGGCGGCCGCCAGCAAGCCGCCGACGAAGCTGTAAAGAAGGAAGGCCACTGTCATGGCGCCGACGATGGCGTTCACCGGCACGTTGCCCCCCACCGCCTGGCTAATGACCTTGGCCGCGCCCTTCAACATGGTGGCCGACGCGATGGTGAAGAAAAGCAAAGCGAAGACCGTGTAAATCGCGCCCATCCACGGGCCATAGCGGTCTTCCGTCATCTCGGCGATGGTGGTTCGGCGGACGCGGCGGAGCAGCGGCGCGAGCAACCAGAAAAACGGGGTGGCGAAGAGGTTTTTCCATTGGAACCAAATGCCCGAATACCCGATGTTGTAAACGGCTCCGGCCAGCGAAACCGGCATCTCCGAGTGGGTGCCGGTCCCAAAGCTCTGCCCGATCATGATCCACTTGCCGAAGCGGCGGCCGCCGAGGAAGTATTGATCCGTGTTCTTAATCTTGTATCCCGCGACGAGTCCTATGGCCGTGATCGCCGCCAGGTATACAACCAGAACCACCCAATCGGGTGTTGTCATCTGAATTTCAGGCATAGCTATTACAGGCTGGGTACGGCCACCGCGATATGCGCCGGAGACTCGCCCTCTGCAAAATACAAGCGGCCTTCGGCGTCGGCAGCGATCGCGTCGATCTGGTAAAGCAGCCAGTCGTAGTTGGACGTGTCCCGTTTCTCGATGATGCCCAGCACGCGGAATTCGCTTTCGTGCGGGTCATAGGTGAAAACCCGGCAGACTCCTCCCTTGGCTGGGCCCGCGACCCCGTAAAACTTGCCGCCGGGGCCATACATCAGCGCCTGGATCCCAGCGTCGTCGGTCGCTCTGCCCAGATTCACCGTGCGGAGGCGTGCGGTATCCAGACGGAACAAATAGCCGTCGCTGGTCCCGCCGTAGAGAACGTCTTGGGGTCCCGGAACCAGCACGTCGAGCACGTTGAGGGATTCCCGTCCGGGAACTCCGGGCAGACGCAGTTCGGTGGCTTCCAAAACGTCGCGGCCCGGGTCGTAACGGTAGATGCGGCCCCGAGTGCCACTCGTCCAGACAACGCCCGTGCTATCTACCGCCATGGCCCGCGGCGCTGGCCGGAGGTATTCGTCGACGCCGATTCGGCTTTGCTGGTACAGGTTGCCGTGGGTCTTGGCCTGTCCCGTAGAGGCGTTGACGCTAAAGAACACGCCGGAAGGGAAAGTCACTCCGTAGAGGACATGTTTTCCCGGGTCCGCGGTGAGCGTATAGATGCCTTCGTGATCGGCGACTTGCCCAAGGTCTCGCCATGCCGCGTTGGGGACAGTAGGATTCGTGCATAGCACGTGCCCGCCGGGCAGGTCCCGGAAGGGAGTCACGTCTTCAGGATGGGTCAAGGACTGCACGATTCCATCGCCAGTTACAGGAGGCGTTGTGCCCACGCACAGATTGCCCGCGCCGTCCGGGACCAGGGCGGTTCTGACGTCCTGCGCGCCGGGAAGTTTCGAAACCAGCGCAATGGCGCCATCGGGCTGGACGGAGAACAGGTACGCCGTACCGCCGGCGGCGATGCCATAAACCTTACCTTGCCAGGAGACCAGCGAGGTTGCACGGCTGCGGAAACGCTGCTCCGCGGGAAAGCCCGGGGTGTCCGCAATGGCCGTCATGGTGAGTTGCTTGGTCTGGACCACGGGGCCCGCAGCTCCCCCGCCTTGCGCCCACAACGGAGCGGTGAAGAGCGCGCAGCATCCCAGCATCCATTTGTTCATTGGGTTTTCCTCGCCTGTTTGGTCCGGTAGATGAAGAGACTGACAGCCGATTGGGTACGGGGTCCCTGGATTCCGCCAACGAAGTAAACGTTGCCTGCGGCGTCGGCCGCGGCGCCCTCGGCGCCAAGCACCTGCTGGCCGTTGGGGCCGACCATGATGCCGTGGTCCTGCCGCTTGCCCGTGGAAAAATCGTAGGTGATCATGTGAGCGCACGGTCCCGATGGACCAGCGCCCTCCGTGCCCCCGTAGTCGAATCGGCGCGCGGCGCCTTCCGCGGCGTAATACAGAACGTCGTCCGGCGTCCTGGTCAGGGCCAGCGAAGCGTACGGAACGTCGGAGCGGCCGATGAAGTCGTCGGGGCACATCGGCGATACCAGACGCGCTTCGCCCGAAGCCGGATCCAGTTCAAACAATGACACGCTGCCCGCCTGAATGCCGTAGATCTTGTGGCGTCCTTCATGATAGAAGGCGGTACGCCAGATGTTCGTCCCCGTCGAACTGCCATATTGCGACGGCCGAATATCTTTGCCGTGCGGCAGAACCGCGGGGAGCAGCTCCACCAGGTCCTTTTGCGGATCGTACCGGAAGACGTGGTTCGGCGCCACCGAGCCGTACAGCCGGCCAACGTCGTCAACCACCAGCACACGCGTGATGGAGTCCCAGTTTGCGATCCTCCCCAGATCGCGCGTGCGGGCCTTTCGGATGTCATACTGCACCAGGTGTCCTCGCGGAAGGGTCATGCCGTAGAGGATTTCGTGAGGGCGGTCCAACGCCATGGCGACCATGCCTTCGTTCTCGGCCGCAATCCCGAGATCGGTGATGTGGTCGGTTTTGGGATCGAGCGTCAGCCAGTGGGAGCCGGGAAATCCGGCGCGCTCAAACTCGCGCGAGTTGTTCCAGAAATTGCCGAAGTGCGTGGCGAAGAAGAACCGTCCGTCCGTGGCTTCCAGCAAGGGGACGTGGATCTTGGACTGGGGTTCCTTGCCCAGCCACCTTTCGTGCGTCGCGTCCGCCATCGCGCCCAGATCCGAAACCTTGTCGCTCACCGGGTCATAGCGCAGCACATGCGCCGTTCCACCGTGCTTGCACATTCCGATATACACTTTTCCATCGCTGCCGACGGTCACGGAGTTCCAGAACCCATCGGAAGGCACGTCCAACGCGCGCACTTCGACCGGCACGGTCAAGTCGGCGGCGTAGGTGGGAAGACAGCCGGCGCCGCCGACGCCAAGAACAACAACCAACCTGGCGAATTGCATGTTTCGCATAGCCGGTACTTTATCATCTGGCAGTCCGAAGCGTAAGGCACCGGGCTGGCGCGGCCCGAAGGTCGAGGAAGAATAGCCGTTGATGATAACCTCACTCTGCAATCGACTGAGGCTCGATCCAAGCGTACTCGCGTGGTTGAGATCGAAGGGTGAGGGTCACCTGACCCGCATCAACGATATTCTGCGGAACATCATGGAAGCCGAACGGCGGATCGCAAAACGGTAACGTAAGTGGCTCATCGCACTCGTCTTTCATCCAAGCTCGCCGGACGCCCCTCGCCCACGGCTCACCCAGACGTACTGTACGAGAAAACCACATTTCCGGCCACTACCCCACTTCACGGCCATGCAACGTGTGCCCGAGTACCTGGCAGGTCAGCCCGCCTCTGGGGAGGTGTGACCCGGCCGCGTGTCCGGAGGACCCAGGGAGGGGCGCCGGGGCAGCCCTAAGCGGCTTGCATCGGACCGTCTTTCTTGGCATGGCAATTGCAGGTGCTCATCTCCGCCAAGGAGGTTGGGCCGTGCGCGCGTTCCATGCCTGGGTTCTCGCACTGATCATCTCGTCTTGCGCATTTAGCCAGAACTATACCATTCAGACCGTCGCCGGCGGCGGTGTGCCGGTGAATATTCCGGGAAAGTCCGCCGACCTGCCACAGCCGTATTCCGTTGCCGTGGACCGGGCAGGCAACGTGTATTTCGGGGAAGCGCAAGATGCCGTTCTGCGATTGGACGCAACAACTGGCGTGCTGACCCTGGCGGCGGGGAACGGGTCGCCAGGATACAGCGGCGACAATGGCCCGGCCACCGGCGCCCAGTTGAACTTCTCGACCTATCCAGGCTATATCAAAGGCCTCGCCTTCGATTCCTCCGGCGACCTGTATATCGCCGACGGCGGCCGCATCCGCGAGGTATCGAATGGGGTGATCACCACTGTGGCGGGAGGAGTCGGCGTGAACACTCCCGCCGCCGTGGCTGTGGATTCCGCCGGCAACCTGTACATTGCGGACAGCGAGCTTTCGAACATCCGCGAGGTCTCGAACGGGGTAATCACCACGGTGGCAGGGAGTAACAACCTCATCCATGGCTACGGCGGCGACAACGGGCCGGCAACCAACGCATTTCTGAGCCGTCCCCAAGGCGTCGCGGTGGATTCCGCCGGCAACCTGTACATCGCCGACACGGGTAACTGCCGCATCCGCAAGGTATCGAATGGGGTGATTACCACCGTGGCGGGATCCGCAGCCTGCAACGACGAGGGCGCCTTCAGCGGCGAAGGTGGCCCGGCCACCAGCGCGCAATTATCCTCGCCCTGGAGCGTCGCGGTGGATTCCGCCGGCAACCTGTATATCGTCGATGGCGTTAACATCCGCAAGGTCGCGAACGGGGTGATCACCACCGTGGCTGGAAACGGGATGCCGGGCTACAGCGGCGACGGCGGCCCGGCCACCAGCGCCCGGTTGAGCCAGCCCGATGGCGTGGCCGTGGATTCGTCCGGCAACCTGTACATCTCCGACAGCGGTAACAACCGCATCCGCAAGGTCTCGAACGGGGTGATCACCACCGTGGCGGGAGACGGAACGGAGGGCTACAGCGGCGACGGTGGTCCAGCCACCAGCGCCTGGTTGTACCCGGGTCAAATCGCAATTGACTCCGTCGGCAACCTCTACATTGCCGACGCGCTCGACAACCGCGTACGCAAGGTCGCGAACGGGGTGATCACCACCGCGGCGGGAAACGGAACGCCAGGCTACAGCGGTGACGGTGGCCCGGCCACCAGCGCCGAGCTGTCCAATACAACTTACGGCGTGGCCGTGGATTCCGCCGGCAACCTGTACATCGCCGATGAGGGCAACGAACGCATCCGCGAGGTCTCGAATGGGGCGATTGCCACCGTGGCGGGAAACGGGACGATAGGCTTCAGCGGCGACGGCGGTCCGGCCACCGACGCCCAGTTCTACAATTTTGGCGGCATCGCCGTGGATTCCGCCGGCAACCTCTACATCGCCGACTTCGGTAACCACCGCATCCGCAAGGTCGCGAACGGGGTGATCACCACCGTGGCTGGAAACGGGATGCCGGGCTATAGCGGCGACGGCGGCCTGGCCACCGACGCCCGGTTGTTCTTTCCGGGGTGTGTCGCCGTAGATTCCGCCGGCAACCTGTACATTACCGACAGCGAGAACTACGTCATCCGGGAGGTCTCGAACGGGGTGATCACCACCGTGGCGGGAAACGGAACCAGAGGCTACAGCGGCGACGGCGGCCCAGCCACCGACGCCCAGTTGTACCCGGGTCAAATCGCCGTTGACTCCGCCGGCAACCTCTACATCGCCGACACGGGTAACAACCGCATCCGCAAGGTCGCGAACGGGGTGATCACCACCGTGGCGGGAAACGGAACAGGAGGCTACAGCGGCGACGGCGGCCCGGCCTTCATCGCCACGCTGAATTCTCCCACGGGCGTTGCCCTGGACGCTACGGGCAAGGTGTACATCGCCGACATCGGCAACAACCGGGTTCGTGTTCTGATTCCCCCTCCCCAAGGCCCGACGATAACCACCTCGTCGCTGCCCGCGGGCACAGTCGGCACGGCATACTCACAAGCCCTGTTCGCCAGTGGCGCCATTCCGCCATACCACAACTGGGTTGTGAGTTCAGGCGCCTTGCCGCCATGGCTCACGCTAGATGCTAACGCTGGAGTGATAAGCGGCGTACCCACTTCAGCCTTCGGTAGCCCTTATGCCTTCAGCGTCACTGTTGAGGACAGCGCGGGACATGTTTCGCCGCCTCAGCTCTTATCTATCGGCATCAGCCAACCTGGCCCTGTGACGATTCTCACTCCATCGGCGCTTCCGGCCGCCACCGCTGGGTCGGATTACTCCCAGGCGTTCACGGCCGCCAGCGGGTTCGCGCCTTACAAGAATTGGGCCATCACGGCTGGCAACCCTTCCGCAGGAACTTCCCTGACAACGACGACGATTGGCGGTGTCCTGGCCGGACTCCTCAGCGGCACACCGGCGGCAACCGGGACATTTACCTTTACCGTTCAAGTCACGGACGGCAATAATGCAACCGCCGCGAAGCAGTTCAGCCTCACCGTGAACCCCGCCGGCACGGTCACTATCTCGCTCGGCGGCATCGTCAATTCTGCCAGCTACGCTGGGGGCGGGGTGTCGCCCGGCGAAGTCGTTACGATTTTCGGTTCAGGGCTCGGCCCGAACACCCTGGCGAGCCTGGAGGTGGGCGGCAACGGCAAAGTCGTCACGACTTTGGGAGGCGTACAGGTACTATTCGACGGCGTCGCCGCACCGCTGATTTACGTGGAAGCCGGCCAGGCTGCCGCAGTCGTGCCATACGAGGTCGGCGGTGAGACGTCGACCCAGGTACAGGTAGTCTACCAGGGCCAGAAGTCGAGCACTTTGACCGTTCCGGTGGTCGGCGCAGCTCCGGGCATTTTCACGCTCGATTATTCCGGAAGCGGAGCGGGTGTGATTCTAAACCAGGATGGGACGGTCAACTCTCCCAAGAATCCCGCATCCAATGGATCGGTTGTCACCGTATATGCGACCGGCGAGGGCCAGACCAACCCGCCGGGAGTCGATGGCATGCTGGACGAGTCGCCTGCTCCGCAGCCAGTCCAGCTCGTGACAGCCACAATCGGCGGAGTGAATGCGACCGTCCTATATGCGGGTGGGGCGCCGGGAGATGTGGCGGGGATTCTGCAAGTCCAATTGCAGGTACCGACGGTTCCAGCCGCTGGCGCCGCGGCGCCTGTTGTCCTGAACATCGGCGGAGCAGCGAGCCAGGCAGGAGTAACGATGGCGGTCAGAGGGTCCGGGCAGTAGTCGCGCGCTAAGAGCCGGGGGAGCCTTTCCCCTACGCGTGAGCAAGCCAGTCGAAAGCCCGCTCTTGCATGCGGCGGGGAAAACGGTTCACGTCCACCGGCGTTTCGAACTCCAGCGCTTGCGGATGGCCCAGCAGGGCATAGGCTTTCCGGGCTGCTTCCACCTCGCGCTCGACGTCCGCGAACCGCGCGTAGCGGTCCAGCGTGGGTGACACCACCAGCGCGGGCCTGGGCGCAACCAGCGCCAGCGCTTCGTCGAAATCGAACGGAACGCGGTCCTCGTGGCCCACGAAGAAGCCCAGGCGCGGGAGCAGCCCGTGGAGGTGTGAGTAGTGGCGGATGCCTTCCGTGCCTTTCTCCGGCGCATCGAGGCGCAGCGGGTCCACGCCGCAGACGGCCACCAGGCCTTTCACGCGATCTTCAAACCCGGCGGTCAGCAGCCCGACCTTGGCCCCCAGCGCGTAGCCCATCAGGAAAATGCGCGAGGAATCGATCTCTTCCAGGTTCGAGAGCGCATCCACCGCCGCCCGCGTATCCGCGATCATGTTGCCCATCAGCGACCACTTCGGGTAACGCTCGTAAAAGCGCCTGGCCTCATGCACGCGCGTTCCGTAACCGATCTGGTCGAACGCGAACACCGCGAAACCCCGTTTCGCCAGCGATGGAAACGAAGGCCGCTCGTCCTGCGTGTAGGCGCCTCCGCCGGCGGCCCACGGGCGCGCGGCCGACCACCCGTTCTGATAGCTGTAAGGATGCAGCCAGATGGCCACCGGCCATTTGCCCGATTTCCGTTTGCCGTCGGCGTCCACAGGGTAATACAGACAGCCCTGCAAGCCATCGCCGAACGGAACGTCGGTGATGCCCATGCCGTCGGACCGGAACCGCGGCTGCCCGCTCCGATCGTCCAGCGGCCTGGCGTATAGCGTCGCCAGCCAGCCCTCGCTTGAGAAGTTGGTCTCGGAAAGCTTGTGGTGCGCCAGAAAGGGAACCCGTGGCGGCGCCTCGCCCAACACCCGCGAAATTCTCTGGCGGATGGATTTCTTCCTGTCTTCCCACTGCGCGGCGCCGATGGCGCTTCCGTCCGCTTGATTGAGGAAATCGCCCACGGCTCGTTTCGGGTAGGTCAGCGGGTCGATCTTTTCCTGCGTGATCCCTTGCCAGCTTTCGAAGCTGTAGCCCACAATCCAGGTCTCGAATTTCGGCTGGCGCTTGCGCCCAAACACGGAATCGAAGAAATCGATGAACTGCTCCAGATCCGCGGCCGTGGTGGGGTGCTCTCCATCGCGCAGGTTGAGCCACACGTTCTCCTCATGCCCCAGGAAGCGGTACACGCGGCGCACGGAACGGTACGCCTGCTCGAACCCCAAAGGGTTGCCCGCCGATTCCGCGTATCCGGCGTACATCATGAGGCCGCGCGGCGCCACCAGCGCCATCAACATATTCTGGTCCACGGGCAGCTTGTCTTCCCGCCCGGAAAAGAAACGCAGCCGCGGGTGAAACCAGTGGGGCTGGCCCGCCGTGAGCAGTTGGATGCTTTCGTTGACGAACATGTCGGTGGTGTATCGCCAGGGGTCGCACTCGCCGGTATTGCCGCTCGAGGGAATCACCGCCCCGATGCGATCGTCGAAAGCAGCCGCCACCAGGGCCTGTTTTCCGCCCCGTGAGTGCCCGGTCAGGCCGATCTTGTCCTTCTCGACTTCGGGCAGCGTGACCAGATAGTCCACGGCGCGCGAAGCCGACCACCCCCAGCGGGCGAGACAGGAGAAATCGTATTCCGGGTAGATGTCGATGTACGCGTCGGAATCGTCCGTGTCTTCGTACATGGGGTCCGCGGCGGCGTAGTAACAGCCAATGTAGCCGCGCCGCACGGCCGTGTAGAGCCAGGGACGCTTGCGGCTATGGTCGGTCAGGAACACGGGAAACGGGCCCTTGCCGTCCGGAACGATCAGTTGCAAGCGCAACGTGGCGCGATGGTCGGGACCAAACTCCAGCCGCACGTCGCGCACGGTGGTTGTCCCCTCGCGCCGCTCACCCGTCACCACGGCGCGCAGGTTATCCGGCCGCGGAGGCATTTTGCCGAACACCCACTGCTCCACTTGCCCGCGGATCCATTGTTTTTGGCGCTGCCACAGCGCCGGAGTCGTCACCGGAATCTTGCGGCCGTTCTCCAGAAGGACGAGCGGATCGGGCAGATCGGCGATGGAAGGCATCGCCGCAAAATCCGGAGGAAGCTCGCCGGTTCGCTTCACCCAGTCCTCCCAGGTCCGGTCGTACGCGTTGATGCGGCCGGTCGGGGGTCTTCCACCAGGGGGGAAAATCTTCAGGAACGTTTCAAGATCCGCGCGCCGTCTGGCCTCCGCATTGGTCGCTGCCGCCGCTTGAGCGCCGGCGAGGTTCGCGGCGCCTGGCATTGCCACTATCGCCGTAACCGCTGTCCGCGTGAGTAATGCTCTTCTGCTAATTCCGCTTTCCTCTTTGGTCATGAGATCACCGCGCCAATTCCAACTGAATCGTCCTGGTGCAGAATGCATCGTAGAGCGTGTCTCCGACGCGTACGCCGGAGAAAATCAACGTCATCGTACGCCCGTCGGGACCGATCCACTTCGCCGGCAGGCGGTAACTATGCGTGCCGGGGATACCCCACGGGCCGGCGCGCTCGCCGGACGTCGAGGCGTCGTTATGGAAGACAGTTGTCCACGGACCCCACGGCTCCGCCGCGTCGAAGATTCCCCAGTCGCCGGCGGCATTATAGGCGAGCGCCAGCAAATAGCGCTTGATTCCGGGGTTATAAACCACGTCGGTACGGCGGCAATTCCCGGGATATGCGAACACGGCGCCGGAAAGGGCGATGTCCGAGGTCCATGCGGCGCGCCCGTTCTCGTCCAGGTTCTTGAAAAACTCCCACGCGGACCGGTTCGCGATACTTCGCTTGGGAACGCGCGCCAGAACCAGTCGATTGTCGCTTTCGTACGCACTGGGACCGTCTTGCGAATAGCTGTAGACGAAATCGTCGCGCGAGCCGCCATAATTGCGTCCGAAATTCAAGAAAGTGGGCGAGCCGAAGCTGGTCTGAAACTTAAAACCGGATTCCCAGTTCTTGCCGTGATCCTTCGACCATAGCAATTGAGAATTGCCCACGTTGCGCACCCATAGGTAAAGTACGCCATCGACCATCAGAATTCCGCTGGCCTTCGGGCTTGTGGCGCCGCCGCCCGTGCGCTCGCCGCTGGACCGCAGATTGACGCCCTGAAATCGGTCCGCCGGCCCCGTGATGCGGGCGAACCCCATGCCGAGTTTGATCTCCGTCCGCGGGTCGAATCCCCACCCATCGCCATAGGAGGTGTACTGCGCGTCGTCGTCGCCCCAGGTAATCGGCCAGTTGTCGCTATCGAGCGCGGTGCGCCTCAGGTCGGGCAGAATGGCAGCTTTGAGGATTGCGCGGCTCGGCGGATACGGCGCCCGTTCCATCACCGCGGACATCAACGGCTTGAGAATGTCCTCGTAAATGGGCGGCCAGAACTCAGTGCCGGGGCCGGCCAGCGCGTTGCCGTTCCGCACCACCACCATATCCAGCGAGGGGATAACCACGATGAACTGATGACTGGCTCCGGCGCCGGCGACGGCATCTCTGGGCACGGTGGGCCAGGCGCCGTCCGAATTCGTATACCAAGCCAGCCCCGATCCTGGAGCGAATTGCCCCCCCGGCTTGGGCATGCCGGCATAGGTCACAACCTGCTTCACGGCGTCGCGGCGTACCAGCTCGCGTCCATTCCATGTTCCTTGCAGCATCATCAACTGTCCCACGCGCGCCGCAGCGCGGGCGGTGAAGGAGGCCCCACCCCAGTTGGCGTACAAGGTGAGACCGTCGACTTGATAACCCTGGCCGTACCCGAGGGTCCAATTGTCCTCGGGAATCTCCAGCGGATCGTAGATCCGGCTCTTCAGCAGCGTGCGAACGTCGCCCCCTTTGAGGCTCGCGGTGATCGCATAGGACAAGGCCGCCATGCCGGGGTTGCTGTAGGCATTGCTCGTGCCCGGCTCGAAAATCACGGGCGCGTCGTGCACGGCGATTGAAAACGGATCCGGCACGCGCTTCCAGAAGGCGCCCTTCCATCCCGGCAACTGGTCGTGCGGTATCTCATCCTGTTCGGCGTCTTCGATGCCGGAGGTATGGGTAGCTAGCTCCCGAATCGTGATCTTCGATTTCAGCGGGTCGGTCTTCCACGCCGGAATGTACTTGCAGGCGAGGTCGTCGGGAGTGAGGCGTCCGTCGCTCAAGGCGACCAGCAGCGACATCCCGCCCACCAAGGCTTTCGCCATGGAAGCGGTGCCGTGGGGCTTATCGGGGCCCCAAGTCGGCGCATACCACTCGAAGGCGATCGAACCGCGTCGGATCACCAGCAGACCGGTGGTCCCCAGTTTAGCCAGGTCGTCTTTCCACGTGTTCAGTGCCGCGGCATCGAGGCCGGCCTGCGCGGGAGGGATGGTCTTCCAGGGCAGCGTTGCGCCGGGCCCCAGGGAATGGAAGGCCGCGATCAGCCCGATAAGGACGAGGGACCGACGCGCGATTCGGTTTTTGCGGGCCACGTGAATAGTGTACAGCGGGCGATGGTAGAATGTTGAAGCTGCGTACGACGCTTATGAGCCAAACTCCGACCACGACACGGCGTTCGGCATTGGCTGCGCTGGCCGGAGCGGCCTTCGCGCCATTTCCCGGGCGGACGGCCGGGAAAGCTGCCGCCTTCGCCCTTATCGGCGACCGATATCATAACTCCGACTATGTGCGGATCGGTCTCACCAGGACCATCGCCAAAGAACTCGACGTCGCCATCGATTTCACCGATGAGACGTCCCTTCTCAATGCGGAGACGCTGGACGGCTACAAGCTGCTCATCATTCTGCGCGACGGGATGCTCTGGCCGGATGGCTACGGAGGCGACGAAAGCACCAACGCCGGCTGGGTTGCCACGGGGCGCCCGAAGCTGGTTTCCGATCCGCCGCTGCCGAAGGTCCAGGCCCGTTCGGAGTATTGGATGAAGCCCGAGCAAGGCAAGGCCGTACGTGCGTTTGTGGAGGCGGGCGGCGCCGCGCTCTTCCTGCACAACACCACCAATGTGGGTTTGGCCAATCCGGATTTTCGCGACGTGTTGGGCGGGGCTTACACGGGACATCCGCCCATACGAACCTTCAAGGTGAAGGTGACGAATCCCGATCACCCCATCACGCAGGGCGTCAAGGACTTCGTGGTCACCGACGAGCAGCACTATCAATCAGATCATAAGTAAGTATACATGACGCTACGGGATTAGACCGCTGCGT
>OBLW0100001064.1_pt1 | contig 23643 bp, 23 predicted proteins | sample 1520161 | NCBI WGS metagenome assembly OBLW01 (sample SAMEA3539309, study PRJEB22396) | soil metagenome | biome: tundra; feature: field; material: soil | place: USA | collected 2010-05 | depth 0.15 m | reverse complement strand
TGCTACCCAAAACCTTCCGCCGCCCCTGCTCATCTGGAAGTTATCGGCAGCTACGGCCGTAGATTCCACGATTTTAAGGAGAAATATGCACGGCGGTAATCGGCTCCGCGAGCAGTCAGATCATTCAGAAAGGGGAGCTATGCATCGGTCCAGCCTGATTGGCCGTGGCATCACCCAAACCTTTAGGAAAAGCCGCATCTAGGACATTTTGCACTTCATTCTCCTGCACCAGTTAGATTCTTTATATGCAGACATATAAGGACGAGCTTCCACGTGAGGTCTTGCGGAATGTGACAATACATTTCGAGGATGGTGAGATGTTAGCGCCCCTTTCCATTAACGATCGAGGGAAGTTTGCTGACCTTTTGCGAACTCTCTCGCTGGATTTGGTAGTGGGCGAGGAGGGTCATCATTCGTCGGATGAAGCCGAAGCTGAAGCATAAGTCTCGACGTATTGTAGCCTTGGATTTGAGACAAATGTGCGCTCGACGATAGTGCGGCAATGGCAAGACTCGATCACCTCACCGCGATCGATCGCAAGCGCGGCCGATGGCCTACGAGATGTTCCTGAATCTCCAATGCCCCTCTCATCGCCAGCCATTTCCTATCACAGCAGGTCGCAGAAGTGCCAGAAACATCCTTTAGCAACTCAGACAGCCAATCGGGCAATTATGTGAGCCAGGGGAGCTGCAACGAAATGAATTACACCGCAGAAGCATTCGACCAGTTCCAACTGTTGTGTGAAATCAACGGATTCAATGACCACCAGGTACATTGTGTCCTGAGATTCGAGTATCTTCGGATAATCGATTTGCTGCAGATCCAACGCAGTAGCACCGTGTTTCCGCCCGCGGTTTAAGCGCGATTGGCAGTTGAGAGTCATTGGTTTCTTGACCTTTGTCGAGGCGCCGTGATCGATTTGAGAGCCTGAGGTAAGCGGTTCAATGGAGCTAAGCTTTTATCGGTCTATTGACCTGGAATGTGTTTCTCCCGCTAGCCTTCGCGGTGTACCGGAGCGTAGGTGGGAGCAAGGAATTCGCATATTCCAAAAATCCCTGCCTGCGGTTTGAGTGTGATAAACGGCCCTGACCAGAGTCTAGGCAAACTGACCAACGCGTTTAACCGCGCGGATCGAGAGGACGTTTCAGCGCCGCTCCTCATTTCTTCATCATGAACGCGGCATTTACGTCGGATCCATGGATGTCCGTATGGCAAGCCGTGCACGACTGGTGTTGGGTTTCCAGATCGTGTGCCTCTCTGACAGGCGCCCCTGTTGAGGAGGTTCGCGACGGGAAATGACACTGCAGGCAGATGGTGTCGATCTTGGCGCGATTGAGCAGGTACGAACTCGGGCCGCCATGCGGAAAGTGGCATGCGGTGCAGCCTTCGGCCTTCACTACGGCATGTTCATACACAAAAGGCCCGGCGATTTCCGTGTGGCACTTCGTGCAGATGATGTCCTCTTGCGAGGGAGACCTCTGAAGCTTCTCTCCAAAAGTGCCGTGTGGTTCATGACAATCCGTGCACAAGATCAGTCCCTCTTCCACCTTGTGACGAGAGGGCATGGAGAATGCGGCCTTCTCGTCATCATGGCATTGAAAGCAGAGCTGAGGTTGAGATGCTTTGAGCAGATATTGTGGTTCACCGGCACCATGGATGCTATGGCAGTCGATGCAACTTTCATTGCTCTGACCGTGGGCCGAGCGCTCAAAGACTGACTTCTTACCTGCGTGACAGGTCAGGCAGTTGTCGTCTACCTGCTTGGCAGATGCTGTCGATGGATCGAAGATCTTGAACTTGTCGCCACCGCTCTGAACATGAGCTTTACCTGGTCCGTGGCAGCCGGCGCAAGCAACATCGGCTCCGCCATGCGCTGCAGTCAGGCTCGCATGAGGATTGCCGGCAAAGCTGCTCACAACTCCTGCATGGCATCGAACACAGGTGGTGTCATATCCCAGAGGATCGTCAGGGACCCCCAAGTTGACCTGACCGTCGGCTGGCTTCAGGTTATCCGCCTGGCCAGCCCACGCCATGGTGCTAGGGATGGTCGCTTCCCAAAGCGACAGGAAACAGATCACGAGGACCCGCACGTCCGCCCCGCGACGTCGTGATTTCGGATTCCACCGGTGCAACATTGGGCCACGCGGGCCAAGGATGCTCATGGTGTTGGGTGGGCTCCTACGGAAGCGGTACATTTTTCTCGGCGCTCTCTCTAACCGGCGACAAAGGCCCTAGCTCAGGACTGATACGCCCCTGATGACAGGTGCCGCACGTGACCGGCTTGCCCGCGTTGTCAACCTTGGCGATGAAGCCGCTGTTGATCTCCTCGGTCATCGCGTACATGCGGCGCGCAATATCTTTCATCGGTTTCGAGTCGTTGGCGAATCGCGACCGAGGTGGTCCACCAGAGACGACATTGTCCTGTTCTTCGTCGTGACATGCGCTGCACCGCACACCCAGTTCAGCGCCCCACCGCAACATCATGTCGTGGACCTGTTGTCCAGTCATGTTCTTTGACAGCACTTTCAGATTCGTGGGCGCAAGATAAGTATGCTGAGCACTCTCTTGAGTTGATCCTTGTTTGCTCCCAATTGATTGAGCAGCAGTGCTGCACACGGCCACCGCCGTGACGATCGCTAGAAGCAAGATGCGTCTCTTTCGTTCCCACAGCACGTCCCGTTACCAGCTCTCCGTCGATTTTCTGCTGCTTCGACTAGAGGAAATCCACGATCCAGTGAATATCCTCAGCATCGTTGGGCAGAAGGTTCCGCGAGGGCATGTAAAGCGGTGGAGTCCCTCGCCACTATCGCGCAGACGAATCATTCCATTCGCGGGGAGTGAAAGATTGTGATCTAAATCACAGGCAAGGCGCGCTCCTGGTGCATTCTGCGCGCTCGCAGGCTGGATTCAACATTCGAAAAAGTCGCCCAAAACCGCTAAAAGCGACAGGTTTAAACGATGCGCGAAGGGTTGGAATTCCCGATTCGACGGCATCTCTCCGCACGTCTTCTGATTCCTCGCGAGCCCATTTGCGAGAACCTACACAACGCCACACCGAAGTGGTGAGCAAATATTGATGCACCAGTAAATGCCGAATCGGCGGTGATCCAGGCGCTATGTGCAAACGCTCCAGATGATACTTCCCCAACCCAATTTTTGGGTTGCTTCCGCTTTGGCGATGACTAGACCAGAACCTGGAAGCTAGGGGAACTCTCCGCTTGCGTGCGTCTCCCTCAGCACTGTCGCAGGCTGCGATTCTCCGGTTAGAAGCAGGCGCACTCTTATTGGAAGTGTAGACATGCCCCTAAGGGAGCTTCAGATGCTTTAGGAATCGTTTCAGTGCTTTTTTGTCGGCGACCCTTTCCGGTGGGATCTCATCACCGAATAGGTTGGTCGATCTCGAGAAGACAAACGCAAGACCACGCCCGTCCGGTTCCGAGCGGACGACTAGCGTCAGCACGGCGATCCAGTCTTCCGGATCTTGCTCGGTGGCGCTGACTCCTTGTAATGTCATCGGGATCACGCTTCCAGGCAACCAGCGTTCATCAGTGAAAACGTACATTCCCGTGGAACTTATGTTCCCAACAGAACAGGCCTTTGGAGGACCACTAGTCCAGTAGTAGGCGACCAGCCCAGGTAATGGATATCGCTTCGCGTTACCGCGATCAGTGGCGAGCCACCGGAGAAGACGGGACATCAATGAATCCGTCCTTCGGGCCAGAGACTCAGATTCCACTTTGTCCTCCATCTGCTAAGCCGCGCCGCAGTCGTGGGTCAGTTTGCCCACGGGCATCACGCTTCGACCTGGCAGGCGGGGTTTTCCATTTAGGGCTAGATTAGAACGAATCGCATTTACAGGCTGGTGCCAAGATCGCTGCTGACTGCGTTGAACGCAACCTTGATCTCAGCGGACAAAGCCCTCATGGAAACAACAGCACCCAAAGCGATCAGCGCCACAGTCAGCGCGTACTCCACTAAATCCTGACCCTCTTCCGCGCTCAGCAGGTCTTGGAGATTCATGTGGAGGGCAAAGAGTATCTTATTCACTAGCGCTCTCTTTCCGGCTTGATCGTAATCTTCCCTTAAATGCTAGAATTCGCGCTATCTAAGGTCAATCGCGCTTTCGGCTGAGAGGGGTACTTTAGATTTTCGGTTGATCCGCAATTCAAACTGCACCACTAGCCATCGGTGCCGGTCGCAAGAGCAGCACTGAGAACTGTTGATTGGGGCATCCCCTCAGACTATTCCGAGCTGATAGTGGCCGAACCCGGACATTACTCTGATTTTCGAGTTCTGGACGGATCGACGGTCATCCAAGATCCTTGTGTTTTCCGATTCCTCATCTAATTGAGATCAGCGAGCGATATATTCAGGCTATGGACGCTCGCGAGTCAGCATTGGCGAACGTAAAGGTGCAGCTCGACCTCTTGCGAGAGGACGAGAGGCGACTGCAATTCTTGATTTCGTGCCAATCCACTACAGTGGACACTCGGACGCGAGCGGTTACGCAGCTGCCGTGCGTACGGGAGCGACTTCAAGCACTTGCCCAAGAGCTGAGTCGCCTAGAGTCTGAAAAGCACCATCGCATAGAAAATTAGCCGCTATCATTTCTCGGCCAAGGCGACCAACTTAATCCCTCTCTAAGGAGCTAAAGATAGGGTTCGTCGGCGTCGCGAAGAACAGCATTTAGTTCGTTCCGGTTGGATTGTGGGCGATCCGTACAAAACCAAGAGGTAAGTAGGGTTGGGCGGGAATCCACAGAGAACTCAAATCGCAGGCCCGCTGCCGGTGCGGCTTCCCGGCGCGAATTGCACGCCCGGTTGAAGCCGCTGGTTGTCGAGGCTTGTCCGTTCTCGAATCTTCCGGAAGCGAAGAGTGGCAGATCGGGCCAGGGACTCACTGCCGAGAAGATGCGAGAGTGCATCTGGGTGCAGCCGATGCTGTCGCGAATTTTGAGTTTCTCGAGTGGACGGATTCCAATCACGTCCGCCACATCAGATTCGTAGGCCTGAGACAAGACAAGAATCCAAGGGCCGTGACACGGGAGTGATTGCGAGAGGGCATCCTTGCAATCGTGGAATGTTGTGCCAGATTTGCAAGGAAGCAAGGAAGTGACACCCCGAACTGAGGTCTTACGGGCTCGGAGCGACTTTTCTCCGGACCCGGCATCCATTTGTCATGTGCTGCTTCCAAGAGCAGAAAGGGACAGATCGAAGTGCCCGGACAAGGCGATAATCGCACGATGCAGCTTGTTGAAGAGCACGATCCCGTATGCGGGATGGAGGTCGATCCCTCGAAAGCAGCGGCGAGCGTCGAACATCAGGGCGCCACCGTCCACTTCTGCAGTCAGAGGTGCGCCGAAAAGATCCGCTCTGCACCAGAGAAGTACGCGCCGAACAAAACGGAGGAAGCTCCGACGCACATACCGGCGAAGACCGAGCCGCACGGCGAATACACCTGTCCCATGCATCCGGAGATCAAACAAGCTGGTCCAGGGAGCTGTCCGAAATGTGGCATGGCCCTCGAACCGGCAACTGTGGCTTCAACCGCTAAGCAAATCGAATATACCTGTCCGATGCATCCACAGATCGTGCGGCCCGGGCCGGGCAGTTGCCCGATCTGCGGCATGGCTCTCGAACTTCGGCAAGTCACCGCCGAAAAATCGAATCCAGAGCTGGACGACATGACAAGGCGCCTGTGGATCAGCGTAGCGTTCGCGGTGCCGATGCTTGCGCTGATGGTCTCCTCATTTCTCCCCGCCATGCCCATGCAAAAGATGTTCGCGGCAACAGTGTGGAACTGGATTGAACTCGCGCTGGCAACACCGGTGGTTCTATGGTGCGGTTTGCCATTCTCCATCAGGGGCTGGCAATCCCTAGTGCATCGCAGCCTCAATATGTTTACGCTGATCGCCCTTGGTACGGGCACGGCCTATGTTTACAGCGTCTTCGCTACTGTCGTTCCTCAGATATTTCCTTCGTCGTTTCGCGGAGTCGGAGGACAGATTGATGTGTATTTCGAGCCTGCAGCGGTCATCGTTGCCCTGGTTCTTCTAGGCCAGGTACTTGAGTTGCGCGCTCGCAGTCAGACCAGCGGTGCGATTCGCGCGCTGCTTGGCTTGGCTCCGAAGACAGCGAAGCGGCTTGACGACAAAGGCGGCGAAGCCGACGTGCTTCTCGATCAGGTGCAAGTCGGGGACCGGCTCCGCGTCCGGCCCGGAGAAAAGGTGCCCGTTGATGGGACTGTTCTTGAAGGCCACAGCTCCGTCGATGAATCGATGATCAGCGGAGAGCCCATACCAATAGAGAAAGACAAGGACGCGAAAGTGACGGCCGGAACGGTGAACGGAACCGGCGGATTCGTTATGCGTGCAGAGCGTGTTGGTGCCGACACACTCTTAGCGCAAATAGTAAAGATGGTCAGCGAAGCGCAGCGGTCACGGGCGCCGATTCAGAGGCTGGCTGACCGCGTCTCCTCTTACTTTGTTCCGGCAGTCATTATTTCGGCTGTTATCACCTTCGCCGTCTGGTACTTTTCAGGGCCGCAGCCGCGCTTCGCGCACGCACTCGTGAATGCTGTAGCCGTTCTGATCGTCGCCTGCCCATGCGCTCTTGGGCTCGCCACTCCCATGGCCATCATGGTGGGTACCGGTCGAGGGGCTCAGGCAGGCATCCTCATCCGCAATGCGGAGGCGCTGGAAATATTCGGCAAGGTTGACACACTCATCATCGACAAAACGGGAACCCTTACCGAAGGCAATCCAACGCTGAGCGCCGTCATTCCCCAGCCCGGCATCAATGAAAACGACTTGCTGCGGCTCGTCGCCAGCCTTGAGCGTTCCAGCGAACATCCTCTGGCAGCCGCCATTGTGAAGGGAGCCGAGGCAAAGAAGCTCTCCCTGGCCGATGTGGATGGATTCAACTCCACGACCGGCAAAGGCGTGAAGGGGACCGTCACAGGGAAAGAGGTTGCGGTTGGAAATGCGGAGTTGTTCCGCGACTTGTCCGTCGATCCGGGTCCTTTGCTTGATCGTGCTGAAGCTCTGCGCAAGGAGGGTCAAACAGTGATGCTCGTTGCCGTCGATGGCAAAGCTGCCGGCATCGTGGGGGTCGCGGATCCAATCAAGGAATCAACGCCGGATGCAATTCGCGAATTGAAGACAGCAGGTCTGCAAATCATTATGGTCACTGGGGACAATGCGACGACCGCCAAGGCTGTGGCGCATAAGCTCGACATCGAGTTTCAGGCCGACGTTCTGCCCCAGAAGAAGGCGGAGGTCGTCAAAGCACTTCAGCAAAAGGGCTCAGTGGTGGCCATGGCTGGAGATGGAGTGAACGATGCGCCTGCACTCGCTCAGGCTGACATCGGCATCGCCATGGGAAGCGGCACCGATGTGGCGATGGAAGCGGGAGGAATCACGCTGCTAAAAGGCGATCTTCGCGGCATTCTGCGCGCCCGTCACCTCAGCAAGTCAACCATGCGCAATATTCGCGAAAACCTGTTCTTTGCGTTCGTCTACAACGCAGTTGGTGTACCGCTTGCTGCGGGAGTACTGTTTCCTGCCTTCGGCCTGCTTTTGAATCCAATGATCGCAGCGGCAGCTATGAGCTTCAGCTCCGTTTCAGTGATCGCCAATGCACTGAGACTGCGAACTACAAAGCTATGAATCGTCGATGGCTCTAGTGGGTGAGAATCTGTGACTCCTGCATTTTGGCCAAATCGGAATGTATGGTCCGCCGCTGTTTTGCAAGCGAAAAATGAGGAAGACAGAAAAGGCCTGCGCGAATGTATCCGGCCTTGATTGGAGTAGCGATCTCCTGGCCTGAATGGAATGCGCTGCGCCCTCTCCTTTTTAGTAACGCTGCCTTTGCGGGCATTTTCTGGTTACAGGTTTCGGGAGCGCCGGGATCGACCGTTGTGCCATCTCATGGTTCGCCAGCAAACCTGGCAGGAATCTCAGAACTCAGATCAGTCGTCGTTGGACTGCAAATGTGGGAATCGCGAAGCGATTTCCAAGCCTGGCGCTTGTGCCAGGCGTCATGTGCAGGCCATCAGGCTGCGATCACTTGTGGTAACGATGGCGGGCGATAGGCTTCTCCTTTGGACAAAACCGCCCAGGCCATGCGCGGCATCTTGTTGGCTAACGCCACTGTTGCCACCTGGGCGCGCTTGCGTGACGCGAGATTGGCCAGCCAGGTACTCAGAGCTGAAGTTTGCTTCGTCCTCTGCACAGCACGGAATGCGCTCCCTGCACGAAGAGCTTTCGCAGCACCCCGTCAATTTTTGTCCTTGTCCTCGAACTGCGAGCCTGAAACGATGAGTGGAGCAAGATGTCAGAACTCATACAACTCGGTGCCTCGCCATTGCAGCCTGTCTCCGCTCGGCCTTCCAAACCCAGTACTGCCGTGCTCTGGTTGCAGAGTGTCACTCTGGCATGGATGTTAGTAGAACTCGGCGTCTCCGTATTTGCGGCCGTGACCGCTCGCAGTCCGGCGATGTTCGCCTTCGGTTTCGACAGCCTCGTGGAGCTTCTTTCGGCCGTTGTCGTGCTCATGCAGTGGATCCCGAAGATGCCGATCTCGGAACGCAAGGCGCACCGTGCGTCCGCTGTTTTGCTCTTCGGGCTCGCCTTTGTGGTTGGGCTAATTGCCCTGGGGTCGTTGGTCCTTCGCTTGCAGCCTGAGACAAGTCGTTCAGGTATCGGAATCACCATTGCGGCGCTCATCGCAATGCCGATCCTGGCCACTCTCAAGCGCCGCGAGGCTCGCCTCAGCAAGAATGCAGCCTAGGCCGCCGATGCAGTGCAATCCGCTACTTGCGCCTACATTGCGCTCATCACGTTGGCTGGCCTCGCTCTAAACGCAGCCTTCCATATCCCGTGGTTCGATTCGCTTGCCGCTTTGGTGGCCATTCCAATTCTCATTAAAGAAGGCAGATTCGCTTGGCAAGGGCACGGGTGCGCGTGCTGCTGAGGTTGTTGTTGGATGGTGGGCAAGCAGGAAGTTATGTCTCTTCATTAATATCGAGGGTGACGATAACTAGCAGTAATTGACGCTTAGAGGCGCAATTGAATCAGGATACAGAGCGATTGAAAAGAGCCATCGCCAGCGGTTCCTGCACATTGAGTGAGTGGAAGCCGTTTTCGGCTATCGAGAAGAGCCAAACTCACAGAACGACCGCCTGAGGCCGTTCCCGTGCTATTCCGCCAATAGATCAGCGTGATTCGCATTTGGCTATGTTCCCGGGATGCCTACGGAGCGTCCTCAACTGGATGCACGGAGAAATCTCGGCCGTTAGTCGTAAAGAATCGTCTCCGCATCCAGAATGCAACGTTAACAAGCCCGATCAATGCCGGCACTTCGATGAGCGGTCCTACTACTCCAACGAATGCCTCGCCTGAATTGAGTCCGAAGACAGCCACGGCCACCGCGATCGCAAGTTCAAAGTTGTTCCCCGCTGCCGTAAACGAAAGAGTAGCCGATTGCGCATAATCGGCTCCAAGTTTTTTGCCCATCCAGAAGCTGACCAGGAACATGATGAGAAAGTAAATGACCAGCGGGATGGCAATGCGAATCACGTCGAGTGGTAGCCGGACGATAAGATCGCCTTTGAGCGAGAACATCACAAGAATAGTGAAGAGTAGGGCAACCAACGTAAGTGGACTAATTCTAGGGATAAAGCGCGTGCGATACCATTCCTCACTCTTGATCCGAATGAGCGTGAAACGAGTGATCAGGCCGGAAGCGAAGGGAATACCAAGATAGATTCCGACGCTCTTTGCAATCTGGGCGATGCCGACTTGCACGACGCTTCCTTGAAGCCCGAACCACTTGGGAAACACCGTGATGAAGGCCCACGCATAGAGGCTGTAGAAAAGAACCTGAAAGACGCTATTGATGGCGACGAGTCCTGCAGCGTAGTCGGTGTCCCCACTCGCCAACTCATTCCACACCAGGACCATCGCAATGCAGCGTGCAATCCCGATCAGGATCAGTCCGCGCATGTAAGCAGGTTCGTCGCGCAGGAACACGATAGCGAGGAGGAACATCAGCGCCGGCCCAATGAGCCAATTCTGAACCAATGACAGTGCGAGTACTCTCTTGTTGCGGAACACTTCGCCGAGCTTCTCGTATCGCACCTTCGCCAGCGGCGGGAACATCATGATGATGAGCCCGATGGCGATGGGGATATTCGTGGTTCCGGATTGAAACCGATTGACGAAGCCGGCGGAGCTTGGGATGAAGTGCCCGACTGCTACTCCAATCGCCATTGCGAGGAAAATCCAAAGGGTAAGAAAGCGGTCGAGAAACGAGAGCTTCTTGCGCTGCAACGGAGCGCAGATTTGACTTTGGGTATAGGGGACGCTCGGCATGTTCATTTTGCCTCGGCTCGGGTTGCGGATTCTATCGGAATCGGTAAAGGAGCTCCTTGAAGAGCGGCGAATTTCGCCGGACTACAGCAAGCCTTGGATAGGCGCATCCGGTCCGCTTGCATCGCTCGCTCCTCTCTCAACCACGTAAGCGTCTGACGCAATACCTGAGCGGCGCCAATATTTGGGGGCATGACGATGCGGTAGTGCATCCACTTGCCTTCCCGTCGGGCGGCAACGATCCCCGCGCGGCGAAGATAAGCCAGATGTCTGGAAATCTTGGGCTGACCCTGCCCCAGAATCTCCACGAAGTAGCAGACACAGATCTCCTGATCTCCCATCAGGTTAAGCAGGCGAAGACGCGTATTGTCTCCCAACGCCTGAAAAAAACGCTCCATATTGAACGGAGAGGTCTCTCTCTTCATATATTTATATATACGTCTTGACGACTATGTTTGCAAGGAATATAGTCGCTTTTGCGAATATGTTCTAAGGAGCAGGTTATGGCAGAGGAGATTCTGGAATCGGTGAAATCGAAGTACGGGGCGGTGGCTGAAAGCTCGTTGTCGAGCGACAATGCGGGCGTGAAGGCCGTCGCGGAAGCGTTTGGCTATACCTCCGAGGAACTTACCTCAATTCCGGCTGAGGCCAACATGGGCTTGTCATGCGGCAATCCGACGGCGACTGCTCATATCAGACCTGGTGAGGTTGTAGTCGATCTTGGTTCAGGCGGAGGTCTCGATGTTTTTCTCGCGTCGAAGATGGTCGGGCCGGAAGGCCGTGCCATCGGCATCGATATGACGCCGGCCATGATTGAACGAGCGCGTGCAAACGCCAAAGCAGGCGGCTACGCCAACGTTGAGTTTTACGAGTCCACTATCGACCGGATTCCGCTGCCGGATGCTTCGGTCGATTGCGTCATCTCGAACTGCGTCCTTAACCTGGCACCCGATAAGTCGGCGGTCTTTCGCGAAATCGCTCGCGTTCTGAGGCCTGGCGGTCGAGTGGCAATCAGTGACATCGCATTAAAGCGCGAGCTGCCGGAGGATGTCGCGAAAAGCGTTGCGGCCTACGTTGGCTGCATCGCTGGAGCAATTCAGATCGACGAATACCGTTCCGGACTGCTTGCGGCAGGCTTCGAGCACGTCGAAATCGCCGACAGCGGCGCTGATCTGAATGCTTATGCCAAGGTGGAAAATCAATCAGGTTGTTGTTCCCCAAAGATGGACGCCTCGCATCCCTTCCAGATCGTTGACGAGCCTTGCTGCTCTCCTGCACCTGATGCTTCAACCTCGCTGCATGAAGAGCTGAAGACTCTTCTCTCGCGATACGACATCAACGCGGCCGCGGCGAGCGTGAAGGTATATGCCATCAAGCCGGGATCCGAGGGTTCAAAATCCTGTTGTGGCCCGACATGCTGTTCGTGAGGGAATCCGCAAACAGACTTAACTCAACGCTGACTGTTTCTCGGAAGGACGCTCGATATGGCGCGCTATAACGTATTGTTTCTCTGCACTGGAAACTCGGCCCGTTCCATCATGGCTGAGGCGATCATGAACCGAAAAGGGTTCCCGAATTTCGTTGCTTATAGTGCAGGAAGCCACCCTTCGGGATTTGTGCGACCGGAGGCTCTTCGTCAGATCGAAGCGGCCCGCATGAGCACCGAGAATCTTCGCAGCAAATCCTGGGATGAATTCTCTCGACCTGATGCGCTCCCGCTTAACTTCGTGTTCACTGTCTGCGACAAAGCGGCGAGTGAGGTCTGCCCATTCTGGCCCGGACAGCCGATGACAGCGCATTGGGGCATCCCTGATCCAGCGGCCGTGCAGGGAACACCCGAGGAGATCGAGCAAGCCTTTTCCAAAGCTTTCGTCACTCTCGATCGCCGCATCGGCCTCTTCCTCTGCCTGCCTTTGGCAACGCTGGACACCTTCGCCCTGCAAAGAGAAATCGACAGTATCGGAAAGCAATAGGCCCCACATGAGATTGCTGATCATCGCTGGCAGCGATGCAGGCATCAGCGCGGCTCTTCGCGCACGCGAGCTCGATCGGAACGTCGAAGTCACTGTCCTGTTGGCGGATGATTTCCCTAACTACAGCATCTGTGGTCTGCCTTTCTTTCTGAGTGGCGAGACCCCCGATTGGCACAGCCTTGCTCATCGGACCGAATTCGAAGAAATCGACATGCGCCGTGGACATCTGGCAACGCGCATCAATACAGCTTCAAAGACAGTCGATGTGAATACGGAGAGGGCGGGTTCAATCACGTTGCCCTATGAGAAGCTCGTGATCGCTACCGGCGCGGGACCTGTCGAGCCGCCAATCGAAGGGTGGCGATCTCCGGGCGTGTTTCCGCTCCACACGATGCATGACAGTTTTGAGGTTCACCGTTACCTGGAGACAGCAAAGCCGAGACGAGCTGTGATCGTTGGCGCTGGCTACATTGGCCTTGAAATGGCCGACGCCCTCACGCATCGGGGCATTGAGGTCACTGTCGCCAGCCATACTCCGACTGTCCTGCCGACCGTCGATGCAGAGTTCGGGAGAGCTATCGCCGATGAGCTTCAACGTCATGGCGTGAAGGTGTTTACCAGCGTAGAAGTGAACCGGATAACCCGAGTTGGGAACCGCGTTCATGTCTCGGGAAGCAATCATTTCGATCAGGACTGCGAGATGGTTATTGTCGCTGTGGGCGTGAAACCCAACGCGGCTCTCGGGGCAGCGGCCGGTCTCGACATTGGGGTAAAGGGCGCACTGGTGGTCAATCGCAAGATGGAGAGCAAGCTGCGGGACATCTATGCCGCGGGAGATTGCGCGGAGACATTTCATCGCCTTCTGAATCGGCATACCTATTTGCCTCTCGGTACGACGGCTCACAAGCAGGGGCGCGTTGCAGCCGAGAATGCATTGGGAGGAAACCGCGATTTCCCTGGTTCCCTAGGAACGCAGGTGGTCAAGATCTTCAACCTCGTCTTTGCGCGTACCGGCCTCAGGCACGACGAAGCGAATAGAGAATCCTTCAATCCGTTTACGACAGTGAGCACGATGAATGACCACAAGGCCTACTATCCGGGGGCAACTCAGCTTCACGCCCGTGTGACCGGAGACATCCGTACCGGTCGCTTGCTCGGAGCGCAAATCATGGGGGCCTGGGGCACGGAGGTGTCGAAGCGTCTCGATGTATTCGCGACGGCACTCTTTCACGAAATGACGGTTGACCAGATCTCCGATCTCGATCTCAGCTACACTCCGCCTCTCAGCAGCCCGTGGGACCCCGTCCAGATGGCTAGCCAGGCTTGGTGCGCCAAAGCGAATACGTCCATAACGGAGAAACAGAATGTATAAGGTCATTTTTGCCTGCGTTCATAATGCCGGCCGGTCGCAGATGGCGGCTGCTTTCTTCAACCAACTTGCTGATCGAGAAAAGGCCGAGGCCGTTTCGGCTGGGACAGATCCTGGTCTTCGGGTTCACCCAGAAGTGCAGGCCGTGATGCAGGAAATCGGAATCGATCTCTCACATGCCAAGCCCCAGAAGTTGACAGAGGAGTTGGCAAGAGAGGCACAGCTTCTCGTTACGATGGGTTGCGGCGAGAAGTGCCCTTATGTGCCCGGTCTTCGTCGAGACGACTGGCCGCTCCGCGATCCTAAGGGCCGTCCAATCGATGAGGTTCGTGTTATTCGGGATGAGATAAGAAACAGAGTGCAATCGCTACTCGACCAAACAGGTCTAGCTGCGCCCGAAATGACGGCTAATCCCCAAATTGGGCATGCACACTGACGCACTTTTCGGGCGGAAGGTCACCCATCGCAAAGAAGGACCGAACTGGTGTCGCACGAACCTGAACGAGCCCCGTCCCGGCATCACTCGGAATGAAAGAGGCTACAACGATGCTCTCCGCAAGCGCCTCATCAGCTAAAAGCGCGACGGTTGCGGTAGCTCACGACCTCGTCGGTTGGGCCTTGTGCGGCGCCACGATGGCGCTGGGCATGAAGTACAGCACTCTTAGAATTGCACTGACTATTCATGCGCTCGCGACGGCTAAGGGGCATGGCCGCTGTGTTCGGCCTTGTCGCTCTGTTGGCCACTGGGTTCGCAAATGGAATTGGAGAATTACTCGGCCGGTGAACATCTCTCTGAATGTGTGGAGGGTTTCTCACCAAGTTCGTCCGACATAAACATCAAATGTGCGCAACACGCCGTTCAGATTCGGATTCCAGTGATCCGCGTAGCTGCCGTAGTTGAAGACGGTACCGCCCTCGATCTTATGGGGAAAAAGATAGTATGCCTTGCCCTGGCCGATCCACTGCGGTACCTGCACCTGCGAGATCTGGGTTGAACTGAAGGCCAGGTTGCCGAGCGCGGACTGGAACATATCCGGACTGAAATTCCCCTGCTGAATGAGCGAAGCGTTCCCCAGTTGGGCGGCATCGTTAGGATTCAGGTCGGGCCTGTAGCCGCTGCCCGACCCATTGTGCGTAAGCCGCAAATCCAGTCCGAAGTGCTGCTTGACCATGTAGGTCGAGTCTCCCCAAACGACTTGGCTGAGCTGCTTGTATGGAACAAAGGGTTCGTCTACCACATAGCCGACAGAACTGTCGTTCTGGAAGGCCATATAGCTCTGAAGATTGTTCTCCTGATACGAATACCCGAGCACCAGATTCCACATGGGCGAGGGGACGGAGTGAGGCGCTGGCCGTGTCGGTGTAGAAACGGTCGCGGCGCCGAAAATCGAGAGGCAGGCCAGAGGCCGTCAGTCCAGCCACTGCAATTACCCATACAAGAGAGGAACGCCGCATTGACTTGCCCCCACTGACTCCATTCAGTGATCAGCAAAAACGCAGGATCACTGTGTCGTGAACTCTGCAGAGGCAAACGGATACGCTGTGTGCCATCGGCAGGTGCCGGAGAGCGCCGGCTGCGGGGTGGGTCGACGTGGGGACAGGATTTGTCAGCCAACCGGGAGCGAAGGATCCTGAAGTTCAGTGTCCTCCGGCATCGTCGCTCCGACCGTATTCCTATCTTGTGGTGGGGGCTGTGTTTTCAATCACAGCCGCCAAAAACGCATTTTGCCGGATCTCTCGTGACGCAGTGCCGAAGCACCGTTTTAAATATCTGACTGTCGTTGCCATGAATGGATCTGACTAAAACAATCCCTGCGCGATTTCGCAACGTGATCCGACGGCGGCATTTGGTATTCGAGTCGCAACCGTGAACGTGGATTTGCGCTTGCCCCCGGAATGCATTCCAGGGTTAATACTTTCCTTTGTGGAAACAACATTGAATCAAAAGCGTCCCTTACGGTCTGGGGATCTCAGTCGGGCAGCAGGCGTAAGTACCGATACGCTGAGGCACTACGAACGGCTGGGTATTTTGAAAAAGCCACCACGAACGCATGGTGGCTATCGAAGGATTCTCGGGTTTTGGTTGGATTTCGGACGATACTTCCCCGACGTGATTTGATTGCATGGCAGCGTCGGCTCCCCCAGCTCAACTACAAGTGCACCGGTCTGGCTTACTCCCGTGGCGGCCACGGCCAGCCGTGCCCTGTTCTCAACCTCCTCTGCTTAATCCAAGTTTTGTGCAGCATTAACCGCGCCGTAATGTGGGGCTCCTAGTCTGCGTTGGGACTTGACTTAGCCGGCTTTCCCTCATCGGGCCTAAGTCTCATTCGACAGAAAGAGGTAATTCCCATGAAACACTGCGTAGCAGTCTTGTGTCTTCTTGCCGCAGGCGCCGTTAGCCCTATGTCCGCGCAAGAAGGCTCCGTGCCGAAAGGTTTCTTCAGACGCAGAATGGAAACAGCTACGTTATTAAGAATTTCTGGACCCTGCCCGCAAACGCTCCAACCACACATTTCACCTACCCGCCCGGATTCGCCATCGCACCAGGCACGACCTTTCAAATGGGCAATCAGTCGACGAGCTGCTCGGCTGGCATACAGCTGTACGGCTACCTGACAGCGAACTGAAGACTGGCTGCAAGATGGGTGCGGGTCTGCGGGCCGAGGATCGTTCCTCGGCCCGTTCCAGTTGCCTCAGTTGCCTCGCCATGTCCGTGAAAACTAGGCGATCGATTTTTCGTCTTAGCGGACCGGTTCACCTCGGTCTCAATGCCCTCGTCGATTCGAAAGGCAACTCACTTTCCGAGTTTCGGTCGGATCGTGGACAACCCGGATATATCCCCGATTTCAGGGTTCTGTCCGCGTAACGGTCAACCGCCAGCAATGCGGATTAACGAGTGGCTTGGCGATTCTGCATCAGCTGACACGTTTTCGGTTTGACACTCCAAATCGCGAACGAGATCTTCAACCCGCGGGAGCGCCGAAAGTATCCGGCGGTTGCAAGCCGATGTTCCGTCTTTGCGACGGAGTCTCGTGAGGACCGAATCGTTGCGCTAGTTTTTGCCTAAAAAGCGATTCGCTTGCGCAAGCTCCGGAAGATCTTGATCGGCGTGGCTGCAGATAGTGAGCAGCCTGCGGTAATGCTGTTCCGCGGCAGGCCGTAATCCTGCCTCCTGCGCAGAAACAGCGGCGCCGTATTCCGCTCTGAGGCGTCCAGGGGTGGATTTCAGAGACGATTCATAGGCCGCCAACGCGAGCTTCGGCTGCTTGGCCAAAAGCAACATATCGCCCAGCATCTCCGACGCGGGAGCGATAGAGCCCGGACTGACAGGCGATTTTTCGGTTGCCTCTTCCATTTCAGCGGCTGTTCTAATCTCTTGCAAGGCCGTACCCTGATCACCTTCTGCCCACTTGACCCAGGCGGTCACAATCTTCAATTGAATGCTCACCTGGTCCGCATCGCCATCGCCGCTCTTCGCGAGTGCGTCGCGCAACGAGAGTAGAGGTTGCATTGCTGTCCGCGCCGAGTCGATGTCTCCGGACCTGACTGCGCCAAGTGCACGGGCAAAATAAAGGGTCGTCTCTGTCGACGCATACGCATCTTCTGAAGAGTTTTGCGAAGGCAAAGGAAGCGCTGCGGCATCGCCCCACCGCTGACGCTCGATCGAATACCGCGCTGGTATGGCAGCTGTCGCGTAGAGCCCGGCATATCTGGCCGCATCGCCTGGCTCGACCAGGGGAAGTTGTTGGGTGAGTTTGTGGGCTTCAGTTACGCGGCCGGTTTGCAGATACGCATAGACCAGGTAATCCAAAGCGTGTAATTCGTCGCCAGCCAGCTTTTGTTTGCGCGCGCTGGCGACCGAGGCGAGGTTGGAGGCAATGGATTCGTCCCATAAACCAAGCCTTGTAAAAATATGAGAGGGCATATGAAGAGCGTGAGGCGAGTCCGGCGCAATCTGCGAATAGCGCTGCGCCGCATTCAAAGCGTGCGGAGCTAGCACCGGATTATCGTTTGCATGGATGATGTAGTGCGCGAGACCCGGATGTTCCGGCTGCTGCAAAAGGATAGGTTCGAGAATTTGGGTCGCCTTCTTTTGATTTGCGTAAGTCTTGTCATTGAGGGAAGCATTTGCGATCAAAGACAGGGCGTAAAATATGGCCGCTTCACTGTCCTGCGGATACCGACGGTGCAGCGACTCCATCGCAATCTCATATCGTTGGGCGCGGACGCTGTGACTTTCTGAGCCTGCATTTTGATAAAAACCCAGAATAGCGTTTAGATAGTCGCGTTCCCTTTTAGTCTTCGGTCTCATCGACAGACCTTTTTGAGCGGCTTCAAGGCCGATCCTCAGATCGTCCCCAGTCGGCGGATCCCACAATTCGCGGTAGTGGCTCATCGCAATGCCCCACTCTGCCATGCTGCACTTGGGATCTTTGCTTAGGACGTCTGCGAATAACTCAGCTGACTTCCGGTAGCCAAAGGAATGTAAAGTTGCCACCGCCAGATCGAATTCGTCGTCCACATCAGGACTGCATGACGTGTCGAATTGGACCTTTCCCATTCTGTCCGACTGGCCCGACTCATGATTGTGCTGGGGTACGCATTCCACCCGGACCGGTGTAAGTACCACGAAGGCCAGGAACAGCGCGAAAACAAAGCGCAGCATAACCCTTTTCTCCTCAATCCATTGATCATGGTAGCTGGTCTCGCGGGTTTTTCTCTGGCGACTTTAGGCCGAGTCACTCATCCAAACGGGCTCCAGCTCAAAGACTGCGGGTTCCGAATGAGGTGGCCAACCCTTCCGTAGACCGGCTGGGGAAGTATGGGTGGTGATTCGACCGCGACTAAACTGATGTCCAGTTGGCAATGGCGGTTTGTTCAGAGCGCAGCCCGAGTCCGTTTGCGCGGAGTATTCCGCTTCAAAGGCAGTAGTAGAAACCACACTTCTCAAGGTGGACAACACCGCTACGGCAATCAACCTGAGTTGCAACGCATGCTTGCAGTTGCTAAGGATTGGGCGGATTTGAGGATCCGCCCTTGGATTGAGGTGTTGGCGGACTACTGCAGGCGGGTGGCGGTGGCGGAGGCGCAGCCTGACATGAGGACGGAACCGGTGGAATCGAAGAACTGGACGGTGGCTTCGTCGGTGAAGGAGTCGGCGTCGTGATCGAGGGTGATGGAGTGGGTGAGCTTCTGAGTGCCTTGGGTGAAGGCGCCCCCCGTGAACTCGATGTAAGCGACGTCGCTGGCAGAGTAGGTGCCGTGTTCATCCCAGGCCCAAGTGCCGACGCCGATGCTGCGCTGGCCTGGGAGGAAGCCGGGATTGGAGGTGGTTTCGGTTAGCGTGCCGCCACGAGAGAACAGGAGCATGGAGCTGAAGGGCGGGCGCTTGACGCCGGTGGAGCAGTTGTAGAGGGTGACGGTGACCCACCAGGCACCTTCCAGGCTGTGGCGCGAGGAGGATTCGTCGGATTGTGCGTGAAGCGGTACAAGCGATCCGAGCAAAGCAGCGAGGATGGTCAGTTTAGTGAGACGGGCAAGGATCCGAGCTCTTGAGGATGCGAACATGGGGCGATCTCCTGTGGGGAAAGTGGCTTGCAACTGCAAGGACAAAGTAGCCCGGGTGCGGATGCGAAGTCTTGAGGATAGATTGAGGTTTATTGCCGGAAATGTTGAGTTAAGTTGATTCGAGCGGATGGAGGTGCTGCTAGAATCGCGGCACGTCGCAGCGGGTTCCAACGATGAACGAGAAACTCCAGGTTGCGTATGAGTTCGCGAACTTCAGGCTGTTGCCGCGGGAGAAGCAGCTAGTGTGCGGCGATCGGGCAGTGAAACTGCAGCCGAAGGTCTTTGACACGCTGGAGATGCTGGTGGAGAATCACGGGCGGCTTGTGGACAAGGATGACTTCCTCAAACGGCTGTGGCCGGACACGTTTGTGGAAGAGGCGACACTGGCGCATTGCGTGTCGGAGTTACGAAAAACGCTGCGCGCGGGGAGCGACGGCGTCGAGTTTATTGAGACGATCGCCAAGCGCGGGTACAGATTTCTGGTGCCTGTGAAGACGACGGAGTTGAGTGCACCAGTTGCGACGACAGGAACGGTGCTGGCCGTTCTGCCGTTTGAGAATCTTGGACCGGAGACGGACCGCGAGTACCTAGCCGATGGGTTGACGGAAGAGGTTATAGCGGCGCTGGGACAGATCGATCCGGTGCGGTTGAGCGTGATCGGAAGGACGACGATTATGCGGTACAAACGCACGACGAAGTCGCTGCAGGAGATTGGGCACGAACTGGGCGCGTCATTCCTGGTAGAGAGTTCGCTGCGCAGCGAGGGCGGCAGGATCCGTGTGACTTCGAAACTGGTGCGGGCGAACGACCAGGTGCAGACATGGTCGGGGACCTACGACAGCGAGCCGAAGAGCATTCTGGCGTTTCAGCGGGAACTGAGCGCGACGATTGCGCAGCAGATTCGGCTGCGGCTTTCGCCGGAGCGGCTGGATGCGCTGGCACGACGGCAGGCGCACAATCCCGAGGCCTACGACGCTTATCTGCAAGGGCGATACTACTGGAACCTGTTTACACCGGCGACGACGCGCAAAGCGGTGGAATGCTATTTGCGGGCGACGCATCTCGATCCGAATTATGCGCTGGCCTGGTCGGGGCTCGCGGATGCGTATGCATCGAGTCCGATCCATGCGGATGCGCGTCCTCGCGATGTGTGGGAGAAGGCGCGGCACGCAGCAGAGCAGGCGATTGCAGCGGAGCCGGAACTGGCGGAGACGCAGACGTCGTGGGGCTTCGTGAAGTTCTGGCTGGATTGGGATTGGAGGGAGACCGAGGCAGCATATCGCAGAGCAATTGCGATCGATCCGAACTACTCGCTAGTCTACCGCCTGCTAGGAATCGCTCTCGGACATGCGGGCCATCGCGAAGAAGAGGCGCGGCAGGCAATGGAGCGGGCGCGCGCGATCGATCCGCTGCAGGCGATGCATCATGCGCTTTCGGCGCAGGTGGCGTTTATGGGGCGGGACTTCCTTACGGCGCTCGAATTTGCGCGACAAGCCTCAGTAGTGCTGACAGACTTCTGGATTGCGAATCTGCAGATGGCGCAAGCATACGAACAGCTGGGCGAGGATGCGCTGGCCCTGGAGGCATTGAGCCGCGGGGGAGGAGTTGGCGGCGAAAACAGCAAGGTGCTCTCGCTCCGTGGATTTGTTCTGGCAAAGATGGGGCGCGAGAAGGAAGCGCGCGAGGTGTTGAAGACGTTTGAGGCACTCGCGCTGGAGCGCTATATACCTGCTTACGCGATTGCGCAGGTGCATGCCGGACTTCGTGAAGTGGATCGCGCGTTTGCCTGGCTGGAACGCGGCGTTGAGGAACACGATGTGCACTTGGCGATGCTGCCGACCGAACCGAAGTGGGATGCGTTGCGCGGGGATGCGCGATTTGCAGACCTGCTGCGCCGGTGCGGACTGCCGTTTGGGAGTTCTGAGTTATGAGCTACGAGAATCCGATTTCACCACATTGGTCCCGCTGAGTCCGCTTATCGGCGGGCGATCTGCAGGCGCCTTAAGAGTGAACTGTGAGGTCGTGTAGATCTCAAAAACTCGGCCAAGTTTTGCTTGAAATCCCAAATTTTGTAGAACCCCAAAGTGTTTGAAAACCGATGGCTTGAGAGCGGCCAACTTTTGCTCGTTCCGGCCAAGTTTTGGTTGTTTTGTCAACGACCACCGCCACAGCTTTCCCCCGCTGGTATTGACGACCAGGTAGAGGCCGCCTCCATCACTCAGCCGGTAGTCCTTCTCGCCGGGTTTGGCGTTCTTGATATCGTGGTCCCTGAGTCTATTGAGGATCTCCATTTGCCGCCTTAAGGAGCGATACCCCCACCCTCCTTGCCGACGCCTTCGAGCATACCCCCTCCAATACCCCCGTCAAATCCGGCTGCACGTGGAGAGCCTTGGACGGTTATGGAGTGCTTTCGCTTGTTTTCAATAGTTTATGGTCCGCGAGAGGACGGGTTTGGAGGACTGCGGACCGCTATGGAGAAGAAGTGGCGGAGGGAGCAGCCGACAAGGCTGCGGATCTGGCAAGGTGAGAGTCCCTGCGCCGTCAATTACCTGTATTCGGACGGCTAGCATATCCGGTGCGTGCGGAGGTAACGAAGCACGTTCAGCCCGGATGTAGAAGTCCCGGCTGCCCTCCGGGATGATCACCGCACATTCCGTTCACCCGTCGCTTCATCGCGTACTTCTTGAAGAAGTTCCGCGAGGGAAGATCGCCAAATCTATACACCAGAATTTTGAGAGAGAATACTGGAGCCTCTTCACGAAGCTGATTACGGCGAACGAAGTTTCCGGCGCGAATCCGCGCAGCGTAGTCCGAGCGCAAGTGCTCTCCGCTGCGATTGCGGGGGTAGTTCACGATGCCGCCCGGAAAGGAACACTGAAATCTCCTGCTTTTGAGCAAGAACTCGTTCGTCTGGTCGACGCATATCTGACCGTTCTGGCAAACGACCAGAACAGGCCCGCTATTCGAACAGTCGGCGCGAAACCTCGTTCGGGCTAGAAGAGGACGTTCCTCGCATCATTCGTCCCCACAGGTTCGATTCGATTTCCTCGTTCATGGTTCTCACAATTGGGATTTGGTCTGACTTCGGCAAACGCTATGCAGTTCTCTTAACTTCTTTTCACGTGGTGCAGCCTCAATTCCAGCATCAAGCAATGGCAACAATGGGCCCGGAAACATCACCGCGTCAAGATCTCCTTGACGGTCTGTCGCGCATGTGCTCTGAGAGTCTTCGGATCAAACGCGGTGGTTTCCCAGTTTCTACAAGTGACCGAAATGTGAGCAACTGTGCAGTGTTTTTCGCGTTGGTTAGGAGGATTTCGATAGAGTAGGTCAACTCTAAAGGCGAGTAGACATCTGATATGTGCATTAGTAGCCTCACCATAGGATGTGAGCGCATATGCACAAACACAATCGTTCTTCCTCTCTTACAAAGAAGCGGTTCACGTTGAACTGGAACTGTCTCGAATCTCTAGTGCGGGATTTGTGCTACAGCGTCCGCACCTTGGCGCGTACTCCGGTCTTCTCCGCTACTGCCGTCCTCGTGATGGGGCTGGGCATCGGTGCGAATGTTGCCCTGTTCACGATTGTCCCGCAACCGATGATGTACTTTGCTCTCGATGCGAATTCTGAAATGACTGGAGCCGCGCTTGTTGTTCGCTCAGACCTGGACGTGACCACGCTCGCTCTGCCCATTCAGCGTATGATTGCACAACTCGACCGCGATATGCCCGTTTCCGACGTGCTCACGATGGATCAGGTGTTGCATCGGAATACGATGGAAACCAGTTTCGATGTCACCCTGCTGCTGGTATTTGCTGCACTTTCGCTGCTGCTTGCCGCGGTCGGATTATTCGGCGTGCTTTCCTATATCGTCGCTCAACGCACCGGCGAAATAGGAATTCGTATGGCACTGGGCGCTCAACGAGAGCAGATACTGAGCACGATTTTGATTGACGGCCTGCGGCCCGCATTTCTCGGACTGTTCCTGGGACTTTTAGGAAGTGCTGCCGTTGTGCGCCTGATGGGCTCTATGCTCTATGAAACCGCACCGCTCGATCCGACTGTTTTCATTACAGTGTCAGGAACACTGCTTGTTGTTGTGGCGATTGCCTGCGTATTCCCCGCGTGGCGCGCCTCGCGCCTCGATCCGATGCAGGTCCTGAGAACATAGTGCCGCGAGAGTTCTATAGATTATTGCCGCCAAAGCTTTGATAGAGATGTTGTGCACCCATCGCACCTATCGTCAACCAGACCCCGGGGCAACGAGGATGTTTCGCCGGCTTGACGGGCGACAATAGGAAAGTCCGACCGTGTTGCCTCATGCAGGAATGTTACCGAGTTTGCCTCAGGAAAATGTTACCGTC
>OBLW0100001059.1_pt1 | contig 23719 bp, 16 predicted proteins | sample 1520161 | NCBI WGS metagenome assembly OBLW01 (sample SAMEA3539309, study PRJEB22396) | soil metagenome | biome: tundra; feature: field; material: soil | place: USA | collected 2010-05 | depth 0.15 m | reverse complement strand
GTGGCCGCCGTGAAAAGAGAAGTGGTCGCGGACTATCACGAAATCCTTCGCGCTTGCGGAACAGATCCGGTCTTCACTTTGGCAGCATTGGCGCGCAGGAATCTTTGCGCGCAGCCGATGGATTCCTTCACGATGCTGGACATCGGAAACAGCCAGTCGGAACTGACTGGTTTTGGAAAAGGCGTTCCGACCAATTCACGAATTATTTTTTGGGGCATTGAAAATAGTCCAGGTTCGCCTGATGCAAAGTTCGATGCGTTGGTGCAAGCCATCAAAGGCTGCTCAAGCGGGGAAAAATTATTTTTTTCTGGCAACAAATTGTCCGAAGACTACACCGCGCGGCTGGCAACTTTGTTGGGCAGCGGCTGGCAATTTGAACGGCTGGCAGCCGCGGACGGTACGGGTCGTTCAGCGGCGATTTCCGGTCTCCAAAAGTTTGTGGAGCAGGGTGGCGAACCGTCGTTGCCCATCTGCGTCGAACACGCCAGCGGCGTGGCCACGAGTCTGGCAACACTGGATTTGAAGAAATGGGGCGCGCGCGTGGGGGCGCTGCTCGTCGCGTTGCTGTTACTGCCTTATGCCGAGGCGTTGCTGCTCAAGCCGCATCTCGCAAAAAAAGTTGCCATGTTCAAGGCCGAGGCGGCGCGGCTGACGATCATTGATCGTGAACTGGATTTTCTGCGTTACTTGAGACAAAGCCAGCCGCCCTATCTCGACGCGCTATATATTTTATCCAAGTCCGTGCCGCCCGGCACGCGTTTTGATGCATTGTCGCTGAACAGCCACGGCGAAGTTTCTTTGCGCGGCGCGTTTCGCGATGGACAGCAGGTGGCCGATTTCCGATCGAAACTCATTGACTCCGGTTTCTTTGCGAACGTCACCATCGAGGAACAATCGCCCACGCCGGACCGGCAGAAAGTCAACGTGCGAATCAGCGCGCAGGAAAAACCCGCCGCGCAATTGCTATCGCTATCCGCCGGCCCGAGTGCTGATGAAATCGCCAAGGAAGGAAAACCATCTCCGCCGGGCGCAATACCACCCGTTGTTAAGTCCACAGCGCCAACCGCTTTTCCAGCCGGAAAAAAGGAGACGAAATAAATATTATGCGTTCCCTGACTGACCGCGAAAAACGCACCATCCGATTTGCCGGCATCGGCATTGCCATTTATCTCGTGTCGTTTGGCGGTTTTCAGGTCTGGAAGTATTTTGACAAAAAACGTTCTGACTTTCGGCAGCTTGTGATGGAGGCTCAAAATCTCCGGCAGCAGATCAAGCCTTACGAAGACAAAGTTCTGGTCGATAAAAAAATGATGGATGAATTTCACTTGGATCCGGCGAAGTTAAAAAAAGAAACGGTTGTTTCCGACGCCAGCGCGGCGATTCAGCAAGCCGCCAAATCCGGTGGCCTGCAGCTTGGCCCGATTCGCGAATCACTGGCTCACGGTTCAGGCAATGTTCTGACTACGGTTCAACTCGAAAGCTCCGGCCCGATTCCGGCCGTGCTGACATTTTTGGCCAGCCTGAACAGCATCGGTTTTCCATTAGTTGTGGACTTGGTGCAATTCACTGCTGACAACAGCCGCCCGGGCCACGTAAAAATGAATTTGACGATCATTATTTTAGATTTTGATCAGCCGAAGGAGGCTCCCCATGCGTGAACTCCCTGAACGCGCCGAGCTGACCTTGAAAATCCTCTGCCTCGTGCTCACGGCACTCGTGGTGTATCAACTGGCGGGAATTCTCATCCGGTGGAATCCGTTTCGCGGCGTGACCGTGCCGGCGTTACCGTCTTTGTCGGCCAGCACAAATAGTCCAGCAGGCGGCGCCCACGGGACAAATATGGCTGCGTTAGCCACAATCAAGGGAACCAACCTCACGCAACTTCCGCCAAATACAAATACTCCGCCGTCAGTCATTGTGGCCGATACAAACTCCGTTTCGCCGTCAATGGCGGTTGAGAAAGGAACAAATTTCAATACGCACGGAGAATTAGTTTTGACCAATGCCAGTGTGGAAACCAATGTCGTCGCGCATCAGGAAACAAAATTGAGCAGATTAGTCTCCAACTCTGCAACGGGCTCGCCGGATAAGGGAACAAATCAGGCCATTTCGACAAACTCAGTAGGAATAAACGTCGCTGCTGGTTCGAAACCGGACATGAAAGTCGCAAATACGTCTTCGGTTCCAGCAATGGCCGGGGTGAACCTTAATCCTTTCGGGCCGCCCGGAAAAAGTGGCCGCGAACTTCCGCCGGCCATTCAAGCGCGGATCAGCCGGATTACCGACAGTGAAATTTTAGGACCGGTGATGCGCCCGCTGCCGATGGCATTGCTGGGCATCGCCGGCGACGTCGCCTTTCTGCGAACGGCCAGTGGTCAAACCGGGCTTGTGAAAGAAGGCGATTCGCTGGGCGATCTCAAGCTGCTTCGCATTGGCATCAACCGAGTATTGGTTGAACAGGACGGGCAGAAAAAAGAGCTGATGATATTTTCCGGTTATGGCGGCGAAAGCTTGCTACCATCCAAAAAAGACAATCCCGATGAAAACAAACACTCATAAATGCAACCGGTTTTTCCGGACGGCGGCGCTGCTTTACTTGATCGCGGCGCTGATTATATGCAGTTCGCCCACGCCAGCGCCGGCGCAAAGCCCATCTGGAACTATTAATATGCAGCCAGGTTCCAACAATTCTCCATCCAAGCCGGATTCGGCCAACAAAGATACTGGGCCCTGGATTCCATCTGCGCCGTTGACGAGCGGCGCATCTACAAATCAGGCCAGCGGCACCAATGTCACGGACGGAATCCAGTTGAGCTTTCAAGGAGCAAATATAGACATGATTGTGCAATGGCTATCCGAAACGACTGGCAAGAGCGTGTTGAAACATCCACAGGTGCAATGTCAGTTGACCATCACCAGTTCCAAGAAAGTGACACAACGTGAAGCCATCAATCTCGTGTATCGCGCGCTTGCGCTGGAAGGTTACTCGGCAATTGAGTTCAGCGACTCCATCCTGATCGTGCCGCAAGACAAGGAGCCGAGAATGAGTCCTGAACTGCTGGGCAGTTCGCAAACGAACGTGCCCGAAGGACGACAGCGTCTGGTGAAAGTTTTTTCACTCAAACACATTCATGCCGCCGATTTGAAGGACCGGATCAGCACGACACTCTCGGACAAAGCCACCGTTTATGTGGAAGAACAAGCCAATCAAATCATCATATCGGATTACAATGACAATATCCGCGCCGCCGGCGAACTCATCAACGCGCTCGACACGGAAGACGCGCAGGAACAGAACATGCGGACATTTACCCTGAAAAACGCCGATGCCCAGGATGTGGCGAAGCAGCTACAGGAACTCAATCAAGAACAAAGCGTCAACGCCAGATACATATTCAATTATACGGCGTCATCTGACAAATCATCTCAGAAAATGACGGTGGTTGCCGACCGCCGGCGCAATGCGGTCATCATTCAAGCATCGCCGGCGCAGATGGATTCGCTTGCTCGAATGATCAAAGAACTTGATGCGCCGGTAACGGATGACAGTTTGGCGCCGAGAATTTACCCGATGAAATATGCCAGTGCGACGGACATTGAGGACGTGCTGAACGAGTTGTTTTTGAAGAAGCAGCAGCAGCGGAGTTATTGGGACTTTTTTGACAACTCTTCTGATAATTCCACGCCAGATCGGGATGTTGGCCGACTTTATGGAAAGGTTCGCATCACAAGCGAGCCGAACTCAAACGCGCTTATTGTCACGGCGAACTCCAAGGAGAACTTGGCGGCGGTGGAAGAGATCATCAATCAGTTGGACAAGCCACCGGAGGCGGGTGAAAGCACGCTGCATGTCGGCCTGAAATTCTCGAAGGCTATTGACGTGGCCAACAGCATCAATGTTCTCTTTGCCAAGAACGGTTCACCGCCCTTACGGGCCGTGGCACAGGCAAACCAGCAGAACGCCGCCAGCTCGCAACAGGCCCAGCAACAACCGCAAGTCTCATCGGCTCAAACTGGTTTTGATCTGGCGACCGAAGCGAAGGTGGATGGTTATTTCCCCTGGCTGGGCGGCCAACCTGACAGTAATGCGCGCTCGTCCGACAGCCGTGACTCTGTTCGGCCAGTCAGCGATCTGGTTGGCCGCGTCCGCGCTGTGGCGGATGAGCGCAGCAACGCGCTGATGATCTCCGCGAATGTCCATTTCTTCCCGCAGATTTTAAAATTGATCGCCGCCCTTGATGCCCCCACCGCCCAAGTTTTAATCGAAGCCCGGCTCTTGGAAGTGTCGAGTGATTATCTGGATCAGCTCGGTGTCCGCTGGTCGCCCAATGGTGCCCAGGAATTCACGGCAAACGACTATGACAATTCCCTGATCGGCAATGTTTCCGTTCAAAGCCAAAAGGGATTTGGCCCGAACACCACCGTAAATACTCCGTCGTCTCCTACTACGATGGCCCAAGCTTTGACTTCGCTGCGTTCGGGTGTGTTGTCCAGCTCGATTAGCATGGATTTTCTCGTGCAATTCCTGCACGAGAAGACCGACGCAACTATCCTGGCCGAACCACAACTCAATATCCGCGACAATGAAACCGGGAAGCTCTTTGTTGGACAGGAAGTGCCGGTGCCGGAAAATACGCAAGTCTCTTCCGTCGGTTCGCAAAACACGAGCATCACATACAAGGACGTTGGCGTTGTCCTCGAAGTCACGCCGCATATCAACAATTCCGGCGATGTGGAACTGAAAATTCATGCTGAATCTTCCACCGTGGTCCCCGGGCAGACGGTGCTTGGGGGAGACGTATTTGAAACAGCCAATTTCCGCACTGACATGACCGCCAAGAACGGTCAAACCCTGATTGTGGGCGGAATCATCCAAAAACAATCCTCAAAGACTTCGCGTAAAACTCCAATTTTAGGAAGCATCCCGGTGCTAAAGTGGTTGTTTAATAATAAGGACAATTCGGCTCATGAGGTGGAATTGATGGTTTTCCTTCGCCCCAAAATTATCCTAACACCCAAAGATGCCACTGAGGTTATGAAAGAGATGGAGGACAAAGAGCCCTTGGTTAAAAAGTGGCAGGAAGAAACATACCCGAACCAGACCGACAAATAATTAAGGGGCGTCGGCATGCGAAACAGGTTATTAAACTTAGGTGTCAAGCCGGTGGGCCGAACATCAAAAACTTCAGTGAAAGTTTTCAGTGAAAGTTTCAGTAAAACCTTCAGTAAGTGGGTAGGTAATTGTTCGTCCGGATAGTGAAAGAGTAGTGCAAAACTGCTTGCATTTATTGGCGAAATCGCGTATTTTTGAACTTGAAAAACGAGCATAAACTGCTCAATCGCGGCCATTGGCTCCGCTTCTAACTGAAGGTTCAGCAAAAAATTATGAATAGAGGCCGCGCCGTACTCCAGTAAAAACCCCAGTCGTTTTACCAGGCAGCCACCTGGTCAGCGATGCGTGTGAACCGGAGTTCTGCCTCCGGGAGGAATCCGGGTATTGAGTACGTGCACGAAATCTCTCCCGAACAGCAAAGCATGGTGATCGGAACCCGCGACGAGCATTTCGAGCGCATCCGGCCAAGATTCACTTATTTAAGAGGTTGTCACTTAATCAACGCGGAGCGGATTCGCTTTAGGATGAGAACTAAGCCACGTGGGCAGATCATGTCAATGCCCGACTTTTAGCGCGATGTTATATTAATCCGTTTGCCATGACGGGCGGGAAATTTTGGGAAATAAAGTGCCGCAATTCGAGTCTTAGAGCCTCCCCTCGTGCGGTTGTGGCATTGCTGATGCTTATTGTATCGCAGCCCGGCGGCCTCGACGCAAGGGACTTTGTGGCATTCTCTTCTTTCTGCTGCACAATCCCTGTCGCCGGGCTTCTTCTCCGCTTTCTCGCTTCCGGCTGGCTGACGGGCATCATGGATGAATGGCGCAGGCCATAAAAAAGCCAGCCTGCGTGTATTCTCGATACGCAGACTGGCTAAAACCCAAAACCCTGAACAGATGAAACACAACAAGCTTAACCGTGCAAAGCCAGAAAGTCTGTCGCATAAATTGTGGACAGCAGATTTTCCGCGCCTGTGATTTCCGGCGGTGTTCACGTTTTGAACAAATCAATTTGGTTTGACTTATGACATATGGTTAGGAGACTGACTCAATGAAGCCAAAAAAGATCCTCGTGGTTGAGGACGAAAAGGCCATCCAAGAGTACTTTCGTGATATTCTAAAATCCGCCGGATACGAAGTCCTCACTGCCGGCACCGCCGTCACCGCCGTCAACCTCGCACGGATGGAAGAACCGGACCTCATCACGCTCGATATCAAACTTTCGATGGATTCTTCCGACGGTTCTTGGGACGGGCTCAGCGTTGTAGCCTGGCTGCGGCGACTCAATGCAACCAAGCCGCCACCCATAGTGGTGATTTCAGGCACCCCAGATCCCGGCAACGCCATTGAAAAGGCATTGGAAGCAGGTGTTTACACATACTTGGCCAAGCCGGTCGAAAGGGAAAGGCTGCTGAAAGTCATCGCCGAGGCCTTGAAAAACAAATCCTCTGACCAAACCAAACTGCCGCAAATCGAATCCTAGAGCTTTGGGCATGGGCAAGAAATGATCGCAGCCCGCCAGTCTGAATTACAAATTCGTTTGGTTTAAATTCACCCATTAATAATGAAGTGAAAATATGAAAATTCAGTTATTTCAATTCCGATTCTTGAGGTGAAGCCCATCTTTGATACAACAGTTTTTTCATTTAATGGACTTGGAAAGACCCCATCTTCCCCCACCAGTGGGGATGTAAAAAACTCTTCCCATTTCTAAAAGCGTTTTAAGGTGATGTGCTGTCTGATTCTCCGACGATTGAATTGCCTTGGCAATTGTGACAAGTGTTTTCGCTTCGCGACTCTTGAATAGAAAAGTGAAAATCTCGGTCATTTTATTTTCATCAAAGGCATCTTTCGATATGCCTTTGACTTCTTCGGCAATTTGACACCCATAGCAAGCGGGTTTCTTGAAATTGATTTGATACGTGCCCAGTTTCATTGTTGCCCATTGAAAAGCAAAAATCGTTCCTTTTATTGACTCCGCGTTGCTAGGCGCTTGCTGGAGGCTTCGTCATAGGGGGGAAAACTGAATAAGGCATCATACCTGCTTCCCAAGGTTAGATGGAGTCTGAACAACCATGCCCACATTGCAAGCGCGTCCATTTCAGTATTTATACTGCTGAACGCTGCGCCGCGCGTCATCAGGTGACGAGCGGGATGACCGACTACATAAACGAAGAAAGAAAAAAGCGGGAAAAACAAATTCCGCTTCAAACAAATGAAAAAATAGAGCAACCTGAGCCATTAAATTAGAGAATGTCGCTTAATTTTTCATTCCTGTCTGACTTTAGCTTAATTCTGGCCCGATTTTGATACATATCCATTTACGATGACGGCCGGGGAATATTGGGAAACAAAGTGCCGCAAATCGAATCCTAAAGCGTCGGGCATTTGCAGAAAAAAAGCCAGCCTGCGTGTGTTCCCGATACGCAGACTGGCTAAAACCAAAAACCCTTTACAGATGAAACGGGACGAGTTTAAACGCGCAAAGCCGGAAAGTCATGTAACGTGAAGTATGGACAGCCGATTTTAACGCCCGCCCGCGCTTTGCGAAATCTATGCTCCTTTGCGCTTCCAGCTCGCCGGGCCGGGTGCGAAACCGTTTGAGTTTTGAGAATTGATGAGGAATCGGGTTTGGCATGTCAATTGGCTTAAGAAGTTCATGGTTCTTTGGGGCCGGCTTGGCCAGTGGCAGGTGTTCGGATCGTGGGCCGGGTTTGTTTTGTCGGGTGGGCGATTCGGGGGACCCAAACCCGTACGCCAAGTCAAAAGTTGTTGTTTTGATTGGGGATATTGCATTTCTGCTCCGACCAGCTTGACAGAACCATAAACTGGACGATGTTGCATTGGCTGGTGTGGACGTGAGTGTTAGTTGACAGTTGCAGGCAGGTTGGTTGCCGTGTCTGAGTCGGTCAGTTGGTAGGTGCGCCCACGCCAGCCAAATGTTTTCAAGATCTTTCGTTCCCGCACCGACCGTCCCCTTTTCAATGTATTCACTGAACAGTGTCGATTTCGAGAAGGGCGGTTTCATAATGAATTTCTCCGTGCGATTCTTACCTGTCATCTGAACCGCGTCGGCTTCCGGTTTGAACACTTTGCTCGGGAGCTAACACCAGCAACATAAACTGCGAAGTTTTTGGACCGTCCATATATCAACTTTGCTTCGATCAACAGTTCGGGGAATCGGGAGGCGCAGGCGGACGGTCGACGGGAACGGAACCGTAGCGGAAGGACCGTTGCCGTGCCGCTGGCGGAAACTTAACGTTTTTCGACAGGTTTCGGCCCTAATCCCATCAACGATAAGCACGAATACCAAACTTATTTTCAAGCTCCAGGCATTCTTCAAGGTGGCGGATGCCATCGGAAGCGCCGGCTCCACAGAGGCACGACGTGGCGACACAAACTCCGAAGTGAAGAGCAGATTCAATCGGGCGTCCCTCGTGGAGTCCGTAAAGGGCGCCGGCGGCAAAGGCGTCGCCCGCACCAACCGTGCCGACAATTTTTGTTTGGGGGATGCAGAGACTGCCCTGGTCCCGGATCTGCCCATCGCTGCCCACGGCGCAAGCCCCTTCTGGAAAATGAACAACCACCCATTTCCTCACACCGGCCTTAATTAGTATTTGGGCGGCTTTTTGAAGAGCGGCCAGGTCTACTCGATGCTTTAAGCGCACAACAACGTCAGTGGTTCGCTCGATTTCAAATTCGTTCAGGAAGCAATAATCAACATAGGGCAACGCGGGCATCACAACTTTTTTAAAACGGTCACTATCTTCGCTTACGAGATCAATGCTGGTCTGGCAGCCTGCGGCTTTGGCCCGTTGCAAAACTCGAGCGGCTACAGTGCCAAATGTGTCATCCGGCTGGTCCAAGCGATCGAGCAATAAGAGATATCCCAGATGAAAAATCCTTGCCGAGCTGGATTCAAAGTCAAAATGACCGTCGTCCAGAAAGGCATTCGCTCCGCGTTGATGGAAAAAGGTGCGCCTCGCGGTTGCTTGAACCGTCATGACATCGGTATAGGAAGTGGGAGCCGTGGGATGCGTGCGTAATTGGGCTGTATCAATGCGGGCTTGCGCGCATTGCTTGGAAATCCATTCGCCGTCAGCATCCGCCCCAATCAAGCCGACGCCCGCCAGTGGAAATTTCGCTCCCAGATTGGCCAGGTTGATCAAAATATTGAAGGGGCTGCCGCCGTTGCCAATTGATTCGGAAAGAATGTTGGCCAAAGCATCCTGTTGAGGATAGGTGTCAATCAGCTTCAGCTTGTCTACGATCCAATTGCCACCCGCGAGAATGCCGGAACGGGGTTTCATGTCATTTGTCGCTCAAAAGCCGCACGCAGGCCGGCTCATCTTCCTCAATGCCGGGATAACGTCCGAGGTCTCTGTTCACAAAAAAATTATCGTGCAAATCATCATTCGCGGTGGACACCTCGCCGATGATGCATTCATCCGACACGGGATAAAACTCGTGATAAACCCCCTGAACCAAGGTGACCCGCGAGCCGGCCGCCAATTCAATCACTTGACCCGATTTTATTTCAAGTGGTTCGTTATTCACCGAAATTGTAAAGCTGCGGTCCCGGCTTTCATGAGGAAGCCCGGCCCAAACCTGCACCGCCAATGTTCCCCAGCGGCAAATGATATCCTCTTTTTTATTCCGATGACAGTGGGCGGGTGTCGTCATGCCTTTCCGCGCATACATCAGTTTTTCACAATACTCCGGTTCCTCCGCAAGATTGACCAGGACCAGACCGAATTGCTGCCAGTGACCCAGGCCGAAATCGGTGACGTCCCAACGCGCTTTCGGCGGCAACGTCCAGTCGTGGGCTAGGAAACAGGCTTGAGCGGAACGAATGAGAGTGTTGATGGCGCTTCGTTTCATTAAGAACTTTTGTTATCTTGTTTCCCGGGAGTGATCAATCAAGGAAAACTGCATTTTGTTCTGCTTGAGACCGAAGTGCCGCCGCAAACAATCGGTGGCTCAAGACCGCTTCCTCGGGCGTCACACAGCCAAACCGGCCTTCGAGTTTCCCGGCGCGCTCGGCCAAAAAGGCGGCCCACATCTGAAGAAAGCAATCGGGGAATCCCGGTTCAAAAATTCCACCGGTGATGGTGGTAAAAGGTCCGTGGAAACCGAGGTCCGTGCGGAGCCAGCTTTGTTCCCTGCTCCGCTGAAAGGTCCAAAGTGTTTTCGGCTCCTTGGTGCTGTATTTCACTCCGCCATCGGTGCCAAGAATTTCAAGGAACCACGTGTTGGTTTCACCGGGCGCCAGCCGTTTCATCTCAAACCGGATCGGGACCTCATGGCCTTCGATTTCCACGCCAGTGTGTAGCGTGGCGTTGTCCCAGGTATCGCACGGAGCCAGACCGCCCGTCCCGTCGGGGCGTTGAGGGTAAAATTTTTGCAACTGGGCATACACATGTTTCGGCTTCCAACCGAGGCGGAAAGGAATATGCACGACATGCAGACCCAAGTCGCCCATGACACCAATTTCACCGCAGGTTTTCGACTGCCGCTTCCAATTCGCCGGTTTATCGGGATCGAGATCGCTGCTGTGGAGAAAACCGGCCCGGACTTCCAGCAATCTGCCCAGTTTGCCTTCGCTGGCGATCTTGAAGGCTCGCTGACCACCGGGGAAAAATGGAAATTCTGAACTGCAGCGGACAAAACGCTTTAGGTTTTTTGCCGCTTCCGCAATAGCGCGCGCGGCTTTCAGGTCAATGCCAAATGGTTTTTCAGCAAACAAATCTTTTCCCGATTTGAGAACGTCGAGACAAATCTGTTCGTGTAGATTGTGGGGAACCGCGACATAAACAACATCAATCTCCGGGGAGGCCAGCAGTTCGTGATGGTCGGCGGCAAATAATTTCACGGTGGGCACCCGGCGAAACCATTCGCGCCGGCTTTCCACCGGATCGCAAACCGCGAGCAACTCGGGCTGCACGGGATGATTGTCGAGCACGAACCAGCGGCTCAACGCGCTGGCCACTTGCCGCCCCATCAACCCGCCGCCGATGATGCCGATTCTTGCGCTGAGACTCATAGACTTTCCGGTTTGAGAAATTTCGCCGCTGAAGATGCGTCAGCTCCATCATGAACAATGGCCATCAAAGCCTTCGTCATTCCGGCGGGATTGGAATGTTGGATGACATTGCGGCCGTAAACAATTCCGGCGACTCCCTGTCTGATCAGAGCCTCCGTCCGTTGTAGGAGCTCAACGGCCGGTGCCCGACCACCACCCCGAACCAACACCGGAATGCGACCAGATATTTCAACGACTTGGTTGTAAACATTCACGTCGTCGGTGGGATCAGCCTTGATAATGTCGGCACCCAGCTCAACGGCTTGCCGGACCAGCGGAAGAATTTTTCTCAAATCTCCATCAACCATATAGCCGCCCGCAGGTTTGTTCGGCTGAAAAACCAGCGGCTCAATCATCAGCGGCATGCCATAGCGGTCGCATTCCGGCTTGAGCTGGAGAATGTTCTGGATGCACTGGTCGGTTACTTCCGGCTGATTTGGAATCCGAAAAAGGTTCACCACCACACAGACGGCATCCAGCCGCAAGGCCTGTTCCACCGGACTGTGGATCATGCGACTGAACAGGGTGCGTGGCAAATCCTTCCCGTAAACATTGGCCACGTCGGTGCGCAGCACGAGCGACGGCTTAAATCTCCCGGGAAGCTCTTGTAAAAGAGGTGCCAGCCCAACGGTCAATTGTATGGCATCCGGTCCCGCTGCCACCAAAACGTCAATCACCTTTCGCATGTCCTCAATACCGGCCAAAAAATCATGCTCGTTGAAAAACCCATGATCAATGGCAACATCAAAACAATGGTTTGACTTGGGATTAAAGAGCCGGTTTAAGCGGGCGGATTTCATGGATTTTTAAAAATGATAACTTTTATTAAAGGAGATTGCATGATTATTTGCAAATCAGTCCGCCAGCATATCGGTCCTGGACAAGAAAACGCGACTTCCGCACCACCAGTTTGACCGACTGAGTTTTCGTTGTGCTTCAAGCATGTTTTAATCGGATCATCACAACCGTGCATTGTGACCCATCCGGGCTGATGAATTCGTAGTCACCAAAACCCGCCGGAATCAGGCAGGCCTGAAGAAACTCAATGGTGGTCTGGAGCGCCGGATCCTGCTTCGAGCGGATGATGACCGACTTGCCCACGGTCAGCGTTGGGATTTGGAGGTATCGCCCCCCGGTGCTGTGGGCCATCGGCTTTGTGAAGACAAAGCGTTCGATCTCAAAGGGCATTTCGTCCACGGATGAAAAGCGATCCATGCGCGTGTCACCATCGCCCCGCACCACTCCCGGCCGCGCGCGCAGATGTTCCGACACGTATTTTTCGCGCCGCCACCTGTTGTTTCGGAATGAATGTTCGATATGCATTTTCATGGGCGGTGCCGTCATGGTTTTCGCTTTATCGTCCCATGTGTTCCGGGCGAAGTCGTACGTAAAAAACGAATATTCAGTGCCAGCCACGCTTGGCCCGGTGTCCATTTCCAGTATCATTTGGTTGCCGCCATGGCCGTGTTCCGTCCCCGGCGGAATTAGAAACAGGTCGCCGACGTTCGTAGGCCAGCGGCAAATGAATTTCTGCCAGTCAAACACCTTCTGGTTGTTCGACTCGCGGCAAAGGCGTTCATACTCTTCAAGATTGGCGGACTCCTTGAACCCCATCATGGTTCCCGCGTCTTCATAGGCCTCGACGATGTAGTATGTTTCGTAGCGCCCGAGCGGTTCATTGAAATTCCGCTTCACATAATCCGTGTCGGGATGGTTGTGGATCGGCATGCTGGCACGTTCGTAAGACACCCGCTCCTTGAAATAGCCGTCATCGAGCCAGACTTGCAGAGGCAGGAGGTCAGGGTACTTCTGGTGCACATATTCACCGACGATTTGCACCGGCCGCTGCATGATGTTCTGGCACGGCATGTTCAAAGTCTCCCGGCCCACATCTACCAGGATGCTCAACTCGATGCCGGCCAGTTCATTCCAAGCCATGTTTTCCAGGCCAGGAATCTCATCGTAAATCTCCTTAAAGCGATATGAACCCCAGGGACCGGGCTGTGTAATCTTGACCTGTTTGATCGGCCGCCGGACGAGTTCGTCAATAATCAAATTATAGCCTACCGCAGACACCAGTTTCAGATTCCCCGCGTCTACCGCATCTATGTAGTAGTCCATCCGGGCAAAAGCTTTTTTCTTCTGTTTGAGCAGCAGATAAAAATCACAGTAGTAGTATTTTTTCCAAGTATAGTTTTTTGCCGGCTCCTCGCGTCCAAGAGTAATCAACTTGCCATCCCACATCTGCCATAGCAGAGGTTGCATGGTGAAATCAGCGTAGAATCGGACATCGAACAAGCCATCTAATTCTTCAATGTCGGCACCGGGTCCAAGAACAATTATTGCATCCGTGTCGTCCGAGGTTCGCGCGACCAGCCGGCTCTTCAAATCTGCAACTTTCTGCTGGTCGAATATATCCTCCAAAGCACCGTTTCGATTTACACGTCCGAATGACGGATCGTCAGTTACATACGGCTGACGATAGTTCTCGATATCCGCCTCAGGCTTGTAAAGCCCCATGACCGAAACGAATTTCAGTGAGAGGCCTTTGGCCTTGGCCGCTGCCAGCAGTCCCTTTCTTAAGAGCACCCAATTGACGCCGTACCAACCGTCCAGGGCAGCTAGAATGGGCTTCCCATGCTTCCGGTTCTCAAGAAGCAATGCGACAATGCGGTTTACGGCGGGTTCTGTTCCACACACGATTGCCTGCTGGACCTCAAGAGGAAGCGGAACGAGGTTTTTTGCATTCTTTCGATATTCGTACAATGGCATGGCAATAATACTGTATCTGAAATCAACACCATATCCTACTATAAACAATGCTTAACTGATCGTCAGGCCAAAGACAACCTGTCAGAGAGGGACTCCGAACTGATCTCAGCGGTTTGAGTAAAGTCGACCGTTGGCCGGGGCTGGTGCCGGACGAAAGCCTTGATCGTTGCGCAACGCTGGCCACGCGATGTTCCAATTGGCTCAATAACATATTCGCCAACATTGGCCGGGACTATAAACGTCTCTGCGTAATGGATGACAAATGGGTCGAAAGCGCCATGCGGACTGGTGACGACGGCTTCCGCTCCCTCAACCAAATTGAGCACGTTGACACCGCCATGCGTATGATGTGGCACCGCCTTGGTGAACCAGTGACGCCGAGTATCTATGTACTCGCGCTCGTGCAATCCGGTTTGCTCCTCGCACCAGCCGTCGCCCTCACCCAATTCGTCAATGCGGTTGATAAGGTTCTGCTTCACCCAAGGCGTGGAGCACTCCCACTGGATGTTGGCAAAGCCATGCTTTAGATTAATGGGGCGCGGCTTCCCATCCAACCCTTGCCGACCCCAGTCCCAAAGCTTGAAGGTGAAGATGTAGGGGGTGGCGCTAATTTCCAGAACAACGGAATTAGTCCCGGAGCAATGGACGGTTCCCGCAGGTATGAGGAAATGGTCGTGCTTTCTTGCAGGCCATTTGTTGACATATTTATCCACCTGAAACGGTGGACCGCCATCATGGGCATGCTCCAAATCCAAGACCATGGCAGCGGCGCTAATCCTTTCCCGTAAACCCAGATAAACACTCGCCCCAGGACCGGCATCCAACAAGTAATAGCTCTCGTCCTGCGTGTAGTGCATTCCAAAATTTTGCTGGATGTATTCGGTGAGCGGATGCACCTGGAATGAAAGATTGCCGCCGCCCATGGTATCGAGAAGGTCAAACCGGATGGGAAACTCATCGCCAAACCGCGCATGCACTTCCTCACCCAACAATGCGCGTGGCTGGTAGAACACCAGGTCCGAGGCCGGAATCTCGAAAGCGACCCCACCAAAACCGAGCAACAGGCTGTTTTCCTCCGGTACACAATCGAAGCACCAGCCGAAGTTTGAGATGCTCCGGTCGAGATCGCAGACTTCCTTCATCCATTGACCGCCCCAAGGGGCCGGGTCAAAAAATGGTACTACGCGAAAAGGCCGGGTGACGGCGAGTTTCAATCCTCGCCGCACGGCTTCGCCATCGGCCAGTTTGGGTTCGGCTGGACTATTGGTATCGAGGACAAAATCCCATTTTGAAATTAGTGGGCGCTTCCAGCGGTCGGCAACGCGCCAGTCCACGAAATACGCACGTTTGTAGAGCAGGCTGGCGGGGAGCCGGCGGTTGTCAGCGCCCAGATTACCGACTTGATGACGGCGGAAACGGTTCTGCGCCTCCCATCGTGCCAGATCGGCATAGAGGAAAATATCTCCCTCGGCAAGGAGCCGGGCGCCGACCCCGACCACCAGCACCAAGCCCTCCTTCAGGGCGTCAATCTTACCGCGAAAATGCCTCACTTTTTCCCCATCAAAGAATTCGGGCAGAGTCAGACCGCTGAGAAAACCAAACAATGGGTCATCTCCTCCGAGAAAGGGCGCAGTCAGGGCATCAATGCGACCCGCCGGCAATAAGGCTTCAGACAATCTCAGAACCAAGGCCGGGGTCAACCTTCGTTGAAGCTGGATCGCAACCTCGTCTTCATCAACGCCGGGATAGCATTCCGCCACTAAGATGGTCCGGCGGGAGCCTCGCTGCGAAATCGCTTTGAGCAACCTTGCTGAAATGGCCTCCCATCCGGCGCTGCAGACATCGGCACTATCGGGCACGGCAACTACAGGAAACTTATCGTAATTACCTGCACTCTTCCGGCTTTGCAGCCCGTCAAAACCATTATTCGGAGCCGTCAAGCAACCTCCTCGTTTAAATTCTGAGTGTGCTTGAAACGCATATTGGCAAGGGAGGCTTCGGAAATTTTATGATTAAACGCCCTCATATAATTCAAGTTAATACATATGTTTAAACAAAACAAGCTGTTCGTCAACAGAAAACCCGGCCAGCGACGGGTCACTCTTTTTCAACGGTCAGCCCGTTGGCGCCGGAAGTAATGGTATAAAGGCGATTGGCCCAGACAACATGTTGCAATTTCCCATTGAAACCGCGCAGTGCATTCGCCTTCCACAAGGGATTCCGGCTGTCGAGATTCAGGCTGGGATGAAAGCCGAAGAAAGCCCGGATCACGACATCCGTGAAATCCGCGCCACAGATGGCTTCGCGGCAGATCGTTCCGGCGTTGGCAATGCGCACCGGCGCGTCGTAATCCCGTTTTTTAGGGCCGTAAAACTCCGCGCCCTGCGAAAACGCACCCTCGTGCGTGGCCGCCTCGCATCGCCGGTAAAAATCCAGTGCATCCTGCCAGTCGCCAAGATGACAAAGCCCGTCGGTCGTCTCCGGTGGCCACCCGGAATAAGCGCCCATCGGACCATGGTCGGGCCGGTCGGACTTATCCGCCGCCGGGTCTTGCAACGACTGCGCACGCATCCAGTTTTTCATCAGCAACTCGCGGTCGACAAAATTGCGCATTTCTTCGCGGACGGCAGGCGGAAGATCATCGCCGATACTTTGAGCGACAAATTGAAAATCCAGACAGTGCCGCATGTCGAACTGCCGGCCATCAGGATAACGACTCTGCCAGAATCCCTTGCCCCGCACATACAATTGCGGGTAGATAGCCTGAACCAGCTTTTCCGCAGCGGCACGTCTTTGGTCGGCCAGTTCGTGCTTGCCGAGAAAATCGTAAAGGTCGGCCATATCCCTCAGCATGGAAACATAAGCCGCATTGAAACCTGCGGTGGCGTGGATGTAGGTGGGGACACATTCAAGAAAATGCCATGGATTATCGCCGAAGTCGGCCAACCCGCTGCCGTCGGTCATAAGATACTGCCGATAGTGCAACGCCAGACCATCGAGGTGTTGCAACACGGTTTCATTACCCAGCTTCTGGTCAAGGAAGGCGCGGTCACCCGTGACCCGCAAATAATTCGCGGCGATCCGGAAGAGCATCGGGTAATTGGCCACGTAACGATAACCGAAGGCACGGTTGCCGTAGTAATCAAAGGCCAGGTATTGCTCCAAATCCCATTGCAGGGTCTTGATCACGTAGGCACGCATGGCCGTTGGTTCCAACTGGGCAAACATCGTGTCCATCATGCCGGTATCCCAGATGAATTCGACCGACGCTCCGTAACGCGGACCACCGGCCACAAAAACGCGCGGACTGTAGGGAAGCTGGTCGCGCAACATCAGCAACATCGTCACCACGCCCATGTAATAATTGCGGCGCAGGGCGGGATCATCCGTTTGCAGCACGGGCAGGTTTCCCTCAAAAAATCCGTTATGGGGAGTGAAGACCTCGGCATAGCGTTGCTCCCAAAGGCCTTTGGCAGCCACGAATGTGCCATCAAACTGAGCTGCCCACCGGTTGGCATTGGACTTCACCTGATCGCCTTCGCCATACGCCATGACATACTCAATGGTTTTCGTTTCGCCGGGAGCCAATTGAAACTGCCAGGTGGCCACGCCCTGATGATCGTCGGAGGCCAGGGAGTCCGGTTTGGTGGCGAAAGCAAATACGGTTGCGGCCGGCGTCGTGGTGTCGTTGACGACCAGTGCGTTGGTAGATTCTACGTAGGCCCGATAATCGTTGGCGTTGTCCGGTCGTTGCGACGGAATTTGGTCAACCAGAGATCGGATGGCCTCAGTCTCTTCGTAACGCCGCTTCGGTCCGCCGGCACCGGGTTGGGCGAAGGCCCAATCCCACGAGCCGGGGGCCGTCAACTTGCTGATGACACCGATAAGGTCAATCGATACCTTCCCCGTTACGGCGGTGGGTTGAGTATTGGACAAGGTAATGCGCCACAGCACACCATGGTCGTCGAAAACCATGCGGTTGATCGTTTCGATGGCGAGGCTGTCCGCAGTTCCTGAACGTACGGACTGATATGGAAACCAGCGGAATTTTTCCGCAACGGGAACCTGGCCGTTCAGTTTGAAAACGCCACTGTGAAATCCCTGCGAATATGGCGGCGAAGCCAGCCAGCTAACACTGGCGAAATCTTTATTGACGAGCAATTCGGCATCGAAGTTGTGGATGGATGGAAATTGTTCAAGCTTCGTCCGGGTTTTCCAATCGCCGGCCATGTCATCAAGCGTGGGCACGCCGGCGGGCAATGGGCATGCGGGCAAAAAGGTTGCGGCAGTTGGCGCTGCTGCCATTGGCGTCTCGATTTTGCGGATGACAAATTTTACCGGCTCCGGTTGGGCTGTAGCATGTTGAAGCACATCGAGTTTCTTCTCAATGGAAAGAGTTTGATCTTGAAGCGACGCAAGCTTCGGGCTCGAGGGCAAAGTCTGTTCCAGGTCGTGCCGGGCACCAGCCAGGTTGTTACGCGCTTCTGTGAACACTTTCAATGCGTCGGCTTGCGCGTCCCACGGCCCGCCCAGCTCCCAAGCGTTGGTTTTTGCGGAAGCGATGTTGATGCCGTGCGCCAAAACGTCGGCGCTCCAGTACCCCAACACTCGCCCGCCGGCGGTCACTTCATATTGGCCTGAGGGCAAACCGGTCAGGATGAGCATGTGCCGGTTCAATTCGTCTCCGAATGGAATATAAAACTCGTTGAGCGACCAAAGCAGGCCGAAATTGAACGGCAGCCGTTCATCGGTTCGCGTAAATGTCAGCTCGTCCTTGGTCAGTTGAACGTCCGAAATACGGCAATTTTCACTCACTGCCACCAACCCGTTCGGCGCATTGATGGTGGCGGCAGAAACCTCGGCGGGCGCGTCGAGGCCCTTGAGCATGGCGAAGGCCATGGCCATCTGCCCAAGGTCATTCAAATGCACCCCGTCAGCCACGTGCATCTGCTGTTTCTCATTGTCCGGCTTGGTTGCGTTTGCCGCCAGAATGCGGCGCTGGATTTCGCGCATGGATCGCTGGACGTCAATGGTACTCGCGCCTTTGGCCTTCGCCAGCGCCAGGCCTTCGTCACACATCTTTTGCAGAAATCCCTGCGCCGCCTTGTCTGGGTCCTCCGAAGTGATGGCTGCCGAACAGATAAAGAGCCGGACACCATGTTTTTTGCAGCGATCTGCGATTTCGCCGATGGCTTTCAAATATTCCTGCTTGTGCGCTTCATCGGCCTTGAAGCCCCAACCGATGTCGTTAATGCCGTACGCAACGGTGACCACCGTCGCGCCCCGTCCAAACACATTTTTGTCCAAACGCGCCAGGCTCTGCGTTGCGGTTTCTCCGCCTTTTCCGGCGTTGATGAACTTGACTTTCCACTGCGGGAATCTCAAGAGCGTGTAGTCCTCGATGATTTCGCCATATTCGCGCGCAGCGGTGATGCTGTCGCCGAGGAAGACGACGGTATCGCCGTCTTTGATGGCAAAATCGGCACGGGCGGCCACAAACGGCGCGAAGAAAACGAACAAGGACAGCAGGAGCGAGGGCTGGAATTTCATGTTTAATAATTCAGGTATTCACCCCCGGTTCATTTTTTCTTCCACGACAGTTCAATTTCTTCCAAGGTGCGGCCCTTGGTTTCGGGAAAACGGAACAGAACGAACAGGAAGGTCAGGCCTGAACAGGCGGCGTAAATCCAGAATGTCCTGGCCGGCCCGATCAATTTCAACAAAACCGGGAAGGTCTGGGCGACAATCAGGCAGGCCACCCAGACGGAACACGCGGAGATGGACATGGCGCGACCGCGCAGCTTGGCGGGAAAGATCTCGGAGCAGATGATCCAAGGCAACGGTCCCATTGCCAGGGCAAACGCGACGATGTAAAGCAACACAAACCATAGCAGCGCCGGTGCATGCGGATTATTGGCAAAAATCAAGCCGACGATTAACAATGCGCAAACTTGAATTGCATTACCCAGAAGCAACAGCGGCTTGCGTCCGGCTTTGTCCACGAACAGGATCGCGCCGAACGTTGCCAGAAAATTGATAAGTCCGATCCACACCGAGGCAGTGAATGCGGCATTGGCGTTGCCGGTGGCATTTTTGAAAATTTCGGTTGAATAATACATGATGGAATTGATGCCGCTGAACTGCGCCCCCATCGTCAGCACGAAAGCAATCAGCAATGGCAGCCGGTAATGCCGGGAAAAAAGTTCCCGGAGGGTTCCCGCTTCCTGCGCCAGCACATTCTTGACGGCGGCTATTTCGGCCTCCGCATGTTCTCCGCCGCCGACCCGGTTCAGGATGTGGCGCGCCTTTTCTTCGCGCCCGGCCTGAATGAGCCAGCGTGGGCTCTCGGGAATGGGAAACAACAGCAATAGAAACAGCACCGCTGGGATCGCCTCGCACGCCAGCATCCAGCGCCACCCATAATCCGTGTTCCAGGCAACGTCGCCCGATTTTTGAATCCATAGATTGATGAATAACGTCAGGAAAATACCCGTGACAATGCCCAATTGGAATAACGCGCCAAGCCGCCCACGCCATTTTGCCGGGGCAATCTCCGCAATATAAACCGGGCAAATCATGGAGGAAATGCCGATGGCGATGCCGCTTAAAACCCGCGCGATGATGAATTGGCTGAGGGTTCTTGGCAGGGCCGACAGGATGGCTGACAAAGCAAAAAGAACGGCGCAAAAAAACAATACCCGGCGGCGCCCAAATTTGTCGCTGAAAAATCCCGCAAACAAGGCGCCCGGAACACAGCCATAAATGGCGGCCGCCGTGGCCAAACCAATCCACAGGGCGTCCTTTTGCGGGTCCAGGGCAAAATAGTTCTGCAAATAGGTATTGGCACCATTGATGACGGCCGTATCGTAGCCGAAGAGAAACCCGCCGATCGCGGTGACGGCGGAGGCGAAAAGCACGAATCGCAACGAGCCTTGGGCTGGGCCGGCTGAGAGGTCAGGAGCAGGATTTGCCGCGCCAAAGGGCGACGATTTTGGGCTGACTGGGTTGGGCATTTTTAGGGATTGTTTTAATATATGGACAATTTGAGAAACCAAAATATATTGCGGGGAAGCCGCTCATTACAAGCACAAAAAATGAACACTCCAACGGCTGCGTGACTGCCCTCAAATTGAAAATTTCCGTTGCGGGTGGTGGACGAAGGCTGTCGTTACGGTGGCTGATATCAGGGCAAGCCCGGAATTTTGCAGGGCAGCACTTCCGGGCGCTGGTGTATTTGGTGCCAACATTGGGCGCAATGAAGTCGCCTGACGCTTACTATCCAGAAACAAAAGTATGGAGGTGTATCTACATTTTTGACAACAAGGGTCTTATTTGATTCCAGAAGTTTTCCTCGAATAAGCGGGCTCCTCCGATCGAGGCGGCATCCTCTTTGAGCTTGGAAACATGAACCGGCGTTGCGATCTGCTGCTGCTCCAGGGACTCTTCCAGTGAAATCCCAAAAAGATTGTAAGCTCCCGACACATTGCCTCCAATCACCAAAAGCTCCGGAGCAAACTTCTTAATCCAGGGGCCCAAAAAGTCCGCCAGATTTTTGCCGAACTCAACGAACACACTTTTGGCCAGCGAATCTATCGTCGCCCTTTCGGCTAGTTCCCGGACACTGGCAAGCTCGTTTCCACTGATTTCGGAATAACGCTTGATAAACCAACGGGTCGAAAATGCGGCATCGGCGATGTCATGCTCAAAAGGCAAATGCCACAAAGCTCCCGTGCGGGGAACCAAATCGCCTTCGACGACCGGAATTCCGTTGTCGATAAAAGCCGACCCCAGCCCAGTGCCCAAGGTTATCGAGATTGAACGGTTAACACCCGAGGCTTCCCCCAGCCAGGCTTCCCCCACCCCAAACGCGGTGGCATCATTCATATAACGCAGGTCCAAGCCGGCTGGCAAAGCCAACAACTCGCGGATGCGCTCTGAAACATTGATCCCATAAAGATTCTGGTATTTGACAACACCCTTTGTAAACAAGGCAATGCCGGCTGCGTAGTCGAAGGGTCCAGGCATGGCAAATCCAATCCCAACCAACTGGGTGCGATCAATTTTGGCAATTGATTTGCTCAAGGCCACCGCCCAGTTCTTCAGTATCTCCTCGGCCGAGGCCTGATTATTCACCGCTTGGTTGGCTCGACTTTCCCTGATTATTGACTGGCTTTGGAAATCCACGGCGGCACAACTGATGTGACTGCCTCCAATATCAGTTCCAATTGCAATTGTTTTCACGGCTTAAATTCTTTAATGGAAACAGTCCCAGCGCTCCACATAATTTTCCGATTCGGGTTGTCTCAAGGAGGTTAGGAAAAATGCATCCTACCTGCGGAAGAACCGAAAAAATGATTTATTGTGTGCACAAAGCTTGTCTATGTGGATGTTCCACGAAGGGTAATGTCGATTCGTCGTTTTCCCGATCATCGCTCCGAACTGGCCGAGCGGCAACCGGAAAATGGTTTGGCGCAGTCGTTGGATCCGGCATAGTCGTCAGGCGCCTTCATTGGGGACGGAGCAAAGGTCCGTCCTCTGAGGCAACGCCGTGAACGGTGATTGAGGTCATGGGCAGTGACTTCCACCGCCAGGGCAAAATATTTGGCCTCCGACCGTGCTGCCCCAAAAGTTGGGCATGATTTAAGAGTGCACCGGGGATTGAGCAGTTGACGTCTCTAATCCAATTGTTTATACAAGGCTGCATGATGAAATTGGATCATCGAAGCTCCATTCCGCTTCGCGCACAAGTTGAGCAGGTCCTGCGTGAATTGGTACTGGTTTCGAAATACCAAAAGGGCACCTTGCTGCCGGATGAGGTGAAACTCGCTGCCCAGCTTGGCGTCAGCCGGGGTACCGTTCGTTCCGGCATCAGCAAGCTGGTATTTGAGGGAATCCTTGAGCGCAAAGCCGGCATCGGCACCCGCGTCAGCAATCGGCGCGTCGAGTCGGGAATTCGGGCCTGGCGAAGTTTTACCGAGGAAATGGAGGCCAAGGGAATCAAGGTGAAGAATTTTGGCCTGACTTACCGCCTCGCGCGATCCAGCGACGAAGCCGCCCGCGCGCTCCAATTGAACCCGGGAACGGAAGTCTGGCGCTTGGATCGCGTGCGCGGTTGGAACGGCAAACCCGTGCTGATAACCACGTCGTGGTTCCACCCTCGACTTGGGCTCAAAGGCGTGGAGGATTTTACTTCGAAGCTTTATTACACCCTCGAAAAGGTTGCTGGCGTCCGACCGCACCACGCGCGCGAGGAGTTTCTGGCCATGAATGCCGATGCCCAGAGGGCGAAAATGCTCCGGGTGCCGGCGGGTACGCCGCTGCTGTTGCGCGAGCATACGGTGTTTGATCCCGGCAACCGGCCATTCGAATACGCCGAGGTCCGCTATGTCAGCTCGCGGTTTACGCTGACCATGGAATTGCGACGAAGTGAAGTTTGACACCCGGCGCGGCCACGCGAGTGTCCAAAAGTTCATCGCCTCCGAAGTTTGACTTGGAGGCGGTTTGCTGTATCCGGATGGCAACGCACTTGAAATTTGCGGACAAAGTTTGTCCGTCAGTTCTGGCCAGGATTTTATGAAATACTGTTGCACTCATTCACTGTTTCAACGTCTATCCACGACCCGGACCGAGACGACCATTTCGGGACGGCTGAGACTGCCAAAATTACCCATCAACCAGGCGATTCTCATGGCCGGCATCATGCTCTCAGCCTGCGGCCTGGCAAATGCCGAAGTTCAGTTGCCGAAAATTCTCAGC
>OBLW0100001057.1_pt1 | contig 23809 bp, 15 predicted proteins | sample 1520161 | NCBI WGS metagenome assembly OBLW01 (sample SAMEA3539309, study PRJEB22396) | soil metagenome | biome: tundra; feature: field; material: soil | place: USA | collected 2010-05 | depth 0.15 m | reverse complement strand
TGTCAAACTTCTACTGCCTCCCCGGCAGAGCCGGGGGGTCTCCCGATTGGACTAGAAAATTCAAGAAGCGCATTGAACGTCTTATCCGAGTTGGCTCACACTCATCGCCAGCTTCTCAAATTCGACTGTTCCGAGCCCGCGATTCGCTGCCATCTGGAGATAAGGCAGGTGCCCGGGATCGAGATCCCAATAGGCCTTGGCAACCCACGCGTCGAGCGCCACCGGATCTGTTCCCGCAACCACCGTCTTCTTCATCGCTACATCTTCGAGATTGCCGCCGGTTGGCCCGTTGCGCAGCAGGATTCGGTAGCAATCCATGATCGTGAGTGTGGGCAGCATAAAGCTGGCCAGATCCACGAGGCTCTGGTGAATCTGCTGATGCAGCCGGTTGCGCTGGCCGCCGAGAATGCCATACCAGTTCTTCATCCCCAGCGTGCAGCCTGTTAACTCGTGGTGCTTCGCAATCGGCAGGTTGATGATCTTGTCCGCTTCAAGAAATGGCGTGAACACCGGCCAGCTTTTGAGCACCACTCCGCCCAGATCTACTTCACGGAACATATCGGGGTTCGGCAGAATCACTTCCGCGCCCTCGGCTCGCGCAGCCGCCTGAATCCCCGACCGCATGAAGCAGCGGCGTGGTTCGTTGCAGCTCACGTCGGTCACAATCACGCGCTTCGCGCCGGCCGCCCAGCATTGCTTCACGACCTCCGCCACAAGTTCCGGATTCGTATTGGCCGCCTGCTCCGGTGTCCGATCCCAGGCAATGTTCGGCTTAATCACCACTACATCCTGGCGGCCCACGAAGCGCGTTATTCCGCCAAGATTCTGCAGAGCCTTCTGCGCGAGAGCGCGCGGCTCTCCACCCTGAACGACCGTGAGCTTCGGCATTTGCGGATTGGCGCCGACACGGTGATCGCGCCGTGCCTGTTCCGCGCGCACTGCAACCGGCCGCGTGCTGCGCTCACTCAACCAGAAAGCGGCACCCGCCGCGCCGGCAGCAACGCCGCCCACGCGCAGCAGTTGCAGCATCGCTTCTCGGCGCGTGAGCGTCGGCGCTTCCGGTGAGCTCGTTCCCACTTTGCTCGCGAACTCGTCGGCCACGGTTTACCTTCTCTCTACACCTGGACCAGGTTGATCCGTTTTGGATCGTTGGTCCCCAATTTGTGCGCCGCATCCGCAGCGGTCGCAATATACCGCGGCGGCCGGCCCGCGGCCTCCAGTGTCGGCATGCCCACCGCGGCGCGCTGCTTCTCGAGCAAGCCCCACGCCGTGTGATCGATCGCGACGCGATCCTCGCCTACAATGAGTGCATTCGGATACCACAAATGCTCGGGATGGAATCCCGGTCCGCCCTCATACACCGACGACATCGCATCCCCGATCGTCAGCCGGATTTTCTCGCGGAAGACAGGAATAGCGTTCAGATCGGCCACGGCCGGATTGCAATTGTCGGCATGCAGTGTGAAAGGCCGATCCACTACGCCATACATGTTCTTCAGCGCGAATGTGACGCCCGCCATGCTGTGATCCTTCAGAATCGGCAGGTTGATCACCATTGCGCACTCGCGCGTAAGAATCTTGGTAATGCGAATGCGCGCTACACCCCACGAGGACTCCTGATCCTCGAAGCCGGCGGCGTCGGATGGGTAGCAACGAATCCTGCTTGGATCGGTGTTCACAGCCATGCCGCAGGCTTCGAGAAAATGGTTGTTCTGATCCCAAACCAGGATGTTGCCGGCCTTCACACCGGCCTGCTGCAGGCGTTCGGCAACGGCCATGATCAGTGAATTGTGCGTGGCAATTCCCTTGCCGCCGAGCCCGTTCGTCTTCAACCCGATGACTTTGTCTTGCGCCTGGCCCATCGCAATGACGTGCTTCCACGCGTCCACCGGATGATCCCGGCCCGTATAGGTCGCCATGGCGCGATCGAGCAGGTTGATCAAGCGCTGTTCGTTCGGCTGCGTCCCTTGCCCGTACAGTGCTGGATCGCGGACGATGACGACCTTCGATTTGGCCGCCCCCTCGTGCTCATCCGGCAGTGCACCCGCCAGGGCAAACGCACCCTTCGAACCCAGCAGCACCGCTCCGGTGGCTGCTTCCTTCAGAAAATCACGACGGTTCTTCATCGCTTGCTCCTTCTTTTGGTGGGTTACAGTCTTGCCTCTACTCCGTGCGCCAGCGCCAATAGCGCCTGCGGCCCATCCGGCGTCGCTTGGTACGCAACGATGCGCACCACGTAGGTCCCTTTGCGAAAGCTCACGCTCTGCGCGTACTGCACGCCTTCATCGCCTAATTGGACTTTCTGTGCGTCGTGAGTCAATCCCGTCTCCAGAATCTTGCGCGCTCCATCCGATCCGCTCATGGTGTGCACATCCACCACCGCTTCCAGCTGGCCGTTGTAGGTGTAATCCGACGTTGCTGTCGAAACCACACCCGCCTGGATAAAATGTTCGGCGTCCCCGTCGATGTATTGCCACAGGTCCTTCGCCTCGAAAACCCGCGTCGCGTCGGTTTTTTGCCAGCCCGCAATCGCCCCCGAATCAGGAAATGGACTCACATTTTTCTTCTTGCAGCCGGACGCCACAATGAGCGCAACGGTTAGGACAACCTTTGCAGTCCGCATCGAATTCTTCCAATGAATCAACACAGCTTCTCCTATTTGCCCAGCAGAATCTGGCTGCTGGGCGAACGGCTTTCGCCAATGCTCGTCACGTAAACGGCGGGACGATCCTGCAACGGGCACGCATATTCGCAGGCGCCGCATCCGACGCAGCGGCTCGGATCAATGCGCGGCTGCTTCAGTGTCTTCGTCTTGCCCCCTGAATCGATCACATCGGCTTCTTCCACATAAATCGCCTTGGGCGAGACTGGGCACCACTCCTCGCACACGATGCACTCGGTGGCTTCTGCCCATGGCAGGCAACGGCCGCGGTCGTAGAACGCAGTTCCCAGGCGAATCGGCTGGTTTCCACTGTTCTGGGCACCCACGCCGACCACCCATCCCTTTTCCTTCGGCGTGATCTGCCAGATAGCGCCCGTTGGGCATGCTTCAGAACACAGTACGCAGCTGGGCTCGCAGTACCCGATGCGCGGTACGAGTGTCGGCGTCCACAGCCCTTCAATGCCGGCCTGGTCCAGCGTTGGATGAAGCGAGTTGTTGGGGCACACCTTCATGCATTCGCCACAACGAATGCAGCGCGAAAGGAATGCTTCTTCGTCCAGCGCACCCGGCGGACGCAGCAGCAAATCGTGCCGCCCCTTGCCTAAGCCCGTGTTCGCGCGCATCAGCGGAACCACCGCAGCGCCCGCAGCCAGGCCCGTCAGCGCCTTGCGACGACCCATGTCAGGCGATGCCACTTCACGCTCGCTCCGGAAAAACTTGAATGTGAGACTCGAATGCGGACAACTGTCCACGCAGTTCATGCACATCAGGCACTCGGATTTGCGCCACGGCACGCCGCCGATTGGATCGTCACCGCCTTGGCAATGCAGCAGGCATCGATTGCATTTGTCGCAACTGGATGCGTCTTTATGCAAACCGAGAATCGACCAGCGAGACACCGCGCCCAGCAAAGCGCCGAGCGGGCAAATCGACCGGCACCACAGCCGGGTCACGCGCAGGCTCGCCGCAAGAATCAGCAGAAAGAGAGCACCCAGCACCAGGCCCTGCGCGAAGTGTGTCTGCCGGAAATCGAGGACCATCGCCTGCAGAACGGTATGCAGCGATTCACCTGCCATCCTGATCCAGGCAACATGACTGTGCTCCAACGGAGCGAGCCCTGTGCGCACCGCAAAATTGACTGCTGGCAGCAGAGACAACCCAATTGACCGGACCAGCAGGCTGAATGGATCGAGCCATCCAATCGCCATCGATCCGAAAAACGCGGCCACCAGGCCCGCGATCAACACTGCGTATTTCGCCGTCTGCCAGCGCTTATACCGGTTTGACTCAATGCGCTGCTTGCCGCGTTTCGTTTCGGACGGCATGTTGCCGACCCAGTGTTGCAGGGTACCCATCGGGCAGATCCAGCCACAGAAGAAGCGGCCCAGGAACAGCGTGGGCACCAGAATCACCAGGCACCACAGCAATCCGCGATACAGCGCGTGGCCTGCGAGAGCATTGGTCACCGCAACCAAGGGGTCCCACTCGAAAAACAACCGTACCGGTGCGCGCAAATGGATATCGCTCGTTCCGCCCGATGAAGGACGAAGCGACGTCATGACAAGGAGCGCAAGAAAGAGAAGCAGAAAGAATATCTGCGAAACTCTTCGCCAGGTTGGCAGCTTGGAACGAGCCACAACTCTCCTCCGCACTGCACTCATTGCCACGCAGCACAGGAGGGAACACGCCTCAATGTTCGAATGTTGCAGGATAGGACGAAGCGAGGAGGCGTCCCCTATTCAGGACGTATGATTCGCGCTCCAAGCGGCTAAAAACAGTGATCGTGATCACTTTGAGCGGATTCGAAGCAGTAGAAATGTCCGAAAAGACCGATTCCAGGGAGGAATTCCACTCGAACCACCGTGATCTTTTACATATGGTTGATCAACGAAGCGATACAGGCGGCGCCGAATCCATTATCGATGTTGACCACCGAAACATTGGGGGCGCAGGTATTCAACATGCCCAAGAGCGCCGCCACGCCGCCGAACGAAGCCCCATAGCCCACGCTCGTCGGCACCGCCAGAACTGGCGCATTCACTAGTCCCGCCACCACTGTGGGCAACGCGCCCTCCATACCTGCGCACACGATCAGCACGCGCGCTGTCTGCAGCGATTGCTTCTGCGCCAGTAGCCGATGAATGCCGGCGACTCCCACGTCGGCAATTACCTCGACCGTGTTGCCCATCAAGCGGGCGGTCACGGCCGCCTCTTCGGCAACCGGCAAATCGCTGGTGCCCGCGCAGACCACGGCCACCGTCCCCTTGCCCGGGGTAACCGGAGCCTGCGCCACAGTGATCGCTCTTGCTGCCTCGTGATAGATGGCCGCGGGCTCAAGAGCCGCCACTGCCTCAAAGGCTTCATGCGACGCGCGTGTTGCCAGCACATTCCCGCCGGCCTTCGCCATCCGTCCAAAGATCGCGGCCACCTGAGCGGTGGTTTTGCCAGCGGCAAAAATCACTTCCGGCATGCCGGTGCGCAGCGCACGATGATGATCGAGTTTCGCGAAGCCGAGATCTTCGAAGGGCAGATCCTTCAGCCGTTCCAGCGCATCGCCCACGCCGGTGCGTCCCTCGCTCACTTCTTTCAACAGCGTTTCGATCTGGAGGCGATTCATGCGCGTGTTTCCTTCTTGGTGTGACCGGCACTATACGCACGCATCGCCGCCTGCATTACCTGCTTCAGTGGGATGGAGTGCTTGCGTGCCAAGGCGCGGCAATCCTCATACTCCGCCGCGGCATTGGCCACTTCACCCGAAGGCCAGCGGGCAATTTTGATCTGCACTGGACCCCACGGTGTCTGCACCTCGGTAAACTCACGCGCCAGCGAGGACTTCTGCTCCAAACGCCAATGGAGCCCGATCGTCGTGGTCTCGCGCAGGATCAGGTCGCGCATGGCGGGCACCAGGTCAGGCCGGCAGAGCACCGTAAGCTGTACGCCCGCGCGCCCCTTTTTCATTTGCACGCCGACGCGATAGACATCCCATGCGCCTGCTTCCAACAGAAGCTCGCTCACATAGGCAATCAACTGCGGACTCGAATCGTCGATGACCGTCTCAATGATCGCGATGGGCTCTGTCGGTGTCTCCTGCGCGGTCGCTTCCTCGCCAACGAGCAGCCGTAGCAGGTTCGGCTGGCCCGGGGTGTCGCGACCTCCCGCACCGTAGCCCGAGGCGGTCACACGCATTGGCGGCAGCGGAGCATACCGGCCATCGAGCATCCGCAAAATCGCTGCGCCCGTCGGCGTCACGCGCTCCATGGGCGGACCGGCCGCATACACCGGGGCATCTCCCAAAAGAGCCAACGTCGCCGGTGCAGGCACAGGCAAAATGCCGTGCGCGCACTCCACCGTGCCGCTGCCCACATTCAATGGAGACGCGAGCCATCGATCCACGCCTAGCGCTGCACTCCCCGCCGCCGCGCACACGATGTCTACAATCGTGTCGACCCCGCCCACTTCATGAAAATGCACAGTCTCAACGGGAATCTGATGAATCGCAGCCTCCGCCTCACCTAGCAATTGAAACGCGCGGCTGGCACGATCTTTCACCGCATCGGCTAGCGGCGCTGAGCGAATAATCTCCAGGATCGTCGACAGCGAACGATGGTGCTCGTGCGGATGAATGTGTTCATGGGAATGCTCGTGCGTGTGTTCCCCGACCATCGCGTGATCATGCGCATGGTCGTGGTCGCCTTCATGCGTATGCGCATGGGTATGGGTATGAGTGTGGCTGTGCGCATGCGCCGTCTCCGTCCCATGCATGTGCTGTTCGTGGCCATGCGTGTGCGCCGCTTCATCACCATGGGCATGCTCGGTAGCCGAACCATCGGCCGTGAGCACATCCACCTTGGTTCCGGCGATTCCGCCGCGGCTTACCTTGCGCATTTCGAGCCGCGCGCCTACGTTCAACGCCGCAGCAGCATGGGCAAGCGTATCGAAAGGGACGCCGGCGTCCACAAGTGCTCCCAGCAGCATGTCGCCGCTGATGCCGGAAAAGCATTCTAAATATCCAATGCGCATCGATTTTGAATTCTATCTGGTTGGCTATGCCCCGCGCCGCGAGAGAATCTCCACGGGCAAAACTACATTCCCCAATACTTCGTTCATCGCCCCGGAGCGGAACCCGGTCGTATCGAGCGTGACGTACTGGAAGCCGATGTTGCGCAGGGCTGCCGTGATGGCATCGAGCATCTCCATCGTGAGCGCACGCTGTAGCTCGGACCGCGCAATTTCGACCCGTGCCAGCTCGCCGTGGTGACGCACGCGAAACTCGCGAAAGCCCAGTTGCCGCAGGCTCTCCTCGCCGCGCTCGACCTGCTCCAGCACCTCGCGCGTCACGGTGCGACCATATTCCACGCGCGAGCTCAGGCACGGCGCGGCTGGGCGATCCCACAACGTGTAGCCAGCGGCCTTGGCCAGCGTGCGAATCTCCAATTTCGTCATGCCTGCATCGGCAAGGGGCGCCAGCACCTCATGCTCCAGCGCGGCGCGCTGCCCTGGGCGAAAGTCGCGCGTGTCATCGGAATTCATGCCGTAAGCAATATTCGCGAAGCCAAGCTCAGCGCCCAGCGCCTTCATGCCCTCAAACAACTCCGTCTTGCAGTGGAAGCAGCGATTCGCATCGTTACGCTGATATTCGGGCTTGTCCAACTCGCTGGTCTCAATCACCCGAAGCGGCATCCCTTGCGCTTCAGCGAAAGCACGGGCCTGCTCCATATCTCGCCGCGCGAGGCTAGGCGAATCCGCCAGCACCGCCAGCATTCTGTCGCCGAGCACACGGTACGCCGTAGCCGCCAGGAACGCCGAATCCACGCCCCCCGAATACGCCACCATCACACTGCCCAGCGCCCGCAGCCGGTCCTCGAGTGGGTGCAGCTTCAACTCTGCCAGCTCCAATGTGCCGGTCTGCGCAATTGCCGCCATGGGGCCGATTATACCCCGCTGCCGCATTTCTATTCCTGCGGTCAGTTCGTTGCTTCCCATCCTGAATTCCCCCTCTAATGCCTGCTTGCGGCTCATCTCTGCGGACCGCTTCGCTGCGGACTTCTCCTATATCAGAGATGCGGTATACTCGGACCCGGTTATGAATTGGACGGAGATATTCCTATGAACGTGCAAGGAATCAGCAAGCTCGCCGCAGTTGCGGCGCTGGCAATAGCAGTTTTCGCGTCACCCCTTCGCATCGTGGCGCAGGGCGGAGATACAGTTCTCAAGCCAGCCGACACGCAAAAGCTCCTGCCGGCGGCTGTGTATTACAAGGCTCAATCGGCTCCCACGCAGCTGCGCAACTCAGGCGGCGTCAAGTTCGCCGACGGCTATTACCTCCTCGCCACCCTGGTCGATACCAGTGGCTACTCCAGCGACGTGGCGTCGAAATATCAGGCCTATTTCATCACCGAAATGCCGATCAAGATCGGCGGCCAGAGTCTCCCCGCAGGCGTCTACGGAGTTGGGTTCATTCCAGGCGACAAGTTTGTGGTCACCGATGTCGGCGCACATGATGTGCTCACAGTCAGCTCCTCCAGCGATCAGGACATCAAGCGTCCCCTTCCGTTGCAGGTGACAACCGACCCCGCAGGCGGCTTCCGTCTCTATGAAGGACGCAAATACGTAGCGTTTAGCCGTTAACTCAGGAGCACGCTATAAGCAAAAACGAAGGCGGACCGAAAGGTCCACCTTCTGAGTTACACCCTGCAGCTGACCTACGCCTTGGCTCCAGCCAGCGCAGGAACCGCCGGACTTAACTTCTCCTTCACCAACTCGTGTCCGCGCGCAAACAACTCGTCCAGCGTGAGCTTACCCGCGTCCAAGTCAGCCAGGATCGCCTTCTGTGCTGCGTACTCCTTGTTCACGATGCCGGCCTTGGACTGCAGCATGCGCCAAGCCTTGCGCCGCTCTACGCAGAACATCACCAGTTGACGCGAGATGGCGCGGTGCTCCATCTTGCCATTCTCCTCAAACTGGATGTACACGCCGAAATCCGGAATGAACGCACGATGCGATGGATTCAGGTAGCGCCGGTACACCACATCCTGCTGCGTGATTCGTACCAGCATGTTGTCCAGATGAATCAGCTTCGCTGCCGCCTCGGGCTTGATCTTCTTCAAGTGATTGCGGAAACGCGCTTCCGTCGTGCACCAGTGTGCCACCGTGTAGCGCATCGTCTCGCCGGTCGATTTCAGCTTCGTCTCGTACCAGTCGAGATCGATCGACGGATTGCCCTTGATGTCGAGCGCCTCCTGGTATGTCTCGCCCTTGCGCAGATCGAACACGAACTCCGGTGCACCGCGCGAATCGCGCACGCGCTGCGCCTGGTGCAGGGCCATATCGTCCGCCACGCCATGCTCCGGCTGGCAGGTGGTGAAGCATTGCAGGAACATCGTACCGCGATATTCAAGGCCATCGAGAATCGCCCGATACAGCTTGGGCGCGTTGGCCATCGAAACCTGCGCGACAAACGGCGAACCGTGTCCCGCGAGGAATGTCTCCGCCACCGTCTTCTTCTCCGTATTCTTGCCCTGCGTCGCGGTGCCGAAAGTATTCATATCGCCGCCACCCAGCATCGGTGTCGAATCCGAATTCTGTCCGCCGGTGTTCGAATACACCTGCGTATCGAGCATCAGCGCCTTCACGTTCGGCCGATTCTGCAGAATCACCTTCGACATGTTCTGGTAGCCGATATCGCCCATGCCGCCGTCGCCGCCGACCACCCATACCTTGGGAAGTTCGACGATCTCCTGGTCGGTCATCAACGCATCGGTGAAGTGCGTGAACTCGTAGTACTCGCGATCCGAAATCACCTTGGTGTCGCGATTCATCAGAATGTCCGCGATCCGCTCCGGCAAGACTGACCGGCGCGCGTGATCCACGATGAAGCTTTCGCCCATCAGCCACCCGATGGTGATGCCGTCCTGGAACAGCGAGTTCATCCACGGATACGGATGCGGATTGTTCGGCGCAGTCGATCCATACACGGTGTTGCAGCCCGTGTGCGCGGCCATCGCCATCACGCTCATGCCGTTCGCGAGGCGCCCATCTACGGGCTGCAGGCTCTTGTGATTGAAGGCCTCGGTCAATAAAACCGCTGCGATCGCCTCCACAAGCTGTGCATCCGTGATCTCGCCGTGCTCGGCTTCATAAGCGCTGATGCGTACCAGGGTGTCGGCATCGTCTTCGCCGCCGAGACCGAGAATCAGGTGCGCAATCGTCTGCCGCAGCAGCTTGTACTCCGCAGGATTGCTCGCCTTCAGCGCTTCCAACCGCAGTACGCCATTCTTCTCAAGCTCACCGGCCTTGGCCACAAGCCTGTCGCTCTTCGCGTGATAAACCGGCCGCATGTAGGCTTCGGTCACCGCGGCAATCGAACGCAGCACGCTCTTCTCGCCGCATCCAGCGCACGCTCCATCGCCCGCCACAAGCGCGTCATAGTTGGTGCGAACCATCAGCATGTTGCGCAGCGTAGCCGTCTTCGAGTCGGCTGGGTTCGCTGCATTGAAGAGCCCCAGATATTTCTGCGAAGTATCCGGCAGCAGGTTCAGGAAGGCCGTGCCGGTCTCGTGCTCGGCGTTCACTTCCACGGTCTCCTGCACCATCCGCAGCGCGTTGTGATCGCCGCATGCCGTGACGCACGCAGCGCAGCCCTTGCATAAATCCGAGACGAAAATCGAGAAGATGCCGCCCGTACCTGGCGCCTTGCGCTCCGGCGACGAGAAGATGGCATTCACCTTCTGATACGCCATCGGCACCTTATCAATAATGTTGTAGAACTCGGCCTTCGCGGTCGCAGAAAAGCCATCCACTGATTCCGTGACTTCGCGGATGATCGTCTGGATCGGCGTGCCGCTCTTCATCTCCGCCACCATGCGCGCCCGCGTCTGCTTCTCGATCTCCGGCAGCTTCGCCAGCATCTTCGCGCGCTCGGACTGATCGCCCACATAGCGCGAAACCGCCATCGTCAGCACTGTGCTCAAGTCCTGCGAGGTATTGGGCAGCGCCGTATCCGGGCAAACCGAGATGCACTCCATGCACTGCGTGCAATTTTCGGGAATGTAGAGCGGGGTTTCGCGGCGAGCAACGTACTTGGAGGCGGTGTCGCCTGTTGCCGCTGCAATTACGCCCATCGCCGAAAGCGGCGTTGCGGGCTGGTCGTATCCGTAGTGCGAGCGGAACTCCGCATCGAAAGTTGCAATGCTGTCGATGGGCGGACGCTTGCCCTGGCCGGCCGGAACGGGTGTGGAACGGCAGCCGGTGCCGCATGATCCGCCAGCAGTTGCCAGTTCCAGAATCGGCATGAGTGCCTGGCCACGAAGCGTGGAGCGATCAGCCGCGCTGAGCGCGCCGATCTTGATCTCCTTGACCTGGTCGTAGCCTTGCAACATGACTTCCATGTTCGACTGCACGACCGCATCGCCGAGCTTGCCGAACTTTTTTACATACTGCTTGTAGACGACGTCGCGGTACTGCTCCTGCGTGATGCCGAACTCCTGCAGCAGAGTGCTCACGGCAAAGAACGCACCGAGAAACGCATTGCCCTGCATGCGCAGTTGCAGATCGGCGCGGTCAGTTGCCTTTTTCGCGATTGCAAAACCGGGCAGCGTGAATACGCGGATGTTCTTGTCGATAATCTGCTTGCGCGCCCACAGAGGCAACCGCTCCCACGCCTGCTCGCCCTCTTCGTCCGACTCCCACACCAGGCTGCCGCCCTCGGCCATGCCGTCGAGCGGATTGGTATGCGTAAACGCCTTGGGGTCGCAGCAGAGAACTACGGTTACATGACGCAGATCGCAGTTGACGCGGATGCGGTCTTTGGCAGCAACCATGAAGTAGCTGGTCGGCGCGCCCTTCTTTTCCGATCCGTACTTGGGATTGGCGCTGACGTGAATCACTTCCTTGGGATTGCCCAGGTCGTCTTTCAAACCATCGCGCTCGTAGAGCAGATCGTTCAAGTCGCCGATGATTGCGCCGAGGTTTTTGCCGGTGGTAATGGCGCCCCAGCCGCCGATGGAGTGGAAGCGCACCGCAACCGCGCCCTGAGGCAACAGTGAAGGTGTCTCGTCGCCCACGACCGAATAGGGGTGATCGATACCGAGCACGATGAACGAAACGCCGTCGGCAGCTGTCTTGCCATCCTTGCGCGCGCGGCCTGCCGTGGCAAACTCGAATGCGCCGATGACGTGCTCGGGACGAAAATCGCGTGAGCCCAGTCCGTAGGTGCCGCCAAAGATTGTGGGCACTTCATCGAGTGTGACAGCCGGAAGACCCTCGGCCGCGGGACGACCCGCAGTTTGAATTGCCTTCGACAGCGCGGTGCGAATGTCGCGCCCGAGTGGATTGTCGCCGGAAAGCGCTTCGTCGGTCCGCTCCAGAATGATTACGTTCTTCTTGCCCCTGAGTGCGGCCACCACTGCGGCTTCAGGGAAGGGGCGAATCACATTGATATGGATAGAGCCAACGCTGGCGCCGCGCGTGTCGCGCAGGTAGTCCACCGCGGCTTCGATGTTTTCTGCTGCTGAACCCAGCGAAACGAACACCGTTTCCGCATCCGCTGTCTTGTATTCGGTGATGAGCCCATATTTGCGCCCGGTCAGTTCGGCGAAGTCCTTGTACGCATCTTCAAGGAACCGCAGAATCGGCTCGGCGAAGTTGTTTCTCCGCGCCACGATTCCGTTCATGTAGTGTTCCTGGTTCTGCACTGGTCCCATCAGAATCGGGTTCGCCAAATCCATCATCTTAGGAACGCGGCGGCGCGTGGGTCCAAACAGAACCCGCTGCGCTTCGGTCGGACAGTCGATGATGTCTTCCGGCGCGCCCAGGTACTCGCGGATCAGCTCCGACTCGTGCTTGTAGAAAGTGCGCTCGAGGTGTGTGGTCAGGAAGCCGTCCATGATGTTCATGCCCGGTGTGAGGCTCAGCTCGGTCACGCGGCGCAGAATCAGCGCCTGGTCGGCGGCCTGCTGCGCGTCCTTGCCGAAGAGCATGATCCAGCCGGTGTCCAGCGCGCCGTAGATGTCGTCGTGGCCGCAATGCACATTCAGCGCGTGCTTGGTGAGCGCGCGCGCGCCCACTTCCAGCACCATCGTCGAGCCTTTGCCCGGCGCGTGATAGTACTGCTCCACGCCGTAGACCACGCCCTGTCCCGAGGTGAAATTCACCACGCGCTTGCCGCACACCGAGTGCGCGATGGCGCCCCCTTGCGCCGCATGTTCGCCTTCGGTCTCAATGGCCAGCGTGTTGCCGCCGAACACGTTCAGGTGGCCCTCGGCGTAGGCCTGTTGGAAGAGCTCACCGCCCTCCGTCGAAGGCGTGATGGGATAAAAGACACCCGCATCGGCAATCCGCGTCTCCGTGTGGTAGCTGACGAGCTGGTTGCCGTTTGCTGTGACCCGGATGCCGGGATAACGAGCTGTTTCCGCCATGGTTCCCCCTGTGAGCTTCTTATTTGTATTCTTCAACTTACCCGGTCGGCAACGCCGCTCCCGGATTCTTCCCGTTGGCTGGCAGCACACGCCCAGCAACGTCCGCGTGCATCAAGCGTTGACGGTGCCAACCCGCACTCGCGCTGGCAAAGTTTGGTTTGCTACTTGAGTCAGCCGCTCGCGGCTAACATGCGCAGTTCAATCAATTTGCTGGCTGCCTCCAGCACCTCAACTACCAATCGCCCTTGCAAGTCTAATCGCCGGGTCGGCCCACGGGGAAGAAGCCCAGCACTTCTGGCCTTCTACAGTATGCGCTTTTCGCCAGCCGGATGGAGACGAAGTATCGCAATATGACATGTCTTCGCTCGCCGATGGAAGTGCACCCGTTTCAATGCTTTCCCCGTCGCGCAATCTGCTCCACGCCCCATACTCAGGCACTATACTTGTCCGGTTCCCGCACACCTATGCCGAACGACGCCATGAACAAGCCGCAACCGCAACCCGATCCGCAAGCTGACATCCAGCAAGCGAAACAATTCGCGAGTTACCCAAGCCTCCGCGATCGCGCCGTCCTCATTACCGGGGGCGCCACCGGCATTGGCGAATCCCTCGTCCGCCACTTTGCCCATCAGGGCTCCCGCGTCGCCTTCCTCGATATTCAGGACGAGCCGGCTCGGCAGCTCATCGACTCTCTCACGGCAGAAGGTGGCGCCGCGCCCCTCTACATTCCTTGCGACCTCACCGACATTTCTGCGCTTCAAGCCGCCGTCCGGCAAGTGCTGTGTTCCTTCGGCACAGTCGACGTCCTCGTCAACAACGCCGCGAATGACCAGCGCCACTCCATCGACGAAGTCACGCCCGAATTCTGGGACAAATCCATCGCCGTCAATTTGCGCCCGCAGTTTTTTACAATCCAATCCGTCCTGCCCGCCATGCGCGCCGTCCAGCGCGGCTCCATCATTAATATGAGCTCGATCTCGTGGATGATTCCGTCCACCGGCGTTCCGCTCTACGTAGCCGCCAAGGCCGCCATCGTCGGCCTCACCCGCACCATGGCCCACGAACTCGGCCCCTTCAATATCCGTGTCAACGCCGTCCTTCCCGGCGCCATCGTCACCGAGCGGCAGAGGCGCCTCTGGTATACGCCCGAGTACAAAGCCAAAATCATGGCCAGCCAGGCCCTCAAGCGCGACATCCTTCCCGAAGACGTAGCCCGGCTCGTACTCTTCCTCGCCGCCGAAGACTCCAGCGCCATCACCAACCAGAGCTACGTCATCGATGGCGGCTGGGTTTAGGTTTAGTTGTCCCGGTCAGTCGGGAGCCTGTCATGCGTAACTGCGGAACACGAATTCTGATTGCTTCGTCCATCCTTCTCGCGATTTCTTTTCTCGGCGACGCTTCCGCAAGTGCGCAGGCGCCTACCAACACGAGCGGCCCAATCATTCCGCACTCGTCACTAGCCCGCTCCACTGATCGCGTCGAGGAACCCAGATTTCCGAATTCCGCCGACTACCGCCACGTGCAGCAGCGTCTGGCACGAGGCTGGAACACCTGGGACGTCCACAGCATCGCCACACAGGTTCTTCTCCCCGAGGGACTCGCGATTCACGTCGGCTTCAAACACAATTCGACCGAAAACGGCGACGCATTTCTTGGCGACGCTCTCATAGGCCGCCTCAATCCCGGCGCAGAAGTCGTGACCCCCGGTCCGCACTCGTGGGACGGCAGCTACACGAGGGCGGACTTCGAATGGAAGGGGCATAAGTGGCTCATAGAAAGCGCCCATGCTGGCGAAGATCTGGTGCTGGTGGTCGCGCCGCTGCCGTCGAAGGCCACATCGGCGGTTCCTCCAACTGTCGTCTTCTCGGTGAATTATCTATGGAACCGCCCGGGCCAAGCAGGAAAGAGCAGCTCAAGCACAGATGAGATTGTGGCGGACCAAGGGCACAACGGTTCGGTCGTGGTTTATTGCGCCTGTTCAAATTCCTCAAACGACTCCTCGATTGCTGTGCCAGTTCCTGGTCCTTACTTCGCTGCTGACCTCACGGGTCCCGTCGGCATCAGCACCGGCAAACGCCGCTCGCTCGATGAAATTATTACTGCAATCGCCCGGCAGAGGGACGCCTACAAAGAGTCCGTCAAAGCTGCCGGCCCCAACCGCCCCATCCTGAGCGCCATTGAAACCACCCTCGGCTGGGACACCATCTACGACCCCGGAAAGCAGCGCGTGATCTCGCCAGTCTCCCGCGTCTGGTCCGTCAACTGGGGCGGCTATGTCCTCTTCGACTGGGACACCTTCTTCGCGGCCACCATGGCCGGCATTGGCAATCGCGACCTTGCTTACGCCGACGTGATTGAAACTCTTCGCGAATCGACGGTCCAGGGGTTCGTCCCCAATTACGCGCGTGCTGGCGGTTGGAAAAGCTCCGACCGCTCCGAACCACCCGTAGGTGCCATCACCGTCCTCGGCCTTTATCGAAAATTCCATGACCGCTGGTTCCTCGAAGAAGCATTCCCTACGCTCCTAGGTTGGAACCAGTGGTGGGCACAGCATCGCGACATACAGGGCTACCTCACATGGGGGAGCGATCCCGAAAATGAGCCGCGCAATCTCGATGACAATTCGGTGGGCACCTGGCAGGGCGCCGTCTACGAGTCCGGGCTCGACAACAGCCCCATGTATGACGGCACGGTTTACGATCCGAAGACCCATCTGCTGGAATACGCCGACGTCGGCCTCATGAGCATGTACATCGCGGATTGCGACGCGCTGGCGGAAATCGCCGACACACTCGCGAAGCCCGACAAAGCAAAAGAATTGCGTGACCGCGCCGCCGGTTATCGCACCAAGCTGGCCACACTCTGGGACGAAAAGACCGGCATCTTCCTGAATAAGAATCTGCAGACGGGAGAAAACAGCCCCCGACTGTCACCGACAAACTTCTATCCGATGCTTGCCCACGCCGCAACGCCCGAACAAGCGCGCACCATGATCGACAAACATCTGCTCAACCCCGACGAATTCTGGGGCCAGTGGATGATTCCCTCCATTGCGCGCAACGATCCCGCATTTCGCGATCAAAATTACTGGCGCGGGCGCATCTGGGGTCCGATGAACTATCTCGTCTACCTGGGCCTGCTTCACTACGATGCACCCGCCGCACGGCGCGAGTTTGCGCAAAAATCTTGTGACCTCTTCCTGAACGAGTGGAGCGAAAAAGGCCACGTGCACGAGAACTACAACGCCCTCACCGGCAGCGGCGACGACGTTTCTTCAAGTGACCGCTTCTATCACTGGGGCGCACTGCTGGGTTACATCGAGTACCTCGAGCAAGATCGCGAGCGGGACCCAAAGCTGAATCAGTCGAACAATTAACAGACAAGACTTCGCATTCCGCCCAATTTGCGATAGGCGCAAGGGGGAGCGGCCCTCGATGGCTTAAGATGCTTCGGGGAGCAAATCGCCATGATTCCTGCCGTGAAATCAAGTCGTCGTCCTTCTATACTTGCCACTCTCGTTGCCATTTTTGTAAGCGTTTCCGGAGCCTTGCTTCTTTCCTGCTGCGCCTACGCTCAATCCGCCGAAGAGGCCGCCAAGATCGCCGCCAACCTCAAGCCGGAATCGCAGACGGTCATCGCGCGTCTTTCCGCAATCTCCCATCTGCCCGATGGCACGTGGAAGATGCATTCCGGCGACCTCGCCCATGGCGAATCCGTCAAGCTCGACGAAAGCTCCTGGCAGACCATCGCCCCACGGAGTGAAGCGCCTAACGATGCCGTCTGGTTCCGCCAGACTTACACAGTGCCTGTCACCCTCAGTGGCTATGACCTCACCGGGTCGCGCATCTGGTTCCAGTTCCACGCCGAAGCTAACGGACCGATGCCGGAAATTCTCTACTTCAACGGCCGCCGCGTGGCGATGGGAGACGATCTCGAGCCTGTCGTTCTCTTCGACGACGCCAAGCCCGGAGACAAAGTCACCGTAGCAGTCAAGCTCCTCCACACTGTAGACAAGAAGACCTTCCGCGGCGCCACTCTGCGCATCGAGTTCCCCGAGAGCCGCCCCAATCCCGAAGATCTCCGTCTCGAATTTCTATCCGCCGCATTGCTGGTTCCTTCGCTCGCCCCGAGCGACGCCAGCCAGATGGCCACCTTGAACGAATCCATCCACACCGTCGATATCTCCGCCCTCGACGCCGCCGCTTCCCCTGACGCAGCTGCGCGCGCACAGGCCCAGGAAAAATTCGATGCCAGTCTCCGCGCCGCGCACCAGAAACTCGAAGCCCTCAAACCGCTTCTGCAGACAGCTACTTTCCATCTCACCGGCAACTCCCACATCGATGCCGCGTGGCTCTGGCCCTGGACTGAAACCGTCGACGTGGTCAAGCGGACATTCGGCACCGCGTTGCAGCTGATGTACGAGTACCCGCAGTACACCTACACGCAATCCGCCGCGGCTTACAACGAGTGGATGGCCCAGAAATATCCGGACCTGAACGCCGAAATCGCGCAGCGCATCAAGGAAGGCCGCTGGGAAGTAGTCGGCGGCATGTGGGTCGAGCCCGACCTGAACCTGCCCGACGGCGAATCGCTCGTCCGCCAGTTGCTGGTTGGCAAGCGCTGGTACCAGCAGGCCTACGGCGTCGATGTGCGGATCGGCTGGAACCCTGACTCTTTTGGATATACGTGGCAGCTCCCGCAAATCTACAAAAAGTCCGGCGTCGACTACTTCGTCACCCAGAAGATGACGTGGAACGACACCAATCAGCTGCCGTTCAAGCTTTTCTGGTGGGAGTCGCCTGATGGCTCCAAGGTCCTCGCCTATTTTCCGCACGATTACGCCAACAACAATCTCAACCCCGTGCGCCTCTCTGACGATCTAGCAACCGCGCGCACCCGCGCCACCGGCATGACCGAGATGATGGACCTCTACGGCATCGGCGATCACGGCGGCGGCCCCACGCGCGCCATTCTCGATGAAGGTTTCCATTGGGCCGATCGCGGCACCGAAGGTGGCCACGTCATGCCGAAATCCGAATTCGGAATCGCGCAAACCTACTTCTCCTCGATCGAAATGCAGATCGCGCCCGACAGCCCCGAGTGGAACTACCAGTCCATCGCCAAGGGCTACACCGCGCCGCCCGCGGTACCGGGCAAAGTAGATATTCCCACCTGGAAGAGCGAGCTTTACTTCGAGTATCACCGCGGCGTGATGACCACGCAGGCCAACCACAAACGCAACATGCGTGAGAGTTCCATCGAGACTCTTAACGCGGAAAAGTGGGCGTCTCTTGCGTGGCTGGACGGCGATAAATACCCCGCAAGCGAACTTACAGAAGATTGGAAGAAGGTCCTCTTCAACCAGTTCCACGATCTCGCTGCCGGCTCCGGCATCGGCGTCATCTATAAGGACGCGCAAAAGGACTACGACGTCGTCCGATGGTCGACCAACGAAATCTCGGCTAGCGCGCGGCAAGATGTAACCGAACACATCGACACGCAGGTCAAGCATCCCGACGCCGTTCCCGTGGTGGTCTTCAATCCGCTCGGGTGGCAACGGTCCGGTGTCGTCACAGTCAAAGTGCAGTTGCCGGGCGCCAATCCGTCCGGTGTACACGTGGAAGACGTCGCGACGGGCAAAACCCAGATACCGGACCTCGTGTCATTCGATCCAAAGACCGGCGTGACTGAATTCCGCATGTTCGTCCGTGACATCCCCGCGCTGGGATATAAAGTCCACCGTGTCTATTCGGAGGCGCCAAACGGCCCGACCTACAACGCAACCAAGGCACGCGATGCCGGCGACAGCCTGGTCATTGAGAACGCAAACCTGCGCGTGACCGTTAACAAGCAGACCGGCTGCATCACCAGCCTCTCCGATCTGCGCTCCGGCTTCGAAGCCCTGGCCAAAGGCGCTTGCGGCAATCAACTCCAGTTCTTCAAGGACACTCCGAAGGAATACGACGCCTGGAACATCGATCCCGGCACGCTTGACGTGGCGCCGACCACAATCGACCACGCCGACTCGGTTGAGTTTATTGGAACCCAGAAGCCGCTTCCCGCCATCCGCGTCACCCACCATTGGCAGAACTCAAAATTCGTTCAGACCATCAGTCTTCCACCTGGAGCTGACTTCGCCGACGTCGATAACGACATCGACTGGCACGAAACCCACACCCTGCTCAAAGCTGCTTTTCCCGTTTCGGCCACCAGCCCATTTGCTACGTACGAAATTCCCTACGGCACAATCGAGCGACCCACCACCCGCGACAACAGCTGGGAGAAGGCGCAATTTGAAGTGCCCGCGCAATGCTGGGCCGACCTCGGCAATGGCAAGCACGGCCTCAGCATCATCAATGAGTCCAAATTCGGCTACGACGCCGTGGGCAACCTGCTCCGCCTCACCCTGCTCCGCTCGCCCACATGGCCCGACCCCGATGCCGACCGCGGACACCATCACTTCCACTACGCGCTCTATCCCCACGCAGGCACGTGGAAAGACGCGATGACCATCCGCCACGGCTTCGAGTACAACTACCCGCTCACCGCCGTTGTCACCACCGCGCACGCTGGCACACTGCCCGCAGAGCACTCTTTCGCGTCTGTCTCTCCAGAGAACGTAGTCCTCACCGCAGTGAAGAAAGCCGAAGACGCCAAGGGCCTGATCTTCCGCGCCTATGAGTGGGCCGGCAAGGATGCAACGGTCGAGTTTCACGTTCCGCCCGGCGCAACTGCAGCCACCGTCACCAACATGATGGAGACCCCGGAAGGCGACCCGCTGCAAGTATCGAGCGACGTAGTCAAAGCCCCCATCCACCCCTACGAAATCCTGACCATCCGCGTGGACTACCCCAACGGCGGCCCGAAGGAGTAATTTCGCGGAGGACTGGCCGTCCAGGCAATGGCTTCGCGTGGCGCGCGCAGATTGTTCCACGCTTCAGAATTGTTCGACGTGGAACAATTGAGGCCTCCGTCACAGGTGTTGGGGGGAATTTGCGAAGAATTAAGCAGATTAGGAAAATCTGTGTCCGCTTTGAGATCTTACAGGGTCGCCGCTCCCTGCTGGTCGCGTCAACTTGAGGCCAATCGCTCCGGCTACACCATTTCCTAATCTGCTGTAGGACTGGCGCCCGGGCAATGGCGGCATGACGGCCGCGTTGGCCGATGTACTTCGATCACAGGTCTGCCGAATCTTCTGCAAATTCGCTGTGGATAAATGCAAATTTTTGGGGGTAGGGGGGGTACATTCTGCCTCACGCCGTGCTACCTACCGACAGAAAGGGCTGTTTCAATCTTCCAGCGACGGAGCTTAATTTTCTGCACTTGCGCCGGTAACGTTTTTACTGCTTACTGTGCACTGCCCACTGCCCGCTGTGTGTTTGCTACTCTATCTGCAGGGAGTTTCAACCATGCACATCACTTCCCCGTTCTTCGTCGTCCCCGTCATCGTCGCCGTATTTGCAGCGTGCATCCTGTTCGCCACCAGCAGCAAAGAAGACGGCCACTCGGCACACTAATCACTGCTCGCGCAGCCGCACCAGCGCGACACCCTGTCGCGGCAGCGCCAATTCAATGGCCGCTTTGCCGTCGATCGCAGCGACGCTCTTGTCGCGCACTGTCTCTTCTAATTGGCCAGCCTTCTGTAGCTGCTTCAGCTGCTCCGCATTCGGCTGCGCCGGACTGCCCATCCGCTGCCACACGCGATAGGCATTGCTGTGCGTCGCGTCCATACGAAACTCCGACTCCACCACACGCGCGCCGTTGAGCCCGTCAACTTCCAACTGCACCTGTGCATCCGGCGCAGCAACATCCGCGTCGTGATAGTTCCACACCAGTACGTCCACTTCTTTCCCATGCCGCGTCGCCACGGCATTCACATCTGCGTTGCCCGTCACGCTGTGTGTAACCACGTCCTCCAACGGTAAGGCACCATCGCTCTCCGTTTCGATCCACTCCCCGCTCAACTTGCCCATCAGCCGGAACGCGTTCAGCACCGGCTTGTCGATCCCATCGGTCGCGAGAGCCCGCAGCGACGCAAAAGCCGGCTGATCTTCGAACTCAAAGGCCCACGTCACGGCGCCTTGCACAGTCAGGCCGTATTTCCGCGCCAGCTCATACGTGCGCATCGTCGCCTCAGTCACGCTCGCGCCATAGAGCGGCCCGTTGCGGTAGCCATTTTGTTCACTCAGGCACGCTCCGCATCCTTCAGGATCGCTCTCACCCAGAATGACTGGTGTGTTCTTCCATTCCGGGTAACTCGCAATCACCTTCATCCCGCGCTCCACCGCGCGCAACTGGGTTCCCAGGCTCATCACGACATGCCCCTCCACGAACAGGGGGTGCCCTTTAGGGTGATAGCTGATGAAGTCGAGCGGCGCGCCCACCGCACCGGTTGCCGCATTCACGCCATACGCGCAGTGCTCCAAAAATTGCCGCAGAAACGGCTCGGAGTGATCGCTTACTCCTGTCGCTTCTGGTCCGCCGATCTTCGCCTCTGGCAGCGCCTGCCGTACGGCCGCAGCAGTCACGTCATAGAGTCGGTCATATTCTGCAGCAGTCCCATGCCAATAGGCGATGTCCGGCTCATTCCACACCTCCCAAAGCCACGTGCTCGTCTGGTTACCGTAGCGATCTTTCAGGTGTGTCGCATACGCAGCTACGAGCTTCGACCACCTTTCCCAAGCCGCTTCGTCCTTCGGCGGATAACTCCAGCCCGTGAAGACATCGCCCTTTGGAAAGCTGTGCCGATAGGGCTCGGGATGCGCCGAGAGCGCCTCCGGCATGAACCCAATCTCGACCAGCGGCCGCACGTGCGCCGAAACCAACGCATCGAAGATCCTGTCCGTGATCGCGAAGTCGTACACCGGCGAACCGTCGGGCCGCTCGGTGTACACATTCGTCGAACCCCATTTCAGCGATCCATCGCCGTTGCCGGTTGTCAGCAAATTATGCGGCCGGAAATATACCGGCGCCGCGCTCAACGCCGACAACTCACCCAGCAGTTTCTTCCCATGGGGCGAGTACAAGTAATTTGGCTCATCCGCGCCAAAGTAGTTCCAGATCGGCGTGTAAGCACCAAGCGGATTCCCGGCATGCACCCGCACATGAATTGGCATGGAAGATCCACTCCCTGCCTGAGCTTGTTGTTGCGGATGCACAGCGATTGCCGTGCACGCGCAGACCACACCGGCCACTAGAATTTCGAATCTGCGGAAGGAGCCATTTGTCATGCGGACAAAGATAAAGGATTCCAATTGACTTTGCGCAACCCGGCGGCGCCCTCAACCTCAACCAGCGAATCGCAACGCTGCTCCGCCGCCTCCGCAACAGAGAGACAATCCGCAGGACAACAAGAACAACAAGGATCAGAAGAAGGACGATAAGAAGCAACCGGACTAATACAAGGAGTAGCCGACTGGAATGGTGGGCCGCTGCGCTGAATTCGTAGCAGCCCGAGCCACCTATCTCGTGGTGGATGCGGCCATCCAAGATGCTAGCCCTGGCGGGGGCGAAAAGTGGTAAAAAGATGCTTGCCGCCAGACCGGACGTTCCAGCGATCGGAACGATTCGAGGAACCGATTGCCAGGATTCGGCGTACTACATCAGTGGAACAGAGGGCGAATGCCATGTTGCGGAAAGTAATGGTGAGTGTAGCCGGTTTGGCGCTTGTCGCTTGGTGTGTCGGCTGCCGCGTGCGCACGGAAAAGGGCGCCAACGGCGAAGATAAATCGGTCCAGGTCGATACTCCGTTCGGCGGAGTCCACGTCAACACCAACGAGACAACAGCCGCGGATCTCGGCCTTCCGGTCTATCCCGGCGCGGAAATCGTCAAGGACGACGAGCAGCACAAATCTGCCGACGTCCACATGGGCTTTGGCGAGTGGCAGCTCCGCGTGCGTGCCGTCTCTTACAGTTCAACCGATCCACAGGACAAGGTTGCCGCGTTTTATAAAAAGGCGCTCGGCCGCTATGGCGACGTGCTCACCTGCCAGGGCAATGCCCCTGTTGGTACGCCCACGGCGACAGCCGAAGGCCTGAATTGCTCCGACTCTGGCCACCACACAAATATCCAGATCAACGGCAAAGCAAACGGCATCGATATGTCCGGCGGATTGCAACTCAAGGCCGGTTCAAGACGCCATCAGCATATCGTGGGATTTGAAGATCCGAAGAATGGAAAGACCCGTTTCGCCCTGGTCGCGATCGATCTGCCGGCGGGCGTAGAAACCAACGACGACAAGAGCGACTAGAGCGTTCTCCGAATGAGCAACCACGCACCCACGTGGCTTGTTCTTAAATGGGATTCCACATCGTCGCTGGGGTGGAAGTAAAAGCTACCTTTCATCGCGCTAAAGAGCGCAGATTCATTCGGAAAACGATCGATTCTCGACTTCGTCATTGCTGTACCGTCCTCAAGTTCCGTCCCAATCGGACGATAAGCTCTTGGGGAATGGTCTATGGCAACGTCGATCGTGGAAGGTGACCTTCCAAAAACGCCGAGACGGGAATCGTGCAGCGAAATGTGTCTGAGCACACGAATCCCGATTCTTGACGCACACAACACAGTCCGTGGCTATGAGTTGCTATGCCGTGGAGGGTTCGACTCTTCACCACGTGCGCAGGCAAAGCCGTCCGGTGAAGAGCCGGGGCAGGCTCCGGGCCAGTCTCTGGAGAGGCTTAGTCGAGGATTGTGGGTGATCGTCCCCTCTACACCGACTTCACTGGTGTCGAG